>Ga0065721_10048883_pt1 | contig 64918 bp, 60 predicted proteins | sample Mesricmetagenome_FD_59108 | JGI IMG/M metagenome (GOLD analysis project Ga0065721, IMG submission 59108) | Mesophilic microbial community from rice straw/compost enrichment Sample: eDNA_1 v2 (version 2) | ecosystem: Engineered > Solid waste > Grass > Composting > Bioreactor | place: USA: Davis... | reverse complement strand
CCGCCGACTGAACGAACGAGGCCGACCCCGCGTTTCCGCGGCGGCCGGCCCTGGCCACATCAAGAACATCAAACCCGGTCCGCGCGACCGCTTGCTCGGTACGTCCCGAGCTCAGTACGTCTCCAGATGCAGCCGCCCTTCGCGCTTGAGCGAAGCGGCCACCGCCTCCCAATCGAGACCGGCCTGCTCGGCGATATCGCGCAGCGCCAGTACCACGCCCTCCTCCATGCTCTTCAGCCCGCAGACATAGAAGTAGCTGTCCGGATCGGCCAGCAGCGCGGCCAGGTCGGCGGCCCGCTCGCGCATCACGTCCTGCACATAGCGCTTGGGCTGGCCCGGCGTGCGCGAGAACGCCAGGTTGATATCGATGAAGTCCTTGGGCAGGCTTTGCAGCGGACCGAAGTACGGCAGCTCCTCGCGCGTGCGGGCGCCGAAGAACAGCATCAGCTTGCCGCTCTCGAACTTGCCCGACTTGCGCAGGCGCCGGCGCCATTCGGTCATCGCCCGCATCGGCGCGCTGCCGGTGCCGGTGCAGATCATCACGATGTTCGAGCGCGGATGGTTCGGCATCAGGAAGCTGTTGCCGAACGGGCCGATGACCTCGACCGTGTCGCCGACCTGCAGGTCGCACAGATAGTTCGAGGCCACGCCGCGCACCGGATTGCCATGATGGTCCTCCAGCACGCGCTTGATCGTCAGCGACAGGTTGTTGTAGCCCGGCCGCTCGCCATTGCGCGGGCTCGCCACCGAGTACTGGCGCGCATGATGCGGGCGGCCCTGCTCGTCGACGCCTGGCGGCACGATGCCGATCGACTGGCCCTCCAGCACCGGGAACGGCATCGCGCCGAAGTCCAGCACCAGGTGATGGGTGTCGTAGTCGCGGCCGACCTCGGTAACGCGCACATTGCCGACCACGGTGGCGGTAACCGACTTGATCGCCGCCTTCGGCCCGTACAGATTGGTGTAGCAATGCGCTGCCGACCATGGCGGCAGCGTGGCCCCGTATTGCGCGCTGTTGAACGGCGCGATCTGCGCCAGCGCGGGATCGACCGGCTCGTCGACCGCCTCCAGCGCCTGCGCTTCGGCGATCGCCTCGGCGCCGACGCCGCTGGCGGCCAGCTGCTCGCTGCTCAGCTCTTCGGGAAGCGTGTCCCAGCCCAGCTGCTCGTCCAGCGTATAGGGCCGCGTGCGCGGCACCATGCGCCAGTTGTCGATCGATCCGGTCGGGCACGGCGACACACAGGCCATGCACAGATTGCACTTGTCGGCGTCGACAACGTAGTTGCGCGAATCGTGCGTGATCGCGCCGACCGGGCAGGTCATCTCGCAGGTATTGCAGCGAATGCAGATCTCAGGGTCGATCAGATGCTGCTTGATGATTTGCATGTCTGCCATATCCATGGCCGTCTCCAGATGCTGCCGCGGCTCGGCGCTACGTTCGGTCACGCGCGGTCGCTGTCGTTGTTGCTGGCGCTATTGATGGCGCTGTTGCTGCCGTTATTGCCGTTGCTCTCGCCGCTCAATTGAAGCGCACGTACTCGAAGTCCACCGGCTGGCGGTTGACGCCCATCGCCGGCGGCGCGATCCAGTTGGCGAACTTGCCCGGCTCGACCACGCGGCCCATCAGGCTGGCGACGAAGGCGCGATCCTCCGCGCTCGGCAGCCACTGGTCGACATTGGCCTGCCATTCGGCGTCCGAGATCACGCGGCCGTCCGGCGACACCTTGACGCCGGCCAGCGCGCCGATATTGCGGTGGAAGGCCTTGTGCGGAACCTTCAGCCGGAACGGAATGCCGGCCTTGTCGATGACGCGGTTCCAGCGCTCGACGCCGGCCACGCTGTCCTTGATGTAGTCGTCGCGCAGCACCTCGTTCAGCGCGTTCAGCATCGGCACTTCCTTCTCGACCAACTGGCCGCCGGAGGCCTGCAGCACGCGATAGGTGCTGTCCTTGAGCAGATGGTCGTCGTTGCGCTTGCCTTCCTCGAAGCGGCCCTTCAGGCCGGTGCTGTAGAAGGTCGCGGCATTGCTCGACTCGTCGGCGCCGAACAGGTCGATGGTCACGCTGTAGTGGAAGTTCAGGTAGCGCTGGATGGTCGGCAGGTCGATCACGCCGGCGGCGCGCAGCTTGCCCGGATCGTCGGTCTTCAGTTCGTTCATCACCTGGCAGGTGCGCTGGATCACGCGCGACACGCCGGATTCACCGACGAACATGTGGTGCGCTTCCTCGGTCAGCATGAACTTGGTCGTGCGGGCCAGCGGATCGAAGGCGCTCTCGGCCAGCGCGCACAGCTGGAACTTGCCGTCGCGGTCGGTAAAGTAGGTGAACATGAAGAACGACAGCCAGTCCGGCGTGCGCTCGTTGAACGCCTGCAGGATGCGCGGGTTGTCCTGCTCGCCGCTGCGGCGCTCGAGCAGCGCCTCGCCTTCCTCGCGGCCGTCGCGGCCGAAGTATTTGTGCAGCAGATAGACCATCGCCCACAGGTGGCGGCCTTCCTCGACATTGACCTGGAACAGGTTGCGCAGGTCGTACATGCTCGGCGCGGTCAGGCCCAGATGGCGCTGCTGCTCGACCGAGGCCGGCTCGGTATCGCCCTGCGTCACGATGATGCGGCGCAGGTTGGCGCGGTATTCGCCCGGCACGTCCTGCCACGCGTCCTCGCCCTTGTGGTCGCCGAAATGGATCTTGCGGCCCTGCTCCGCCGGGTTCAGGAAGATGCCCCAGCGATAGTCCGGCATCTTGACGTAGCCGAACTGCGCCCAGCCCTGCGGATCGACGCTGATCGCGGTGCGCAGGTAGACGTCGAAGTTCTGCGAGCCGTCCGGGCCCATGTCGTTCCACCAGTTCAGGTAGTTCGGCTGCCACTGCTCCAGTGCGCGCTGCAGCGTGCGGTCCTCGCTGAGGTTGACGTTGTTGGGGATCTTCTCGCTGTAGTTGATACCGGACATCGTTGGTCTCCCGGTGATATGTCGTCGTGTCGTTGTGCCGTGGTGTCGCTGTGTCTTTGTGTCGCTGCGCGCGCGGACCTGCGCGTCAGACGCGATTCCAGTCGAATGCCGCCTTGTCGCCCTTGCCGTAGACCTTCAGTGCGCCCTTGTCCCCGACGGCGTTGGGCCGCTGGAAGATCCAGTTCTGCCAGGCGGTCAGCCGGCCGAAGATGCGGGTGAACATGGTCTCCTGGCCGTTGAAGCGCAGGTTCGCTTCCATGCCGGTCAGCGCGTCGGGCGACATCGCCACGCGTTCCTCGATCGCGATGCGCAGCTCGTCCGCCCAGTCGATGTCGTCCGGGTTCGAGGTCGCCAGGCCCAGCGCGAAGGCGGCATCCGCATCGAGCGGCTGGCCGGCCCTGGCGCGCACCGCTTCCAGCGCCGGCGCCTCGTCATAGAAACGGCGGCCCAGGCGGCTCTGGCCGGTGGCCATCGGATAGAGGCCGAAGTTGGTCTCGCCGACGGTGATCTTCGGCGCGCGCGCCTCGTCGTCCGGCAGCGCCAGGTGGTAGATGCGATCGCAGGCCAGTGCCAGTTCCAGCAGCGAGCCGGCAAAGCAGGTGCCCTCGTCGACCAGGGCGAACAGGCTGCGCGAGGACACGTCGAGACGGCTGAAGGTCCGGCGCAGCAGCCCGATGGTCTCGCGCACCAGCCAGTGGTCGCGATGCGCCAGCAGCGTGGCGTCCATCTGCATCACCGCCTCGGCATCGCCGGCGGTCTTGATCAGCCAGGTGCCGATCTCCAGCTCGTTGGTGCGCATCGACAGGATCGCGTCCTCGAGCTCGCGCGCCAGCTGCAGCGGATACCAGGCCGCGCCGGCTTCGGCGATCGCGGCCGGGGTCTGCGGCTGCGGGCCGCGCGGCGCGTGGATCGTGAAGGTGGCGGTGCGCGCGGCGCGGTCGATCTGCACGTCGACGTAGCCGTAGCGCAGCGCATCGGCTTCGACGGTCCGCTCCAGCGGGGTCAGCGCGATGCCGGCCGCGTCGGCGGGACGGTCGCTCTGCGCGGCCAGCGCCAGCGCGCGCTCCTGCACCTTCTGCGCGAACACGGCAGGCTTGGCGATGTCGTCGACCAGGCGCCAGTCCTTGGCACGCTGGCCGCGCACCCCTTCGGTGGTGGTGCAGAAGATGTCGGCGAGGTCGTGGCGCACATGGCGCTTGTCGGTGACGCGGGTCAGGCCGCCAGTGCCCGGCAGCACGCCCAGCAGCGGCACTTCCGGCAGGCTGACCGCCGAGGAGCGATCGTCGACCAGCAGGATCTCGTCGCAGGCCAGCGCCAGTTCATAGCCGCCGCCGGCGCAGGCGCCGTTGACCGCGGCGAGGAATTTCAGGCCGCTGTGCCGCGACGAATCCTCGATGCCGTTGCGCGTCTCGTTGGTGAACTTGCAGAAGTTGACCTTCCACGCGTGGCTGCTGACGCCCAGCATGAAGATATTGGCGCCCGAGCAGAACACCTTCTCCTTGCCGCTGGTGACCACCACGCTGCGCACTTCCGGATGTTCGAAGCGGATGCGGTTCAGTGCATCGTTCAGCTCGATGTCGACGCCGAGGTCGTAGCTGTTCAGTTTGAGCTTGTAGCCGGGACGCAGGCCGGCGTTCTCGTCGATATCGAGCACCAGCGTGGCGACGGGTCCGTCGAACTGCAGCTTCAGGTGCTTGTATTGGGAGGGGTCGGTCTGGTAGTCGACGCGGGGGACCTGGGTCACGGCATTGTCTCCTGTTCTCTGTGCTGACATCGCTGTCTGTTCAGCCTGGGCGCGTGGTGCAACGAAGCACCGCGAAGCACGATAGTGCATGGATCGGGATCCGATGTCACGCATCATAGTGCATCGCTTCGCGCGACGTCAAGAATTATTGTGCATGTTAGCGAATGACTGCGACGCTGCGCTTTACTTCATACAGCGCGTGGCGATCCCGCCATTACGCGGCCTTGGCGGTGTGGCCATCCGCTGTGGCCCTCCGTCCGTCGCGCCCTATGGCGCCGGCGGCTTGCCGAATGCACGCCGGCCTTTTCGCAGCGCTTCCGCCGACACTCCTGCAATATAGTTCTTGACAGAGCCGACGTCGACCTCTATGGTTCGCCCATGCACAATAATGCATTAACAGCAGACGTGCAAACCGCAGACCTGAACACCGCGGACGTGCAAACCGGTTACGCCAACCGGTGACGTTCTTCCCGATCTGACGGAGCGCTTGCCGATGTCCCCCACCCTCCCACCGGCCGCCCAGGCCTTCCGCCAGCAATTGGCGCAACTGACGGCCCGCCTTGCGGGCCGTCCGCTCGACGCCGAGCTGGACGCCTGGCTCAACGCCGAATACGGCCCCGATACCGAGTCCTATCGCGCGCTGAAGGCCGCCTGCGAAACCGGCGTCGCCGAAGGCTGGCTGTGCGATCGCGAAGGCGGCGGTATCCGCTACGGCCGCATCTTCAAACCCGCCGACGACCTGCACGGCTTCTCGGTCGACGTGGTCGACATGCAGGACATCGCCGGCCCGCATCACACCCATCCCCATGGCGAGATCGACCTGATCATGCCGATCGAGGGCGAGGCCCGCTTCGACGGAAGGCCCGCCGGCTGGCTGGTGTGCCCGCCCGGCAGCGCCCATCGCCCCACGGTGTCGAACGGGCGCGCGCTGGTTCTTTATCTGCTGCCCGAAGGGCGCATCGACTTCACCCGACAGGAGGCAGCATGAGCGAATCGCTACCGAGCTATCTGGCCGGCCGCTGGCAGCATGGCAACGGCAAGGGCACGGCACTGTTCGACCCCGTGCTGGGCGACGAACTGGCGCGTGTCGATGCCACCGGGCTCGATCTGGCCGAAGGCTTCGCCTTCGCGCGCGAGCAAGGCGGCGCGGCGCTGCGGGCGCTGACCTATCGCGAACGGGCGTCGCTGCTGGGCGCCATCGTGCAGGTGCTGCAGCAACACCGCGACGCCTACTACGAGATCGCGACCGCCAACAGCGGCACGGTCAAGCGCGATTCCGCGGTCGATATCGACGGCGCGATCTTCACGCTGGGCAGCTATGCGAAGCTGGGCGAGACGCTGGGCGACAGGCGCTATCTGCTCGATGGCGAGGCGGCGCGCCTGGGCAAGGATCCCTTGTTCCAGTCGCAACACGTGCTGGTCCCCACGCGCGGCGTCGCGCTGTGCATCAACGCGTTCAACTTCCCTTCGTGGGGCCTGTGGGAGAAGGCCGCGCCGGCGCTGCTGTCGGGCGTGCCGGTGATCGTCAAGCCGGCCACCTCCACCGCCTGGCTGACGCACCGCATGGTCCGCGATGTCGTCGAGGCGGGCATCCTGCCCCCTGGCGCGCTGTCGATCGTCTGCGGCAGCGCCGACGGCCTGCTGGACGCGCTGGAGCCCTTCGACGTGGTGTCGTTCACCGGCTCGGCGCAGACGGCCGCGCAGATCCGCACGCATCCGGCCATCGCGCAGCGCTCGGTGCGCGTCAATATCGAGGCGGACAGCGTCAACTCGGCGCTGCTGCTGCCGCGCGAGGCCGGCGGCAACGATGCGCTGCCGCTGCTGGCGTCCGAGGTCGTGCGCGAGATGACGGTCAAGTCGGGACAGAAATGCACGGCGATCCGCCGCGTGCTGGTGCCCGAGTCGCTGTACGACGCCGCCGCCGAAGCCATCGTCGCGAAGCTGCGTGAAGTCACCGTCGGCAACCCGCGCAACCCGGACGTACGCATGGGGGCGCTGGTCAGCCGCGCGCAGCTCGCCACCGTGCGCGAGGGCCTCGCGCAATTGCAGGCGCAGACGCAAACCCTGCATGACGGCGCGAGCCAGGCGCTGATCGACGCCGATCCGGCCGTGGCTTGCTGCATCGGTCCGACGCTGCTCGGCACGCGCGATCCCGACGGCAATGCGCTGGTGCATCAGATCGAGGTGTTCGGCCCGGTCGCCACGCTGATGTCCTATCGGGAGCGGCAAGGCGAAGACAGCATCGACGCCGGCCATGCCTTCGAACTGGCGCGCCGCGGCGAAGGCTCGCTGGTGGCGTCGCTCTATGGCAGCGATCCGGCCGCGCTGGCCGCCGCGGCGCTTCAGCTGGCCGACAGCCACGGCCGCGTCCACGTGATCTCGCCCGATGTCGCGCAGCTGCATACCGGCCACGGCAACGTGATGCCGCAATCGCTGCACGGCGGCCCCGGCCGCGCCGGCGGCGGCGAGGAACTGGGCGGCCTGCGGGCGCTGAACTTCTACCATCGCCGCAGCGCGGTGCAGGCCAGCACGGCGGTGCTCGACCGGCTGTAACGACCGGCTGTAAGGACGAGTGCCAAAGACCAGCTCCGAGGAGACACGCAGCACATCGCAGTACTTGGGCACTTGCAGGAGTTGCAGGACCTGCAGGGCTCGCAGGACATACAGCGCCTGCAGTATTCGCAGCATCCATAGAACAGATGGGGAGACAACGCATGGCAGCCGCAACGACGACTACCGCGACCACGATCACCGCCACCGCGCCAGGCTCGGACCCGCCGCCGATGGTCGCGCCCACCACGCCCTTCAACTTCGCCCAGCACCTGCTGGAAGCCAACGCGCACCGCGGCGACAAGACCGCCTATATCGACGACCACGGCCGCCTGCGCTACGGCGAACTGGCCGAGCGCGTGCGCCGGTTCGCGACCGCGCTGCGAGCCCTCGGCGTACGCCGCGAGGAACGCGTGCTGCTGCTGATGCACGACTGCAGCGACTGGCCGGTCTGCTTCCTCGGCGCGATCTACGCCGGCATCGTGCCGGTCGCGGTCAACACGCTGCTGACGCCCGACGACTACGCCTACATGCTGCAGCACAGCCGCGCCCGCGCTGCGTTGGTGTCGGCGGCGCTGCTGCCGGTGCTGGAGCAGGCCATGGCGAAGGCGATGGGCGAAGGCGGCCATGAGGTCGACCACGTGATCGTGTCCCGCCCCGAGGGCGCCAAGCGCGATGGGAGCACCTTGCCTGCCGGCATGGTCTCGCTCGACGCGCTGATCGCCGACCATGCGCCCCAGCCGGCGGCCGCAGCCACCGGTCCCGATGACCCCGGCTTCTGGCTGTATTCGTCCGGCTCGACCGGCCGGCCCAAGGGCGTGCTGCACAGCCAGGCCAATCCCTACTGGACCGCGGAGCTCTACGCCAAGCCGATTCTCGGCCTGACCGAGGACGACGTCTGCTTCTCGGCGGCCAAGCTGTATTTCGCCTACGGCCTGGGCAACGGCCTGACCTTTCCGCTCAGCGTCGGCGCCACCGTGGTGCTGATGGCGGAGCGGCCCACGCCCGAGGCGATCTTCCGGCGCTGGCTGGACCATCGCACCACGGTGTTCTTCGGCGCGCCCACCGGCTATGCCGGCATGCTCGCCTCGCCCGCGCTGCCGGCGCGCGAACAGGTGGCGCTGCGGCTGTGCTCGTCGGCCGGCGAGGCGCTGCCGGCCGAACTGGGCCAGCGCTTCACCGCGCATTTCGGCTGCGAGATCATCGACGGCATCGGCTCGACCGAGATGCTGCATATCTACCTGTCGAATCGCCCGGGGCAGGTCCGCTACGGCACCACCGGCTGGCCGGTGCCCGGCTACAACATCGAACTGCGCGACGAGGAAGGCCGGCCGGTGCCCGACGGCGAGGTGGGCGACCTCTATATCCAGGGCCCGAGCGCGGCGCTGATGTATTGGGGCAATCGCGACAAGTCGCGCGAGACCTTCCAGGGCAGCTGGACCAAAAGCGGCGACAAGTACGTGCGCAACGCCGATGGCACCTACTGCTACGCGGGCCGCAGCGACGACATGCTGAAGGTCAGCGGCATCTACGTCTCGCCGTTCGAGGTCGAGGCCACGCTGATGCAGCATCCCGCCGTGCTGGAGGCCGCGGTGATCGGCGTCAACGACCCGCAGGGGCTGACGCGCACCAAGGCCTTTGTCGTGCTCAAACCCGGTACGCAATGCGACGACGCCGAGCTCAAGGCCTTCGTCAAGGAACGGCTGGCGCCCTACAAGTACCCGCGCCTGATCCAGTTCGTCGACAGCCTGCCGAAGACCGCGACCGGCAAGATCCAGCGCTTCCGGCTGCGGGAGCAGGAGCAGCAGCAACAGCGACAGCAGCCCATGGACTGCGGCCGCGACGTCGCGTCGAACGTGCTGATCTCGCCGAGTGGGCAATTGGCACTGGCGGGGCTGCAATGAGCGCGCCGGTCGAATTCGTCGAGATCGATTGGGCCGGCCGCCCGGTGCGGATCGAATATCAGCGGCTGGGCACGGAGAACGCCGGCGCCCCGCTGCTGGTCTTCCTGCACGAGGGCCTGGGATCGGTGGCGATGTGGCGCGATTTTCCGCAGCGCGTCTGCGAGGCGCTCGGGTGGCGCGGCCTGGTCTATTCGCGGCCCGGCTATGGGCGTTCGACGCCGCGGGCCGCGGACGAGGTCTGGCATCCGGATTTCATGCACCGCCAGGCGCACGAGGTATTGCCCACGCTGCTGACGGCGCTCGGCATCGACGCCCAGGCCGAACCGCCCTGGCTGCTTGGGCACAGCGATGGCGGCTCCATCGCGCTGCTGTACGCGGCGCGGTTTCCGTCGCGCGTCGCCGGGACCATCGTGCTGGCCCCGCACATCCTGGTCGAGGACCTGTCGGTCTCGAGCATCGAGAAGGCGCGCGAAGCCTATCTCAATACCGACCTGCGGCAGCGGCTGGCGCGCTATCACGACGATCCGGACTCGGCCTTCTGGGGATGGAATGGCATCTGGCTGCATCCGCCGTTCCGCCACTGGTCGATCGAGGCCGAGATTGCCAGCATCACCTGCCCGCTGCTGGCGGTGCAGGGGCTCGACGACGAGTACGGCACGCTGGAGCAGATCCGCGGCATTGCGCGCCGCGTGCCGCAGACGCGCCTGCTGGAGCTGCCGGAGTGCGGCCATTCGCCCCATCGCGATCAGCCCGACGCGTTGATCGCGGCGATCGTCGATTTCGTGCGCGATCCGCAGTCGACAGCCATGGCGCCGATCACGCGGTCGCCGCACGACTTGCCGCAAGAGTTGCCGCAAGAGTTGCCGCAAGAGTTGCCGCAAGAGTTGCCGCAAGAGTTGCCGCAAGAGTTGCCGCAAGAGTTGCCGCAGAACTTGCCGCAATAGTCGCCGCACGCCGCCGGGAACGCCGGCGCGGCGTCCTGGCGGCCCCGTCGGCCCCGTACCCGATCGTTCACCCATCACAGAGCCGGTAGAAACCGGACTGCAAGGAGACAACCATGCGTCAAATCGACGTCCACCAGCTGGCCGACGAGGCCCGCTTCAACCGCTTCCATGGGCTCGTGCTGTTCTGGTGCGCGCTGATCATCATCTTCGACGGCTACGACCTGGCCGTGGCCGGCATCGCCCTGCCGTCGATCATGCAGTCGATGGGCGTCGACGCGACGCAGGCCGGCTTCATGGTCAGTTCCGCGCTGTTCGGCATGATGTTCGGTGCGATCTTCCTGGGCACCATCGCCGATCGCATCGGCCGGCGCTGGGCCATTGCCATCTGCATCGTGCTGTTCTCGGTCTTTACCGCGGCTGCCGGCTTCACCAGCGATCCGGTGACGTTCAGCGTCACGCGCTTCCTCGCCGGCCTGGGCATCGGCGGCGTGATGCCCAATGTCGTCGCGCAGATGACCGAGTACTCGCCGCGCAAGATCCGCGGCACCATGGTCACGCTGATGTTCAGCGGCTATTCGGTCGGCGGCATGCTGGCCGCGGTGGTCGGCAAGGGCCTGATCGAGAGCTACGGCTGGCAATCGGTGTTCCTGGCCGCTGGATTGCCGGTGCTGCTGATCCCGATGGTGATGAAGTCGCTGCCGGAGTCGATGCCCTTCCTGATCCGCTCGGGACGCCTGGACGAGGTCAAGAAGGTGCTGAGCCGGCTGGAGCCGTCCTACCGGCCGCAAGCGGACGACCGCTTTGCGCTGCCCGAGCTGAAGGCCGGCGAGGCGCCGATCGGCAAGCTGTTCCAGGACGGCCGCGGCTTCAGCACCGTGATGTTCTGGGTCGCGTTCTTCATGTGCCTGTTCATGGTTTACGCGCTGAGCTCGTGGCTGGCCAAGCTGATGGCCAGCGCCGGCTACAGCCTGGGCTCGGCGCTGACCTTCGTGCTGGTGCTGAACTTCGGCGCGATGATCGGCGCGGTCGGCGGCGGCTGGCTGGCGGACCGCTTCAATATCAAGCACGTGCTGGTCGGCATGTACGCGCTGGCGGCGGTCTCGATCACCTTGCTTGGCTACCCGGTGCCGACGCCGGTGCTGTTCGTGCTGGTGGGCCTGGCCGGTGCGTCGACCATCGGCACGCAGATCGTGACGTACGCCTATGCCGGCCAGTTCTATCCGATGGCCGCGCGCGGCACCGGCATCGGCTGGGCGTCGGGCGTCGGCCGCAGCGGCGCGATCCTGGCCCCGATCGTGATCGGCATGCTGGTCGGCATGGCGCTGCCGCTGCAGCAGAACTTCGTCGCCATCGCGATTCCGGCCGTGATCGCCGCGCTGGCGGTCTCGATGATCGACCATCGGCGTTCGGCCTCGGCCAGTCATGAGGCAGCGCTGCGCACGCCGGCGCCGGCGCCAGCCGTGCAGAAATAGCGGCGCCGGGCCGCCCAAACATGCGGCCCTGAAACACGCGATCCCGAAATACCCGATCCCCAGGGCACTCCACCCTGGGGATTTTTTGCGCCCAGGATTTGTGCCGGACGCGTGCGGCGACTACTCTGGAGTTTCATCGCAAAACGGCGGCCGGCATGGCGCCGTTTTCCTTTCGAGATGCCTGAAAAGGAGCCCGGCACATGACCACGCCTGTCACCCCGCCTGTCGCCTCACCGCCCACCCTTGTCCCGCACCTTTGGTACGACAAGGAGGCCGTCGAAGCGGCGCGCTTCTATGTATCGGTATTTCCGGATTCGGCCGTCGATTTCGTTGGTCAGATCCGCAATACGCCGTCCGGCGACTGCGATCTCGTGCGGTTCACGCTATGGGGCCAGCCCTTCATGGCGATCTCGGCGGGCCCGATGTTCCGCTTCAATCCGTCGATCTCCTTCTTCGTGCTGTTCGATCCGGGCCGCGATCCTCAGGCGCGCGAGCGGCTGGATGCCATGTGGGACAAGCTGGTCGATGGCGGCCAGGCGCTGATGCCGCTGGACGCCTACCCCTTCAGCGCGCGCTTCGGCTGGATACAGGACCGCTACGGGCTGTCCTGGCAATTGATGCTGACCGATACGTCGAGCGAATCCCGGCCGCCGATCGTGCCGGCGCTGATGTTCACCGGCGATGCCTGCGGCAAGGCGGAGGCGGCGGGCGAGTTCTGGCGCGAGATCTTCCCGGATTCGCAGGCGGGGCAACTGGTCCGCTATGGGCCCGGCATGGAGCCGAATCCGGCGGGCTCGGTGATGTTCTCCGACTTCCGGCTAGGCAATACGTGGATGGCGGCGATGGACAGCGGCTACCCGCACGGCTTCGCCTTCAACGAGGCCATCTCGTTTGTCGTGCCGTGCGAGGGCCAGGCGAGCATCGACCATTACTGGTCGAAGCTCTCCGCGGTACCCGAAGCCGAGGTATGCGGCTGGTGCAAGGATCCGTTCGGCATCTCGTGGCAGATCGTGCCGGCGGAGATGGACACGCTGATGCGCTCCGGCGACCAGGCGGGCATCGACCGGCTGGTTCAAGCCCTGCTGCAGATGAAGAAGCTGGACGCGGCAGCGCTGCGCTCGGCCTTCGAGGGAACGGGAAGCAGCCGGCCGTAAGACGGCATGCAGGCAAGACCGCAAGGCCCACGGAACATTTGAAACATATACCGAACATGGGAAACGGGACGCCCCAAGGCCCGGAATTCCAGCGTCCTTAAAGATATAACAATAAGTCATTTGGATCAGCGATCGTGCTGGCGTAGCATTCGCCGCGCCGCCGCCTCTCCCGGCGCGCGGCGCATGCTCCCATCACGATCCCCATGTCCGTCGACCTCACCCTCTCCCCTGCCGAAGCGCAACAGGCGGCCGCCACCGCCGCTCCACCCAACAAGGCCGTCATCCGCTCCGCCGCCGATGTCTCGCAACTGGTCAACCAGGGCGGCGCCCAGGCCAGCAATGCGCGCATGGTGGTCGCGATCGCGCTGGGCGGCGTGTTCCTGGACGCCTACGACCTCGGCGCGCTGGCCTTCGGCCTGGAGGACGTCACCCGCGAATTCAACCTGACGCCGGCCGGCACGGGCATGGTCGCGTCGGCGATCACCTTCGGCGCCATCGTCGGCGCTTTCCTCGGCGGCTATTTCACCGACCGCATCGGCCGCTATCGCGTCTTCATGGCCGACATGCTGTTCTTCGTGGTGGCGGCCATCGCCTGCGCGCTGGCGCCGAACGAATACGTGCTGGCCGGCGCCCGCTTCGTGATGGGCCTGGGCGTCGGCATCGACCTGCCGGTGGCGATGGCGTTCCTCGCCGAGTTCTCCAAGCTGCAGGGCCGCGGCAACAAGGCCTCGCGCGTGGCGATGTGGTGCCCCACCTGGTATGCGGCGATCTGCGTGTCGTATCTACTGGTGCTGCTGTGCTACGCGGTCCTGCCCGAGTCGCACAGCGGGCTGCTCTGGCGCATCATCCTCGGCTTCGGCGCGGTGCCGGCGCTGGTCATCATCGCGGTGCGCAGCAAGTACATGAGCGAATCGCCGGTGTGGGCCGCCAACCAGGGCGACCTTGAAGGGGCCGCGCGGATCCTGAAGCGGTCCTATGGCATCGACGCGGTGGTTGCACCCGACGCGGTTGCCAAGCCCGCCAAGCGCGCCGCGTCCTGGGGCAACTACGCGGTGCTGCTGCAGGGCGTCTATCGCAGCCGCACGGTGCTGGCGACGACCATGTCGATCGCTTCGTCGTTCGCCTACAACGCGGTCGCCTTCGGCCTGCCGGTCATCATCGCCAGCTTCCTGGCGCAGACCATGCTGAACACGATCCTGATCTCGCTGGCGCTGAACCTGCTGTTCGCCTTCGTCGGCGGACTGATCGGCGTGCGGCTGGTGCCGCGGGTCGGCGCGTGGAAGCTGACCGTGGTCGGCTACGCGTTCCAGCTGGCCGCGCTGGTCGGCCTGGCGCTGGTCGGCAAACCGGACGGGGTCAGCGAAGTGGTGGCGGCGATCGCGCTGCTGGCCGTGTTCCTGCTGGGCCAGGGCTTCGGTCCGGGCGCGCATACGATGACCTATGCCTCGCTGAGTTACCCAACCTCGCTGCGCGGCGTGGGCGTGGGCTTCAACCAGACGCTGATGCGCGCCAGCTCCACGCTGTCGCTGTTCCTGTTCCCGGTGCTGGCCGCCGCGCTCAGCACCAAGGTGTTCTGGGTCATCGCGCTGGCGCCGCTGGCCGGCCTGCTGGCGCTGCTGGCGATCCGCTGGGAGCCGGCGAACTACGACGTGGACGCCGAGGACTTCTGATCGGACTGGGGGCCGGCCACGCCGGACCACCCTGTCGAACGCTCCAGGAGGGAGAACGCGTACTGCGTTCTCCCTTTTTGCTTTTGGGGGTCCTTTGTGGGTCCTTCGGGGGTCCTTCGTGGCCGCCTCGACCTTTGTGGTCGCCTTGACTTATCGTTCTCGATACAGGATATTTGATCCATCTTCATTCCTGAATTGAGAACGACGCGAGACACCGCGCCGCATCCGGATGGAACTGGCCGAACTGGAAATCTTCCGCGCCGTGGCGCAGGAGCAGAGCGTCACACGGGCCGCGCGCGCGCTTGATCGCGTGCAATCGAACGTCACCACGCGCATCAAGCAGCTCGAGGACAGCCTCGGCGTGACGCTGTTCCAGCGCGACAGCAAGCGCATGACGCTGACCGCCGAAGGGCAAAAGCTGCTTGGTTATGCGGAGCGGCTGCTGGCGCTTGCCGAGGAAGCGCGGCAGGCGATGCGGCACGACGTCCCCACCGGCAAGCTGCGGCTGGGCACCATGGAAAGCGCCGCGGCGGCCAGACTGCCCAAGCCTCTCGCCCGCTATCACGCAAGCTATCCGCTGGTCGACGTCGAGATCCGCACCGGCACCGCGCAGGCGCTGGCCGATGCGGTCGCCTTGCACCAGCTCGACTGCGCGATCGTCGCGCACCCGGGCAATGGCTCGCCGCGCCAGCTGTCGATGGAGGACATGGCGCCGGGGCTCGAAGGCACGTTCCTGTTCACCGAGGAACTGGTGCTGGTGCTGCCGGCCAGCCATCCGCGCGTGCGCCGGCCGCAGGACGTCAGGCTGCGCACGCTCGCCGGCTTCACGCGCGGCTGCACCTACCGCCGCTGCGCCGAGGAATGGCTGGCACAGGCCGACGAGGGCCTGCGCCGCAACCTGACCGTGCGAGAAATGCCCTCCTATCACGCGATCCTGGCCTGCGTCAGCGCGGGGTCGGCCTTCGCCATCCTGCCCAAATCGCTGCTGGCGCTGCATCGCGACAGCGACGACTTCCACACCGTGCCGGTGCGCTCCGCGCATACCTTCCTGGTCAAGCGCGCCGGCTTCACCACCGCCGCCTACGAAGCATTGCTGCACGAGCTGCGCCAAGGCTGAGCGGCCCGATCCCGAAGGAGCATCCGATGACCCCCTCTTCCGTTGAATCTTCCGCTGAGAACGGGCTGCTGGCCCGGCTCGGCATGTCGACGCCGATCATCCAGGCCCCGATGGCGGGCGTCAGCACGCCGGCGCTGGCCGCGGCCGTTTCCAACGCCGGCGGCCTCGGCTCGCTCGGCGTCGGCGCGATGAACGCCGATGCCGCACGCCAGGCCATTCGCGACACGCGCGCGCTGACCGATCGGCCCTTCAACATCAACCTGTTCTGCCATGTGCCGGCGCAGGCCGATGCGCAGCGCGAACGCGGCTGGCTCGACTACCTGGCGCCGCGCTTCGCCGAATTCGGCGCGACCGCGCCGGCCTCGCTGCGCGAGATCTATCGCAGCTTCGTCGCCGACGAGGCGATGTTCGAGATGCTGCTGCAGGAGAAGCCGGCCGTGGTCAGCTTCCACTTCGGCCTGCCGGATCAGGCATGGATCGACGCGCTGCGCGAGGCCGGCATCGTGCTGCTGGCGTCGGCGACGACGATCGCCGAGGCGCGCCAGGTGGAGGCGGCCGGGATCGATGCCGTGGTGGCGCAGGGCGTCGAGGCCGGCGGCCATCGCGGCGTGTTCGATACGCAGGGTTTCGACGAAGGACTGGGCACGATGGCGCTGGTCCGGCTGCTGGTGCGCAAGACCTGCATGCCGGTGATCGCGGCGGGCGGCATCATGGACGGCGCCGGCATCGCGGCCGCTCTGGCCCTGGGCGCGACAGCGGCGCAGCTCGGTACCGCGTTCGTGGCATGCCCGGAGACGGTGGCCGATGCCGCGTATCGCGAAGCGCTGCTGGCGGACCAGACGCGTCCCACCACGCTGACGCGCGCCATCTCCGGCCGCGCCGCGCGGGGCTTCGTCAATCGCTTGACCGAACTGGGCGTCGCGGCCGATGCGCCGCCGATCCCCGATTACCCGATCACCTATGACGCCGGGAAGGCGCTTCACGCCGCGGCCAAGGCGGCCGGCAGCGCGGACTTCGCCGCGCAATGGGCGGGCCAGGCGGCACCGTTGGCGCGTTCGCTGCCGGCGGCGGAACTGGTGGCGACATTGAATGCCGAGCTGGACGACGTGCTCGGGCGCCTCGGTGCCATGGCGCGCGCGGGCTAACAGGACTGCGTGGCGGTTCCCCCGGGGGACATCGGGGCGCGTTGGGGTGCGGGAGTCATCAGTGCTGGAGTCATCGGTGCTGGAGTCATCGGCGCGGGCGTATCCGGTGCGGGCATCATTGGTGCGGGCTTCATTGGCGCTGGAGTCGTTGGGCGCGTGAGTCATTGCTACCATTGCACGCATGTCCCTGCCGCTGCCGCCACCGCCCGTCCTGCTCGACAACACGCTGTGCGCCGTCGCACGCCGGTATCGCTTGCCGGCGATCGGCGCCGTGTCGGAACGGATTCACGAGGCCAATCCGGCGACGGCGCTGGCGGTAACCATCGAGCAGGCGCGCCTCGCGCTCGCCAGCGGCGAAGTTCCGGGCGCCGCACTGAAGCATCTGTTCGTCGAATCGCTCGCGCGCATGGTGCGGGACGCGATCCGGCCGGATGCGGGCGACCCGGCTTTCCAGGCGATGGTCCTTCGGCATCGGGTGCCCCAGGTGCGCGAGTACGCATCGCTGGCGGCCCGCGCCGAGCAGGACCGCAGGCTGGTGCTGGCCGCCGTCAACGCGGTGGCCCACCCGAACAAACCGCAGCGGAATGCTTCGGGCCCGCAGCGCGAGGCAATGACGCAGCTCCACGCGGCGGCCTCGGCCTCCTCGTGGGCTGCGCTGCACGATACCGTTCGACGCCTGCTCGCCATGCCGGCGATCTCGAACGAGGCGCCGAACGCAACGCCGAACGCAGCCCCGCTGCAGCCCGCCTTGGCGCAATTGCTGGACAGCCCCGCATTGGAACGCTTGCGACGCCTCGAAGCGCTGAGCTCGGATGCGCAGGTCCGCCAATATCGCTCGCTATGGGACCGGCAAGGTCCTCGCTCGGGAACCGCCACCGCGACGGCGCAGGGCGTTTCCTCGCGGCAGCGCGGGGCCGCAGTCGAAGCCCTGGCGGCGCAAGCGCTTCGCGCGTTGGCACAGCGGCTCAACGACGCGGAGGGAACGTCGGCGCCTTACCGCGTGGTGACTTCGATGCGCGTGCCGGCGTCGCTGCCGGCCAGCCACGAGCGAGCCAAGACCGAATGGGATGCGGTATTGCTCAGGCAGGCCAGCACGGAGGATGAGGCCGACGACGAAACACCGGCGTGGGACGTCTGCCTGCTCGTCGAAGCCAAGGCTTCGGTGGATGCGGCCACGACGGATCTCCCTCGCTTGCTGCGCGGCTTGCGCCTGCTCGCCCACGCCGAGCAACACGTCACGTATGCATTCCAGACGGAACAAGGCACCGTGCGCCTGCGTGGCGCCTCGCTGAGCGCGCTGCCAACCGACGAGGCCGGGGTCGCCAGCAAGGTCCTGTATTGCAGCGATGCGCCCGCCGAATCCAATCCACGCGTGCTGAGCGCAGCGAGCCGGATGCAGCTGCTGTCCGCACCGGCCACGCTGGCATTCGCCAGCAAGCTGATCGAAACGCAGCAGGCGGATTCGCGAGAACTCGAGCCGGTCTGGCATCAACTGCTGGAATCGCCGCAGTGGAGCGCCGTGCTGAACCAATACCGGGCGCTGCGGCGCGTACGCGAATTGATGGTCCACGCGGACGACCTGCTGGCCGCGATCGGCGACGTGGGCCAACGCGCCTGATACCTGCTGACGGCGATCGGCGACACGGACCAACGCGCCTAATACCCTGCTGGCCGCGATCGGCGACACGGGCCACCGTGCCTGATGATCGATTGGATCCCGCCGCGATGACGGGATCCGCGCCGATCCTTATTCCGGCTGAATGCCGGCCTGCTTTACCAGCGCCGCCCAACGATCGACCTCGCCGCGCAGCCTGTCGCCGAGTTGCGCGGGCGACGAGGCCTTCAGCTCGATGCCCTGGCTATCCAGCCGCGCCTTGGTCTGCGGATTGGTCAGCGCCGCCCGCACCTCGTCCCCAAGCCGCGCGACCACCGTCGACGGCGTCCGTGCCGGTGCAACGATGGCCCACCACTGGCTGATCTGCAGCGCCGGCAGTTTCGCTTCGGCGGCGGTCGGCACATTCGGCAGCGCGGCAATGCGCGCCGGTCCGGTAACCATCAGCGCCGTGATCTTGCCCGCGCCAAGCAGGCTGCTGCCGCTTGCCAGCGTGGCGAAATGGCCCGCGACCAGTTGCGAGGAGACATCGGTGAGCGCGGGCGCGGAGCCGCGGTATGGCACCGCATCGATGGGAATCGTGGCCTGCGCCTCCAGCATCTTGGCCGCCAGATGGCTGATCGTGCCGTTGCCGCTCGTGGCCAGTTGCAGCGGTTTGGCCTGCTTGCGCGCATCGGCAAGGAAGCGCTGGGCCTCCCCGGGCCGATAGCGGGTGCTATCGGCGAACAGCACCAGCGGCGATTCGCCGAGCAGCGAGACCGGCGTGAAATCGCGCAGCAGGTCGTATGGCATCTGGCGGAACACCGACGGCGCGACCGTATGGGCCAGTTCGATGACGCCCAATGTATAGCCGTCGGGGGCCGCCTTTGCCACGGCCTCGGCGCCGATGCGGCCCGATGCCCCTGCCCGGTTCTCCACGACCACAGGCTGGCCCATCGATTCGCTCATCCGCTGCGCCACGGCGCGCGCCAGCGCGTCGGTGCTGCCGCCCGCGGCCCAGGGCACGACGAGGCGAATGGGTTTTTCCGGATAGGCCGACATGGCCGCGGGGGCATGGGCGGTGAGGCAGATTGCGAGGGAGGCGATCAGATAGCGCAGCGTCATGGGAACACTCCAGCCTGTATAAGGGTCAGCCTTGCGCGGGGTCGCGATCGCCCCGTGCCGTCAACATCAGAAGAACCGATTGCGATGCATCGATGCGCCCATCGGCGCGCAGCATTTGCGCCGCGGCGAGCCCTGCCCCGGCGCACAGCTCGACCCAGAATCCTGCCGAGGCCAGCGCTGCGGTGCCGGCGCGGGCGGCATCGTCACCCACGACCACCGCGCCGCCGCCGGAGCGCGTCACCGCGAGGACCTGCTGCGCGGTCACCGTCGATCCCGCCGTGGAGAACTGCTGCGTGGCGCCATAGAAATCGCCTTGCTGCGGCTCGCCGGCCAGCACGCGCCACAGCCGCGGAAACGGCTCGACCGCCCAGAGCTGCGGCACGCGGGCCAGCCGCCGTGCCGCCACCAGATCGCGCAGCGCGCTATAGATGCCCCACAGCAGGTCGCCGCGCGCGGTCGGCACGATGACATGGTCCGGCTCGCAACCCTGGTGCACCCATTCAAGCGCCGCCGCGCGATAGCCTTCCACACCGAACACCGGGCTGCCCACCGCCGGAATACTGTAGTTCGTCAGCGGGAACGCGCCATCGTCGCGGACGCGTTGGCGCACATGCTGCCACCGCGCATGACCGGTCTCGCAAACGATGCGTTTCGCCCCGTAGTAGCGCAGCGCCGCATCGAAGATCGGCGGCAGGTCCCGATAGGTCGCCACCTCGCACGCCAGGCCGGCCGCCGCGCAATAGGCCGCGGCGGATACCGCCGCGTTGCCGCTGGAGGCCAGCACCACTTCGCTCGCGCCGATCGCCAGCGCGCGGCTCACGGCCTGGGCCGACATGCGGTCCTTGTGCGAACCGGTCGGGTTCGCCCCTTCGTTCTTGATCCATACCGAGGCGACGCCAGCCAGCTCGGCCAGCGCGGGCACCGGAAGACAAGGCGTGTCGCCCTCCCCCAGCGTCACGCCATTCAGATACGGCAGGCAGTGCCCCCAGCGATAACCTGTGCTTTTTGGTGCAAAATCGAACGCTCGCGCGTCGTAGACCGCTTCGACGCTGCTGGGTCGGCCCCGGCCGTGACAGGCGGGACAGCCCTCCGGCAGATCGGAAACGGGATAGATCGCCTCGCAACTGATGCATTGCAGCGCGTGCAATGCCGGGTTGAGAGTCGGGTTGATGGCCGAAAGCGGCTTCGATGAACGGTCGAGAAGCATGGCGAAAGACGACGATTGCATGAAACGAAGTCTACGGCGCGGCATGCCATTGCGATCAAAGCCATTGCGGCTTTGCAATAAGACGAACTTATAGGATCCCTATGAAAGAGGCGGCGACAGGCGCAGGCGAACCGTCCATCAGCGCCCGGCAGATCGAGGTATTCCGCATGGTCATGCGCCTCGGTTCCGCGCGCCGCGCCGCCGAGGCACTGCATATCAGCCAGCCGGCGGTGACGCAGATCGTTCTCCAACTGGAGAAGATCGCGCAGCTGCGACTGTTCGACCGCAGCAAGGGACGCATGGTCCCGACCGCCGAGGCGGCGGCGCTGATGGACGAAGTCGAACGCGTCTATATCGGCCTCGACGCCGTCCAGCGCAAGATCGACCTGCTCCGCCAGCACGAGGACACGATGCTGCGCGTCGGCGCGCTGCATGCCATGGCCGCCAGCGTGATGCCGATCGCGGTCGCCAGCTTCTCGCACAGCTATCCGCGCAGCCATTGCCGATTGGAGGTAGACAGCTCGCGCGCGCTGCGCGAGCGCCTGCTGCAACGCGAGCTCGACCTGGCCTTCATGGGCGATGAGGTCGACACCAGCGGCCTGACCGCATCCGAGTTCTACGCCGTGCCGGCCGTCTGCATCGTGCCGGCCACACACCCATTCGCCGCCAGGGCCAAAGTCAGCGTTGCCGACCTGGCCGACGCCCCGCTGATCGGCCTCGACGCCGCCGACCCGGCGCAACGGCAACTGGAAACCGCCTTCGCTGAGCACCAGATCGCCCCACGCTTCGTCGCGACGACGCCGTACAGCCATACGCAATGCGCGCTGGTGCTGGCGGGCGCCGGTCTCGCGATCACCAATCCCCTTGTCGCACGGACCTATCTGGCCCTCGGGCTCCGGAGTATTCCGTTTGCCGGCGCGGTCCGATTCCGCGCGATCCTGGCGTTTCACCCGGGGCGCGGCCAGTCATCGGCGGCCCAGCATTTCGTCAGCCTTTGCCGGCAGGGGGTCAGGGATTTGGTGCAGCGGTAGGTTTGGCCTCAGCTTAGGCTGCTGCTTCACGCTCGTGGCAAACGACCTCGATGTTGTGGCCGTCGGGGCCGATGACGAAGGCGGCGTAGTAGTTGGGGTGGTAGTGCGGGCGTAGGCCCGGTGCGCCGTTGTCTTTTGCACCCGCTTCGAGGGCGGCGCGATAGAAGGCATCCACCTGCTGGCGTGTTTCGGCTTTGAAGGCGAGGTGCAAATGCGCCGGCTTTTCGTTGGTCTGGAACATACACAGGGAAGGCTTGCCTGGGGGGCAAAGTTCGACGCCGTAGGACGGTGGGCCCTCTGAGGCTACGGCTACGCCGAGCGGTTCGAGGGCCTTCAGGAAGAACGCCTTGCTTGCGGTGTAGTTGCTAACGCCGAATTTTACGTGGTCGAACATGGGGGATCCTGAGAGGTGTTGGGCCGCGTGGTGGGTACTTGCGACCCGCTGTACCCACTTGTAGCGGCTGTGGCGACTAGCCTGCTGCATACCTTGGACTCTGGAGAGAAAAGTACCACCTGGCGGCAACCAAACACCCTTCTTGAGAGGGGTAAAGAAATTTGCGCCCAGTGCCGATACGAAGATTCCACCATCGGCACAACCATCCCATACGTATGCGAGCATTCAAGACCATCCTCTTTCACCTTCTGCGCACCTTCCGCGGTCTATTTCTCCTTGGCTGTAAGCTGCTTTCTGGCCTGTCCTTGTTTGGGTTCATATTCACACTTTTCGGTGGCGACCGCGTGGGGCTCGGACTGAAAGCCACCCTCCTCACCTTCGCGGTTGGTTTCGGAGCGCTGGCCTGGTACTACGATATGTTGATTTTGAAGCTCAAACCAGATAACGTCGACTTGACGTTATTCCAATAGTCGTACCGGCGTCCTATGGCTGCACGGCGCCGTAGGCACAACCCTATGCGAGCGTAGTCCGGTACTCCTTTAGATCCGCAGGAGAGATGCCCGGATGTCACAGAGTCAAACTCCTTTGACGTCTGCTCAAAGATACTATGATGAGCGCTGGAGCCAACTCAATGGCATCCTTATAGCGCAATCCGAAGGCGCACACAGTTATCTACTAACTGTAAATGGCGGAGCGCTCGCTGGCATGCTCGCTTTCGTAGGCGCCGTCGCAGAGGTAAGACATTCGAGCGCTGCTGTCGCTTCCATTGCGTTCTTCGCTATTGGCCTGGTAAATGCCGGTTTTACTCGCGCATATACGCTGCATTTAATCGGCTACTTGCTAGAACAATGGCGCGATGACTATGCAAGTTTCCTGCGCGGTTCAATTCCATAGAATGAGTTACTTCGGCGGGATGACGCGCGGGTTCATAAGTATGAACGGTGGGGATACATCATTGGCTACGGAAGCTTCGGGGCGTTTCTTATCGGCTTGATATTCGGCGCTTCCGCGCTGTTCAATCTACCGTCATAGGATTCCATGTCCCTTTCCCCTCGCACCGAGGTCTTCCGCCGCCACGTTGGCCAGCTACAACGCTAAGGACTGTCCAAAGGGAGGGGCGCTTGGCGGCGCCCCAATTGCGGATCAGTCTTGCGCCTTCGCCCGCTTGTTGATGGCGGTATGGCTGATGCAGTGCTTCGCGGCGATCGCGGTCACCGGCTCGGTGCCGGCGCGATAGGTCGCTTCGACAGCGACCCAGTCGATGTCCTTTGCTTTTGTCATGTCGAGACGAATTTGTCGGAATGGAATAATGGCTATTCTCCGCTATCGGCAAACACCATGAGTTCAGCGTCGCCATTCCCTACGAATGATGAGCTACGCGAAGCCTTCCTGCGCCCGGACGTCGGACCCGTTGTCGTGAACGGGATCATAGGCCGGGGATGGGTATTTGAATCCGAGCTTGCATTGCTCAGGCCGCACTACAATGCCTGGCGGCCCGAGCAGTTCGCTGATCTGTGCTTCCGCTTCGCCAGCCACGATCCCGAAGACGCACTAGTTCTTGGTACGACCTTTCAATGCCCCCGGCTCGGCTTTGCTTACGCGCTATACGATGCGAACCGGCTATCTAGAGCTGAGCTTCTCGCAGAACTTATCGCTGCCGATCTCCTTTCCTCGGCGGCTAGATGACCATGACGACGAGCCTAACCCGAAGTCGTGGAACAATTGAGCTCTGTAAGCTTCTCAACCACCCACGAAAGGGGTATGCATGGACGAAACCATCAAGAATTTGCAGGCCCAGGTCGCCGCACTTCAGCACTTCGCTATCGCGCTGATTGACCACTTGCCGGCAGGGGCTGCGAGCGGTGCCGGGAGCGAGTTCCAAAACTTTGCCCGCATGACACTGCGCGACCTAAGCAATGCAGGATTCGCGGACGAAGCGCGGCGATTTTCCGATGCGGTCGACGACATCAACTCGCGCTCGCCGTCGTATCCGGGGCTCTAAAGCAAACGCCCCGCGCGGCGTTGCCGGCGGGGCGATACAATAAATCTTACGGCTATCACGACGCCGAGGTGCCTATCCTCGGCAAAAGCCGATCTAGCACAACTGCCATCTGCTCCAAGAAGGCATTTCGCGCGTCGAGATGATAGTCGCCATGATTGCCAAGGACGTAGTCCACCGCATCGTCCGGCTGACCTGACACCGAAAGGCGGCCTTCCGAATCAAACCACATTGTGTGGACTGGACCGCCTTCAGGGACATCACCCCGGAGGCGGCGAAACTCGATAAGGCCCACAAGCGACTTGCTGCCACGGGTGCTCTCGTCGACCGCGCGCCGATATTCCGCGATGAGGACCATCCGGTGGCCTTCCACTTTAAGGGTGTAGTCGTCAATGCCGGACACTGCGATGCCGGGCGACCGATTTTCCCCTGCGGCAGGTGTCGTCAACTTCTGCACCGCGCTCTTCGCCGTTTCATCAAGGGTGGCGCCGATAGTCAAGCGCCCCCAAGCCAACGAGTTTTGACCCATTCTTACTTCTCCATAGTTGAAGCTAAGCATTCAACCATGAACCGTAAAAAAGAAAAGCCCCCAACTTGAGGGGCTTTGCTGCGAGTCTGGCAAAGATCTATGCCGCCTGGTGCAAAAACGCGAGCCATTTTTCGCCGCGCCGCAAGGCCTTCCGGCGCATCGCAGGTTGTACGGTCCTCGACGAGGCCGTGCGCCACGAACTTGTGTTCCGGCCGCGCCAGCGCCGGGTCCTCCAGCACCTGGTAATAGGCTTCATTCACTTCGCCGCGCGGAAGCCCTGCTCCTTGCTAAGCAATTAAACCCGTGGAAGCAGACGCCGGAGACCGCCGCGGCCTGCATCTTCGCCAGGTATTCGCTGAGCTCGCCCACCGACATATCGTCGGTGGAGTTTGTGCGTCACACGCTTGCGGCCGTCCGGCATCTCAAAGGCGCAGGCGACGCCTCCACTACCGGCGCGGTCTCCCACCAGCGGCCGTCGTCGGCATCGAGGAAGATCGGCAACGCCGGCGGCCGTCGTGGTCAGGGTGCCATCGAGGTCCAGCGCGTCGAGGATGTATTCGAGCCGCCGGAACACGGCGTCGATCCTCCATGGCTCGGCGCGCAGCTTCACGCCGGCGCCGTTCCACGTCGGACGATACGGCTTTCACCGCTTCCGGCTGCGGGCCATCACGCGGCCACCCTAGCCGCCCGGCCCGTAGCAGCTTTGCCCTATCCCTATTACTCCTGGTCCACGCCGTACCACGCGTCGCGCAGCGGCCCGACGCGCACGTTCTCGAAGTCGCCCGATGCCTGCAACCACTTCTCGACCGCTTCGCGCTGCTCGGCGCTCACCGAACCGCGAGCGGCGTTCAGCAGAACATAGGCGGACAACTGGTAATCGTCGATGGCGCCCGCCATCAGCAGCCCGTTCGCCTCGATCGCCTCTTGCAGGAACCGATCGAGCAGCGCCTCGGGATCACCCTGGCGAGCCGACTCGGAGACATCGGCCATCACCTCGAACGCCAGCTCCTGATACTCACCGATATGGAGCTTCTTGCGTTGGCGGTGGTTGTAATGGCGGGAAGACTTCATGGGGATTCCTTTGATGCTTCATGAGAAAGGCGCAATTGTGCCAGCGTTCGCGGCCTCATTCCCGTCCATCCTCCGAAGTTTTCGCCGAACCCATCCCGATTGAGTCGCCGGAGTCTCAGGCTAGCAATGCCAAGGCGTCAGCCAGCGAAAGCACCGTCGTACGGGATTCAAACGCTGTCGAGAAGAGATGATCGTGCACGACCTGATCCGCGTCGTAGCAGCAATCCTTGACCGTGAACAGACGGAAGTCCGCATCGCTCGCGTACGCGACCGAAGACAGCATCACGCCGGTCGACGCAATGCCAACCATGATCAGCGTATCGATACCTTGCGCGGACAGCCGCACCTGCAGATCTGTACCGAAGAACACACTGGCACGGTGGGCGATGATGATCGGTTCGTCGGCACGCCGACCGAGCTCAGGCGAAACCTTGTCTTCAACGAAAAGACCGAGCTTCTTGACGCCCTGCCCGTTCTTGTTCAACGGACTGACTTCCGGATAGCCGGGGCTGAAATGGAACTTCGCGAAATAGACGCTGACGCCGCTGGCCCGCGCAGCGTCACAGAGCTTGCGCGTATTGGAGAGCAAAGTGGACGCGACCGAGGGAAATAACGCCAGAATGTCGGTCTGATAGTGCATGGCCAACAGCGCGGTTTTTGCGGGAACGATTGCCGGAATCTGCATGGTCATATCACGCGCATCAGGCGCGTTCCTTGTCTTTGTCGACGATCTGCTGAATCAAAGGGGGGCGCTGGCACAACGATGCACTCTACCATCGCCATCACGAGCCGAAATTCGGCACCGTCTCCCCGGCCCGCAACGTCAGGACTCGCACGCCGTTCCCCGTGACAGCGACCGTGTGCTCGAATTGCGCGGACAGCTGGCCATCGCGCGTCACCACCGTCCAGCCATCGTCTTCGGTCCGGACGGCGTGCCCGCCTTGGTTGATCATCGGCTCGATGGTGAACACCATGCCTTCGCGCAGCTCCAACCCTGTTCGCGGCCTTCCCCAGTGCAGGACTTCGGGCGGCTCGTGCATTTCACGCCCGATGCCATGCCCGCAATATTCCCTGACGACCGAATAGCCGTGCTTTCGCGCGTGCCGCTCGATCGCGTGCCCGACATCGCCAAGCCGGGCGCCAGGGCGAACAGTCTGGATGCCTTTCCACATGGCTTCGTAGGTAACCTGCACGAGCCGCTTGGCTAGTGGTGACACCTCGCCAACAAGATACGTCTTGCTCGAATCGGCGATATAGCCGTTCTTCTCCAACGTGATATCGAAGTTGACGATATCCCCGTTCTGCAGGATGTCCGACGTCGATGGAACGCCGTGGCAGACCACGTTGTTGCGAGAAGAGTTCAGCGCGTACGCATACCCGTACTGCCCTTTGCTCGCCGGGCGCGCTTGCAGCTCATTGACGATGAAGCTGTCGACCAAGTCGTTGACCTGCATGGTAGACATGCCGATCAGATTTAGTCGGTCTAGATAGGCAAACACCTGGGCCAACAATCTGCCCGACTCCGCCAGAATCGCGATTTCTTCCGGCCGCTTTGTCATGTCGAAGCGACCTTGATGCCTTGCGACACCACACCAGCCGCCCGCAATTCCCCCGCCACGATCTCATTGAAACTCTGCGTGGGATTCATTTCGCACAGCATGCCGATCTTGATCCAGAACGCCGCTTGCGCATTGATCGACCGACATGACACGGCGCTTGCCTTGCGGATTTGATCGTGCAGATCGTCGTCGATATTGACTATGCCCATTGCGGTATCTCTATATGGTTCATATACGAATCATATACGCAAGTCGATTTGCTGCGCAAGGGATGAGCCGCCTGCTGGCGCATGCCACAATCTTCGCCAGCCAACACAAAAACGGAGTAGACGCGATGACTGCCACGACCATGGGCATTGACCACATTGGCCTTACCGTTGCAAACCTCGAAGCTTCGACGCGCTTCTTTACGGAATGCCTGGGCTGGCGCGTATTCGGCAGCAACCCTGCATACCCCGCTGCGTACGTCACCGACGGCACAGCCAAGATCACGCTGTGGCAGGTCGCGGATACAACCGCGTTCGCGGCCTTCGATCGGAAGAACGCTGTCGGCCTTCACCACCTCGCATTGAAAGTTCCGGACCGGTCCTCACTCGACGGCCCCTTCGAACGGGCCCGCGCTTATCCCGGGGTCCAGGTGGAGTTCGCACCGGAGCCGTCCGGCAACGGTCCCAAGTGGCATGCGATTGTGATGGAACCGGGTGGCACACGACTGGAGCTTAGTCGCGACCCGCGATAGCTGATGATTTCGGCAATAGGAACGCGGACCATATGCGACTTAAATGGTAGCCGCTGGAGATACACTGTTTGCTTTGCAAGGAACGGGAGCAAACATGGGAGTCTCGCTGGCAGGTCCTCCGAAATATCGAGCTAACGGCGACCGTGTATACGTTGATGTTGGGCTAGCACCAAGAGTAGCGGCCGACTAAGTGGTGGCCCGCGTTATCCGCCTTCGGCCAAGAGCGGCCGTTAGCGTTCGATATATCATGATGAAGTCTCCGTTCTCCACAGTGGCGCTTTCGGAGCCAGGGGTGGGGCCGCTAGAAACAACATCAGCCCAAACCGCCATTCGCAAGATCCATCGACTTACCGACTACTAGCTCAAATGGGGATCTCCAAAGTTCAACACTACGTCCCGCAGTTTCTCTTGCGAAATTTCGGGAACGGTAAGAAGGATCAAATTTGGGTCTATGACAAGAGCTCGGATCGAGCCTTTCCCACCAATGCCAAAAACGTAGCCAGCGAGAGCCGCTTCTACGACTTCGAAGTGGAAGGAGAACAGGCCTCCCTTGAACCTTGGCTATCTGATCTGGAGAATCACGCTAAGTCAGTTATTAGCACTATTCTCCAAGCGGATTCCCTAATTGCCCTTACGGACGGCCAGAGGCATACCCTCGCGTCGTTCTTAGCAGTGCAACTCACTCGAACCAAGACGTTCCGGGAAGAGTGGAATTCGCTCCCCCGAATCCTGCGAGAGCACCTAGAGAAAAGCGGTGCGCAAGTCGCCCCTGGATCCCAAGCTGAGCAGCTTTTGCGCCAAGTCACCGAGAACGAATCGAAGGAACAAACCGCAAGGATTATCCTTGGTGCTCCGGCGACTTACAGCGCAACCCTCCTTGCCAAGGATTGGGTGCTCGCCGCCACAACTCGTAGGCACCCGTTCGTGCTGAGCGACAATCCGCTCGTCCGCCAGAACATGAACAGCCGTTCGCACCGAGGAAATCTCGGGCTGGCAACGGAAGGCATCGAAATCTACTTCCCTTTATCGCCGACCCGCGCACTCGCTCTTTGGTGCCCCACGATCAGTGGTCTGGTTCACCGGGCGGCAAACTCCTTGACGCGGCGCCATGGGGACGTCCCTGCGACTAGCGCGTTCGGTCCGCACGGCCTCCTATCTCTCAGCCACGCGCTGCTGAGCGGGCGGCCAGCGCAGTACTCCCCGGAAAATGTCGACAACTTCAATTCACTACAGGTCGCCTGGAGTGAGCGCTACGTCTTCTCCTCCATCGACGACTTTGCACTCGCCAAAGAAATGCTCACCAACAATCCGGAGTTAAGGCGCGGCCCCCGCTCCAAAATTGTTGGATGACAGGTATTGCGCCGACTTGACTCGAACATCTGCAGCTAACTGCGCGCGAATCGGCTAATGTCAGAGTCTAGCCATGAAACTCGGATCGTCGCAATTGGGTATCGGAATTTAAAGGCCCACTTCGCAACAAGAAGCGGTGGCTTTGATTTAGCGAGCGGAGGGCGCACCATCCGTCAAGGTGCCTTAGCCGTTAGGCTGTCGGGTCTTTGACTCTTCTTCTGATACATTGCGGTGTAACGTTCTTCTGATCAGGTCTGCCGACAGCATGTTCAACTTCCTTGTGACAGCGGCCAAAGGGGCTTGGGATGGCCCTGGTTACGAGTACGACCGAAGCCGGTTTCTCGAATACACTAGCGAAGATATCGCTGTTAGCTTCCGAGAACTGAAACTCCCACAGATCCACGCGCTGATGGAGCTGCCTTGCTTGTTTTCCTATGAAGGCACGGTTGAGGCCATGCGTTTCGGGCACCTGAAGAAAGTTAAGCTTCGCAATAATGAGCGCACGCTATACATAGAGCCCGACATTGACCTCCGTGTCCCACCTATTCCCTTTGAGCGAATCGAGCCACTACGAACCGCCTTGGACATTCGTGGTTGGGAGCTTAACCGGACACACTGGGCAATCAAGGATGAGGACCTCCTCGACGTATTGGTGGCCGCCGGCCTTGTCCCAGGCGAGGCCGTAAGCCCGAAGGTCGAAAAAACAGACCTACCGCCGGTCTCGGCTCCTGAGTTTCAAGCCAACAGTGTTGGCTCCTTCATAGAGAAAGTGTTGAACCTCGACCATGGTAGCAGTGAGGTGTTTTACCGCGGCCACTCGAACCGGACAAAGTACCGGCTAGAACCCTCGATCTTTCGAAAGGACGAACGAGGGAACTTCATCAACCGCGATGCCGAAGATCGGCTCTATAGAGAGCTACTTGTCTCGAACTCGGTCGACTTTCAGGATGACGTGTACACCCTAGATCGCCTTGTAAGAATGCAGCACTACTCGCTGCCCACACGTTTACTTGATATCACCTCGAACCCACTGATTGCTCTATTCTTTGCCTGCAAGGGCAACTTGGAAAACGATGGGGAAGTCATTGTGTTTTCCATGGATCGGAGCCAGATCAAGTACTTCGACTCAGATACCGCAAGTTGCATCGCTAACTTGACGCGGCTTCCCCAAGACAGAAAGGACTCGATAGACTACAGCAGCAATAACATCCGCCAGTTCAATAAGCAGCAGGCCGTGAAGCAGTTACTGCACTTCATCAAAGAGGAAAAGCCATTCTTCGAAGGCAGACTGGACCCTCGTCACCTTCGGTCCGTCATCTGTGTGAAGGGAAAATACACCAATAGCCGGATCTCTTTCCAGTCCGGAGCGTTCTTGCTCTTTGGGCATGACGCCACGCTTGATGAACGTGGCACTGAGGAAATTTCAGTTCAGCGCATTGCCGTGACGAATAAGCGAAACGTCCTCAAACAGTTAGACCAACTAAATATCAACGAGAGTACTGTGTTTCCTTATATTGAAAGCTCGGCAAAGTACATTGCCGAGAAGTTCGCGTTTAAGGGCTCGTGACTTCGAGAGTCGGCTCAAGTACGGAGCACTGACTTCTAACTGACGCCGATGAAACGCGCGTGTGTACCGAATGCTTCAGCGGCTTGCCTGCCGCGCGACGCCGCAGCCCCCTCACATGCACTCTCTCGCTGCCGCGAGTGTTCGATTGACTCTACACATCGCGAGCCGGCCGTGGAGGTTCGCATTGTACGAAGGGGACTTCAGGCTGAAGACCGGCGCAGGGGAGCGACCACAGGCGGACAGCGACGGTGCCCTAGATGATTGAGAATCGCCGCGACCCTGCGTGGCAAAAAAAACTTAGTCTTGGCGAATCGGAATCAAAAGAGAAACCGATGCAGCATCGGGGTTCATGACGTCTCCACGCTCTCGCGACCAGATCCGGTGTAGCTGCGCCGCCGATGTTCCGCCTCCCTTCAAATTATAGATATGGATATCTCGGAATTGTTCTCGACGAACGTTCAGCGAAACTACTGCGGCCACTGCAACGGAAGTCTGGATCTTGCATTCGAATGCTTTGACGAAAAGGTTTCCGGGATACGCATTCGGGTAACTGGCCTCCCAACCCTTCGTTGCCACGCATGCTCAGCCACGTACCTTCCTGATCGTTCACGCGTCGCTGTCATTAGCCTTCACAAACAGGCGTTTGAGCAGGCGTCCGACCTGCTAGAAGTAACGCGTAGGAAGACGGCAGACACGTTTGCCTTCACATCGGTACCGTTCCTCTATGACTCTGACGATTACTACTACATTCCTGGCCTCCAGCGGCAGTTCGATCCGGGGTTCCTCACGCCAGTGTTTTTCCGGAAGGAAGTCCTACTGAAATACGATGTTCATCCTTCCTACCAGGTAAGTTTTGCCTCGCGGACCTACGGTACGATCTGGCAGGGCCCGGAGTTTTCAATCCCCTTCGGAATCAATCGATTTGATCACGTCGTGATGTGGCTCGGTGACGTGGCCCAACTCCCCGAAACCGAGCAGTACTACCTTCGTTCGGAAAACGTACAATCTGACCACTCGATTGGATCTGAATTCTACGACGGTCAGATCGAATGCATTTTCACAGATAAGACTTCGGAAGATCGCCTGCTTGAAGCCCGTTCTGCCTTCCTCGATGCATGTTTCAAACGCTTCGAGATGAAGGTGGCTCATTTGGACGCCGAGGTACTTGACCTTGCCCTGCAAATACGCAGGCCCGTAGTAGACACATCATCGGAGAGACGGAGCATCGCCGACACGCTCAACAAGGTCTATCTCGAATCGCTTGATAACAAGGCGTTAGAGCACATTCTTGCCGGACTGAAGATGGACGCCGGCAAGCTCGGGAGCTTGAAGCGGCTTCAGAAGCTTATCGAAGCTGTTTCCCCGGGGGGAAACGTCGCCTCAGCCATGAGCCCACTCTATGTTCTCTATGACCTGCGAGTGGTCTATTCCCACCTCCTATCGAGCGAAGGTCAAGAGCAAAAGCTCAAGACCGTTCACCAGAGACTCGGACTGCCAGAAGGTTCAGATCTATTCGTCACCTATGACTGCCTGATCGAAGCGCTTGCAGCCGCATTTAACGAGTTGACCGTGATGGTCGCGAACCCGGGTCGCTAGCGGTCATCAAGGACCACCTTCCCGCAAGCCGATTTGGACCCGTTTAAAGCGCGGCAACGACGTCTGCAGGCGGCCCTGCGATCGTGCATAAACGATGGCATATGGAAGAGCAGAACGTCGGAGACCCAATCACTACCCAACGCCTTCCCCTCACCGCCGAAACCAAACCACCGACAACCCACACCCCACCACCAACAACACCACCGCCCCCGCCGCCAACAACGCACTGACCTCCACTTCCTTCCGCTCCAACGCAAACCGGCTGGTAAGCCGCCGGTAAACCTGCGTCAAGTCAGCCGCCGAACTGGCCTGGAAATACTCACCATCTGTCAGCATCGCGACCTGGCGCAAGGTCGCCTCATCCAGTTGCACGGGCGAAGAGATACCCGGCGGCGCCGCCCCCTCTTCAAGCGGCGTACCGAAGCCCACGGTGTAGACACGGACTCCGCGCTGAGCGGCCATGCGTGCTGCGTCCAGAGGGTCCGGGCCGGTGGTGCGGCGGCCATCGCTGAGCAGGATGATTGCGCCGTGCCGATAGGAGCCAGGGCTCGCCGAGGGCTGTTCCTGTTCGCGTTTGCGGACGGCCTCGGCTGCGGCGGCTTCTGACAGCGATCTGCCGCCGGGCCCCGGGGCAAGCGACTCGCCGCCGAAAATGATCGCTTCGAGGTCGATGCCATCGTTGGGCAACAGCACCGCCAGTGCCTGGATCAGTCCGCTGCCGGTTGCCGTGCCGTGCTGGAGTTGAAAGCGGTCGATCGCGTCGAGCATGTCCTGCCGGCTCTCGGTGGGCGGAAGCACCACGGTCGCGGTGGCGGCAAACGACACAATGCCCAGGCGCACGCTGGCCGGTAATCCGATGATGAAATCGCGCGCGGCGTGCTGGGCGGCGGCGATTCGGGTGGGTGCCACGTCGGCCGCTGCCATGCTGCGGGAGGTATCCATGGCGAGCACCACCGTGACGGTGTCGGAGGGCAGCGTGATGGTGGCGGTGGGACGGGCGCAAGCCAGCAGGGCGACGCCAAGCCCCAGCAGGATGAGGAACGGCGGGATGTGGCGCCGCACTCGTTGCTTGCGGCCCAGGGCGGCGCGCGGCAGCGCAATACTGGCGTACATCAAGGCGGCTTTTTTGCGCCGCGCAATCACGTAGAGGTAGGCGGCTGCCAGCAAGGGGAGAGCCAGCAGCAGCCAGAGCATTTGTGGCCAGAGAAACTGCATGCCCTGCTCCATGGCGCGTGGTATGACGATGGTACTGCGTTTCGAAGTCCGGCATTCGCGCCAGCTATTCGCTCCGGCCATTCGCGCCTCGAGCATTCGCGCCTCGAGCATTCGCGCCTCGAGCATTCGCGCCTCGGCATTGGCGCCCCGGCATTGGCGCCCCGGCATTCGGGCCGCGGCATACGGGCCGCCGCATCCGCTCGGGCACGATCTCAGGCATTCCCATGCATCCCCTCGCCCTTTCCCGCACCGCGGTTTTCTCTTATGATGCCGCGCGTCATATCGGCCGGTAGAAGGACGACCGCCGGTCGGTAAATGACGGCGCTTGCCAGCGTTCGACGCCACCCCGGGCGTCATCAACACACCATAAAAAAACAGCACAACAACAAGGAGTCACCTTGAAGAAGTCCATCCGCACGAGTCTGCTCGCGCTGGCCGCCATGGCCGCCGTTCACGCGCACGCCGCTCCCACGCTGGTGCAGTCCGTTCTGGGCTACACGCTGCAGAACGACAAGATCGTCACCTTCAGCGGCCTGGTGTTCGATCAGGGCAAGGTATTGGAGACCGGCGATGCCGCCGCGCTGCGCGCGAAGTATCCCGATGCCAAGCGCATCGACGGCCAGGGCAAGACGCTGCTGCCGGGCCTGATCGATGCCCACGGCCATGTGTTCCGGCTGGGCTTCAAGACGACCGAGATCTCGCTGTCGGGGACGCGGAGCCTGCAGGAAGCGCAGGGCCAGATCCGCGACTACGCGCAGAAGAATCCGCAGCGCCAGTGGCTGCTGGGCTATGGGTGGAATCAGGTGAACTGGAAGCTGGGCCGCTTCCCGACCGCAGCCGAGCTCGATGCCGCGGTGTCGGACCGTCCGGTGCGCCTGGTGCGCGTCGATGGCCACGCGGCCTGGCTGAACACCAAGGCGTTGCAGGCGGCCGGCATCACGCGCGACACCAAGGACCCGGCCGGCGGCCGCATCGAGCGCGATGCCAACGGCAATCCGACCGGCGTGCTGATCGACAAGGCCATGGCGCTGGTCAACAACGTGATCCCGCCCTACTCCGACGACGATCGCCGTGCCGCGCTGGCCGCCGCCGTCGCTCACCTGAACGCGCTGGGCCTGACCTCTGTCGGCGATGCCGGCGTGACCGTTGCCGACGATCGCATCTATCGCGAGTTCGCCGACCAGGGCAAGCTCACCACGCGCATCTACGGGATGATTCGCGACACGGGCGAGGACTTCAAGACGCTGTCCGCGAAAGGCCCGCTGATCGGTTACGGCCACGACCGCTACGATCTGCGCGCCGTGAAGCTCTACGGCGACGGCGCGCTGGGCAGCCGTGGCGCCGCGCTGATGGAGCCCTACACCGACGACCACGCGCACAGCGGCCTGCTGTTCATGAGCGATGCCGCGATGCAGGCCAGCGTGAAGACCGCGCTGAAGGCCGGCTATCAGGTCAATGTGCACGCGATCGGCGACAAGACCAACCATCAGGTGCTCGACGCGATGGAAGTCGCCTACAAGGACGTGGGCGGCCGCGAGCTGCGCAATCGGATCGAGCACGCGCAGGTGGTCTCGCTGCCCGATATCCCGCGCTTCAAGACGCTGAACCTTATTGCGTCGATGCAGCCGACCCACGCCACCAGCGACATGAACATGGCGGAAGACCGCATCGGCAAGGAGCGCATCAAGGGCGCCTATGCCTGGCAGACCTTCCTGAAGCAGGGCACCGTGATCGCGGGCGGTTCGGATTTCCCGGTGGAATCGGCCAACCCGTTCTACGGCCTGCACGCCGCGGTAACGCGCACCGACCATGAAGGCCGCCCCATCAAGGGCTGGCACCCCGAGGAAGCGATGACGCTTCCGCAGGCCTTCCGCGCGTTCACGATGGATGCCGCGTACGCGCAGCATCAGGAAAAGACTCTGGGTTCGCTGGAGCCGGGCAAGTGGGCCGACTTCATCCTGGTGGACCGCGATCTCTTCAAGGTCGCACCGGCCGACATCTGGAAAATCCAGGTGCTGGAGACCTGGGTGGCCGGTGAACGCGTGTACGCGAAGGGCGATCAGGCGGCGAAGCGCTGATCGACCGCCTCAACGTCGCCCGATAAAAGCCCTGCTGGACCATCGTTCAGCAGGGTTTTTTTTTGCGGGCCGCCGTTCGCAATGACGGGCGATTCTGCCTGACAGATGGTTACTGCCGATCGCCTCCTTTGGTGCGTGGTGCCGATTCCAATGGCCGCCCCAGCCCTCGCTGCGGCCTCCGGAGGCAAACAACGCTAGTATTCGCCGAATCCGTCCTTCATCGATTCGGTATGAAATTCAAGGAAATCTATGCCTTTCGCGCGGTAATGCGCACGGGCTCCATGACGGCCGCGGCCAATGAGCTGTTCATGTCGCAGCCCAATGTCAGCCGGCTGATCTCCCAATTGGAAGCCTCCACCGGCCTGACGCTCTTTACCCGCAATGCCGGACGACTCGCGCCGACGGAAGAAGGATTGGCTTTTCTGCGCGAGGTCGATCGCACCTTCGTCGGGCTGGAGGCGCTGAAGGACGCCGCGCGCAATATCCGCCAATTCGGGGCGGGCCGCCTTCGCATCGCCACGGTGCCTTCGTTGGCGATGACCGTATTGCCGCTTGTGCTGCAACGCTTTCATGCGGACCATCCCGACGTCTATGTCGCCATGGAAACCGGCAGCACCCAGCTCGTGGCAGAGCAGGTCGGCAACCGCCATTGCGAGCTCGGACTGGTTTCCTATTTGCCCACTGCCGCCGTGACCGAGGCGCATCCGGTAGCCGAGCTGTTCGGCTGCTGCGTGCTGCCGCCCGGCCATCGGCTTGCCGCCCGAGAGGTCATCACGCCGGCCGACCTCGCCGGCGAACCGTTTATCTCGATGGCCCATGGCGATGGGCTGCGCGCGGCCGTGGATGCCGCCTTCGCCGGCGACGACCGTCGCGTGATGCATTTCGAGACGCCCTATGGCGCCACCATCTGCAATATGGTCGGCCTGGGGCTGGGCGTAGGCATCGTCAACCCGCTCGTCGCCCGCATGTATCGGCACACCAATATCGTGGTCCGGCCATTCGAGCCACGCGTACCCTTCGTCAGCTATCTGCTGCTGGCGCGCAACCGGCCGGCCAATTTGCTGGTGGACCGCTTTATCGCGCGCCTGCGCGAAGTCATCGACGCGGAAATCGAAGGCTTGGCCGGCTGAGCCCCCACCGCAGAACCCACCTCAGACCCCACCTCAGACCCCATCAGCTTTTCGTATAGGTACCGCACGAATTGGTATTTGCGCGTATCGGGGGTCGGTGCGCATACTCGCTCGCATTGGCAACACCGGCCCGGCGCCACGATTCCGGCCCAGGGCTGCCGCGATATTTGCGAGTCCCCACATGACTTTTGACAGGGCCCAAGGCCCGTTCCCGACCCGCGCGAGGGCGTGCTGAATGGGCAACGCCTCCACCCCCTCCCAACATCCGACGTTCGATGTCGCCGTCGTCGGCGGCGGCCTGGTCGGCTCCGCGGTGGCCTATGGCCTGCGCGGCAGCGTCAGCTCCATCGCCGTGCTTGACGAGGGCGACGTCGCCCTGCGCGCCTCGCGCGGCAACTTTGGCCTGGTCTGGCTGCAGAGCAAGGGCTACGGCATGGGCGCCTACAGCCGCTGGACGCTGGGCTCCGTGCGGCTGTGGCCCCAACTGGCGGCAAAACTGCTGGCGGAAACCGGCATCGACGTGGCGCTCGAGCAGAAAGGCGGGCTGACCCCGCTGATGGGCGACTACGAGATCGAAGCGCGCCTGGCCTGGGTCAACAAGCTAATGTCCCAGCCGGGCGTCGAGCCCTACGAATGGAAGCTGCTGGATCATCACCAGGCGGCCTCGCTGGTGCCCGGGCTCGGCCCCGACGTGACCGGCGCCATCTGGACCCCGCACGACGGCATCGTCAACCCGCTGAAGCTGCTGCGCGCATTCCATGTCGCCTTCAGCCAGAGCGACGTGCGCTACCTCCCCCATCACGGCGTAACGGCCATCACGCAGCTGTCGGACGGCGACTTCGTGCTGGACACGCCCAAGGGCAGCGTGCGCGCCCGCAAGATCGTGCTGGCCGCGGGGCTGCGCAACGGCGAACTGGGCCGCATGGTCGGCACCCATCTCCCGATGGCGCCGCAGCGCGGCCAGATCCTGGTGCTCGAGCGCACGCGCCGCCTGCTCGATACCCCGATGGTGACCCTGCGCCAGAACGACGAAGGCAGCTGGCTGGTGGGCGACTCGCAGGAGGATGCAGGCTACGCCGACCACGTGACCACGTTGCCGATCCTCGCCACGCTGGCCGACCGCGCGGTGCGCACGCTGCCGGCGCTGCGCGAGGTGCGTGCGGTGCGCGCCTGGTCCGCCCTGCGCGTGCGCGCGCAGGATGGCTTCCCCGTTTACGAACAATCGGCCAGCCACCCCGGGGCCTTTCTGGTGACGTGCCACAGCGGCGTGACGCTGGCCGCCACGCATGCGATGACGCTCGCCCCCATGATCGCCGCCGGCGCGTTGGCGCCCGAGCTGGACACTTTTTCGACCCGGAGATTTCATGTTCAGAAGACTTGATGCACCCGTCGTGCAAGCTGCCGGCCGCACGGTGCGTGTCATCGTCGACGGCGTCGCGCTGGAATGCCGCGAGGGTGACAGCGTCGCGGCGGCCCTGTTCGCGGCCGGCGTGCAGGCCTGTCGCGACACCGCCGTGTCGGGCGCGGCGCGTGGTCCCTTCTGCATGATGGGCGTCTGCTATGACTGCCTGGTGCGCATCGACGGCCGGCCCAACCAGCAGGCCTGCATGACGCCGGTGCGCGATGGCATGACGGTGCAGCGCCAGCTGGGCGCGCGCGAGGTGGCGGTATGAACGATATGGCATCGGACATGGCCTCCGACATGGCTTCCATTTCCGCCGAGATCCCGCAGTACGACCTGCTGGTGGTGGGCGCTGGCCCCGCGGGCCTGGCTGCGGCCACCCGCGCCGCCGGCCTCGGCCTTGTCACCGCGCTGATCGACGAGCAGCCCGCCCCGGGCGGCCAGATCTATCGCGCAGTCGGCAGTACCCCGGTGCAGGATCGCAACATCCTCGGCGCCGACTACTGGCACGGCCTGGAGCTGCTGGAGCCCTTCGCACGCAGCGGCGCACGCTATCTGTCCTCGGCCACCGTGTGGTCGATCAATCGACGCGAGCCGCAGGCCGGCGGCCAGCCGGCGGGCTTCGAGGTCGCCTACTCCGTGTCCAAGGGTGGGGAAGAACCGCAGGCCTCGCTGCTGCACTGCCGGCACATCATCTTGGCCACGGGCGCCCAGGAGCGGCCCTTCCCCATCCCGGGCTGGACCTTGCCGGGCGTCATCACGGCAGGGGCCGGGCAGATCCTGCTCAAGACCTCGGGCGTCGTGCCGGAAGGACGCACCGTGCTCGCAGGCGGCGGACCGCTGCTCTATCTGCTGGCCTATCAGTACCTGAATGCGGGCGTGAAGCTGGACGCCATTCTCGAAACCACGGCAAGCAGCCAATGGCTGCAGGCGCTGCCTCATGCGTGGAGCTTCCTGCGATCGCCCTACCTTGGCAAGGGCCTGACGCTGATGCGCGCGGTCCGCAATGCGGTGCCCATCGTCAGCGGCGTCACCGCGCTGGAGGCGTTGGCGGGCGCGAATGGCCAGCTGGCCGAAGTGCGATATACCGCGGGCGGCCAGAGCCGTTCGATGGCCGTTGACCAGTTGCTGCTGCATCAGGGCGTGGTCCCGAATACCAACCTGTCGCGCGCTGTCGGCGCCGAGCATGCGTGGAACGACCTGCAGGACTGCTGGGAACCGGTCGTCGATGCCTGGGGCGCGACCTCGGTGCCGCAACTGAGCATCGCCGGCGACGGCGCGGGCATCGCGGGCGCGATGGCAGCGGAGCACCGCGGGCGCATCGCGGCCGTGCATGTCGCCGCGGCGTTGGGACGCATCGACACCGCCGCCCGCGACCGCGAGGCCGCACCGCATCAGGCTGCTCTCGCACGCGCTACGCGGGGCCGGGAATTCCTCGAGGTGCTGTACCGCCCCGCGACGCAGTTCCGCCGCCCGGTGGGCGACACCATCGTCTGCCGCTGCGAAGAGGCCACCGCCGAGCAAGTACGGCATGCCGCCCGCATCGGCTGCCAGGGCCCCAACCAGATGAAGGCATTCCTGCGCTGCGGGATGGGCCCCTGCCAGGGCCGGTTCTGCGGACTGACGGTGACCGAGCTTATCGCCGACGAGCAGCAGCGCCATCCGCGCGACGTGGGCTACTACCGGCTGCGCTTCCCGACCAAGCCCGTGACGCTGGGGGAAATCGCCACGCTGCCGCAGACCCCGGCATCGCGCGAGGCGGTCGTGCGTTTCAAGAAGTAAGGGGTGATGGCCAGCGTGCCCGGCATGCAGGTGCGGCTGGCCAACGCCACCAGGAAACTATCGCGTCGAAGAACGCGTCGCCGGACTGCCATGCGGTACGGCGCAACACAACTAGAAAGCGAGCACCGCAGGCGACAAGCGTCGGGGCATATCGAAGCTCCGCCCGCGCCCAAGGTGCCGCAACGATCCAGTGCAGCAGCGACATCCTGAGAGGATTCCACCCATCTACGAGGACCAACCATGGCATTTTTCAAGATCGTTCCCGCTGTCGTACTGGCATTCGCTGCCACACAAGCCGTCGCCCAGGAATTGCCTCCCGGGCCCATCCGCATGCTGGTCGGCTTCGCGCCCGGCGGCGGCAACGATGTCATCGCCCGCGTCGTCGCCACGCAGTTCCAGCTGAACACCAAGCAGACCATGGTCGTGGAAAACCGGCCGGGCGGCGGCAGCACGATCGCCACCGCGGAAATGGCACGCGCCACGCCCAACGGCTCGGTGCTGCTGCTCGGATCGGTGGGCGGACAGGCTATCGCCCCTTCGGTCTACAGCAAGCTGCCCTATGACCCCGTCAAGGGCGTGCAGCCTGTCTCGCTGGTGGCGAAATCCGCCAACGCGCTGGTCGTCAACAACTCGCTGCCGGTGAAGACCGTGCAGGAGCTGCTGGCCTATGCGAAGGCCAACCCGGGCCAGCTCAATGTCGCCTCGCCCGGCAACGGCACGATCTCGCACCTGTCCGCGGAGCTGTTCAAGAGCATGGCCGGCGTGGCCATCACCCACATCCCCTATCGCGGCGATGCGCCTGCCATGCAGGACGTGATGGCGGGCCAGGCGCAGATGACGTTTGCCAGCCTGCCGTCGGCCAAGGCCGGCGCCGACTCCGGCAAGGTCCGCATCATCGCGGTGACCAGCGCCAAGCGCGTGGAAACCATGCCGGACGTGCCGACCATCGCCGAGTCTGGCGTGCCGGGCTACGAAGTGGTGTCCTGGTATGGGGTCTTCACCACCGGCGGCACGCCCATGCCGACCGTGAAGCGCCTCGCCCAGGAAATCGCCGCGGTAGTGGCAACCCCCTCGGTCCGCAATTCCATCACCAAGCAGGGCATGGAACCCAGCGCACTGGGCCCGGTGGAATTCGCCCAACTGGTGAACCGGGATTCCCAGAAGTGGGACAAGGTCGTGAAGACAGTAGGGATCAAGCTGGACTGATTTTTTTGATTGCAGTGCCCCTGTAGTACTCGCCCGGGCGTCGGAGGACGGCCCGGGTTTTTTTATCGAAGGCTCACTTCGGCTTGCCGGCCAAAATAGGTCGACCCGAACGTTGTCTCAATCCAATGCCAACGATCGCTACGCCAGCATCAGGTCCAGGTTTTGAATCGCCGCACCGGATGCGCCCTTTCCGAGATTGTGGAAGACTTCGGAAAGAAGGACGTGCCCGTGCTGCGCGCCAGAAAATACGCCCAGGCGCATGTCGTTCGTACCGTTCAGCGCTTGCGGATCCAGATGCTTCAAGGCGCTCGATTCCTGCAGCGGCAAGACATGTACGTGGTCCGCGTCGGCATAGTGGCGCGCCAGGCAGGCGTGCAACGTGTCGCCATTCACGCCCGGCGCCAGCAGCCGCAACGCCAGCGGCACCGTCAGCACGATGCCCTGCCGGAACGCTCCGTATGCAGGGACGAAAATAGGCGCCTGCGCGAGGCCGGCGTGCTGCTGGATCTCCGGCGTGTGCTTGTGCGCGAGTTCCAGCCCATAGACCTGGAATGAGGGCGCGCCAGCGGCGCCCGGCCCCTCATATTCCTCCACGCCGGCGCGTCCGCGTCCGGAGTAGCCGGATACGGCGTGAATGCTGATGGGGTAATCGTCCGGGATCAGCGCCGCCTGCACCAACGGACGCAGCAGGCCAATCGCACCGGTCGGATAGCAACCGGGATTGGTAACCCGACGTGCGCTCGCAATCCGCTCCGCCTGCTCCGGCGCCATTTCGGGGAATCCGTAAGTCCAGTCCGGGTGTGTACGGTGCGCCGAGCTGGCGTCGATGACCCGAACCGCGGGATTGACAATCGCGGCCACGGCCTCGCGCGCGGCGGCATCCGGCAAACAAAGGATGGCGATGTCGCAGGCGTTCAGGGCCTCCGCGCGACGCCGCAGATCCTTGCGTTCGGCGTCGGCGAGCGTCATCACCCGGATGTCGGTCCGGTTACGCAGCCGTTCGTGGATCAGCAACCCGGTGGTGCCTTGGTCGCCATCGATGAACACAACGGGAGAGCTCATACGTGGATACTCGCTGAATCGGAGTTGCAAGAAGTCGAACGACGAACGAGGCCCTATGTTCGGTGGACCGCTACAATAGGGAAAGTTGAATTTCATGACGTCAACATTCACCTCTCCTGAATCCGGACGCCGATATGCGAGAGATCAGCCTGGACCGCTTGCGCACCCTGGTCACCATTGCAGACCGCGGCTCATTTGCCGATGCGGCGCGCGCATTGCATCTGGCGCCGCCAACGGTCAGCCTCCATATCGCCGAATTGGAAGACCGCATCGGCGCTCCACTGCTGTCGCGCGAGCGCGGACATGTCAGGCCGTCGGCGATCGGAGAGGTGCTGGTGGAGCGCGCGCGTCGCCTGCTGGCCGATGCGGAGCAGGCGTTGGACGATATTCAGCGCCAGGTGCAGGGGCTCGAAGGACGCGTTCGGCTGGCTGCATCGACTGGCGCGCTCGCGCACCTGCTGCCGCAGGCGCTGGAGGGTCTGCGCCAGCGCCATCCTGCTATCGACATTCAGGTGGCCGTGCTGACCTCACAGGAAACGTTGTCCCGGCTGGCGGATGGGACGCTGGATGTGGGACTGGTCGCACTGCCTCAGCCACCGGTAGCTGGACTCGTGATCAAGCCGTGGAGGCGCGACCCCGTGATGGCCTTTGTGCCGGCGCATTGGCGTTGCCCGGCGCGCGTCACGCCCGAATGGCTCGCCGCCCAACCTCTGATTCTCAATGACGCGACCACGCGGCTTTCCCGCCTGACCGCTGAGTGGTTCGCGACGGCGGGCTATCATCCTGCGCCTCGCATTCAGCTGAACTACAACGATGCGATCAAGAGTCTGGTAGCAGCAGGTTATGGCGCGGCGCTGTTGCCCCACGAGGCGACGGCGCCATTACCGGACAAGCGCATTGTCATGCGTCCGCTGCGGCCGGCCTTGTGGCGTCGGCTCGGCATTGCGCATCGTGCGGGGCACGTTGAACGTTCCACGCAACACGTACTGGATATGCTGCGGGATCTGAGATTGGCGTAGGAGCGCCCGTTTTTCGCCTCGGTTCGTTCTCGCCGCGGCGCAATCGTAGTCGCATCGGTGTGGCGGATCGCCGTGGAAATGGCCCACTCAAGCGGTATCATGAGCGCCCTATTCAAAGGAAATACCGCGATGCAAGTCCTGGTCGACGCAGACGCCTGCCCGGTCGTAGTCAAGGAAATGTTGTACCGAGCGGCGCAACGCGTCGAAGTGTGCGTCACGCTGGTCGCCAATCAGTACATGCGCACGCCGCCTTCCCGATTCATCAAGTCGATCCAGGTGCCGGCGGGCTTCGACGCCGCCGACGACCGGATCGTCGAACTGGCCAACGCCGGCGACCTTGTGATTACGGCGGACATCCCACTTGCATCGGCTGCCCTGGACAAGGGCGCCCACGTGCTCGAGCCACGAGGAAGCTGGTTCACCCGGGAGAATATCCAGGAGCGCTTGACGATGCGTGAGGTGATGGACCAGCTCCGCGCCTCGGGCATCGATACGGGCGGGCCGGCGCCGTATTCCGCTCAGGACAGCAAGGCGTTTGCCGGCCAATTGGATCGGTTCCTGGCGCGCCATGCGCCGCCGAAAGCGGTCCCCTGACGCGTACTAGACATAGAAAGGCATGGGTGGACAAGCGAGACCCGCCCCAGAGATGCTCGGAGCTTTACGCCTTCTCGCCACGAGGCGGCGCACAGGATTCCCGCATGACAACATGCGTCGTCAGCCGAATCTTCTCGCCCTCCAGCGGCTTCCCCTCGCCTCTTCCCGAACCCACGCCAATAGATCGCAGCAGCATTTCCGCAGCCGCCGTCCCCACCGCCTCCAGATCCCAATTGATCGCCGTGATCGCCGGGGAGTAGAGCTGCGCGAGATCGCTGTCGCCGACGCAGATCAGGCTGACATCCTGCGGCACGCGGTTTCCGGTCTGCTTCATCGCTTGCAGGACGCCGGAGAGAATCCGTGTACCGAGGCAGATGAAAGCGGTCGGTCGATCCTTGGCCGAGAGAAGCGCCAATGCATCGCTGAATGACAGATCCATCGCCGAGCGGCTGGATCGCACCAGCGTGTTGTCCACAGTCAGGCCGCGTTCTTCCATCGCCTCGCGATAGCCGTTGATGCGCTCTCGGCCCGGGCGCAATGCGCCGTCGGAGGTCATCAGCGCGATGCGGGTGTGCCCCAGGTCGAGCAGGTATCGTGTCGCTTCGTATGACCCGCGGGCGTGTTCGACATGAACGCCGACACCTTGCGCGCCGAAATCGCGGTCCATCGCGACAACGGCGAGATCGCGGGAGATCTGGGCCAGGTAATCGGGGCGCTCGGTTTCACAGGGCCCGAGAATCAGTCCATCGACGCGGCGGCGTCGGAAGAGGTCCACCATCAGCTCTTCCTGGGCCTTGTTGTTATGCGTGTTGCCGACCACCATCGCATAACCCTCGCGCTGCAGCCGCGTCTCCACGGCCGTGATGATGCGGGCGTATAGCGGATTGGCCAGATCGGACACCAGCAGCCCCACGACGCCGGAGGTGCCGGTACGCATGCTTTGCGCAATTGGATCGGGCGCATACGCCAGGGCTTTGGCGGCGCGCTCTACCGCCTGCAGCGCGGCCTCGCTCACGGGGCCGCTGCGGTTCAGGGCGCGCGATGCCGTCCCCACCGAAACGCCGGCGGCCCGCGCCACGTCACGGATGGTGACGCGGGCGGGCGTATCGGAGCTGGGGGTGCGCGTTCGGCTGGTCATTGATGATCCGGCGGGAATGTCCAAGCATGCGGCAATCTTCGCAGGCTTCCTGGCCCGCTATTATCGTCGAAAGCCAGGGCCAGGCCGTGCCGTTTCTCTCAGTACACGGCACGCCCGCCGCTGATGTCGAACACCGCGCCCGTGCTGAAGCTGCAGCGCTCGGAACACAGCCATGCGGCCATCTCCGCCACTTCTTCGATTCGCACAAAGCGCTTCATCGGCACACGTTCGAGCAGGCGCGCCTGCAGTTGCGCCCGCTGGCTCTCGTCGTGCTCGCCGAAAATATCGGTATCTGCGGCGCTGGGCGTGATGCAATTGACCAGCACGCCCGTTTCCGCCAGTTCCTTGCCGAGGCTCTTTGTCATCGATATCAAGGCGGCCTTCGATGCCGCATAGGCACCGGCAAACGGATTGCCTTCCTTGCCGGCGACCGAGGCCACGTTGACGACGCGGCCCCAGCCATTTTTCACCATCGCGGGCACGACTACTTGCGCGCATTGCAACGCGCCGAATACGTTGACGTCAAAAACGAGCTTCCATTCGTCGACCGACGCCTCGACCGTGGGGCCTCTGCGACCGAGGATGGCGGCATTGTTGACCAGCGCCGTCGGCGTACCGAGCGTTTCGACGGTTTGCGCAAATGCGCGATCTAACTGTCCGCGATCGGTAATGTCGACGGCGACGCCCAATACGTGCGCGCCGTCTCTGCGCAGGGCCTGAACGCCGTCATCGAGCAGCGCGCGATCGCGATCCCACAGGGCGACCGCGTATCCGTCCGCGGCGAGCCGGCTGCTGATTGCGAGCCCGATGCCGCGCGCGGCGCCGGTTACCACCGCGATCCGGCGTTCCGAATCCCTGCCCTCGGTGGCGTTCATTGCGGTGCTCCAATCCGCCGGATCGGATCGCTGCCGTCCCAGTTCTTCGCGGCCTCCGCAATCGCGGCAAAATATTCGCCCTTGCCGCCGGACATTTCGGAGATCTCGACGATATTGCCCGGCAGGTCCGCATGCACGTAATAGGCAAATCGGCCGCGCATGCCCATCCGGCCACCGTGGCCCTCGACATAGCCGCTGGCGCGCAATCGTTCGGCAAACTCGTCGAACCGGTCGTCCGTCCAGTACGCGATGTGCTGCATCCCTTCGCCGAATTGCTTCAGCGAATCCAGATACAGCGACGGCGCGTCATTGCGCTGCTGGATCAACTCGATCTGCACGCCGCCGGAATTGGCCAGCGCGATCGAGAGATCCGGCAAGGCCGACGCCTCGCCGTAATAGCGGAATTCGGTCGTGCCGACTTCCTTCTTGTAGAACCACGGTCCGACGCCCAGCACCTCGCTCCAGTGCCGCATCGCCTTCTCGATATCGCGTACGACGTAGCCGATCTGGCATACGCCTCCGAACAGCAAGCTCATTTCGGCTCCATGTCATTGCAACGTTGGAAACGTTTCCATCACAATACGGTAGCCGATGGCGCGACGTGATGCAGCATAGCGTTAACCATGATTGCTGCCCGCATTCACCTTAGCCACACTGTTATGGAAACGTTTCCACAACGCCGGAAACGTGAACCGATACCCGCATCGCAGAACGGGCGAACCCCATGGAGACAGACATGAAGACCTTCTTCACCACCGCGCTGCTGGCCCTGGCGGCCACGGCCGCCCAGGCGGCGGACCCCGCCAACTATCCCGAGCGCCCCATTCGCATGCTGCTGCCCTTCTCCGCTGGCGGTGGCGGCGATACGCTGGGCCGCTTTCTCGCCGAACGCTTTGCCGCACAGCTGAAGCAACCGGTGGTGGTGGAGAACAAGCCCGGCGCCGCCGGCACGATCGGGACCCAGTCCGTTGCGACGGCGACCCCGGACGGCTACACGATCATGATCGGCGGCATGTCGACGCATCCGCTGGCGGCCGCGACGTACGCGAAGCTGCCCTACGACCCCGTGCGCGACTTTCAGAGCCTGGGGACCATCGGCAACTCGTCCATCGTGATGGTCGCGTCGAACTCGTACCCCGCGAACAACCTGAAAGAGCTGACGGCTCTCGCCCGCAAGCAGCAGGCGCCGGTGCAATACGCCAGCTGGGGCTCGGGATCGACCGGACATTTCTGCGGCGAGATCCTGAGCCAGAAGGCCGGCATCCCGCTGCAGCACGTGCCCTACAAGGGCACCGCGCAGATCATCACCGATCTGCTCGGCAACCATATTTCCGTGGGTTTCGTCGACATGGTCACCGCCACGCCCTTCGTCAAGGAGGGCAAGGTCAAGGCGCTGGCCGTCTGCACGAAGCGCTCACCGAGTCTGCCCAACGTGGCCAGCTATCAGGAGCAAGGCGTCGATTTCGACCGCGAATTGACATGGGCGATGTATGTCCCTGCCAAGACGCCGAAGCCGATCGTCGACAAGCTGTCGGCCGTGCTCGAGAACACGCTGAAGGAACCCGAGGTCGTCAGCAAGCTGCTGTCGCTCGGCATCACGGCGAAATACGTTTCCGGGGCCGAGCAGCAAGCGATCAATGCGCGCGATATCCCGATGTGGAAATCGATCGCAAGACAGGCGCAGATGGCGCTGGACTGACGCATCGCGGCGCTCGTGCTCTCCCCTCTTTCATGACGACACCACAAGAACGATTTATGCCTTCCACACTGAATGAAGCCCGCATCCAGACCGTACGCGATCATATGGCGCTGGAGTGCGTCCACGATTGGGACGCGGTGATCGACACCTTCGCGCATCCCCGCTACGAAATGCACGGCAGTGGAACGGTATTCGATGGCGAAGCCGAGGTGCGGGGCTATTTCGATTCATCGCGCGTGCCATTCCCCGATCTGAAGAACGAGATCATCGCAATTGCGGCCGATGGCGATACCGTGCTGGTCGAGTTCTGGCTGCAAGGCACGCACCTGGGTCCGTTGAAGGCCAACGGAAAGACCTATGCGCCGACGGGCCGCACGTTCCGCATCCGGATCGCCGCCACGTTCGAGTTCGCACCGGGCTCGGACAAGATCATCTGCGAACGGCCGTACTCCGCCCCGGATGCGAAGCTGCGCGCGCTGGGGCTGTTGTAAAGCGCCACCGGCCTGGCCATTCCCATATCACGCTGGGCTATGGGTCCCAGCTCTGCCGCTACTGGCAAAGGAGAGTTGAATCATGGCCTTGCCCAAGGTCGTCACGCATCAAGACCGTCTGCTGACGGTGAACATCCATGAAGCAGTCGAATTCCCTGGATCGGAGTCAGGGTCGACCATCATTCCGCTGTTCCTCGACCGTGAAAACGGCGTCTGGGTGCTGTACGGCAAGTTCGAGCCGGGCACCACGCTGCCCCCGCACTTCCACACGGGCACCGTCCACTTCTTCACGACGAAGGGAGAGTGGAACTACGTCGAATACCCCGACGATCGCCAGACCGCCGGCAGCTACCTGTATGAGCCCGGCGGCTCCGTCCATACCTTCTCCGTGCCGGCCGATGCCAGGGAGGCGGCCGAAGGATTCATGGTGGTCTACGGCGCCAACGTGATTTTCAAGGACGGCGAATATCAAGGGGTACGCGACGCGGGCGCGATCGAGGACGGCATTCTGAATGCTGCGAAAGCGATGGGCCTCCCTACGCCGCGTTATATCCGGCCAGGCGGGGGCGCTGCGTTCTCGCGCGATTGATCGGGATTAGTTTAGGGATCGAACACGTCTATCCCTTCGCGCACTCCGCTTCAAAGCTCTCATTCAGAGCCTGCGACCGCCGCAAGGCATAAGGCAGCACCGCCAGCACGCCAACTACGGCCAGCACCGTGCCGACCCACAGCGGCGATCGCAGTCCCCAGCCCTGGCTGATGCCTACGCCGCCAAGCCACGAGCCGGACATTAGGCCGATATTGATCACCGCGGTATGCATGGTATTGACCAGCGGCCCGGGCGGCGCGGCGCGCATCACGCGCACCACCATCGCGGGATTCAGCGACACGCCGGTCAGCCCGACCAGCAGCATCGCGATGACCGCAACCAGCGGCTGGTCGGCGCAAACGGCGAACAATGCCAACGCGCCCGCCAGCGAGGCGCTCGTTTGAAGCGGCTTATGCCATCGGGTTATGCCATCGGGTTATGCCATCGTTTCCCGCTGCCGGTCCAATTCGGCCAGGATCTCCGCCGTATGCTGGCCGAGATCGGGAAGGGCGGCATCGCGCGAGCTTGCATCGTCGATCGTCATGGGCAAGGCCGGCATCCGCAGGGACCGGTTGCCGGGCGACGGCACGTTGATCACGCGTTCCGGTGTCGTGGCCTGCGCGGTTTGGATGGCATCGTGCAGGTCGCGCACCGCGCCGCACACCACGCCAGCGGCATTGAGCCTTCGGCAAGCGTCTTCGGTGGTCAGTGCCGACAACGCGCCGGCAAGCATCCCCAGCAAGGCGGGTCGATTCGCCACGCGCGAGGCGTTGTCGTGAAAGCGTGCGTCCTGCGCGAGTTCCGGCAGTCCGACGCATTCGCACAAGCGGGAAAAGTGTTCCTGCAGATAGGCCGAAATCACGATTCTGCCGTCGGCAGTCGTTAGCACATCCGCCGCCGGCGCCATCGTCGGCTGGCCGTTGCCGCAGCGTGACGGCACCGTGTCGAGGATCTGGTACTCGGCCCACTGCTGGCTCAGCGCATCGGCTGCCACGTCGATCAGGGACACCTTGACATGGGCACCTTGTCCGGTGATGCCACGGCGCACCAGCGCAGCGAGCACGCCTGTCGCCAGCGTACGGCCGGCCAGCACATCGACGACCGTGAAGCCGACGCGTGTTGGATCGGCATGGGCATCGCCGTTCATGCTCATCATGCCGCTTTCGGCCTGCGCGGCGATATCGAGGCCTGGACGCGCCGCCGCCGGCCCGCTGTCGCCGAAGCCATTGACGGAGCCGTAGACAAGCCGCGGATGCTCGCCCCGAAGCTGTTCGGCGCCAAGCCCGTATTTCTCCATTACGCCCGGACGCGCATTCTGCAGCACCACATCGGCGCGGCGCACCAGATCCATCGCCACACCTCGATCCTCTTCGCGGCATAGATCGAGCACGATCGAACGCTTGCCGCGGTTATAAGCGGAGAACATGGGGCCCCAGGCATCGGCCTGCCATCCCGAGCGACGGCTGGCATCGCCGCCCGGAGGCTCGACCTTGATCACGTCGGCGCCCAGATCGGCCAGGATTTGACCCGCGGACGGCGCGGCGATGAACTGGCCGAAGTCGACGACGCGCAGTCCGGCCAACACGGCCCCGCCCAGGCCGCTGCTATCGAATGAACCCTTGGATTGCATGGCTTCTCACTCTGGCTTGACGCCGGCGTCCTGTGCAATGCGTTGCCATGCCACCGTATCGTCGGCGACCACTTTCCGGAACTGCGCCGGTGTCAGGGCGGGAGCGACAGGGAGGTTCAGCGCGGTCAGGCGGTCGCGAAACGCCGGCGTCGCGATGGCGCGCACCACCTCCTTGTTCAACCGATCCACCAGCGCCGCGGAGGTGCCCGCCGGCGCGAACATGCCATACCAGCTGGTGGTCGGGAACGGATAGCCTTGCTCTCCCATGGTCGGCACATTCGGGAACTGCGGCAACCGACTGGAGCCGCTGACCGCGATCGGCACCAGCCGGCCGGCCTTGACGAGGCCGATCTGGGAGCTGACGTCGACCCAGCCGACGGGCAACAGGCCGCTCTGGACGTCCGTCGCCACGGCTGCGGTACCTTTGTACGGCGCATGGACCATCTCGAGATTCGCCTTCTTCAGAAAGCTCTCCATGGTCAGGTGCCCACCCGATCCCATGCCCCACGATCCGTAGCTGAGTTGGCCCGGGCGCTGCCTGGCGTAGGCGACGAGCCCCTTCAGGTTGTGGATCGGCACCTTGGGCGAAGCCACCATCAGATTGCCGAAGCTGCCGATCTGCGCAATCGGTTCGAAACGCTTGAGCGGATCCGGCGCCCGTGTGTAGAGCGCAGGGTTGACGACCATCGCGCCGGCATAGGTCAGCAGCAGCGTGTAGCCGTCCGGGGCGGCGCCGGACACGGTTTCGCTGGCGATCAGGCCGTTCGCACCGGGCTTGTTCTCGACCACGAACGGCTTGCCGAACACCGAGCCGAGTTGCTCGGCAAGAATGCGCGCGAGCGTATCCGTACCGCCCCCGGCCGCACTGGCGACGACCAGCTTGACCGGGCGGTTCGGCCAGCCCTCGTTATCCTGCGCAAATGCCATCGATGAAGCCATCGATGACGCAGTCAGTGCCAGCACGGCGGCCAGCCATTGCCTGCGCGTATTCATGGTTTGTCTCCCTTTAACTGCCGATAGTTGCGGTGTTGCTCCGTGGCACGATCGGCGTCGACGTCGATCCCGCGCGGGGAACTTGCGCATGCAAACTAACGCGCGAGGCTTCATCCATGCCACGCTTGTTTCGCTATCTTGAACGGACAGGAATGTTGGGAGACCTCTGCCACCGCACCGCACCGGCATCCGCGCGTTGAAGCGTTCGGGGATCGCGGCAAAAAAAAACGGCGCCGGCGGGTATTCCCCCGCCGGCGCCGCCGGATGTCGCCGTTTGTGGCGCGCCTTACTTCGCCGTCGGCATCGCGAATTCGGCACCCTTGCCGATGCTCTGCGGCCAGCGCTGCATCACGGACTTCTGCTTGGTGTAGAAGCGCACGCCCTCTTCGCCGTAGGCATGCGTGTCGCCGAACAGGCTGCGCTTCCAGCCGCCGAAGCCATGCCAGGCCATCGGCACGGGGATGGGCACGTTGATGCCGACCATGCCGACCTGGATCCGCCGCGCGAATTCGCGGGCGATGCCGCCGTCGCTGGTGTAGCAGGCCACGCCGTTGCCGAACTCGTGCGCGTTGATCAGCTCGACCGCCTCGGCGAAGTCCTTGACGCGGACACAGGCCAGCACCGGGCCGAAGATTTCCTCGCGGTAGATGCGCATCTGCGGCGTGACGTTGTCGAACAGCGTGGCGCCGGTGAAGAAGCCGCCTTCATGGCCGGCCACGCGATGGCCGCGGCCATCGAGCACCAGCGTCGCGCCCTCTTCCACGCCCAGGCCGATATAGCCCTCGATGCGTTCCAGCGCCTGCCGCGTGACCACGGGGCCCATTTCCGCTTCGGGGTTCATGCCGTTGTCGATCTTCAGCGCACGGGCGCGTTCGGCCAGCTTCGGAATCAGGCGATCGGCGGTATCGCCGACCAGCACCGCGACCGACACCGCCATGCAGCGCTCGCCGGCCGAACCGTAGGCCGCGCCGATCAGCGCGTCGATGGCCATCTCGGGATCGGCATCGGGCATCACCACCAGATGGTTCTTGGCGCCGCCCAGTGCCTGCACGCGCTTGCCGAATTGCGCGGCACGCTCGCTGATCGCCTGTGCGATCGGCGTCGAGCCGACAAAGCTGACGGCCTTCACTTCAGGATGCGCGATCAGCGCGTCGACCACCACCTTGTCGCCCTGCACGACGTTGAACACGCCGGCCGGCAAACCCGCCTCGGCCAGCAGATCGGCCATGAACAGGCTCGCGCTCGGATCGCGCTCGCTTGGCTTGAGCACAAACGTATTGCCCGCCGCGATCGCCACCGGGAACATCCAGCACGGCACCATGCACGGGAAGTTGAACGGCGTGATGCCGGTCACCACGCCCAGCGGCTGGCGCATGGTCCAGTTGTCGATGCCGGTGCTGACCTGATCGGTGTAATCGCCCTTGAGCAGTTGGGGAATGCCGCAGGCGAACTCGATCACGTCGATGCCGCGCATGACTTCGCCCTGCGCGTCGGAGAAGACCTTGCCGTGCTCGGCGGTGATGATCGCCGCGAGCGTGTCGCGATGCTGGTTCATCAATTGCAGGAAGCGCTGCATCACGCGGGCGCGGCGGATCGGCGGCGTGTCGGCCCAGGCGGGGAATGCAGCGGCGGCCGCGGCGACGGCGGCGTCGACATCGGCGACTTCACCGAGCAGAACCTTGCGCGCGGCTTCGCCGGTGGCCGGATTGAACACGTGCTGCCGGCGCTGGCTGCTGCCGCTCGTACGCTGGCCGCCGATGTAGTGGCCGACGTCGGCACGGTCGGTATAGGCATGCGCTTGGGTCATCTCGGGCTCCTTTGCAGTTCTGGAATCAGTACTGGAATCAGTTCTGGAATCAGTGGAATGGGGCCAGTGTAGGCGTCGCTCCCGGCCTCATTCAATAGCGCCGCGCTTGACTCACTGTTCAATGAACTAAACAATCCGCCGATGGACAAGCAAAAGATCGAATCGCTGTGGGTGCACCTGCACTCGCTGGTGGTGCTGGGCGACGTGGGCAGCTATACCGCCGCCGCAACGCAACTCGGCATCAGCAAGGGCGCGATGAGCCAGCGCATCGCCGAACTGGAACGGGCGGCCGGCATCCCGCTGGTGCAGCGCACCACGCGCAGCGTGCGGCTGACCGAGGCGGGGCAGCGGCTGGTGGACGCGACCCGGATACCGTTCGAGTCGATCGAGCGCAGCTTCGGCGACGTGAAGGACATGGGCGGCGAGCCGCGCGGGCTGGTGCGGATGACCGCACCGGTGGCGCTGGGCCGGCAGCAGATCGTGCCGCGATTGCCGCCGTTTCTGGCGATGTATCCGCAGATCCGCGTGGAGCTGGAACTGTCGGACAGCTTCGCCTCGCTGGCGCGCGAGGGCTTTGACCTCGCGGTGCGCCACGCCTCGCGGGCACCGGATACTCACATCGCCTGGACGCTGTGCCGCACTGGCACGGTGCTGGTGGCGACGCGCGCCTATCTGCGGCGCCACGGCACGCCGTCTTCGCCGTCCGACCTGACCGCGCACAACTGCCTGCATTACTTCCGCCGGGGGGAGCAGCCGACCTGGAGCTTCGAGCCGGTCCGGGGCGGTGCGGCCCGGCAGAGCGTCGGCATCCGCGGCAATTTCGCGGCGGACAACAGCGAGGCGCTGCGCGATGCCGCGCTGGGCGGCCTGGGCATCGCGCTGGTGCCCGACTTCACCGCGCAGGCCGATCTGCATGCGGGCAAGCTCGTTCAAGTGCTGCCGGGCTGGCGGCCTTCGGGGGCGTTCGGCGACGCGATCTACGCGATCCGGCCCTACAGCCCGCTGCTGCCGCGGCCGGTGCGGCTGCTGGTGGACTATCTGCGCGAGGCGTTGAAGGAGGGATTCGGGACGCAGTGAGGCGAAGCCGGTCTCCCGATGCGCGGCCCTATGCGCAACCGGGTGCGCAACCGGATGCGCATAGGGGTTGCAGCACCTGTCCTCGCCCCATGTTCGACGCGGCCTTGTCGGCACAAATGATAATGAAAACGATTATCATTATGTCCTTTCAATACGACATTGCCGCCCGTGTCCCCGCTCCGCTTCCCCGTTCGCGCCCCGTCTGCCCGACTCCATGCCAGCCGCCCCGAGTGGGCCCGCCCATCCCGCGCGCACCGGTTTCGACCGCATGTCCTTGCCATGGCGGTCGCCGGGGCCCTGCCGCTGACGGCCCTGGCGCAAGCCCAGTCCTCCACCGCCGCGGAGTCGGCGGAAACCCTGCCCGAGGTCACCGTCCGCGCCGAGACGACGCCGGACCAGCCGCCGCCCGCCTATGCCGGCGGCCAGGTGGCGCGCGGCGGCCGGCTTGGCATTCTTGGCAATCAGGACATGATGGACGTGCCGTTCAGCATCACGGCATACACCGCCGAGACCATCCAGAACCAGCAGGCGCGCAGCGTCGCCGATGTCCTCGCGAACGATCCCGGCGTGCGCAGCAGCCTGGGTTTCGGCAATTTCTCCGAGACGTTCGTGATCCGTGGCTTCCAGCTGAATGGCGACGACATCGGCTACAACGGCCTCTATGGCATCGCCCCGCGCCAGCTCGTGGCGGTCGAGGGGCTCGATCGGGTCGAGGTCTTCCGCGGCGCCAGCGCCTTTCTGAACGGCGTCACGCCGACCGGCACGGGCATCGGCGGCAGCATCAACCTGGTTCCCAAGTTTGCGCCCTACCAGCCGCTGACCCAGGCCACCATCGACTACACCAGCCAGGGCCGAGCCGGTGGCCATGTCGACATCGGCCGCCGCTTCGGCGAGGACCAGCGTTGGGGCGTGCGCATCAATGCGCTGGCGCGCGGCGGCGAGGCCGCCATCGACGACGAGCGCCGCCAGCAGCGCCTGTTCACCGCGGGCCTCGATTACCAGGGCGACAAGCTGCGCGTGTCGGCCGACTTCGGTTACCAGAAGCAGACCATTCGACAGGGCCGGCCGATGGTGTCGCTGACGGGCACCACGCTGCCCGCCGTGCCGTCGGCGCGCGCCAACTTCGCGCAGGCCTGGACCGATTCGATGCTGGAGGATACCTACGGCACGCTGCGCGCCGAATACGACGTCGCGCCCGACTGGACCACCTACCTGGTGGCCGGCGCGCACCACACGAACGAGTTCGGCAACTACTCCTCGCTGACGGTGAACGGAAGCGGCGTCGGGACCGCGGCGCGGCTGACGGTGCCGTACAAGTCCAACACCACCTCCGAGGAAGTCGGCGTGCGCGGCGCCTTCCATACCGGGCCGGTCAAGCATCGGATCAATCTGGCGTGGTCGGGCATGCAATCGGTCAAGCGCACGGCCTACGAGATGTCGGGCCGTTTCGCTACCGGCCTGTACGACCCGGTGCAGACGCCGCGGCCCGGCACCACGCTGACCGGCGGCGACATGGCCAACCCCGGCGTCACCGGCAGGACCAACCTCAGCGGGTTCGCCATCTCGGACACGCTGTCCTTCCTCGACGACCGCGTGCTGCTGACCGCCGGCGTGCGGCAGCAGAACCTGAGCGTGCGCGGCTACAGCTATACGGGCGTGCAACAGTCGAATTACGACGAGTCGGCCACGTCGCCGGCCTTCGGGCTGGTGGTCAAGCCGACGCGCCAGATCTCGCTGTATGCCAACTACATTCAGGGCCTGGCGCAAGGACCGACCGCGCCGAATACGGCGACCAACCGCGGCGAAGTGTTCCCGCCGATCAAGTCCCGGCAGGTCGAGGCCGGCGTCAAGTGGGACGCCGGCAAGTTCGGCAGCACGCTGGCCGTCTATCAGATCGAGCAGCCGTCCGGCATCCTGCAGGGCGATGTGTATTCGCTGGCCGGCGAGCAGCGCAATCGGGGCATCGAACTGAGCGGCTTCGGTGAACCGCTGCCCGGCATCCGCCTGCTGGCCGGCCTGGCCTATATCGACGCCAGGTTGAACCGTACCGGCACGCCGGCGAACGATGGCAACAAGGCGGTCGGCGTACCGAACTACACGCTCAATGTCGGCGCGGAGTGGGACATCCCCGGCGTGCCGGGCTTCACCGTATCGGGCCGCTATCTGCAGACGGGACGCCAGTATCTGGACGTGGCGAACCGGGTCAGCCTGCCGTCGTGGCGACGCTTCGACCTGGGCGCCCGCTATACCTTCAAGGCGGCGCAGCAGCGCTACACGCTGCGCGCCGGCATCGAGAACGTCGCGGGCAAGGCGTATTGGGCGTCCGCATATGGCGGTTACCTGATCATGGGCGCCCCGCGCACCTTCAAGGTCGCCATGACGGTGGACTTCTGAGGCGGCGGCGCGCCGCTCATGAAGACCTCATGACGATGGCGCGCTGAAGGGCTCCGCCCGCCCGGCGTTACCCGGGGCATTACCCCAGGCAATTACCCCCGGGGCGCTACCCGGCGAGCCTTTCGGCCTCCGCCAACATCCCATCGAGGACGCAATCGGCGAGCCGTTCGGGGAAGTCGGCCGGCAACTGCGCCCGCACCGCCTGAGCCACCGCCGGGGCGCGCTCCGCGAGGTCTTCCACCACATACCGTGCCGGCCGTCCGTCGGGCGTCAGCACGCCATGCCGCTCGCCGAGGGCCACCCAATGCCGGCGCTCGATTTCGCGCATCTTGTAGTGTGCGTTCTGCGACCGGACCGCCATGGCCATCCTGATCTTGAACGGAGAGAGCCGGCCCGGGGCTTCGCCGATGATGGGATGGGCCGACAGCACGTCGTAGAGCGGAGTCAGCTGATACCGCCCTTCCGGACGCAGGAACAGGCTGAAGTTCTTGGCATGGCCATCGGGCGCGCGCAGCAGCCAGAAGATGACCTGTGCCTGGAAGAAGGTCCTGCGGTCCTGCTCGCGCGTCATCGACCCCGCGAGCGTGTCCATGATGGTGTCGATGCCCGGGCCGCCATCGGCTTCGTACTTCGCCGTCGGCGGCACGCCCTTCGCCTGGCACATGTCCTCTTGCGGCAGCCGGACGAGGCGGCTGTCGCCCGCCGGGCCTTGCCACCAGACGCGGTCGAATCGCTGCACGCTGAGCGCCTTCATGTCCTCGAACCGCACCAGTTCGCAACGGGCCACCGGCAAGCCGAATTCCTTCAGGACGAGCGAGCACAGCCACTCGTTCTCCACCGATTCGCTCAGGTCCAGTTTCAGCCCGCCCACCAGTCCAAGCGGCAGCTTCAGGATGTGCGTGGTTGGCGTCTGGCCATGCGGCAGGCACCACGCGCCGTTGTGATACAGCAGCGCGGTCTTCTCCTGCGCGCCGGCAATCGAGATGCGGAACTCGTCCTCGTCGTGAACGATGCTCAGCGGCGCCGGCGCCAGCGTGCCGCGCAGCACCTGTGCGACCTGCGCCTCGGTCAGCGGCTCGGCTTGTACCGCCTGCCCCGCGGCTGGCGACGCACCGTCCGGCAGCAGTTGCAGCGCGCCCACGCAGTCGCGGCCGATCTCGGCGAGCAGATCGAAGGCGTCGATCGAGCCGGTGCGATACCGCCGCGCAATGCGCTCGCGGATTTCCCGGGTATCCGGCAGCAGGTTCTCGAAATAGGCCCGCACCTTCTCGCCGCGGTGGGGCGAGTTGCCGGGGATGAAGGGCAAGGACAGGGACAAAGGCCGTCCTTGCGCGGAGGCCACCCACTCGGGGGCGTATTCCAGCGTGTCCCCCGCATGAGGATGGAACCGCCACGTGCCGACGAAGGCGCCGTTCATCCACAGGCCGAGCGCGCGAGTGTGCGACCGTCGCCCCATTGTCACCAGGCCTGCGTGGTCGACGACGCCTCGCCGCTATTGCTGTCGCTATGGCTGTCGCTATTGCCGGGTGACGGAGCCTCCTTGCGCAGCACGAACTCGACGCCAAGGATGCCGAGCAGGCGCATTAGCCGTTCGACGCTGATGCGCGCGGCGTTGCGTTCCAGCGCAGACAAGGTCTGCTGGCTGACGCCCATGCGCAATGCGGCCTCGGCTTGCGTCAGACCCGCTTCCTTGCGGAACGCTTGAAGCAGCTGCGGTAACTGGTCGGACGTTCGGACGGTGAAGTTGCGCATACAGGCCTCGGCTGTTTTCCTGCTTTACAACGGATCGATTGTATTCCGGATTTACTGGCTTTTCTTTGTATTCACAGAATACTCGCTTCAAGCAGTAAGACAAGGATACAGCTTTTGGCGCGTAAAAATGTCGCGTGGCAACGCCTCAGGCCGAGCCACACAGATCGTGTGCCTCGTCAACAATTTTTCCTTGCATCCTCGCCGATACTGTATATCCTTACAGTACCTGTACAAACATACAGTTGCGGGAGTGCCCATGGAAGACCTGATCCGGATTCAGAACGAATACGACCGTCTCGTCCTTCGGTGGCTGCGCCAACAGGTCGGTGACGACGCGGTGCGGCTCGCTGCCAGGCGCCTGAACGGCGAATCCAAGCCCTATGTGTCCGAAGTCTGCCGTGCGCTGGACATTCGTCCGCCGGCGCGCAGTGCCTTCCGCATGGAAGCGACGCGGGCCAACCGGGCCGTCGGCGAACGCTATCTGGCGCGCATCCGGCAGATCCTGTCCGGCTCATCGGCAGATGGCCACCGGGCTGCGGATACGGCCTCCCGCCCGCGGCACGCGCCCGCGCAACCCGCCCTGCCTTTCGGCCAGGGTTTTGCCTTCGGCGGCGGGCTGTCCGTGCGCGAGCCGACGGCGGGCGCGCGATGAATGTGATGACGAGTTACCGAAGATGCAGCAAGGCCCAGATCCCGACGTCCTCCTGAACCTGAAAAAGATGAACTTCCGGCTGCATTTCGGCGGGGCGCTGCGGGCCGCGCGCACTGCCAGAGGCTTGTCGCAGCAGGCGTTCGGCACCGTATCGAGCCGCACCTATGTCAGCAGCCTGGAGCGTGGGCAGAAGAGCCCGACGCTGGACAAGGTGGCGCAGATCGCCAGCGTCCTCGGCCTGCATCCGCTGACGCTGCACGCGTACGCCTTCTTGCGCGAGCCGACGCCCGAAGAGCGGATCGTGCTGCTGCGGACGATCCGGGCCGAGTTGCGAGAATTGCTGGAGCACGAGGCGGCGAAGCGGAGTCGGTAAGGATCGGCAGCCCTGTCCCGATATCGCGCCAAGGCGTGGCCGCGTGGCCGCATGGCCGCATGGCCGCATGGCCGCATGGCCGCATGGCCGCGCGGACCGGCCCACGCTCAGGCCGGTTCCGCCTCGTTGTCGGCAATCTGGAACTTGCGCATCTTCTCCCACAGCACCTTGCGGCTGATGCCGAGGCTGGCGGCCGTGTCCTGGCGGCGCCAGCCGTTGGCATCGAGCGCGGCAATGATGCGGCGACGTTCTTCGACCTCGGTGCGCCAGTCGACGCCCCGGTCGTTGCCCTCGAACGCCCCGGGCCGCAGCGCGCGGAACAGCGGCCGAATGCGATCCTGGTCCCACAGGCCGTCGTGCTGCACCACGATCGCGACGCGCTCCGCCAGATTGCGCAACTCCCGTACGTTGCCGGCGAAGTAAGCGGTACCAACGGCGCCCTTGAGCCAGTCCGGCATCGGCGGCAGCGCCTCGTAGCCGGACCGTCCGAGAATCTGCCGCAGGAAGGCCTCGAGCAATCCGACCTTGTCGGCGGCGCCCCGCTCTTCCAGGCTCGGAATCCGCAGTTCGATCACGGCCAGCCGGAAATACAGATCCGCGCGGAACTTGCCTTGCCCGACCGCCTCGCGCAGGTCCTTGTTGGTCGCGGCAACCAGGCGGAAATTGAGCTTGACCGGCAGCGTCGAGCCAAGCCGCGTGACGACGTTCTCCTCCAGCACGCGCAACAGCTTGACCTGCTGGAACAGCGGCAGATCGGCGATTTCGTCGAGGAACAGCGTGCCGCCGTTGGCCTGTTCGAAGTAGCCGCGGTGCGCATACATCGCGCCGGTGAACGCGCCCTTGGCGTGGCCGAAGAACTGCGATTCAAATAGCCCGTCGGGAATCGCACCGCAGTTGACGGCGACGAACGGCCCCTTGCCATAGAGACTATGCCGCTCGTGGAAGAGCCGGGCGATGCGTTCCTTGCCCGCACCGGTCTCGCCATACAGCATCACGTTGCTGTCGAAGTCGGCGTAGGTGTCGACATGCGACATCAGCTGCTGCATCGCCGGCGAGCCGGCCACCAGCTCGGCGATCTCCGGCTGCACCTCGCTGGCCGCGAGCAGTTGCGGCAGCAGCTTGCCGAGTTGGGCACGCAGATCGGCGCCGGTGAAATCGTCCGACAGGATGTGTGCGTATTCCGGCGGAAAGCGGCCCGGATCGTTCTCTCGCGTGGGGGCAGCGACCCAGATCACGGGCATGCCGTGCACCGCCTCCCAATCCAGCGCGGTGAACTTGGCGGCGCCGATCACCGACACGCTGATGATCGCCACCGACAGTTTCAAGCGCGGCTCGGTCGGCAAGCCTTCGAGCCCACCGGCGCGGATCACTTCGGCGCCAAGAGGCGCGAGAAAGCGGGCTACGCGGTCGGCAAATTCGTACTTGCCTTCCCATACGTAGACTTCGAGATTTTCGTAGGCCCAGCGGTCTGTTTTCATGGCGATGCTGCAATTGCCGCGCGGCGGCTGGTCGTATTCATGTCGCGGTTCAATAGACGAGTCTGGTGTTGTCGCAATCGACGTCGTGAACCCAGAGGTCGGCGTTGCTTAACTGGATGCCGAGGGCGGCCAGCAGGCCGTCGAGGGTGGGGCCAAGCAGGCCGAATATCACGGAGCTCAGGGCGCTGACGATGCCGCCGAGTTTCAGATCCAGGTTGGCGATCGGGATGCCAACTGGAGCGACGATGAGCTTCACGTCGAGATTGCGCGCCAGACTTTCGACCAATGCCGCCAATTGGCCTTGGGAGGCGGTCGAGGTCTGCTCGCCAGGCGCAAGCGTCGAGGTCATACCGTTGCCCGGGATGGTTTGCTGTTTGGGACTGGCCGTGATCTTGATACCCGCAAGGTTGGTGACAACGACATCCGAGGTAGCACACTGGCTCAAATCGTCGCGGGCAAGACAAACCGTCGCCGCTGTGGTTACCGTGTTGAGGGTCGCTCGGCGGTCTGATCGCGCAGCGGCACAGCGCATGCCCGTCAGCGCGGAGTGAGCGGTACCAAGTTGCACGCGCAGTGGCAGATTCACCGATATCAAGGAGCCACCAAGAATCTCTCCACCAAGGTTCAACCTCACACCGAGATCGACCTGCGACGTTCGTGCGGTGGTCTCCCAACCCATTGGATCGGTGCTGGATGCCCGCACCGGCCCCACCGCCATGCGAGGCGGCTCGACGATCTGCAACGCCAATTGCGTGCCGGGCAATAGTGGGACCGCGCCAGCCAGATCGACCGCTGCCCCTTTGTTCGCAACCTGCGCCGCCAGCATCAACAACTCCGCCACATTGAGCCCCACATCCGCCGCCGACGACATCGCCGGCGCCAGCACGCCGAGGTCGAGCACTCGTCCGACACTTAGCCCCGCCGCCAGGGCTCGCGCATCGATGATCCCGGGCATTCCACCCAGCATCGCGTTGAGCAGCGACTCCTTGTTCGCCGCGCGGAGCACCAGCGCATAGAAGCGCGATAGCGACAAGTCGGCGTTCAACAATTCGTCGACCGTGCCGAGGCCGGCCTCAAGCCGCAACTGGTCCAGCGTCACGCGTGTATCGACCAGCCCCTGCCAGTCCGCAGCCGACAGGCTGATGGTATTGCCGAGCAGCAGCGCCAGCGCGCTGCGCGACGATTCGAAATTGAGCAACCCGCTGCCGACAGAGAACGATGCGACAGGCGGGCTGGCGTTGCCGATCGCCTCGGCGCGCAGCCGCCGTCCGTCGCCGCCGGGAAGCCCGAACAGGATCGGCACCGTCTGCGACACGACGACCCGCACCGCGTTCGGTGACAATCGCGCCGGATCGAAGCTGCCGCGGAAATGACGGCCATCGGCAGGGGCAGCCGCATCGTTGGGATCCCACACGCCCGCGCAGACGGCCATGCCGTCTTCGCCCCCGGGGCTGGCGCCGCAGTCTTGGCGCGCCGCGCCGGTAAAACCGTTCTGGCCCGCTGACGCCTGTGCCGCCGCCAACGCGCGTTCGGTCATCGCCGCGTTGGTGTCGGCCCGTCGCAGTTGCTGGGCGGCGGCCAGCGCCGCCATGTCGGCAACCGACTGCAGCTGCCGTTGCCGGTAGAAAACATGGCCGACGTCGATGGACACCAGCGCGGCCATGCCGATGGTGGCGAGCAGCACCACCATCAGAATGCTGACCGCACCGCGCGATTGCGCGCGTGTGCTGCGTGTCCTGCTACGCCGAGCCATCATCATTTACCGCGAGGGCGTCAATCCGAGCAGGCTGACGCCGCTGCCGCCGCTCGGCTGGCCGACGAAACGCTCGGGAATCGGGTGCTGGAAGCTCTTCAGATAGCGCGCATGCGCCAGCGCGGCCTGTTCGCCCGGCATGGGGAGCATGGCGCCGGCCTGGCTGCCTTCGCGCTGGATTGCCAGCAGGCTGCGTGTGTCGGTGCCGATGGCGGTGTTCGATGGTTTCTGGATTCGCGCGGCTGCGCCTGTGTCCGGGCTGCCCGGCGCCATGGTTTGCGCTCCGGCAACGGGCAGCCAGCTCGCGGCACACAAGGCGATTGCGGCCGTACTCGCGATGCGCGACGGTCTCATGATGTTCATGCACTTCTCCTCTTGCTGTCCGCTTGCTGTCCCGTCCCTGCCAGCTTGCCGTCGATCGCGGATCGTCTCGCGATGATCACGGTGCGCTGGCCGGGTTCTGTGCCGCGCCCTCGCCCGGCTGCGCGGCCGTTGTCAGCGCGATGCGCTGCGGCTTGGGCGGCCGTGCACCGCCAACCCGTGAAGCCGCGCGCTCCTGCCGCGCTGCCTCGCGCGCGATGCGGTCCGCCTCCTGCGCGATCGCCTTGCGGGTCGCCGCCGACATCGACGCGCGTTCCATCAGTGCGGTCGCCTGGTCGCGCTGGCGGTTTGCCAGCATCCACACGGCGGCATTGCTGACGATGCGGGGATTCGCCCCATCGAGCTGCAGGGCCTGCATTACCGGCACGCGGGCCTGCTGCAACTGTCCGGCGCGCATCAGCGCATAGCCCAGGTCGCTCGCCACCAGGGCATTGGTCGGATCGCGCGACAACGACGCTTCGAGCTGCGTCACCGCTTCGCCGAAATCGCCGCTGCGGCCGGCCAGCAGGCCGAGGCCGTGATAGGCCCGCGCGGCGTAACCGGTGCCCAGCAGATTCCGGTAGGCGACCGCGGCGGCCTCGTCCTGTTCGGTTTCGCGCAGCGCATCGGCGCGCAGCATCGCCACGTCGGCGTTGTCGCCGAAGCGTTGCTGATAGGCGTCGAGATGCGCGAGCGAGGCGTAGTACAGCCCCTGCTGCTGCATCCGCTCGATCAGTCCGCGGTACACGGCCCGATCGTCGTACTGCTCCTGCGCCTGCTTGTCCTGCAGCCTGGACAGCGCGATCTGTGCGTCGGCCTGCTTGCTCATCAGCGAGGCCGGGTCGCTGGTGGTGGCGCAGCCGGCGGCGAGCCAACTTGCGGTAGCGACGGTAACCGCGGTCAATGTCCGACGCCAACGCGTTGCCACGGGCAGAAGACTGCCCTCTCCCCCGGCCCCTCTCTCGCGCGCGGGAGAGGAGAGAAAACACGCCGCCACATGCCTCTCCCTCGCGGTAGAAGGAAGAAAACATGCGACCGCACGTAGCGCGCTAGCAAACACCGTCATTGCATATCTCCAGCAAACTTCGCCAGCATCCGGATCACGCCAAGGAACCCCGGTCCCGCGGTCACGATCAGCAGCACCGGCAGCAGGCTGACCACCATCACGCCGGTCATCTTCACCGTCAGGCGGCCGACCTTTTCCTTCAGGCGCATCTTGCGCGCCTCCTGCAGCCGCAGGCCGAACAGCTTCAGCGGCTCCTGCACCGCGCCGCCGAAGCGATCCACCTGGTTCAGCAGCATGATCAGATTGCGCAGGTCCTCGCTCTCGAACAGCTTGCCGATGCGTTGCAGCGTCTGCTCGCGCGAGCGGCCCGAGGCGAACTGGTCGTTGGCGCGCTTCAGTTCGGGCCCCAGCACGGGCAGCATGCTGCCGAACTCGGTCACGATCAGCTGCAGGCTCTGGTCGATCGACATGCCGACCCCTTGCAGCAGCCGCAGCATGTCGACCAGCACCGGCAGTTCGTCGTCGAGCTGGCGCATCCGACCGGCGGCACGCCGACGCAGCACCGACTTGAACGCGAGAAAGGACACCGCGAAGCCGCCGAACGCGGTAAACACCGCGCCCTGCAGCGATTCCGGCAGCCGCCACAGCATCAGCACCGCGGCGATCAGCAGCGGCACACAGAGTCGCAGGCCGCCGAAGATGGCACGGGCCTTGGGGCCATACCAGCCGCACTGTTCCAGCAAGCGGAGTTCTTCAGGGCCGACGAGGGCCTTGCCGATTGGACTGGCGAGCCAGCGTTCGTCGAAGCGGCCGCCGAGCTGGGCGCCCAGGCGCGCCCGTGCTCCGCCGGGGCCGCCCACACCGCCCACACCCACACCACCCGCACCCACACCACCCGCACGGCCCGCGCCCGCGGCCGGCGCTGTCGACGCATTGATCGCGCCGGTTGCTGCGGCGG
>Ga0065721_10048882_pt1 | contig 65366 bp, 59 predicted proteins | sample Mesricmetagenome_FD_59108 | JGI IMG/M metagenome (GOLD analysis project Ga0065721, IMG submission 59108) | Mesophilic microbial community from rice straw/compost enrichment Sample: eDNA_1 v2 (version 2) | ecosystem: Engineered > Solid waste > Grass > Composting > Bioreactor | place: USA: Davis... | reverse complement strand
ACCGCACCGTCGAACTCGCTGAAGCGCCCGCGCACCTTGTTGACACCCATGTGTATCACTGTAAAACCGATCTCCGTGCGGGAAGAGTCTACTGCCCAGTTGCCCGTCAGGATCGCCGCCTTCGAGGGCTGCTGCGCGGACTGTGCTGCGGGAGACTGGGCATGGGCGATCACGCCCCCGGTCAGGGTAACGGCAGCCAGGACGGCGAGAGCGGTTCGAACGGCGGTGTTGCGTTTCATAGATTAGGTGTCCTTCCGGTGTCGTAATGACGTACCTGGCCGAGGCGCGGCGTCGTCCCCCGGCACGGGCTTTTGCAGTGACAAACAACCAGACGCTGAGTCTAGTTCCGTGTGCAACTAAACTCGGAGCAGTTATTTTTGTCGTCGCGGGTGCGCGATGCGAAAAAGGGAGGGCACGGCTTGCCGCGCCCTCCCTTCTGAGTCACCGTTTCCTATCCGGAAAGCAGCTTCTTACTCGTCGTCGGCATCGGCGGAGCCGGACGAACCCAGGCTCAGAGCCTCGGCCGCCGCGTCGCCGTTCTTGATCTCGTTCTCGATGGCATCCATAAGCTCCGGGTGCTCTTCCAGGAACGTCTTGGCGTTCTCACGGCCCTGGCCGAGCCGGTCCCCCTTGTAGGAGTAGAACGCGCCCGCCTTGGCGATGACCCCCAGCTCTGTACCGATGTCGATGATCGAGCCGGAGCGCGAGATGCCCGTACCGAACATGATGTCGAACTCCGCCTGCTTGAAGGGCGGCGCGACCTTGTTCTTGACCACCTTGACGCGAGTGCGGATACCGACCATGTCGTTGCCCGCCTTCAGCGTCTCGATGCGGCGTACGTCCAGACGCACCGACGAGTAGAACTTCAGCGCGCGGCCGCCCGGCTGGGTCTCCGGGTTGCCGAACATCACGCCGATCTTTTCGCGCAACTGGTTAATAAAGATCGCCGCCGTGCCCGTTTTGTTCAGTGACGCCGTAATTTTACGTAGCGCCTGGCTCATCAGGCGGGCCTGCATACCCGGCAGGCTCGCGCCCATGTCACCTTCGATCTCCGCCTTCGGCACCAGCGCGGCGACCGAGTCGAGGACGACGATCGAGATCGCGTTGGAGCGCACCAGGGCATCCACGACCTCTAGCGCCTCTTCCCCGGTGGACGGCTGCGAGATCAGCAGGTTCTCAATGTCAACGCCGATCTTGGAGAAGTACACCGGGTCCACCGCGTGCTCGGCGTCCACGTACGCCGCGATGCCGCCCCGCTTCTGCGCCTGCGCCACGATCTGCGCAGCGACCGTCGTCTTACCCGAAGATTCCGCACCGTAGATCTCGGTGATGCGCCCCTTGGGAACGCCCCCGATGCCCAGCGCAATGTCCAGCGCCAGCGATCCGGTCGGGATCGCCTCGACGGCGTTGGTCTTGGCATGGTCACCGAGCCGCATGACCGACCCCTTGCCGAATTGCTTCTCGATCTGAGACAGCGCCAGCTCTAAGGCGCGTTCCTTTTCCACGTTGCTCAGGCTCCTTGTTTGATTGGGTTGAACCGCGCGACCTGGCGGTTAATCTTCTCCGGTCAGCGGCCAGGCGGCGCGCTCTTCGTAGGTCGCGCCCGCCGGGTCCAGAAAACTCTGTATCAAAACGATGCGGTCCGCCGCCTGGCTGCCGCACTCGGTTTCTGCCTCGGCGGCGAGGGCCGCACGGAGGCTGTCTATGTTCTTCTCCGACTTTACCCGACCCAGGGTGACGTGAGGCACCAGTCCCCCTTCGCGCGCCACGCCCATCGGGAGGAACCAGGGCTCGGCGCGCTTTACCAGGGCTTTCCAGGGCTCCGCACCCTCGGGCACCCCTACCCAGAGGGTCTTTATAGCCGGGCCGCGTTTCGGAAAGGAACTCGCCCCGCGCAGCCGAAGCCGGAAAGGCGGAGTTTCCGCGGCGACCGCAGCGCACGCGGCCTGTACGTCGTCCAGCAGCGCGTCGTCCAGGTCCCCGAGGAAGGTCACGGTGAGGTGGAAGTTCTTGGGCTCCACCCAGCGGACATCCGCTCCTGCCGCGCGCAGCCGCGCCTGCACGTCGGTAAGCGCCGCGCGTACCTCGTCCGCCAGTGGGACCGCCACGAAAAGGCGCATCAGTACGACCCCCCTGCTCGCCGTGGGCCGCGGTTGCCGCCGTCGAATGAATTCGCGGCTACGGTTGAGAAGCCCGCCTCCGCGGGCTCCGGCACACGGTGACAGTTACGGCTTATCCGTAACCGCCCCTCGACAACCGGAGTCGGCGCAGGCCGACTTCTTAACGGTAGCCGGGACTTCAGTCCACGGCGGCAACACGGCTTCAAACATCCAATGGCAACCATCCTACGATGCCCATACGACGACACCATTATCCCAGTAACTCCCGCCGCAGCATATCGAGCGCGGCCTGTGTGGAGCGGTGGCGGATATCGGCGCGGCTGCCGGTGCCGAAGAGGTGCTTCTGCGCCGAAACACCGTTCGCCGAGGCGAGGCCAATGTAGACCAGGCCGACTGGCTTCTCTGCCGTACCGCCGCCGGGTCCCGCGATGCCCGTAATCCCGATGCCGTAGTCTGCGCCCGCGAGTTCGCGCACCCGCTCCGCCATCGACTGAGCGACTTCGGCTGACACAGCGCCGACCGTCGAGAGGATACCCGGCGGGACGCTGAGCAGCTTTGTCTTCGCCTCGTTCGCGTAGGTGATAAGGCCCGTGCCAAAGACCTCCGAGGAGCCGGGGACATCGGTCAGGCGGCCCGCGAGCAGTCCGCCCGTGCAGGACTCGGCGGTCGCGACCGTCTTTCCCTGCGCACGCAGCAGATGGACCACGGCCGCCTCCAGCGTGGTCTCCCCCTCGGCGTAGATTAGGGAGCCGAGGCGGGCGTAGATGGCGTCCACGCGGGCGGCGATGCGGGCGTCGGCTTCGGCAGCGGTCGCCGCCTTGGAGGTGACGCGCAGGTGTACCTCTGCCAACTTGGCGTAGGGGGCGACGCTCGGGTCCGCGTCCTGCATCAGATCCCGCAGCGTCTCTTCGAGCCGCGACTCGCCCATGCCCGCCACCCGCAGCACGCGCGAGCGGATTACTGTCCGCGCGCTCGCTACCTTCTCCTCCAGATAGGGGAGGACGCTCGCCTCGAACATGGGGATCAGCTCGTTCGGCGGACCGGGCAGCGCGACCACCGTCTTTCCGTCCTTATCGAGAAGCAGACCCGGCGCGGTGCCGTTCGGGTTCGGCAGGGGCGTCGCCCCGGCGGGGACATCCGCCTGCCGCAGATTGGTCTCCGTCATGGGGTAGCCGCGCCGGGCGAACCAATCCGTCAGATGTGCCGCGATAGCCTCATCGCGGGCCAGGGGGGCGTTGCAGGCGTCGGCGATCAGGTCGCGGGTCAGGTCGTCCATCGTCGGCCCGAGCCCGCCGACCAGGATCACCAGATCCGCCCGAGAGAGTGCCAGGCGGACGGCCGCGGCCCCGCGCGCGAAGTTGTCGCCCACTGTCTGCCGGTGGTAAACATCGATGCCGAGCGCCGAAAGCTGTTGCGCCAGATACGGTGCGTCCGTGTCTACGATCTGCCCCAGGAGCAGTTCCGTCCCTATGGAGATGACCTCCGCAACCATGCCGTGCGCGCCCGCCTTCCCTGGCAAAAAACTGTTTGCAGTATACCCCCGGATGCCCGTCGGGGACAAGCCGATTTTATCGGCGTGGGCGCGGCGTCAGTCCGTCACCTTCCAGGTGTCGCCCTCGCGCTGCACCTTCATGGAGTTCCCTTCGCCGCCCCAGACGTCAGCGCCTTCGCTGCCGCAGTGGCGGCAGCAGCAGAGGGTACGCTAGCGGCGGACTTGGGTGGCTTCGGGGGGCAGGCTTTTTCTGATGCGCGCCTACGGGCGCCATCTGGGCAGCGAAAAGGAGCAGCGACGCGGCGACATTGCCAACGGCCTTCAACATGGGGACACTCCGTTCGCAAGAATCCGGGCTATGACGATGGGGGATGCTCGGGCACCTCGCCGCCCCGCGGGCCATAGAAAAGGACCCAGACAGCGAAGTCTTCGGAGAACTCCTCAAACCGGTGGATCTGACCCGCTGCTACGAACAGGAACGTACCTGGCTCCACCCGGCGCCGCGTGTTCCCATCGAAGAAGAGGCCCGTGCCGCGCGCCACGACGTACACCTCGTCCCGCTCGTGCGGCTGCTGCGGGTCATGCCCCGGTGGCGCGTAGAACTCCACCTCCAGCGTGCCGTGGGAGAATACCGGCACCGCGAGGTTCCCGGGCGGGGGCGGGCCCATGCGCAGGGCGTCCGCCAGGTCGATATGCGCGGTCTTCGATGCGGGAGATTCCATAGCGACGTTCGCACCCGATGATGGATTGTACCGCCGGAAGTCTCAGGCGGGTGCGCGTTTCCGGCGGGCATGTCCGGTGACGCTACGGATACAGGGTCAGACGAATCCCATGTATGCGCGCACGGATTTGAAAATCAGAGTTCATCCGTAGGCGCGTTACGGTTGCTCGACCCGTAGCCGTCAGCCCCAGAATCTGCGCTGTTTCATGATCGAATTGGAAGTGGTCTTCCCACCGGTCTTCACGCGGATGAAAAAGCGGTACCCATGTTGCCCCTGCCTCGTCCCAGCCTGTCGTCGCATTGGACTTGAACAGGTTACAGGACTCACAGACAAGGGCGAGATTATTTTCTGCGTCGGAGCCGCCTGCAGAGCGTGGCGTGATGTGCTCCACCTCAAAGGCGAAATTGAACACCTGCTCAGGCGCATGGCAATATTCGCAGCGATGCGCCGCCCGTTCCGCAATCGACGGGTAGAGCGGGTTCACGACTTGACGTTCTGCAGCGATTGTGTGCGCGCAACAGTAGCGTCGAAGGCTGCTTCGACAAGGCGCTCCAGTTCTTCTTGTTCTGTCGGGCTGAGTGAGTTCCGTCGCGCCTTTAGTTCCTGCAATCGTGCCTGCTGGGCATCGCTGAAAAAGGAGTCCCCCTGGTTGAAGGGCCAGATGATGATAGGCGTGGACACGGCAGCAGGGTTTGGCAAACGCGACAGGAGAGCTTGCAGGGCCTCCTGCGGCGTTGTGCCAAACCCTTGCGTCTGGCCGGAACTGGCCCGAAACCGGGCGGTCTCGATGTCAGGTATGACTTGAGCAGACGCTGCCATGGGGTTCTCTCTGTTTTTTTATAGTATCGCTGTGTGGCTCGGCTGGAGCGACGAACCGTTTAGAACTCGGCGTAGCCGGGGGTGCGCGGGAAGGGAATGACGTCGCGGATGTTCTTCATGCCGGTCAGGTACATGAGCATCCGCTCCAGGCCCAGCCCGAAGCCCGCGTGCGGCGCGGAGCCGTACTTACGTAGCTCCAGGTACCACCAGTACGCCTCCTCCGGCAGACCCTGGGTGCGGATCTTCTCCAGCAGCACATCGTAGCGCTCCTCGCGCTGCGACCCGCCGATGATCTCGCCGATGCGCGGCGCAAGGACGTCCATTGCGCGCACGGTCTTCCCGTCGTCGTTCAGGCGCATGTAGAACGCCTTGATCTCCTTCGGGTAGTCCGTCACCACCACCGGCTTCTTGAACGTCTCCTCGGTCAGGTAGCGCTCGTGCTCGCTCTGGAGGTCGCAGCCCCAGAACACGGGGAACTCCCAGTCGCGCCCGGCTTTGAGCAGAATGTCCACAGCCTCTGTGTAGGTGACGTGCTCGAAGTCGGAGGCGGCGACATGCTCCAGCGTGGAGAGCACCGTGTTGTCGATGCGCTTGTTGAAGAACTCCAGGTCCGCCGCGCAGTTATCCAGCACGTAGGCGATGATGTACTTCAGGAACTCCTCGGCCAGCTTCCGGTCGCCGTCCAGGTCGCAGAAGGCCATCTCCGGCTCGATCATCCAGAACTCCGCCAGGTGCCGGGGCGTGTTCGAGTTCTCCGCGCGGAAGGTGGGGCCGAACGTGTAGACGTTGGAGAACGCCAGCGCGAAGATCTCCGCCTCCAGCTGCCCGGAGACGGTCAGGTGCGCCCGCTTACCGAAGAAGTCCTTGCCGAAGTCCACCGCGCCGGCATCCGTGCGCGGCAGGTTCATCATATCCAGGGTGGAGACACCGAACATTGCGCCCGCGCCCTCGGCGTCGCTGGTGGTAATCAACGGCGCGTGCAGGTACAGGAAGCCGCGCTCCTGGAAGAACTGGTGGACCGCGAACGATAGGGCATTGCGCACCCGGAAGACGGCACCGAATGTGTTCGAGCGGGGACGCAGGTGCGCGATCTCCCGCAGGAACTCCATGGTGTGCCCCTTCTTCTGGAGCGGGTAAGTGGCGGGGTCCGCGCCGCCGTAGACGGTCATCTCCTTTGCTTTCAGCTCCACAGCCTGGCCCGCGCCGGGCGACTCCACGAGGTCGCCGCTCACGGCGAGGCACGCGCCGGTGGTCGCCTCGCGCAGTACGTTCTCAGGGATCGTGCCCGCGTCGATCACGATCTGGAGGTCCTGGAAGCAGGAGCCGTCGGAGAGCTGGACGAAGGTGACGCCCTTGCTGTCGCGCCGGGTCTTGACCCAGCCGCGCGCCGTGACGGCCGTGCCGGGCGATTTGGTGAAGATGTCGCGGATGTACTCGCCGGGTTCAATCATGGTAGTTGTATTGCGGTGTCCCGCGCAGGGCGGGTGTCCTTCAGGTTGCGTATAGGCTACCATTTTCGGGGCGGTATTGGCTACCGGGCGGGGAGGGAAACGCTGTGGCGGGATTGATGCTGGAGGACGAGGCGCGGGCGGCGCTCTGGGCGCAGGTGGCGGAGCGCGTGGAGGCGTACCTGCGGGCGGTCGCGGAGTCGCCGGAGGCGCGGGTGACCCCCGCGCCGGGGGTGACGGCGCGCTCGGTCCGGGACGCCCTGCGCCCTCTGACGTTCGACGAGCCCCTGACGCCGGGCGACGCCGTGGACTTCGCCGTGCGGATGCTGACAGACGCCCAGGTCCATACACCGCACCCGCGGTACTTTGGCCTGTTCAACCCGGCATCTACGGCGATGGGTATTGCCGCAGACGCCCTCGCGGCGGCGTTCAACCCGCAGCTCGCCGCCTGGAGCCACAGCCCGTTTGCGAACGAGGCCGAGCGGCACGTGCTGCGCGCCCTGGGCGTGCGCGCCTTCGGCTACCTCGAGGACCGGATCGACGGCACGTTCACGTCCGGCGGGGCGGAGGCGAACCACACGGCGCTGCTGACGGCGCTGACCGCCGCCTTCCCCGACTTCGCCCGCTACGGCGTGCGCGGGATGAGCGCCACGCCGCGGCTCTACGTTTCGTGCGAGGCGCACCACTCCTGGCACAAGGCGGCACGCGCCTGCGGGATCGGAGAAGAGGCGGTGTGCGAGGTGCCCAACGACAACCGCCTGCGCCTCCACGTCGACGCGCTGGCAAACCTGCTGGAGCGGGACCGGGCGGCGGGGTGCGCCCCGTTCCTGATCGTGGCCACGGCGGGGACCACGAACGCCGGCGCCATCGACCCGATCCCGGAGCTGGCGCGCCTGGCCGAGCGGGAGGGGGCGTGGTTCCACGTGGACGCCGCCTGGGGCGGGGCGGCGGGCCTGGTGCCCGAGATGCGCCCGCTGCTGGCGGGCGTCGAGCACGCCGACTCAATCACCTTCGACGCCCACAAGTGGCTCTCCGTGCCGATGGGCGCGGGCATCTATCTGACCCGCCACCCCGACATCCTGAGCCGGACGTTCGACGTGCTGACGGCCTACATGCCGCCGGCCGAGGAGGAGACGCACGACCCGTACCGCCACTCGCTCCAGTGGTCGCGCCGCTTCACGGGGCTGAAGGTCTTCCTGTCGCTGCTGGTGGCGGGCTGGGACGGCTACACGGCGGCGCTGCGCCACCAAACGGCCATGGGGGACCTGCTGCGCGCCCGCCTCGGCGAGGCGGGCTGGCGCGTGGTCAACGACACCCCGCTCCCGTTGGTCTGCTTCGTGGACGCCGACCGGGACGACGCCCCGTTCCTCGACGCCGTCGCCGCGCGGGTCATCGCCTCCGGCCGCGCCTGGATCTCCACCACGCGCCTCGGCCGGGAGCGGCGGCCCGCCCTGCGCGCCTGCATCACCAACTACCGCACCGGCCCCGCGGACATTGATGCCCTGCTCGCCGCCCTCGATGAGGCCCGCGGGGGGCTATAGTTTCGGAGTCGCGTCCCGCCGCGCCGCCGCCAGGGTGGGCAGCGGGTCCTGCCAGAGCCATTCGGGCTTCAGGCGGAGACCGGGCAGCACGGCGCTTTCAAACCAGCCGTCGGCGTCCACGGGGGCGAGCAGGTAACGCCCCTCCGGGCCGAGGCGGTTGAACTCCGCCGTCTGCCTTTCGTGGTCGATAATCCAGTATTCGCGGACGCCGCCCCGCTCGTATTCGCCGTATTTCTCGCCCCGGTCGCGCGAACGGCTCTCCGGGCTGACGATCTCTACCACCAGGTCTGCCGGGCCGTTTAGCCCGTTCGCCTGTATCAGCCCCAATCGCTCCTTCGCCACGAACAGAATGTCCGGCGCGCGGGATGGCAGGTCCGGCGACGCCCGCATCTGGAACGGAGTCCGGTGCATTTCGCCCAGATCGTGTTGCTCGATAAAGAGGCCCAGCAGGGAGAGCAAGAATCCGCCAATCAGGCTGTGACGCCGTGTGACGGAACCGTGAAACACGACCGAACCGCAAACCCATTCGGCGTGCTTGTCATCGCCCAACCAGGCCAGGAACTCATCGTAGCTCATGTGCTCAGGGGGTGGGCTTGTGACATACATGCTGACTCCTAATTCATGGCTTCCACTCAATAATACCCTTTTGACCCTCCCGTTCCGGGTTGTACCAACTTACCTCCGCTTGGACAGGCAGACGGAGTTGTTGTGCCCAGTAGTATATAAATCGCCAACTGTCACTGGCAGAAAGCCGCCGCGCAGAAAGGGTAGTTCCTGAAACTGGACGGAATCCTCGCTCCGTTACGTGACCACTTACAACACGTCCTTGGGAGGCATTAATGATGTCGCCTGGGAGCCAAGAAGCTTCTACTGCTAAACGCACGGCAATGTCGACTGATTGGCTCCAAACAGTAAAAGGTTCGCTTCCTAAGCGGCCATTTACGTTTGTGTATCTCAGGTCTGGTGGTGCGTCTGGCGCGAATTGGCGAGTGCCTGTAGGGGTAGCCTCGTCCTGTGGATGATTTAGAACTGGTTCCGTCTCATCAGGCTCAGGCTGACTCACAGGTTGGGTATGAGGAGTGCCAGTGTCTTCCCGTTTATTGAACAGAAGATGCCTGATGGTTTTTGCGAAATACTTGGATTGCTTGCGGTTCTCGTCAGCGCTAAGACGATTTAATGCTGACTCAATACTCATAAAGTAATCAATGAGGTTATCACTTAGCGACTCGGCAAGAGTAATCGGAGACAATGCGTTAACCAGGGAGAATATGCCTGTCTGCTGGTTAGGAGTAGATGTGTCATACAGAGGAATTAGGGCAGAACTACCACAGTAATAGATGACCCATCTCGTTCCATCAGTCAGCACCGCCAATCGGGGGCTTGGGGACAGAAGACGAGCATATCGTCGCACTTGTTCAGTAGCGTTGCGCGTTTCCCCATGCCTTTTTACTTCTATAAGGATAGAGAAGTTGTTGTTGAGACGGAGAACGATGTCTGCTTTGTCAGTGCCACGGTCAGAAAGCGAAACATCCTGGCGGATCTGGCGACGTTCCCAGCCGATTTGCTTCAGTAGCAGTACGATTTCTGTTTCTATCTCCCGCTCCGAAGCTCCCGAATTTGACATTTCGGTTAATGCTACCAACGTCGCTGCTACTTCGTGTTCCACCATCAGAACTCCTCATCGTCAAGCGATTCCGTTAGAGTGCTATTAGCAAACAAACGTAATTATTCCTCTTTGAACAGAATTCCACTGATAACAGCGTCCTTGGTAGGTTTTGTGTGAGCGCAACGGGTATTTCTGTTTCGTAGCATATGTAAGGGGAGGTGACTATGGCGACGACGCGAATAGAGTCGGACAGCATGGGGAAGGTGGAGGTGCCCGTGGAGGCGTACTGGGGCGCGCAGACCCAGCGCTCGCGGGAGAACTTCCGCATCGGGCACGACCGCATGCCCCGCGAGCTGATACGCGGGATGGCCGTGCTGAAGAAGGCGGCGGCGCTCGTGAACCGCGACCTGGGCAAGCTCCCGCAGGAGAAGGCGGACCTGATCGTGCGCGCGGCCGACGAGATACTGGCGGGCGACCTGGACGACCAGTTCCCGCTGGTGGTCTGGCAGACCGGCAGCGGGACGCAGACGAACATGAACGTCAACGAGGTGATCGCGGGACGCGCCAACGAACTGGCGGGGAACCCGCGCGGCGGAAAGTCGCCGATCCACCCGAACGACGACGTGAACCTGTCGCAGTCGTCCAACGACACGTTCCCGACCGCGATGCATGTGGCGGCGGCCCGGCAGGTGCGGGACGACCTCCTACCCGCGGTGGGGAGGCTCCGGGACGCCCTGGACGCCAAGGCGCGCCGGTTCGCGGACGTGGTGAAGATCGGGCGGACGCACCTGATGGACGCCACGCCGCTGACGGTGGGGCAGGAGATGGGCGGCTGGGCGGGCCTGTTGACGCGCGACATCGCCCGTCTGGAGCAGGCGCTGGACGGGGTCTACGATCTGGCGATCGGTGGCACAGCGGTAGGGACGGGGCTCAACGCCCACCCCGAGTTCGCGGAGCGCACGGCCGCGAAGATCGCGGAGCTGACGGGGCTGCCCTTCCGCTCGCACCCCGACAAGTTCGTGGCGCTCTCGGCGCATGACGAGTTGGTGTACCTGAGCGGCGCGCTGCAGACGCTGGCCGGGTCGCTCCTGAAGATCGCCAACGACATCCGCTGGCTCGGTTCAGGACCGCGGTGCGGCCTCGGGGAGCTGCGCCTGCCGGAGAACGAGCCCGGCTCCTCGATCATGCCGGGGAAGGTGAACCCGACCCAGTGCGAGGCGATGACGATGGTCGCCGTGCAGGTCCACGGCAACCATGCCGCGGTGGCGTTCGCCGGGTCACAGGGGAACTTCGAACTGAACGTCTTCAAGCCGGTCATCATCCACAACGTCCTGCACAGCGTGACGCTCCTGACCGGCGCGTGCCACAGCTTTGTGGACAATCTGGTGGACGGGTTGGAGATCGATCGGGAGCGCATCGAGCAGTATCTGAACGATTCGCTGATGCTGGTGACGGCGCTCAGCCCGCACATCGGCTACGACCGGGCCGCGAAGGTGGCGCACGTGGCGCACGAGGAGGGGATTCGCCTGCGCGACGCGGCAGAGCGGCTGGGCTTCCTGAGCAGCGAGGAGTTCGACCGCCTGGTGCGGCCCGAGGCCATGACCCGGCCCGGATGAAAAGATTCGGCAAAGTAAAAGGGCCAGGAGCTATGCCCCCGGCCCTTCCCCTTTTTATGGGAGCGTTCCCCCGGAAGGGGAACGTTTAGTGTACGAGTTCGCTTTCATGATAGTGGCGGGTCTGGTGCCAGCGGCAGTGATTGCAGCCGAACCGTACCACCACCTCGTCGTCGCTCACCCGCTCGCGCACTTCTTCGCGCGCGATCTCCCCGCACTGCGGACAACGGACCGCACGGGGAGCCCAAACCGTCGAAGCCAGATGATGGTCGTGATTGTCCACGCCCGGCTTCAGGGTCGCCATCGCACCCATGATACTAACCTCCTGAGATTTCACGCGCCCGCTCCCGACAGATCGGGCGGGCGCCATTGTCGCATAGCGACACTACGAGCGCCGACGCTGGCCTCATCGATACGCGACAGTTCTATTATACCACTTCACGCTTTCGGCAAGCGGCGTCAAAGCCGTCCCGCCCCAGCGCAGGGTTTTTCTGTCTCTCTCGACTCGTCACCAGTTCGCGGTGTCGGTGCCGTACCTATCTTATCGTACCACCTTTGTATATCCGTTAACGGAAGATTAAGTTTCCGGTTAACACGAGTTTTCCGGTAATTTTTCACGATTACCGGGATAAGGAGTTCGGGAGGGCGCTACGGGTTGGTCTGGAAGCCACCCGGAACGAGTTTCTTCAGTTGGGCCTGGACCTCCGGGTCCGTGCTGCTAAAGGCCTGACGGGTCATCTCGGGGTAGGCCCTCAGGTACGGCTGTCGCTGGCTCTCCGGTATGGTCGCGAGCGTGGCGACGAACTGCCGCACGTCCGACGGCGGACCGCTCTGCTGGACAGGCTTTTGCTCCCGGGAGCAGCCCAGCAGCAGAAGTGTCCCCGAAAGCGCTCCGCACAGGATCAGCGTGCGCCACATCTTGCGGCCCGTTGATGGCATCGTTGACTCCCTCCAGCGGTGCGCGGCGGCGCGCCCGCTCTGCCTCGTTTGGCGAATATAGATGATCTCATAAACCGGTTGCGTCCGGTGTCAGATTGTAAGGGGCGGGGCGCCCATCCGTCAAGAGGGGAGGGGGCAGGTCCGAAAAATGGGAAATCACGCGCCCGCCCTTGACGAATCGGGGCATATCCGCTTACAATTCCACCACGGAAGCAACCGGTTTATCTTTTTCCGACACGGACAGATAACCGGTTGTTCGCCCAGGAGGAGCGGCCCTATTTCCCTGGAGGACGGCCGCACACGCCACAGAGACCACGTATAGGTTCACGACGTACCAACCGGTAATGGGACCGGCAGGAGGTTGGAATGCATCGGAGCAACTGGACGGCTACCCAAGCTCGACGGCGAGCGCTCTCCCCGGGTAGACACCATGGCTTTACCCTGATCGAACTGCTCGTCGTCATCGCGATTATCGCGATCCTGGCTGCGATCCTTTTCCCCGTGTTCGCTCAGGCACGCGAAAAGGCGCGCGCCGCGTCCTGTCTGTCCAATCTGAAGCAGATGGGCGCCGGGCTGACTATGTACTCGCAGGATTACGACGAAGAGTTGCCGCCCGCCTGGATTGGAGCGGCCTTCCCCGGGTACGCGCGGTGGATGGACGTGATGCAGCCGTACGTCAAGAACCACCAGATCTTTACCTGCACCAGTAACGATACGGAGTTCGCCCCGGTGCCGCCGGGCGGGCAGGTGCTGGATGTGGTGGACCGGAATGGCGGCTACGCCATGAACGTCACCTACTTCGGCGACCCGGTCGCCAACCCGCCCACCCCGATCCCCGACGTCGCCAGCAAGCGGACGCGCAGCCTGGCCGAGGTGCCCGACCCGGCCGGCACGGCCTACGTCTTCGACTTCCGCAACGGCTGGGGGTCGTTCCAGTGCGTCTGGGAGTGCATCACGGGGTGCGGCTGGCCCCAGCCCGAGATCGACAACACGGTGCGCCCCCGCACCCTCGGTGTGGGCGGCTGGCTCGCGGAGCTGCACCAGGACAAGATCAATGTCCTGTTCTGCGATGGTCACGTCAAGGCCACGGGCCTGGACTGGCTGACCATCCGCGCCCCCGCCGGCAAGCCGACCGCGGGCGCGTACTGCCACTTCACCATCGAAGACGACTGCCAGTAGACGAGAGAAACGAACACGCCGCGCCCGGCCTCTCCGGCCACGACGCGGCGTGTTCGTTCGCGTAAGCCCATTGGTTCGGAAAGGGAATTTCATGCCTGGGAGAATCCGCGGGAGCGCCGCTATCTCCGTTGCTGCGGCCGCCGCGCTGGTCAGCGCGGCCTCGCTCGCGCCTGCGCTGACGGCGCCTTTGTTGGGCGCGCCGCAGACGTCCACCGCCCCCGCCGTACCCGCTGCCGCGACGGGGGCGCGCCTGACCGTGGAGGTGGACAAGCCGGGGCCGGCGGTGAGCCCCCTGCTGTACGGCATCTTCTTCGAAGAGATCAACCGCGCGGGCGACGGCGGCATCTACGCCGAGATGGTGCAGAACCGTTCCTTCGAGGACGCCGACTTCCCGGTCGCCTGGACCGTCACGGGGGGGACGGCCGCGCTGGACCGGATCCGGCCGCTCAATGCGAAGAACCCCACCAGCCTGCGCCTGGAGATACCGGCCGGAGGCAAGCGCGTCGCCGTTGCCAGCGATGGGTTCCGGGGATTTCCGCAGCGGCCGCGCAACCGGCCGCAGGAGTGGCTCCCCCGGTTTGAGCAGTCGACGGGCGGTATCGCCGTGGCGCAGGGGAAGACGTACGACCTGACGCTGTACGCCCGCGCCGGGGGCGGGTTCTCCGGGCCGCTAACCGCGACCCTGGAGCGCAAGGATGGCACCGTGCTGGCCTCAAAGACCATCAGGGGCATCGGGGGGGATTGGAAGAAGTACGCCGTCTCCCTGACGCCCCAGGCCACCGACAGCGAGGCGCGGCTGGTGCTTTCCGCGGAAGCGCCCGGCACTCTCTGGCTGGATATGGTTTCGCTGTTCCCCCGCGACACCTGGAAGAAGCGCAAGAACGGGCTGCGTGCCGACCTGATGGAGTACATCGAGCGGATGCGCCCGGCGTTCGTGCGCTTCCCCGGCGGCTGCTTTGTGGAAGGGGACGAGATCGACAACGCGTTCCGCTGGAAGGATACCATCGGCGACATCGCCGAGCGTCCCGGGCACTGGAACCTGTGGGGCTACCGGTCCACGGACGGCCTCGGGTATCTGGAGTACCTCCAGATGTGCGAGGACCTGAAGGCCGAGCCACTGTTCGTCATCAACTGCGGGATGTCGCACGAGAACGGACGCCTCAACGCGCACGCCGTCCCGATGGACAAGATGGGCGAGTATGTGCAGGACGCCCTGGATGCCATCGAGTACGCCAACGGCCCCGTCACCAGCAAATGGGGGGCGCTGCGGGCGAAGCATGGCCACCCGAAGCCGTTCAACCTGAAGTATCTTCAGATCGGCAATGAGAACGGCGGTCCGGCCTACGAGGAGCGGTACGCGCTATTCCACGATGCCATCAAGAAGCGCTATCCGGACATAGAACTGGTGGCCTGCGACTGGGGCGGCGTGCCGAAGAACCGGCCGCTGGACATCATCGACCCCCACCTCTACAGCGACCCCGATACCATGCGCGCGCAGGCCGACCGGTTCGACAGTTACGACCGCAAGGGGCCGAAGGTCTACTTCGGCGAGTACGCCGTCACCAGTAACGCCGGTACAGGGAACCTGCAGGCCGCCCTGGCGGAGGCAGCGTTCATGACAGGGTTGGAGCGCAACGGAGACATCGTCATGATGTCTTCCTACGCGCCGCTGCTCAGCCAGATCGACTGGAAGGCGTGGAACCCGAACGCCATCGTCTTCGATCAGGCGCGTATCTACGGTACGCCCTCCTACCACGTTCAGGCGATGTTCGCGCGCAACCGCGCTGACCGCCTGCTGCCGGTGCGGGTGGAGCAGCCGGCGGCCGCGCCGGAGACGCCGCGCGGCCTGATCGGCGTGGGCACGTGGGGCACGCAGGCAGAGTACAAGGACGTCCGGGTGACCCGGAACGGGCAGACGCTCTTTGCGAGCGACTTCTCCGGGGGCATGGGCGACTGGAAGCCGGGCCGTGGCACCTGGGAGGTCAAGGACGGCGTGCTGCGACAGACCGGCGGCGAGGAGGACGCCCGCGCCCTGGTGGGTGATCCCAACTGGAGCGACTACACGCTGACGCTTAAGGCCCGCAAACTGGGCGGCCGGGAGGGCTTCCTGATCCTCTTCCAGGCGCCGGGTGACCAGACCAAGAGTTGGTGGAACCTGGGGGGCTGGAACAACACCCTGCATGGGCTGGAGGTGCCCGGCCTGCCCGAAACGCGCGTCCCCGGGAGCATCGAGACCGGGCGCTGGTACGACATCCGGATCGAACTTCAGGGGCAGAACATCAAGTGCTACCTGGACGGGAAGCTGATCCACGATGTGACGCGCAAGCCCGCGCCGACCCTGTTCGCGGTGGCTGGGCGGGACAACGCGACCGGCGAGACGATCCTGAAGGTGGTCAACGCATCGGGGCGGCCGCTGGAGGCAGCGATCGACCTGAAGGGGGCGAAGCGCCCGGGCCTGCGCGGCAAGGCGCTCGTGCTGGCCTCAGACGGCCCGCATGACGAGAACACCTTCGAAGCACCGGAGCGGGTAGTGCCCCGGGAAAAGGCGGTCTCGGTCACGCAGCCGGGGACCACATATACGTTCCCGGCCTACTCGGTGACCATCCTGCGGCTCGACACGGGCCGGTAACCGGGGGCAGACAACAGAAGGGCGGCGGGGCGATTATCGCCCCGCCGCCCTTCTGTTGTCCGACTACCCCGCAGACCCCGGCCGTGTTACCCCTTCTTGAACTCGGCGAGGCGGGCCGCCAGCTCCTTCTCCATCTGGGTGCCCTTGGCCAGCGCGACCGCCTTCTCCTGCGTCGCGATGGCGTTCTTCTTGTCGCCGGTCGCCCAGTAGGCAGTGGCCAGCGTGTCCATGATTGCGGCATCCTTGCCCTCCGTGACCTTAACGGCCTGCTTCGCGGTCTTGAGGGCGAAGGCCGCCGCGGCCGGGCTGGGCTTGAGTTCGGATTCCGGGTCCACGATGCTCCAGGCGATGCTGTTCAGCGCCATGGGGTTATCCTTGAAGTCGGTGGCAATCAGCTTCTCGCCGAGTGCGAGTGCACCCTTCTCATCGCCCATCTGGCGCAGCGTCTCGAACTTCAAGGGGCTGAGCTGGGGGCCTATCTCCGGCATCTCCGCGGTCGCCTGGTCGATGAGGGACAGGACCTGCTTGTGGTCCTTCGCGCGGATGGCAGCGCCCAGCTTCTGGTTCAGCTCCATCTGCTTCATCTCGACGGCCTTGGCCTTCTTATGCGCTTCGGCGGCCTCGGCGACGTTCCATGTGCCGGCGACGATCTGCTCCAGCGGCTTGTCCATCTGCATCGGGTGTCCGATCCACTGGATCTTACCGCCCTTGATGATAAAGGCAGAGGGGATGCCGTTCTCGCCAGCGGCCTGCATCCAGTTCAGGGCCATGGCGCCTTCGTTGCCCTGCTTGCCCTCGGGGACCACATCCATGCAGACGGTGTAGTCCATGTTGTCGCCCTGCTCCTGGACGAAGGGCTTGACCAGGCTCTGGTCGTTCTCCCAGATGCTGACGCCTACGAACTGGACATCCTTGTACTGCTTCTGGAGCTTGGTCAGGTGGGGAATGGTGATCTTGCACGGGCCGCACCACGTGGCCCAGAACTCCACCACGTACGTTTTGTCCGGGGCAAACTCGGTGATCGGCTTACCCTTGACGAACTCCTTCACCGTCAGCTTCGGGGCAGGGTCGCCCAGGCCGAGCGACTGCGCGAAGGCGCCCACGGCGCTCAGAGCTATGAGCGCCGCCGAGGCGGCAACAGAGGCCATTTTCTTCCACATCAGGAACCTCCCCTTCTCGCGCCTGGCGGCGGTCCGCCCGGCGTGCGGGACAGCGATAAAAGATGTGAGCAGGTTTCTACAGGTCTGAAGGTTTCTCCTGCTGACGCCTCAGAGGAGGAACTGCCGCAGATAGCGGCCGGAGAGGCGCAGGAAGTCGTGTCGGCGCTCACCCGTGTAGAGCGTGCTGTGCGGCTCAACGCAGACCGCGCCCGTGTAGCCGACATGGTAGAGGATGCCGAAGAACTCCTCCCACCGGATGCTGCCCAGACCCGGATTCGGGTCCGCCAGGTACTTGCCTCCCACCTCCAGCACATCCTTGGCGTGCGCGTGGAGCAGGTGCGGGCCCGCTGCCACCAGCTCCGTTTTCCAGTCACGACCCGCCTGGAACGGGTGGCTCGGGTCGAACTTCACGCCGACCCCCGTCGGCAGCTTCGGGAGGGCGACGGCCCAGGTGTCGGGCCGGTCGATCCAGTTCTCCCAGTGGCAGTTGTAGAAGGCGACGCCCAGCCCCTTCTCCTGCGCCTCCTGGACCAGCGGCAGCATCCCCTCCGCGCCGTTGACGGCCTTTTCGCGGTGGCTGTTTCCCGGCGGGGTGCCGGTGCCGAACACGACCAGGGGGGCGCCGAGCGCCGCAGTCAGGTCGAAGACGCGGCGCAGACGGTCGCGGTGGGCATCCGCCTGCGCCGCGTCCGGGTCGAAGTAGTTCTGACCGAAGAGGCTGACGGCGGCGAGGGCGATGCCGTGGTCCGCCAGCGACGCGGCGAAGTCGCGGTGGTCGTGGAAGAGGGGCGTGTCGCCGAACAGGGCCAACTCCAGGCAGGCGTACCCCTCCCGGCGCGCGAACGCGGCGTCTTCCGGCCGACCGTCGGTGAGAAAGCCGAGCGAGATCATGGATGTTCCTCTTGGGTGTGACGGTTAACCAACTCTGTCAGGATGTTCCGCAACTCAGGTAGGCACGCTAACGGAGCAGCTCTCGCAGGACGGGCTCCAGGGCATCGGCAAAGCGGCGGTACCCCTCCGGCGATAGGTGCAGGTAGTCCGGCATGACGTCCGGGGAGATCGTCCCGTCGGGCTCCAGGAACGCCTCGCCGAGGTCCCGGAAGAAGACATGGTCATCGTCGGCGAGCTTTGCCGAGCGGGCGTTGATGGCCTGGGCCCCGAGTCGGAGCGGGTTGTCCGGCTGCTGCTTGGTTGGCAGGATGCCCAGCAGGAGCACCTTCGCGCCGGGCACCTTGCGCCGTATCGCCCGGACACACGCCTCGATCCCGTCCGCGACTTTCTCCTCGCCGTACTCCTGCAGATCTCCCCAGAGGTTGTTGACGCCGATCTTCAGGACCACGATTTTCGGCGAAAGTCCGTCCAGGGTACCGTGCTCGACCCGCCACAGGATCTGCTGCGTCCTGTCCCCGCCGATGCCGAAGTTGACAGCGCCGAGCGGGGCGAAGCGCTTGTCCCACTCGGACTTCCCATTGGCGCCCCAGCCCTGGGTAATGGAGTCTCCGAGGAAGACGACCTGTGCCTCCCCTTTTTGCGCCTCCGCTACAAATCGGTGGTGTGTTTCGAGCCAGGCGTTAGGGTAGTCGGGCCAGTAGCCGTGCATCGGCTCGGTGGGGGTAGCCGGGGTGGGGGGCGCGAGCACCGGGTCGTCGGGTGTCGCTTCGGGTGTCGCTTCGGTGGGGGCGTTCTTGCTGTCCACTGTGGGTTGATACCTCGTGGGGTGGCGGCCGTGGGCGTTGGTTTCCGCCGTGGACTGAAGTCCCGGCTTCTGTGATTCAAGCCCGCCTCCGCGAGCGAAGCTCCGCTTCGTCGGTGCGGGCTCCGGTAAATGCAGCCAGGTACCGTGAGGCGGTAGCCGCCCCCGTTGTCGTTAGCCCGCGGAGGCGGGCTTGAATCACAGAAGCCGGGACTTCAGTCCACGGCACGCAGACGGCAGCGCGAAAACCGGCGGCGTGCGGCCCTACTTCCCGCGGATCTCGTACAGCGGGGTGGGGCGCTTCTCGCTGGTGGCTAGGAGCGATTTGCCGTCCGCGCTGTAGCAGATCGCCTCGCCCTGCTGGGTGAAGGGGACGGGCACCAGGGCCGGAGTGGTACGCCAGATCGCATCGAAGTCGTCTTCGCCGTCCGGCAGGCGCCACTCGTAGGCCGCGAAGTACGTCCGCAGGATGACCCGCCGCCCGTCCGGCGCGATATCGCCGCCGGTCACCAGATTAGGGAACGGATGCGTCTCGTTGGCGAAGGTCAGGGTTCCCACCTTCTCCAGCATGTACTGGGTAAAGTGGTTGCCCGTCTCCTTCGGGAAGCGGTACACGCCCGAAGTGCCGCTCTCGTCCTTCGTCACCAGGTAGATGATTCCGGTCTTCGGGTGGACCAGCAGCGCCTCCACGTTATGGTGGCCGTCGGGGAAGCGGTACGCCAGGCGCACGGTCGGCTCCGCGGTCAGCAGCGGCGCGGCTTTGGTGCCGATGCGCCCGTCCGCGCCGATCTTCGGCTCCGGGATGCGGTAAACGCAGCAGTCGGTCCGGTTTTTGAAGTAGTCGCCGACATCGCCGATGTACAGGTAGTTCCCCTTGCCGTCCGGGCCGGGCCCCCAGGCGATATCCTCCCAGTCCACGGCGGCGGCGGAGCGCACCAGGTAGACGCCCACTCCCTTGCCCCGGCGGTCGATGGCGTACAGGTAGGCGCCGTCTCCGGAGTCGTTGTGGGTCCACAGGACGCCCGGGTTGCGCCGCGACGCGGCAATGCCCGACGACTCGTTAACGATCGCCGGCTCGATGTTAGCGAGGAGCTTTCCCGGGTGGTAGGCGCCCGCCTCGGGGACTACGGCGGGTTTTGCCGGGGCCGGCTTTTCGGACACACTGACCGGTGACTGCGTGCCGGTTTTCGGCGTTTTAGCCGGTGGCTGCTGCTGCTGCTGCTGCGCCGCCGTGGTCGTGGCGACCGCCAGCAGGGCGAGCGCGGAGAGCGCAGGGAGGAGAGGCGTCAGACGGGGGTGGTGGTGTCGCACAGGCTAGCCTCCTCCCGCTTTCGCGCCGCCGCTGTTGCCGGTCGGCTTCTTCCCGCCCTGCGCCGGGGACGCGGAGGGGCGCAGCGAGTTAAAGTATGCGCGCACATTGTCCCGGTACTGCACGGGGATGTCCTCGCGGTTTATCGCGTTCTCCGCGGCGGGAGCGTAGCGCTCGTAGACATCGTAGTAGGGGGTGGAGGCATCCACCTTGTCCGGCGTTCCCCGGAAGTAGGAGACGCTCTCCTTGCCCTTGTCGCCGCGCTTGCCCTGCACCCGCGTGTTGGGCGTCTTACCGTCCGGTGCGTACACGCGCCCGAACTTGTCATCGCGGACCTTGTTGACCCGCCAGTTACCGTCGTACATGCCGCTCTTGGCGCCTTCGGGGTCGGCGTACGCCCTGCCCTCTGTGGTCTGCTTCGGGTTTGTGCCGATGGCCTGGTGGCCGGAGCCGATGCCGTTCTTCCCCTCGCCCGGGCCGTCGCCGTTGGCCGTCTTTCCCTGCCCCTGCCCGGGGCGGTTACCCTGCTGGCTTCCTTTGGCGTTCCCTTCACCGTCGAAAGCGTCGCCCTCGCCCATACCCTCGCCGTTCTCCTCGAACGGCTGACCCTGCTCGGACTCCGCCCCCTCACTGTTCATCAGGGCTTCCGCACTCTGGCGCAGGGTCTCCGCGTCCTGCTGCTGGCGCGCGCCCTCCTGCGCCCGGCGCGCCGCCTCCCGAAGCTGCTCGGCGGCCTCGGCGTTCTGCCCCTGGCGCAGCGCCTCCGCCGCCTTCTTCAGCGGCTCCGAAGCCTGGGAGAGGCTGGTCTTCTCCAGGGCTTTGGCCATCGCCTCCATCTGCTTGCTCAGTCGCTCGCGCTCCGCCGGGTCCTTCGGTTCGCCGCGGCTGATCTGGTCGGCAAGCTTCGATAACTGCTCCGCCAGGCCCGGGACATCGTTCTGGGCCATCGCCTGCTGCGACTTCTTGATCGCCTGCTCAGCCTGTGCGTTCACCCCCTTGTCGGAGTTCTTCTGGCCGTTCTGCTGACCATCCGCCTGGGGCATCTTCAGGTCGTCCTTGCCGTTCGCCTGTTCGTTGGCGTCGGGCTTGGGCAGAGCGTTCGCCGCGGCCAGCGCCTTTTCCAGGTCGCGTCCAGCGGCAGGCAGGCTCCGGGGCGACGACTGCGCGGCCATGGCCTGCTGCTGCGCCTTCATCTCCTCGGTCAGCTTGGCCAGCTTCATCATCGCCTTCTGGCGGGGGAGCTTGCCACGCTGCATCTCCTGGCCCAGTTCCTCGATCTTCTTTGCGGCAGCCCGGGTGCCATCCAGGTTCTTCGCGTCCGCCGACTTCTCCAGCGCCTTGGCAATGCGCACCAGCCGCTCGCCGTCGCGCTTCAGGGCCGCCTTCTCCGCCTTCTGGGCCGGGGACTGGAACACGGGGAGGGTGGGGAGCAGCCACCCCAGGAAGACCGCAAGGGCGAGGCCCAGGGCGATGTAGCCGTGCTTCGGGAGGGGGCGGAGGGGGATGGCCCGGTTCACGGCGGTGGCGGCCGCCCCGGCGTGGCTCTCGGCGTCCTCGCGCTGGCGCAGGACGAAGGCGTCCTGCGCGCCGCTGTCGCGCAGGGCGTAGGAGGTGGAAAGCCGCTCCTTCAGGTCCAGGCGCTCGTCCAGCAGCCGCGCGACCGCGAGCATATCGACGCGCCGCGCCGCGCCGACGAGGCCACCCAGCACCGCGCCCCCCAGGGGGGGGAGCAGGAGAAACGCATCGCTGCCGGGTAGGGCATCGGAAGTGAAGACGTTTGCGCGCAGTAGGCCAACCAGGGCGCCGCTGACGACCGAACCCACCAGCAGTCCAGTCGCCCCGTGGTAGAGCGCGAGCCGAAGGCGCACCCGCCGCGCGGCCCGCGCGATCGTCTGCGCCACTGCCGAGGGCGGCGTCCGGGGGGATTCCCCCGGAGGCGGGGGCGTTACTTCGGTAGTGGTCTGGTTCGCCACGAGCTGCGTCTCCTGCCAGGATCGGCCACCGCCGCCGCCCCGCACATTGCGGGCGGCCGGGTCGTCCCCGGTATCGTGATTATACACGGGCGCCTATAGGGGGCGCCCTCGCTGCCGCCAGGCGCCCGGGCGGCTGGCGATTTTTGCACTCGAAACGGCGGGTGGAGCCGGGCAGGGGTATAATCAAGCCCACCGCGGCGCGTGCTTCGCACCGCAGCGAGCGGGCGAACGATCGTCTATGAGAGTCTTCGTGCTGGGAACCGGTTCCGCGGAGGGGCTACCTGCCCTGTTCTGCGAGTGTGCCGTCTGCCGGGAAGCGCACCAACGGCGCGGCAAGGACCTCCGCACCCGCGCCTCCGTGCTGATCGACGACACCGTTAAGATCGACCTGCCGCCGGACACTCTGGCCCACGTCCACGCCTACCCTCAGATACGGCTGAGCGCGCTGGAACATCTCCTGTTTACGCACTCTCACGACGACCATTTTGCCGCGCGCGAGCTTCAGTATCTGTCGCCCAACTTTGCGCCTGGCCGGAAGGCGCCGCTGCGTCTGTGGGCCGCCGAACCGCTGCTGCGTCGTCTACCCGCGGAGACGGCCGGCTTCTTCGAGCGCCCGCCGCTGGAGATCTGCCCCCTGGAGCCGTTCCGCGAGTACGCCGTCGGGCACCTGACGGTCACCCCGGTCGAGGCGAACCACAAGGAAGACGAACTGTCCCTGAACTACCTGCTGCGCGATGCGGCGGGGAGGACCCTGCTGTATGCTACCGACACCGGATGGTACGCGCCGCGCACCTGGGAGTTCCTGCGGGGCGTGCTGGTGCATGCCGTGATTGCAGAGTGCGGCCGGGGCATCTCCGACAACCCCTACTGCGGGCATCTGAACTTCGACGAGGCGGTTTGCTTCCGCCAGGAGCTGCTGGCGGGGGGAGGGCTCGCGCCCGATGCTCCGTTTTACCTGACGCACATCTGCCACACGGGCCTGCTCCTGCACGACGAGTTCACGGCCCGCGCTGCGCCGCACGGTATCCAGGTCGCCTTCGACGGTCTTACCTTCGACGTGTGACAGAGCGCTGCGGAGCGTGTGAGCGCCACCTTGACAGGCGTCTGCCTACTCTATATACTGACTGTGGCTCCTTGTGCTTCGGCTGTCCTGAGGGCTTTTTCGGCCGAGAGAACCGCCTCGGTGCAATTCCCGTGTCGGGTCCCGTCTCTGTTTTTCCCTGCCCCGGTCCCCGATACTGTAGAGTAGCAGGTTTGATGGATTGGGAGGACTAAGCGTGTCGTTGCAGCAGAGCGGAGAGCGGGTCCGGGAGGGTAGCAGCACCAGTATGTCGGGAGCCTCTTCGATATCTTCCGTCTCCTCATCTTCTTCGGTGGCTACGATGTCCGGACAGCGGATCGTCGTCGTCGGTGGCAGGCGCCTGGAGGGCGAGATCCTCGTCAGCGGCTCCAAGAACGCGGCCGTAGCCCTGATGGCCGGGACCATCCTTGCGTCCCGCGGCAAGACCGTGTTGCGCAACGTCCCGCGCATCAGCGACATCCAGACCCTGGCGGATGTCCTGCGGCACCTGGGCGTTGTCGTTTCGTTCTCGGACGGCGGGCGCACGGCGACGGTGGACGCCACCCGCCTTACCACCCATGAAGCCCCGGCAGACCTGGTGGCGCGTATGCGAGCCTCGTTCTGGGTGCTGGGGCCGGTGCTGGCTCGCCTGAACCGCGCCCGTATCCCGCAGCCCGGCGGCTGCAACATCGGGGCGCGGGCTATCGACCTGCACATCAAAGGTATTGAAGCCCTGGGCGCCTCGATCGACGTCCGCTATGGCGCGGTGGTCGCAGAAGCGCCGCGGGGCCTCCAGGGCACCTCCATCTACCTGGACCTGCCGTCAGTCGGGGCGACCATGAACATTATGATGGCTGCCGCGCTCGCAGAGGGTACCACCATCATTGAGAACGCTGCCCAGGAGCCGGATGTGGAGGACCTGGGCAATATGCTCGTGCAGATGGGCGCCCGGATTACGGGGCACGGCACGGGCATGATTACGATCGAGGGGGTGTTGGCGCTGGAGGGGTGCGAATACAGCGTGATGCCCGACCGAATCGAGGCCGGGACCTTCGCCTGCATGGCGGCGATCACAGGGGGCGATGTCCTGCTGCGCGGGGCGAACGCCGGACACCTGCGGCCGGTGCTGATGAAGATGGGTGAGGCCGGCATCCGCGCCGAGGAACTAACCGAAGGGGTGCGCATCCTCCCCCGCGACGCCCGTCTGCGCGGTACGCGCGTCATCGCTTCGCCGCACCCGGGCTTCCCCACCGATGTCCAGCAGCCCTTCACAGCGGTTCTGACCCTCGCCGCCGGCACCAGCGTTATCACCGACACGGTTTATGAGAGCCGTTTCCGCTACCTAACGGAACTGGCGAAGATGGGCGCCCGCGTGGAGGCGGACGGCCGGACGGCAGTGGTGACGGGGGTGGATCGGCTCACCGGGGCGGATGTCGAGGCGACCGACCTGCGGGCGGGAGCCGCGCTTCTGGTGGCGGCGCTGGCGGCGGACGGACAGACTCGCGTCTTCCGCACCGAGCATGTCGAGCGCGGTTACGAGAACATCGTCGAGAAACTTCGAGGCATCGGTGCCGACATCTGGCGCGAGGACGAGCAAGGACGGCGTTCCGAAAAGGAGACCCTTTCGCTTTGCGCCTGAACTTCAGCCTCATCCCCGAACTCGGGGTCGATCTGGGCACCGCGAACATTCTTGTGTACCGGCGCGGCCAGGGCATCGTCCTGCGGGAGCCGTCCGTGGTCGCCATTGACCGCAACACCAAGAAGGTCAAGGCCGTCGGTGAGGAGGCGCGCCTCATGCTCGGGCGCACCCCTGGCAACATCGTCGCCATCCGGCCGATGAGCGACGGCGTAATCGCCGACTACACCACCACGGAGAAGATGCTCTCCTACATGATCGCCAAGGTCTGCGGTCGGCGGCGCGCCTTCAAGCCGCGCGTCCTGATCTGCGTCCCCGCGGGCGTCACCTCGGTGGAGAAGCGCGCGGTCTGGCAGGCGGCGATCTCGGCGGGCGCGGGCGAGGCGGCCACCATCGAGGAGACGATGGCCGCCGCCATCGGCGCGGGCCTGCCCATCAGCACGCCGGGCGGCAACATGGTTGTCGACATCGGCGGCGGCACCACCGACATCGCGGTGATCTCGCTGGGCGGCATCGTCGTTTCGCGCAGCCTGCGCATCGGCGGCAACAAGATGGATGAGGTTATCATCCGCCACATCCGGAACAACTACAACCTCATGATCGGCGAGCGCACGGCGGAAGAGATCAAGGTGCGTATCGGGTCGGCGTTCCCGCTGGAGTCCGAGTCCAGCATGGAGGTCCGCGGGCGCGACCTGATGCAGGGGCTTCCCAAGACCATCGAGGTTACCAGCCAGGAGATTCGCGAGGCGCTGGCCGAGCCGATCACCCAGGTGGTAGAGAAGGTGAAGGCGGTTCTGGAGCAGACCCCGCCCGAACTTTCATCGGACATTATCGAGCGCGGCATCACGCTCACCGGCGGCGGCGCGCACCTGCGCGGCTTCGACCGCCTGCTGGCACTAGCCACCAATATCCCTGTGCGCGTCGCCGAGGACCCGCTCTCGTGCGTTGCCATCGGCACCGGTCGCGCCCTGGAGGAGTACGACGCCATCCGCGAAAGCGACAACCTATCGGCGCAGTACGCGTAGCAGCAGCAGCAACCGTCCCGGCGGCACAAATGCCGCCGCCGCCCGGTATCCCCGGACCACGAAGAGGGAGCAGCAGAGAAGACCATGAACCATTCGCGCATCGCCACTGCCGCCGCGGCGCTCGGCGTACTCACCCTTTCCCTGGCCGTCAGCCCTGCCGCGCGGGCGCAGGCCGGCAGCTTCCCGGATGTTCCCAAGAACCACTGGGCTGCCGAGAGCGTCACCCGGCTCGCAGGCGCCGGCATTCTCAAGGGCTACGCCGGAGGTCCGCTCGCTGTTGCGCAGGGCAAGCCGCCCGCAAAGAAGCCCGCCTACGACGGGAACAAGCCCGTGACCCGCTACGAGCTGGCGGTCACGCTCTACCGCTTTGTCGTCTACATGGAGCGCGCCGAGCGCCAGAAGAAGTCGAGCACGGGGGCATGGCTTCAGGGCGAGCCCAAGAGCGGCGCCGAGGCGGTGAAGAAGCTCATCGCGATGGGCTACCTGCCGCAGAACACGCCGCTCGCGACCGAGGGCGACAAGCTGGTGACGGCCGACCAGCTGGCGGATGCCCTGGCGATGGTGATTGCCAAGACCCAGGAGAAGAAGACGCCCATCTCCAAGGGCTCCCGGAAGGACATCGAGAAGCCCAACGTCGGCATCTAGCCGCGGGCGTTCCCTGTGTTGCCCCCTCCCGGCGGTCGTGCCGGGAGGGGGTTACGTTTGCCGGGCGGTCCCGGCCGTGTTACACTGGGGACGCCTTTTCACCGCGCCCCCCATCGGATTTCCGGTAATCCTCCCCCCGGCGCGGCGACAGACAGGAAAGTGGCTGCCGGCCCGGGCGTCGCCCGTGCGGGTGGGCCGGGATCGGACGGAAAGACTCATGATCATCGTGCTGGCACCGGGCGCGACCGAGCGGAACCGGGAAGATATCATCGACAACCTCAAGGCGCGCGGCTACGGGGTGCACGTCTCCGTCGGCGTCGAGAAGAGCATCATCGGCATCATCGGCGTCGGGGTTGAGGAGAAGGGCGAGATTCAGGACCAGTTCGAGGCGCTCCCGTTTGTGGAGAAGTGCCTGCCGGTCTCCGCGCCCTACAAACTCGTCGGCCGGGCGTTCCGCCCCGAGGGCACGAAGATCAACGTTCGCGGCGTGGTCATCGGCGGCGACACCGCTGTGATGATGGCCGGCCCCTGCACCGTCGAGAACCCCGAGATGATCGTCGAGACCGCGCGCCTGGTCAAGGCGGCGGGCGCGCACATCCTTCGCGGCGGGGCCTATAAGCCTTCGACCTCTCCCTACTCCTTCCATGGGCACGGAGAATCCGGGCTGAAGATGCTCGCCGAGGCGCGCAAGGAGACGGGGCTGCCGATCATCACCGAAGTGATGGATGTGCGCGATGTGGAGACGGTGTGCCAGTACGCCGACATCCTCCAGATCGGGACGCGCAACGCGCAGAACTACAACCTCCTGCGCGAAGTGGGCAAGGTGCAGACGCCCGTGATGCTCAAGCGCGGAATGTCCAGCCGGATCGAGGAGTGGCTGCAGGCCGCGGAGTACATCGCGAGCCAGGGCAACTACAACATCATGCTGTGCGAGCGCGGCATCCGCACGTTCGAGAACTACACGCGCAACACCTTCGACATCAACGCGATTCCGGCGATCAAGGAGCTTTCGCACTTGCCGATCATCGCGGACCCGTCGCACGGGACGGGCAAGGCCTCCCTGGTGCGGGACGTGACGCTGGCGGCGTTCGCGGCGGGCGCGGACGGGGCGATCGTGGAGGTCCACCCGGACCCGACGAAGGCGATGAAGGACGGGGCGCAGTCGCTGACCCCGGCGGCGTTCGAGGAGATGATGGGCAAGCTGCGCCGCCTCGCGCCGGTAGTCGGGCGTCAGGTGTGAGCGGCGCGCGCGACGTGAGCGCGACCGCAAGCGGCGCCGTGGATGAGTCAAAGAAGGCCCCCCTCACCGGGGAGGGGGGCCTTTTGCGTGTCGCGCTGGTAGGGGTAGGGCTGATTGGCGGGTCGCTGGGGCTGGCGCTGCGGAAACGGGGGCTGGCCGGGCGCGTGACGGGGGTGGAGCCGGACCCGGCGGCGCGCGAGGCGGCGCTGGCGCGGGGCGCGGTGGACGCGGCGACAGGCGACCTGGCCGAGGGCGTGGCCGGGGCGGACGTGGTGTTTGTATGCGCGCCGGTAACGGCGGCGGCGGCGCTCCTGCCGCGCCTGGCTTCCTGCGTGGGGCCAGGCGCGGTGGTGACGGATGTGGGGTCGGTAAAGGAGGCGGTGGCGTCGGCAGCGCGGTCGGCGTTCCCGAGAGGGAACTTCGTGCCGGGGCACCCGATGGCGGGCTCGGAGCGGTCGGGGGTGGGGGCGGCGTCTGCCACCCTGTTTGAGGGAGCGGTGTGGGCGCTGACGCCGGAGCCAGGGCGTACGGACCCGGAAGCGGTGGCGCGGGTGGCGGCGCTGGCGGAGGGGCTGGGCGCGCGTCCACTGGTGATGGACGCCGCCGCGCATGACGCGGCGGTGGCGATGACATCGCACCTGCCGCACGTACTGGCGTATGCGCTGGCGGCGTCGGCGCGGGAGGCGGGGCAGACGAATCCCTATCTGATGGACCTGGCGGCGGGGTCGTTTGCCTCGGCGACGCGGGTGGCGGCGAGCCCACCGGCGATGTGGACAGGGATTGCACTGGCGAACCGGGAGGCGCTGCTGGCGGCACTGGCGGCGTTTCGGGCGGAACTAGATGCGGCGCAGGCGGCGCTGGAGCAGGGGGACCCAGAGGCGCTGCAGCGGGTGTTCGCACGGGGGCACCGCCCGCGTTGATGGGGTGGGTGCCGCAGGGGGCGGTTACGCGTCGGTTGTGTGGGGTATGAGCGTTTCGGAAAGCGAATGCCATGCCTTTGAGATGTGATTTTGTTCGGATGACGGGGCGGCGGCAGCAGCGGCGGTGGTGGTGCGCTGGTGCCGCTCTGGTGGCGGTTGCGGCGGCGGGGATGTCGCCTGTGGCGTGGGCGCAGGGGGGAGCGCCGGCGCCGGTTGTGGCAGGGGAGGCGATAGGGATCGGGATGGAGGGGGTGACGTACCCCTTCTCGGTTCGGTTCCTGCCGCTGGAGCGGGATGGGCGTGTACTGCGGATGGCGTACATGGATGTAGCGCCCACAGGAGCCGCGAATGGGCGGACGGTAGTGCTGCTGCACGGGAAGAACTTCTACGGCAGCTACTGGGAGGGGCCGGTCCGGGCGCTGGCGGCGGCAGGGTATCGGGTGGTGGTGCCGGACCAGATCGGGTTCGGGAAGTCCGCAAAGCCGGACGATATCGACTACTCCTTCGACCTGCTGGCGCGGAACACGGCGGAGTTGCTGGATGCGCTGAAGGTGGAGCGGGCGGCGGTGGTGGGGCACTCCATGGGTGGGATGCTGGCGGTCCGCTTTGCGCGCAACTACCCGGAGCGCACGACGCATCTGGTTCTGGAGAACCCCATCGGGCTGGAGGACTACCGGTACTTTATCCCGCCGGCGACCACGGAGGAGCTAACCGCAGACGAGATGCGGCAGACGGCGGAAGCGTACGAGAACTACGTCCGCAGCTACTTCGTGACGTGGAAGCTGGAGTACGCGGCGTTCGCGCAGGTGCGGGAGGGAATCACGCGCAGCGGCGAGTTTCCGCGGTGGGCGCGGGCGTCCGCGCTGACGTACCAGATGATCTACCGGCAGCCGGTGCGCCATGAGTTTCCCCTGATTCGTGTGCCGACGCTGCTGGTGATCGGGCAGGAAGACCGGACGGTGGTGGGGAAGAGCCGGGCGCCGAAAGAGGTGGTTGGGAAGCTGGGGAACTACCCGGAGCTGGGGCGGGCGGCGGCGCGGGATATCCCGGGCGCGAAGCTGGTGGAACTGCGGGAGGTGGGGCATATCCCGCATCTGGAGGCGCCGGCGGCGTTCGAGGAGGCGCTGCTGTCGTTCTTGAAGGGATAAAGCGAAGAGCGAGCAAGCGACGGAGGGGGCGGGGCCATAGGGCCCCGCCCCCGCTTTGTTGGTTGCTCCGGTGGGAATTACTGCAGGCGGTCATCCTGCGGGTGGACGATCAGGCCGTAGCGCATGTTGTCGTCCGGGTTGGACAGGCGGGACTCGACCAGGCCCATGCTGCCCTGGCTGCGCCACTTGGCGTGGCCGTCGCCGTAGACCACGTTCGAGCCCTGCTGATGCCGCCCGGCGTTGCCGCAGGGGCGGTTGGCCGGATGCCACCAGGGGCCGCAGTCCTCCACCCAGTTCGCATCGTTGCCGGTGGTGCTGGCGTTCATGACGCGGCGCGGGTCCGGGAAGATGATGAAGGTCGAGTCGGCAACGAAGGCGAGGTCGGCCGGGCGACCGATGGAGGCCATGCGGATCGCGGCGCGCTCATAGTCGGTGTCGTTGCGTCCGGACTTTACGATGAACTCGTTGACGCCGAGGCTGTAGTAGGGGATGGTCAGCGGCGCGCTGCCTGCCGGCCCGAGGATCTGCTCGGTGTTGGTATAAACGCGGTCGGGACACTCGTAGACGCCGACGTTCTTCTGGTAGGGGTGGATCTGCTGCGTCCAGGCGGCGTAGCCCTTCCACTCGTTGCCCGGGTCCCATGCCTGGTGGTTGTGGGGGTAGGTCTCGTCGTAGTCCTGGGTGTACATCATGATGCTCAGGCCGATCTGCTTCTGGTTGGAGAGGCAGGAGGCGGCACGTGCCTTGCCCCGCGCCTGGGCGAAAACCGGGAACAGAATGGCTGCAAGTATCGCGATGATGGCGATAACAACTAACAGCTCGATGAGAGTAAAGGCCGTCGCAGCAGGGCGTCGGGACAGGGAGCGGCTGCGTACGGCGACGGACGGCTGACCGGTCGTGGTCATTTTCGTTTCTCCTTCTCGCGGGGGATGCTACCCGCAAAGGCTAGGACAGAGAGAGTAGGACCGTGATGTTTCTAAGACGATGTGGCAGGATTGTATACCAAAGAGCGCAGATTGTCAATTGGTGTAGACCAAACTGTTTCCAGAGTTGCGAATCTGCCCCTTCGCACCCCTCTGGTCCGTTTTTTCCGGCGTAGCGCTTACGGCGTGGGAGACGGCGGCAGGGGGCGGCGGCTCCTGCTGGCCCCGGGCTCCGAGGCTCCCGCGGCCTTACGCGCCGCGTCGTGCTGCATGGAGTACGGGAGTGTCTCCTGCGCCTGCGCGGCGGTATGCTGCTCCTGACCCTTCGGAGCGACCACATTTGCGCTGCTTTTACCCTGGCAGCCGGTAGTGGCGAACGTGAGACCCAGGATCGAGGCGGACAGCACCATGGTAACGGCGAGGGGGCGCCGGTGACGAACGATTGCAGGGGTTGACCACTGCATGACCAAATCCTCCTTTGGTTTGGATGCCGAGTGGCAGCGCGGACGGCATCGTCAGGTTGGGGTGACCGCGCGCACCCTTCTACCCTATTACTTTACCACTGTCCGCAGAAAAAAGTGCATCTACTTCGTCGTTGGAAGCCACTTTTGGGTCGGGAATGTACGGGGGAATAACCAAAAATAATCGAAGGTCCAATTATGGCAATTTTTGGTCAATTCTGCGTGGGTGCCTGCTGAGGACTATTCCCGACGCTTTACCGCATGGGCAGCGAAGGCGAGTGGGGCGACGGCGCCGAGGGCGAAGACGGGGTACCCGGCGTAGGTCCGAAGCGCACCGCCCGCGCCACCACGCCTGCCTGGCTCCCTGCGGCTCTAATCGGCCGGTTCGCGGAGGCGTCCGGCGCGGGGTTGCGGTACAGTGTATCCGTAATGAGTACCTCCACTGCGCCGTCCCCCGCGCTGCCCGACGAACTGCCCATCGAACCCGTCGGCGGGCCTGTGGTGGGCACCGCGCGCGTCCCCGGCTCCAAGAGCATTACCAACCGCGCCCTCGCTCTGGCCGCGCTCTCTGACGGCCCCGTTACCCTGACGGGCGCTCTCGCGGCCGACGATACGGCCCGCATGATGGACTGCCTCCGCGCCCTCGGCTTCTCCCTGGAAGAGGATGCCACTACCCCGGGCGTGGTCACGGTGCGCGGCGCGGGAGGACAGATACCCGCCGCGCGCGCCGACCTCTTCGTGGGGAACAGCGGCACCACCGCCCGCTTCATCACGCCTCTGGTTGCGCTGGGCCACGGAGAGTTCGTGCTGGATGGTGTGGCGCGGATGCGCGAGCGGCCTATCGGCGACCTGCTGGATGCTCTGCGCGCTCTGGGCGTAGATGCCGAGAGTGTGGGGGGCAATGGATGCCCGCCGGTGCGGCTCCGGGCGGACGGGCTGCACGGCGGGGAGTGCGTGGTGCGCGCGGATACATCCAGCCAGTTCCTTTCGGGTTTGCTGCTGGCCGCGCCCCTGGCGGACGGCGATGCCACGGTGATTCGCGTGGTGGGGCCGATCCTTTCCGCCCCGTATATCGAGATGACGCGCCGCATGGTCGCGGACTTCGGCGGGGTGATCGACGTTTCGGAAGATGGCCGGACCTATACGGTCCCGGGGCGGCAGCGCTACGGCGCGCGGGCCGCCTACGCGATTGAGCCGGATGCCTCGGCGGCCTCGTACTTCCTGGCGGCGGCGGCGGTGACGGGCGGACGGGTGCGGGTCCCCGGCATCGGGCGGGACGCCCTGCAGGGGGACGCGGCGTTTGCAGATGTGCTGGCGGCGATGGGCTGCCGCGTGACCCGAGAGGTGGACTTCACGGAGGTAGAGGGGCCGGCGGGCGGGCGGCTGCGCGGAGTGTCGGTGGATATGAACGCCATCTCCGATACGGTGATGACCCTGGCGGCGATTGCGCCCTTCGCCGATGGCCCGACCACCATTACGAATGTCGCCCACATCCGCCACAAGGAGACGGATCGCCTGCACGCTGTGGCCGCGGAGCTGACGCGCCTGGGCGTAAAGGTGGAGGAGCGGGCGGACGGCCTGACGGTCTACCCGGTCGGTGCGGCGGGCATTACCCCCGCCACGGTGCAGACCTACGACGACCACCGCATGGCGATGTCGTTCGCGCTGGTGGGCCTGCGCGCCCCCGGGGTAGTGATCGCCGACCCGGCGTGTGTCGCCAAGACGTACCCCGGCTACTTCACGGACCTGGAGAGGCTGGTGCGGTAGGGAGAGCCCTCACCCAGAGGGCCGAATCCACGAATAGGCGGCCCGGCGTAAAAAGCCGGGGAAGTGCGTAGTATAAGAGTAGAGAGAGAACGGTGGGGGCAGGGAGGAGCGAGGCGATGCGACCCTGGACGATAGCGATCGACGGCCCGGCGGGTGCGGGCAAGAGTACCGTGGCGCGGCTGCTGGCCGGGCGGCTGGGCTACCTGTATGTGGACTCGGGAGCCATGTACCGGGCCGTGGCGCTCCAGGCGCTCCGCAACCGGGTAGATCCCTCGGAGGCGGATGCGATTGCGGCGCTGGCACGCTCGGTGCGGATTACCTTTCAGGCGGTCTCCGGCGACAGTGAGAAGCCGGAGCAGCGCGTTCTGCTGAACGGCGAGGATGTGACCGCTGCCATCCGCACGCCGGAGGTCTCCAGCCTGGCGTCCCTGGTGTCAGCTATTCCGGGGGTCCGCTCGGCGCTGGTGTCGCAGCAGCAGGCGATCGGAGCGGAGGGCGGCGTGGTGATGGAGGGGCGCGACATCGGCACCGTGGTCTTCCCCAACGCCGAAGTGAAGGTGTTCCTGACCGCTACGCCCGAGGAGCGCGCCGAGCGGCGCTACCGGGATCTGGTGGCGAATGGCGGCGCGAACGCATCGCTGGAGCAGGTGCGCACGGAGCAGGACGAGCGGGATGCCCGCGACGCGACGCGAGCCGTGTCGCCTCTGGTGACGGCGCCGGACGCGATCGAGATCGTTTCGGACGGCATGTCGCCCGCTGAGGTGGTGGACGCCATTCTGGATGTGGTGGACGCCCGAAGGCGCGAGGCGTGAGCACCGCCGGCAGCGGGGGCGGTGGCGCCGTCCCTGCGCCCGAGAGCCCCGCTCCCAACGCGGCGGCGCCCATAGCGAAGCCGCCTCGGGACACGTACGCCCTGCTGGAGGGGGTCACGCTGGTCTTCCTGCACCTGATGGGCGGCCTGTACGTGGTGGGCGAGGAGAATGTGCCGGCGACGGGGCCAGTGCTGATGGTGTCGAATCACACGTCGTACCTCGACCCGGTCGCGATCGGGGACGCCAGCCCGCGGCGGGTGGTGTTCATGGCGAAGGCGGAGCTGTTTCAGAACAGCCTCCTGTCGTTCCTGCTGCGGGGCGTGGACTCGTTCCCGGTACGCCGGGGAGAACCAGACCGGCAGGCGTTCAAGCGGACGCTGGAGATGCTGGGAGAGGGGCGCGTGGTCTGCATCTTCCCGGAGGGGACACGCCAGGACGAGGCCACTCTGGGCGAGGCGGAGCCGGGGGCGGCGCTGTTCGCGATTAAGACGGGCTGCCCGGTGGTGCCGGTGTTCGTTTCGGGGGCAAGCCGGATGCTGGGCCGCGGCGGACGCCTGCGGCGGGCAAAGGTGAAGGTGGCGTTCGGGAAGCCGTTCACGCTGGATCGCAAAACGGACCGCGATGCGGCGGGGGCCATTCTGATGGAGGCCATCGCGCGCACCCGGGACACATTCGCCGACGTGCCAGGCCGCCGCATCGTGCCCCACCGTTTCCGCAAGCCACCCGAGGGCAGCCGGGCCAGTAAAGTGTAACCGCAGAGGCGCAATGGGCGGCGCAGAGAAGAGAAGAAGAAACTCTTTCCCTCTCTGCGCCGCCCATTGCGCCTCTGCGGTTTTACCCCTCTTCCGGGTATTCGACCGGGGCTTCGGCGGCCGGAGTGGTGGTGGCAGCGGCGGTGACGGAGTCGCGGTGGAGGAAGAGGAAGGAGCCGTCGTCGCGCAGGTCGAGGAGGACCGTGCCGGCCAGCACACCATCGAGCAGGGCGCGGTTCATCTCGAAGCGCGAAACGCGATCCGCGGGGGCCTGGGTCTTCTGGCGGCGCGGACGGCTGGAAAGCTCTTTCAGCGCCTCACCCTCGGCGCGGATCTCACGAGACCAGGAGATAACGCTCTGGAGCGCATCCTGGGTCGCGCCCTTCGCGCCGCGGCTGCGCAGGACGGCCTCCACCAGGGCGGTAGTCTCGTTGGCGGTCTCCGCAAGGAGCGTAGCGGAGGTGCGGCGACGACGGCGACGCTTTACGGGCGTTTCGGCGGCGCCAGTCTCCGCGGCGTTCGTCGCATCCGCCGGAGGCGTTTCTGCAGCGGGAACGGGCGTCTTGCGAGGTCGGGGCATGTCACTCAGTCATCGAGCCGTTCTGATCCTGCGGCCCGATGTTTCCTTTCCACAGGTTCCAGGCGGCGTCAGCGGATAATCGTGCTGACTGAGCCTCTTTCGGTACTACTTTACCCCGAATCCAGAAAGCCCGTTTGGATTTGGCGGGTGAAACGCCGTATTACGTGACAAAAAAAAGAAAAATCGCCGCGACCCGGGCCTGTTCACGTATAACAGGCAGGTCCAGATCGCGGCGAAGAGGAAAGACGCCTTAAATCACCTGCATCGGCATGAGGACGCACAGATAGTCCTGCGCGTTATCGCCGATAGGACGCAGGATGCCGGGGCGGAGCGGTTCGGTGAGTTCGAGAACCACCCCTTCCGTTTCCACCACGTTCAGGACATCGTTCATGTACGCGGCATTGAAAGCGATCTGGATGTCATCACCCTCGCGCGCAACCTCGATCTCATCGCGCACGGAGCCAAGGCTGGCGGACTCCGCGGAGAGCACAAGCTGCGCCCCTTCGGTTTCCAGCACTACGCGGTTGGCGTTGTCGCGCGCGACGATGGCGGAGCGCTTGACGGCCTTGGCGAACTCGGCGGTCTCCAGGGTCAGCTTGCGGTCGTGCGTGGTGGGGATAACGCGCTCGTAATTGGGGAACTGACCCTCGATCAGGCGCGTGACCATGGTGGTGGCCCCGAGCCCGCCGGCATCCGAGCGGGAGATCTCGAAGCGGGCCTGCCCCTGCGCGAGCGAGATCGTGACGCTGCCCTCGTCGTCGGCGAGGCGCAGGAGCTCATTCATGGCGCGGGCGGGCACCACGGCGGTGGCCTCGCCCTCGCCCCCGGCAACTACCACGGTGCGGACCGCAAGCCGGTGGGTGTCGGTGGCGACAGCCTTCAGCGTGCCCTCCTTGAAGGCGAGCAGGACGCCGGTGAGGATGGGCCGGGTATCGTCGCGCGAGACAGCGAAGAGGACGTGGCGGATAACATCGCGCAGAAGCTCCCCGGGTAGGGTGAAGGTGGCCGTGGGGGTGACATCCGGCGGGGCGGGGAACTCCTCGGCGGGCAGGCCCAGGATCTTATACTCGGAGCGGGCGCAGCGCACCTGCATCTGGTTGCCGCCGGTGGGCCGGTCCAGCACCACATCGGCGTCCGGCAGCGCCCCGAGGATCTCGGTGAAGGCGCGGGAGGGGGCGGTGAACCCTGTCATCTCCTCGTCGTCGCCCAGGCCCGCTTCCAGGCGCGCGGGCAGGTGGCACTCCATCCACATCTCCAGGTCCGTGGCGGTTAGCTTGAGGCCGTCGCCCTGCGGCTGGGCGAGGATATGGGAGAGGATGGGCAGGGTCGAGCGCCCGGAGACGGCGCGCCCGACGGTCTGGACGGCTTCATACAGGTCCTTACGCGGACAGATGGCTTGCATAGGAAATGACTCCTTAAAATCGCAGAGACGCGGAGTTCGCAGAGAGATTAGGCAGCGGTTTTAAATCTTCAGCGGCAGACGGTACTGCTCGGGCTCGGCGGCGCCGGGCTCGGCGGGAGCGGGAGCGAGATGCGGGTTGTCGGCGTGAAGGCGGGCGAGGGCGCGGGCGCGGAAGGCGTCCGAGGCCACGACCTCGCCGATGCCCTCGCGCAGGCGTTCCCGCGTCAGACGCAGGGTCTGAGCTTCCCAGGCGCAGTCGCGGCAGGCGAGGAGATGCCCCTCCACGCGGCGGCGGACCTCGGTCGGCAGGTCATCGTCTTCGTACGGGCCGAGCAGGGCGACGATCTCAGCGCAGGAAGCAGCGGTCACGCGTCGTCTTCTCCTTTCCACAGGGCGGCCAGTCGGTCGCGCAGAGCACGCCGGGCGCGGTACAACAGGGACTTCGTGGCCGCCACGGAGCGGCCCAGCACCCGGGCGGCGTCCGCATGGGGCACATCCTCCAGGTCGCACAGGGCCAGCACGGTGCGGTACTCCTCCGGCAGAGTGTCCAGCGCGCGCAGCAGGTCTTCACGCTCCGCGCGGCGGGCGGCCTCTTCCGCCAGGTCTGCACCGTCTGTCGCAGCGACACGCTCCAGGTCCGGCGCGGCCAGCGAGAACACCACTCCCGGCAGCCGCAGCTGACGCCGTCGGTCGGAGGCGAGGCTGCGCACGATGGCGAAGAGCCACGCCCCAAACGACACCGCGGTCTCCCCACGCAACTCGCGCGCAAACCGGAAGGCGCGCAGGAACGCCTCCTGCGCCACCTCCTCGGCATCCTCCCGAGTGTCGGTGAGGCGCACGGCGAGGCCGAGAGCACGGTCGGCGTACTGGTCGAAGAGGATCTCCATCGCGCGCGGGTCGCCGTCCCGAAAGCGCGCGATCAGGCGCGCTTCGTAGGCGTCGCCGCCGCCGCCGCTGTTTCCACTGCCAAACGTACGACCGGTCGGTGAGGAGGTCACGCTTTTCGGCCTTTCACTGGGGAAGACGGGGCGGGCGGGCGAAAAGCGTCGCGAGAGCGAAGATTTTTTTCACTCCCGTATTGTACGGGATGCCGAGAGGGGGGGCGGGGCGCGACGCGCGTCAGTCGGTGTAGGGGTGATTCAGCCGGTCGAGGGTTTCGCGCAGGGGGACATCGTCCGAGGCTTCGGCCACGGCGCGGTTGAGGTCCACGAGCAGTTGCTCGCGCTCCGTGGGCGTCAGAAGGGTCTGGGCGCGCGGGTGCTTGAGCACACGCACCCACTCCAGAACGCGGCGGCCGACGCCACGGCGCCGCGTTTCCTCCGCAGCGGTCGGCGCCGGGGGCGGCGCGTCGGCAGCAGAGAATGCCGAATCGGCGGCCGGTTCCGTGGCGACCGCGGGTTCCGATTCCAGAACGACAGGAGGCGGGGTGGAAGAAGAGGGCATGGCGGGCATACCTGGCAGGAAGCGCGAACGTCAGGAATGGGTGAGTGGATAGCGGCGGTCTGCTACGACGGCAGAGTAAGGCTTCCCAGAATGACGGGGCGCAACGCGCCGGTGACGGACGGCAGGTTCGCGGGGCGACCCAGCAGGGTTTCGTTCGCCAGGACCGCAAACGCCATTGCCTCTTTAATGTCGCTATTTATACCCACGGCCTCGTGATTTATAACGGGTACGGGCGTAAATTTTTCCACTAACATCCGCATCAGTACCGGATTGCGTGCGCCACCCCCGCCGACAATGACCTCCGCGGGCGGTTCGGGCAAAAAGCGCGCGTAGGCGTCCGCCACGGTGGCGGCCGTGAACGCGGTCAGCGTCGCCACAAGATCGGCCGGATTTTCCAGCCGGGGAGCCCATTCCGTGAGCAGGTCCGCGAAGAACGGCTGTCCGAACTCCTCGCGCCCGCAGGATTTGGGGGGCGGGGCTGCGAGGTAGGGGTGCGCCATCAGGCGGTCGAGGAGCGCGGGGACGACCGAGCCCTGCGTGGCGAGGGCACCGTCTTCGTCAAACTCCCGCGCGCCGTTCGTGGCCCACCGGGCGGCGAGGTCGATCAGCATATTGCCGGGGCCGGTGTCGAAGCCAAGGACCCGCTCCGGCGCGGCGTCGGCGGGGAGGTAGGTGACGTTGCCGATGCCGCCGAGGTTCTGCACGGCGCGGGGGCGGCCCGGGTGCGTGAGCAGGCACCAATCCACGTAGGGCACGAGCGGGGCGCCCTGTCCGCCCGCGGCCACGTCCGCCGCCCGGAAGTTGGATACCACGGGGAAGCCCGTGCGCAGGGCGAGCAGGGACGGGTCGCCGATCTGGAGTGTGGCGCGGGCGCTGCCGTGCGGCGTGTGCGAGACGGTCTGCCCGTGGCAGGCGACGGCATCTACCTGCGTGGCGGGGATGCCTGCTTCCGCGACGACGGCAGCGACGGCGAGGGCGTACTGTTCGGCGAGGGCGACCGAGGCGCGAGAAAGGTCTTCCGGGGAGCCGACGCCATGGCATAGGTCCAGCACCCGCGCCCGCAGGTCCGCGGGGAATGGGCGCAGAGCGGACGCCACCGCCGCAGCGCGCGTTTCGCGCCCACTCCCGGAAATCCGCACCAGGGCGGCGTCCACACCGTCCGCGGACGTGCCGGACATCAGGCCAATCAACAAGCGTTCTGGCTTTTCGGCGTAGCGGCGGGCGAAGTCCCACGGGGAGATCATGCCCGCTATTGTACCGCCGCCTGCATCCCCCGCGTAAGGTTTGCCCACCTGGTGTCGTGGGAACACGTACGGCAATACGGCAAAAGGAGGCTCGCCGTGGGAAAAACACGTTCGATCTTCGTTGCTGCTGCCGTGGCAGCGGCATACGGGTGTGGATTGACGGCGATGGTCGGCTGTGCAAAGACCAGCCCAATCGCGGACGACACGCCTCAGGCGCCGCCGACGCCCACGGCGACACCGGCTGCGGATACGGCATCGGGCACGGCGACATCGGGAGTTGCCGTTGGAGGTGTGGATAAGAAGAGCGTGCCCTTCGTCGCCGAGTAGCCGGGCGAGAGGTGGCCCCGCGCCGCGAAATACGCGCGGCGCGGGGCGTCCCCTCCGCTGCTACAGCGTCTCCTGCTGATTCTCCTTACCGTCAAAGGAGAGGCGGGTGCGCTTACCATCGGTGATGGTTTCCAGATGGACGGGGCGGCCCCACAACTTGTGGACCGCGCGCAGGACCCGGCTGGTGTACTCCGTGTCGATGTCCTTGCCGTCGTGGGCGTGGGTGAGGTAAAGCTCGCCGCGGCGCTCGTAGTCGGCGTCCTCCACCCGAATCACCGGCACGCCGAAGTTGGTCATGCCGTCCACCATCTGGTCGCGTACCTCCTGCCAGTCAGTGGACTGGACCACCCAGCGCTCTTCGCCGTCGGCCTCCTCGCGCTTGTAGGTGTACAGGTCGAGCCGCTTCACCAGGGACTCGGTGAGGTACTTGCGCAGGAACGAGACGTCGCTCTCCTCCTCGCACACCTCGAAGACCTTCTTCCAGCCCTCGCCCTGTGGGCGCGGCTTGGGGTTGCCCAGCCAGTCGGTCTCGGGCTCGTCGCCCTCCTCCACCTTGCCGTCCCAGCGCCGCTCGATGTCCTTGAGGATCTGGAAGCCAACGTAGTACGGGTTGATGCTCGCCCGCGACGGCGACGGCGACAGGACGCCCGAGTGCAGGCGGCGGAACTCCCAGATGTCCTCGGGCTTCGACAGATAGCGCTCCAGGATGCGCTCGTGCGCCAGGCTCGCGAAGCCCTCGTTCATGATCTTGGTGCGCATCTGCGGGAGGAAGTAGAGCATCTCCTCGCGGACCATCGACAGGATGTCGCGCTGCCAGTCCTCCAGGTCGCGCCCATAGGCCGCCAGGAACAGCAGCAGGTCCTTCTCCGGCTCCTCCGGGAACTTGCGCGGGCGGGGCTTCGGGGCGTTGTCTTCGCCGGTGAGGTTCCAGAGATCGTCGTACTCGCTGGTGCGCTTGCCCTCGTCCCGGCGCGCGGCCTTGCCCGGCTCGACGCGCTTGAGGATGGGCGAGGTCGGGTCGAAGTGCTCCTCGACACACATCACGGCGTCCAGGAAGTTCTCCACCTCGCGCCAGCCGAACTCCTGCTCGTACTGCGCCATGCGGTCGCGGTGCAGGCGCACCTTCTCGATCATGCGCCGGTCCGTATGGGCGAAGTAGTCGTTATGCTTGAAGAAGTGGCAGTGCCCGATGACGTGGGCCACGGTCAGCTTGTGGCTGAGCATGGAGTTGGAGTCCATCAGGAACGCCTGGCACGGGTCGGTGTTGAACACGATCTCGTAGATCTTGCTCATCCCGTACTCGTAGGAGGTCTTCTGCCGGTGGTAGTCGCGCCCGAAGGTCCAGTGGGAGAAGCGGGCAGGCAGGGAGTAGGCGCCCAGTTCGTAGATGACGTGTACCGGGACCACCTCGAAGTGAATGGGGTAAGGATCGTAGCCCATCTCCAGGGCTATCTCCCAGATCTCCTCAATGGAGCGCTCTAGTTCGAGCCGTTCCGTGTCTGTCAGCATACTTTCCACCCCTCTTCTAAATCGCCGCCCCCGCGCGGCGTGCGCGGCGGACGTCAATCGTCGTCAACCAGTGCCAGTAACTGCTCCACGAACTTCGCCTGCTCGGTGCCCCGGTTCGCCGCCAGCCACCGTTCGAACAGGTGGCGGCTTTCGCCCGCGAGGATGCCGCCCTCGATGGCAGGGACGGAAGCCTCGGGGCTTTCCGGGGGGCGTACCCGCTCGGTCCCACTATCCGCCGGCGCCTCCAGGCCGTAGAGTACGGTGTCCACACCGCTCTCCATCGCCGCCCCGAGGCACATGACGCACGGCTCCAGGGTCGAGACCAGGATGGCGTCGGTCGCGTCCACGGGGAGCGCCGGCCGCTTCCCGTTCCCGTCGCCGCCCGCCGCCTCGAAGGCGACAATTTCTGCGTGCGCGTTTGCCCGCTGCAGAGCGTTGGTCCGGTTGTGTCCACGCGCCACGATTCGGGCATGGCCCGGCCGGGTCCGCACCGGGCGCGCGATCACGCACCCGATCGGCGCCTCCCCCTCCGCCATCCCGCGGCGCGCCTCCGCCAGCGCCGCGCGCATCAGCCGCTCCTGCTCCGCCTTTGTCAGTCGCATGGTCCGCCTATTTCCTGCCTTTCCGCCTTACTGCTACCCGGGCAGCGGAGCGGGTAATCCGCCGGGTACGGGCGGCAGGTTTCCGAGTAGCGCCGCGAGGCGGGCGGCGAACGCCTCATGGCCGAACTCCTCCCGGACAGCGCACGCCGCCCGCGCGCCGATACGCTGCCGCGCCGAAGCGTCCTCCCACAAATGCCGGAGGGCGGCGCGCAGGGCGCCGGCATCGCCGGGGGGCATCGTCACCGCGGTCTCGCCGGGGCGAACGTAGTCCCGGACGGCCGCCGTATCCGACACCACTACCGCCTTGCCGCAGGCCATGGCCCGCAGCAGCACGCTCTGGCCTGCGGACCAGTCGCCGCCCCGGAGCGGGACCGCGTGCAAGGTCGCGCCGCGCACCAGCCGGTCCGTCTCCGTCGGGTCGGTGCGGAAGCGCACGGTGACGTTCGGCGGGACGGGATGCCCCCCCAGCGCGGCGGGTGTGGCCGCCACCAGGACGACGAGGAGATCGGTCCCGCGCACCGCCTCCAGGAGCGTCGGGTAGTCCCGGCCGCTCTGCCCGAGCGCCAAGATGTAGCCGCCGTCCTCCCGCGACACGGGGGCCGCGGGCCAGGTCGAAGGCAGGAACGCGAACCGCTCCGGGGGCAGGCCCAGCAGCCGGGGGTACGCGTCCCGCTCGGCGGTGGTGAAGCAGGCGATCCGGTCCGCCCCCGCCAGGACCCGTCGCGCCAGCGCCAGCCCCCCTGGGCTCCGCAGCGGCCCCTTCAGGATGGGGCCGAGGGCAACCCATCGTTTGGGCCGGCCGGCCTGCCGGAAGAGCATCCGCGCCGCGAACGCCGCGCGCATCTCCCAGGTCAGCAGGACGTCGCACTCGCGCCAGTCGGGCCGCCGCTCCCGGAGGGCGCGCCATTCGCGCAGGTAGGGCGGCATCCGCTCCACGCGCGACCCGGCGTCCGGGGCGCAGGACGTGACCTTCGCCGCGAACCGGTCCGACGGCAGGTGTCCCAGCGCCCATTGCCCCGCCTCGTGCCAGGGAACGAGGAGGGTGAGGGAGTTTGGCCCCCCGGCCGGGGGGCCAAACTCCCTCACCCCGCGACCGGGACCGGGCCGCGGGCGAAGAACTTCTTGAGCGCAGGCCACACGTCGTCCTTGTCGTTGATCTTTACCAGCACCATGCGCGGGTCGGTCGCGAACGCCTCCTCATAAGCCTGGCCCAGAGGGGCGAATCCGAAGGAGGACTGCCAGCCGTCGCTGCCGATCTCGCCGTAGCCGCACAGGTTCACGAACGAGAGCATCCGGCGCACCAGGTCCACGCACTCCTGATCGCCCCAGTTGTAGCCGTCCGAAAAGAGGAACGGGTAGATGTTCCACTCCCGCGGGTTGTAGCGCTTGTCGATGATGTCGAGCGCCAGGGAGTAGGCGGAGGACATGCGGGTGCCGCCGGAGTCGCCCAGGCTGAAGAAGGCGCGCTCGTCCACTTCCTTTGCTTCGGTATGGCAGGTGATAAAGACAATCTCGCAGTTCGTATACTTGGTGCGCAGGAAGTTGAGCATCCAGAAGTAGAACGAGCGGCAGATATAGGCCTCAAACTCGCCCATGGACCCGGAGACATCGCGCATGGCGAAGATTACAGCGTTGCGCTGCGGTTCGGTGACGATCTCCCAGGACTTGAAGCGCTTGTCCTCCTCGCGGATGCTCAGGCGCTTGGCGTCGCCGCCCTCGCGGGCGTTACGGCGCATGGCCTGGAGGATGGTGCGCTTGCGGTCGAGGTTCCCGGCGAGGCCGCGCTTGGTGATGGTGTTGAAGTCCATCACATCCGCGGGCACCTGCTTGCTGCCCCGGTCTTCCAGGTTGGGCAGGTGCAGGTCTTCAAAGACCATCTGCGCGATCTCTTCGATGGTGAACTCGGCCTCGTAGAAGTCGACGCCGGGCTCCTGACCGGCCTGCTTGCCCGCGCCCTGTCCCTCCTGCTGAGTGGGCTGGCGCGCGATGACGTCGCCCGGCTTGCTGCCGCCCTGTCCCTGCCCGACCCGAGTGCGGTCGTTGGGGTCGAAGCGGATGTGGGGCAGCTCCAACCCGCGCACAGGGATCTTGACGATCTTGTTGCGGTCGGCAGTGATGATGTCCTCGTTGGCGACGATGTCGCCGAGGCTCTTCTTGATGACTTCGCGGACCTTCTCGTTGTGCCGGGCGCGGTCACGCTCGGCCCTGCGGTGCAGGTCCCAGGTATCCGTCGATAGCGAGTACCGGTCCATATCGTTGTTACTCTTCCCCCTGTGTGTCTCCCGAATCGTTTACTGAGGCTGTCAAGTGACAAACCGTTCCAGGCACTCCCGTTTCTGCAGACGCCACCCCGCTTCCCCGTGCTGCCACGTTTCGCGCCAGCGTTCGATGGTGACCACTGCCGGCTGGTCGCGGCGGGCAGGCCGATCACTCCGGGTGGTGATCATCGCGGTACCCGTATTCCCGTCTACGCGCACCCTGTCGACGCTGCTGCCCTTCCGGTCGGAGGAGGCATCCGTGCGTTTACCGATCTTGTCGGACCACCCTTCCAGAATCGCCTGCCTCGCTGCTGTGGGAGCCGCGCTCCCCGGCGTACCGCATTCTACGTAATCCGGCGCGGTTACTTGCTCGAAGAAGCGCACCGCCCCTTCGGGGTCAAAGTCACTCAAACGGTCCCGGCGTCGGCTGGCGTCTTTCACCGCGTATTCCAGCTGAGATTCGGGACTATCCAATGCGGCGACCGCGCGCCGCCACACGTCCGGGTCTCCCATATGAACCGCCGCTTCCGCGCCGCAATTCTCCAAAAGGAGGCCCAGCATCCGGAGCCGCTCCTCGTCGGTCCAGAAAAGCTTCCCGCAGATCAGCTCAATCTTTTCGGCAGCCATGTCATACCGCGGGCGGACTTCTCCATCTTCCCAGGCACGGCCTTCGCGTTGGATATTCCAGTCAACTTCGGACGGGTCGGGCGGGCTCTGGTAGGACATCACCTTCCTCCTCTATTACCCTCCTGCCTGCCTTCGGGCAGGCAGGAGAGCACGGCCCGCTATCGGTTGAGCAGGGTGCCGACGTACTTGAGGAGTTCGTTGGCGCAGATCGGGCAGTAGCCGTGGTCGTCGCACAGGCGCTCCACGACCTCGTTGATCTTCTTCATCTGCTCGCCGTCGGGCGTCTTGGTGCTGGTGGTGATCTTCACCACGTCCTTCAGGTCCGCAAACAGCTTCTTCTCCAGAGCCTCCTTCAACCGCTCATCAGAGCCGACGCCAAACGTGCCGCCCCGGCGCGCAACGGAGGCCACCGAGCGCATGATGCCCTCGCGGAACTCCCGCTTGGCGTTCTCGCTGATGCCGATCTGCTCCTCGATGGAGCGCATCAGCCGCTCGTCCGGCTCCACATCCTCGCCGGTGATCGGGTCCTTGACCTTGGTCCGGTTGGAGTAGGCGTCCACGTTATCGAGGTAGTTGTCCAGCAGGGTCTTGGCCGACTGCTCGTAGGAGTAGACGAACGCCCGCTGGACCTCCTTTTTCGCGAGTTCGTCGTAGTCACGTCGGGTCTCGTCGATCAGACCGAGCAGGCGGCGGTACTCCTCCTCGTTGCCCGTGTACTCATGCAGACCGTCGCGCAGGGAGCGCAGGGCGTCGATGGGGTTGATGCAGGCCTTGTTGCCGCGCACCAGCGCCGCCGACAGGCGGTTCATGATGAAGCGTGGCGAGAGTCCCTGCATGCCCTCGTCGGTGTACTCTTCCTGCAGTTCGCGTACGTGCTTCTGGTCCCAGTCGCCCACCTGCTTCTCGCCGTCGTAGAGCTTGAGCTTGGTCATCAGACTCAGGCCCGACTTCTTGGAGGGCTTCAGGCGGGTGAGCAGGGCGAACATGGAGGCCACGCGCAGGGTGCCCGGCGCGATATGCACCCGGGTCAGGTCGATGCGCTCGTCCGAGATCTGCGATTGGCTGATGAGCTTCTCATAGATCTTGATCTCCTGGTGGAGCTTCAGGTTGTATGGGACCTTGACCACGAAGATGCGGTCAATCATGGCCTCGTTCTCTTTGTTGCCGAAGTACGAGTTGTACTCGTACTCGTTGGTGTGCGCGAGCACGCACAGGTCGGCGTAGATGAGCGCGAAGCGGGAGGCTTTGATGGTCTGCTCGCCGGCAACGGTGTTCAGTTCGTAGAGGAACCGCTTCTCGGCCTTGAGCATCTCGATGAACTCCATCACACCGCGGTTAGCGATGTTGAGTTCCCCGTCGAAGTTGTAAGCGCGCGGGTCCGCCTCGTTGCCGAGTTCGGCCAGCGCCTGAATGTTGACGGAACCGGTCAGCTCGGCCACGTCCTGCGATTTGGGGTCGGCGGGCTTGAAGGTGCCGATGCCGCGCCGGTCGCGCTCAGAGAAGGTGATGCGCTGAACCGGGACCTTGGAGATATCACGATTCCACTCGTGGTCGAGACGGTAGCGGCAGACGGGGCACAGGTCACCTTCGATGTACACGCCGTACTCTTGCTTGAAGTCGGCCCGCAGGTCCTCCGGAATGAGGTGCAGCGGCTCCTCATGCATGGGGCAGCCCTTGATGGCGTACACCGCGCCCTCATCGGTGCGGGTGTACTTCTCCATGCCCTTCTTCAGCAGAGTGACCAGGGTCGACTTTCCGCCGCCGACCGGGCCGACGAGCATCAGGATGCGCTTGCGGATGTCGAGACGGCGGGCGGCGGGGGAGAAGTACTCCTCCACCAGATGCGTGAGGGTCCTTTCCAGACCGTAGATGTCGTCGGAGAAGAACTTGTAGTCCTTGTAGCCGGGTTGGCCCTCGCGCTCCTCCACACCGGCGTTCATGATCATGTCGTAGACGCGTGCATGAGACAGGTCCGCGACCCTCGGGTTTTTGCGGACGATCTCCAGGTAGTCGGTGAAGGTCCCCTCCCAGCGGAGCCTGTCGATCTGCTGGCGGTAGTCTTCGGCTGCCTTGAGGATGTCAAAGTTTCCCATTCATGCCCCTCTCATGAAACGCGCGCGTCCACTCTCTTCGTACCTGTCCACCCGGGGAAGTCGTGACTTCCGCCACGGGACCTGGCGCTGTGACCGCCACCGCGTGCGGCGGCGATTCCTTGCTCGGGAATGCTGCCGGGGATGCTCCAGAGGCGCGAACGGCCCCGGCGACGACCTGCGCGGCGCGAAAACGCAGTTGCGCTTCCCGCCGGTTATCGTCACGCCGGGGCCGCCGCCAATCCGACTGCCCAACGCGTCTTGCCGAACCGACCTTCCGGAAAATACGTGCCCCGGCACGATGGTATCTGTCAAGGTGCGCCGCGGGACGGAAACGTGCCTGCTGCCTGCGTGAGCGTGCGCGCCGCTGCTGCCCGCCGCTGTTCGGGGGCGACTGCTACGCGCGCAACGCCTGTGGCTTCCGTTGACCGCGCTACGGCCGCCGCGCACTCCGGGGAGAACCGTTTTGCGAGGCCGTCGCCGGGCGTGGGAAGCCCGGCTGTTGGAGGTGTTATACCCTTCTTATGGGTATATACGCTGTTGGATAGGTATTACATTACCATAACCCTCCGCCCAGCCCAGGGAATTTTTGCCGGCTCCTGGATGCCCCGGTGCCGTCCTGTGCCGCCCCCGGCATAGGTCTTGCTTCCTATTGACGCTATTTTTTGACCCGGGATATACTTGCCTCGAATCCCCGGGTACCTGTGCCACGACGAAGGGCGGGAGCGGACGGGGCGGGAGGGCACGCAGGCGCATGGAACATATGGTCAGCGAGGGCGGCGTCGTGATCTATAACCCCACGGCGGGCCGCGGTCAGGCCGGGCAGCAGCGCGCGGCGGCGCAGGGGTTTCTGGGGCCAGGGTTTGAGTGGGTTCCCACCATGAAGGCGGGCCACGCGGTGGAACTGGCGCGCGAGGCGGCGGCGAAGCACACGGTGGTGGTGGCCTACGGCGGCGATGGGACGGTGGGCGACGTGATGCGCGGCATTCTGGGGACCGAGGCGACGCTGGGCATCATCCCGGCGGGCACGGGCAACGATGTGGCCCGTAACCTGGGCCTGAAGCTGGATCTGCGCGAGGCGGCGGCGACCGTGCTGAACGGGGTGGTGCGGCGCATCGACATCGGCACCATCAACGGTACGCCCTTCATCAATAACTGCGGCACCGGCTTCGACGCTCAGGTAATGCGCGTCATGAATACGTCGATCCGGTTTGCTCGCGGCAGGGCGGCCTTTCTGCTGGCGATCCTGAAGCTGTTCCCGTCCTATAAGCCGTTTCACCTGACACTGGAGAGCGACACAGGCGAGACCCTGAACGAGAAGGCGTTCATGGTCTCCGTCCTCAACGGGAAGATGTACGGCGGCGGCATGCTGGCCGCGCCGTTCGCGGACATGGGCGATGGGCACGTGGACGTGATGGTGATTAAGGCGATGCCCAAGGCCAAACTGCTGTCCGTGATCGCCAAGGTGCAGAGTGGGCAGCACATGGGGCATCCGGCGGTGAAGATGTTCACCGCGCGCAAGCTGAAGATGAACACAGTCCCGGCGCAGCCGCTGAACATCGACGGCGACGTAAACGGCTTTACGCCCGCCGCGATCGAGGTGAAGCCCAACGCGCTCAAGGTGCTGGTGCGCTGACGATGGCAGCGTCGCCGCCGTCGCCGCGCCTGCTGCCGGCGATTGTCACGGCGGGGGGGCGACTTTCGGGGCCACTCACCGAGAGCGCCGGGACCTCCATAAAGGCGCTGGCGCCGCTGGGGGGGCGCCCCCTGGTGGCGCATGTGCTGGATGCGTTGCGGGCGAGTGGACGGGTGGGAACCGTGGCCGTGGTCGGGCCGCGGGGACATCTGGCAGAAGCGGGTATAGAAGGACATGCCCCCTTGCTGGTGGACGAGGGGCAGACCGGGCCGGAGAATATCCTGCGCGGCCTGAGGGCGCTTGCGGAACTGCACGGCAGCGGGGGCAAGAACGACGGACACGTACTGCTGAGCGCGACGGACGTGCCGTTTCTGACGGGAGACTCCGTCCGTGCGCTGGTCGAGGCGGCAGAGGCGGACGCGGCGGACGCCGACATCGTATTCCCTATTCTGCACCGGCGCGACTACGAGAGCCGCTTCCCCGGTTCGCCCAACGAGTATGCGCGTCTGCGCGACGGAGAGCTGACGGGGGGGAGCGTGCAACTGGTGCGCCCGTCCGCGATCGAGGCGAACCTGCCGCTGATCGAGAAGGCGTTTGCGGCGCGCAAGTCGCAGGTGGCGATGGCCCGCCTGCTGGGATTGCCGTTCATTCTGCGCTTCCTCACGCGCCAGTTGACGGTGGCGCAGGCGGAGGAGCAGGCGTCCCGCCTGACCGGCTGCCGTTGCCGCGCCCTCGTGGTGCGGGACGCCCGCCTGGCGGCGGACATCGACAGCGTGGCGGACTACGACTACGCGCGGGGCGTCTGGGACGCGCACCACCATCACGGCCGCGGGGCCGCGGAAAATCCCGGGGGTGGGACAGCCCCGCGGGGGCGCCATGGTACATAATGCATGCAGTAGCTCAGGATTGGGTGTTGTAACCGCATGAGTGCGTGGCGAGATTTCACGAGAGAGGCGCAGGAGCGCGCCCGGGAGGCGCAGGAGCGCCTTCGGGAGACTCAGGAGCGCGTGCTGGAGGCCCGCGAGCGCGCCGAGGAGCTGGCGCGCGAGCGCACCCGGGAGGCGCAGGAGATTGCCCGCAAGGCCGCGGAAACGATGCCGCCGGGCCTGCTGGTGCGGCTCATCTCGTCTCTGGTGGGCATCCCGCTACTGATGCTGCTCGTGTTCGCCGAGGCGCCGCTTGCCCTCTCCTCGCTGCCGTTCGTGTTCGCGGTTGCGGCGACGACCGTTGCCGGCACGTGGGAGTACTTCCGGGCGCTGCGGATGCACGGCTACCAGCCGATTGAGGCTCCGGCGTTCCTGGCGGTAATTCTGCTGCAGTTTGCGGCGTGGAACGTCAGCCGGGGCGACCTGATCGCGCTGCTGCCGGTGCTACTGGCGTTGCTGGTGATCGGGACGCTGGTGTATGCGATCTTCAGCCGGAACGTCCGCCCCCTGACCAACGTTGCGGTGACGTTCCTGGGTGTGGTCTACATCGGCTGGCTCTTCTCCTACCTTATCTTCCTGCGCTCGCTCTCGGGCACGGTGGACGTGTGGCCGTTCCACGGGCTGCAACTCGCCCGCGGGGCGCTGGACTTCTCGGCGCAGGGGGCCTGGGTCGTGCTGTACGTGCTGGCGACGACCTGGAGCGCGGACGCCGGGGCCTACTTTGTGGGCATGCGCTACGGCAAGCGCCCGCTCGCGCCGCGTCTTTCCCCGAAGAAGTCGGTGGAGGGCGCGGCGGGCGGCCTTGCGGCCTCGATCTTGATGTCGCTGCTGTGGGGCACCTGGATCGGCATCCCGTGGTACCACTGCCTGATTCTGGGGGCGATTCTGGGGCCGCTGGGCGAGGTCGGCGACCTGTGCGAGTCGGCGCTGAAGCGCGATCTGGGCATCAAGGACTTCGGCGGCATCATGCCGGGGCACGGCGGCGTGCTGGACCGGTTCGATTCTGTGCTTTTCACGGCACCTGTGGCCTACTACTACCTGTCATTTATGGTAGGCTTAGGGCACTGAACGGCGGCTTCCTTCCCGGAAGATGTGAAGCCGCGGAAGGAAGGCACAGCATGACCCGGCGAACGCTGGTGGCCGTTTGTCTCGCGCCGGCAGCGCTAGTGGCGATGGCGGTCGTCCCCGTCTCCGCGCAGGAGAAGAAGCCGGCGGATGTGATGGCGGCGGGCCGCGGCGAGATCCGTGTCCGCGGGGTGATACGGACCGCCGAGCAGGGCGGAGCCAAGCTCATCCTGGATGCCCTTTCCGTGACAGGGCCGGACGGCAAGACGCAGACATTCCCCGCTCCCCGCCCGAAGGTCGTGGCGGTCACCACGAAGACCCTGCTCCGCTCCGGCGACCCCCAGCGGCCGGGGACGCTTTCAGAGCTGCGGACGGGCCGCGCCGTGATCGTGGTGGGGAGAAACGACGGCCCCGGGACGGCGCTGCCGGCGCGCATCGTCCTTATCGGCGCGCCAGTCTCGACCCCCGAGCAGAAAGACCGGGCCCGGGTGACCGTGGGCAACGGCCCGCCCGCGCCGGTAGCGCCGTCCGGCGACGGTGGCGCGGCGCCAGACCTGCCCGGGCCGACCGAAGCCGCGGAGGCCATCCTGCGGAGCATCAACCTTCACCGCCGGGAGGCGGGGCTGCCGGAGCTGACGCTGAACGCGCGGCTTTCGGCGGCAGCGCAGGCGCACAGCGAGTGGATGGCGCGGGAGCGCCGCCTGGAGCACCGGGGGCGGGGCAACACCGATCCCGGTGAGCGGATCGAGCAGGCAGGGTACCGGTGGGCGGTGTACGCGGAGAACCTGGCCCAGGGAGCGGCAACGCCCGACGAGGCGGTGGGGATGTGGCTGCGCAGCCCGGGGCACCGCCGCAACCTTCTGAAGGCCGATGTTACCCAGATTGGCGTCGGCAAAGCGGGCCGCTACTGGACCCTGCTCCTCGCCGCCCCTCTGTGAAGTCTGCTCCCGCGCTTTGGGTCCAACGCACCGAACGGCGGCGATTCCTACCTGCGCCGTGTGTGAACGTGCGAAGGAGCAAGGCCATGGGCGGGAGCACTTCCGGAACGAGCAGGCCGCGGCAGCGGCGGTTGCGGCAACTCGCGGGACTGATAGGGCTGGCGTGGCTGACCGTTTACGGGGTAGCACCTGCGGTGTCCTCTGGCGGTGCGCCGAAGGCGGCGCCCGCCGCTGCCGCGACGCCGCGTGCCCAGAAGGATGTGGTGATCGGCGGGGTGCGCTGGCTCGGGTCGCTGGAGCAGGCCCGGAAGGTGGCCGCGCGCGAGAACAAGCCAATCCTCTTCTTCAGCCTCTTCGGCAGGCTGGACGAGGGCTTCTGCTGAACGAACGGGCGCACCCTGAGGGCCGTGCTGCTCTCTGACACCCGCGTTCAGAAGTACCTGAGCGAGCATTTCGTCACTGCCTGGGAGTCGGTCGGGCCGGTACCGCAGGTTACTATCGACTTCGGCAACGGCAAGACGCTAAAGCGGACTCTGGGCGGCAATACCGTGCTGTCCGTGCTGCTCCCGGACGGCGCCACGGTGGATGCCCTGCCCGGTGTCTACACCCCGGAAGCCTTCCTGAGCGAGACGCAGGGAGCGCTGGAACTTATCCGGTCGCTCGGCGGCGCCCGGGCGGCCATGGGGAAGGACGGGGAGATTACCCGCTGGCACCGCGCCGCGGTGGACCGGCAGTTGAACCCCGGCCCCATCACCGGTTCCAAGGCGATTGTGGAAAGCCCGATACTGCGGCTGATGGTCGGCGACGCGCTGCCGGGGCTGAACAAGGCTCCCGGGGAGGCACCGCCTTTGCTGCTGCCCGGGCGCAACCTGGGCGGCGGTCTCCCTCTACTGACGAACACGCAGCGGCCGGCGGCGCCGCTGCGGACGGAAGAGCTCCTGCCTCCCCCGCGGGAGGCCCGGGAGTACACACCCGAAGAGTACGGGCGTGCCTTCGAAGTGGCGGCGGGGAAGGTGTCGGACCTGAGCAAGCGGCCAATGACCGCGGAGCAGGTCCGGCGGCAGATGACCCCGCAGCCGCCCGGGGCGAAGCCCCTGACAGCGGAGCAGGTGGGGCAACTCATGGTGCAGATAGACTCGCGGACCAACCTGCGCGTGGTGCGCCCGGTGGTCCACCTCCTGCTGGCGGCGCAGGCACCGGGGAAACTGCCCGACGCCCGCGCCTGCCGGGATGTGGTCTACGAGAAGGTGTTGCACATCCCGCTGAATGACCCGTACCTGGGGCTGGCGGATGCGCTCGTGCCGGGCACACCAGCGCCGGGCGAGTAGTGGCGGAGGGCTGCCGCGCCGGCCCTCTTCACCCCGCGGCGAGGAGGGCGGGCTCCCGCTCCCGCAGGGACCGGACCCGCTCTGATAGGAAGCGGGCGGTGGGCTCCGGTCCCTGGTGCAGCACCCGGTTCTCCAAATCCACCTGAATGCCCCAGAGGTCCGTGGCGGCCGTAAGCCAGGGTGCGGCGCGCCAGTTTGCGGGCGCGAACTCGGGGCGCACGGCGGTGTATCCCTTCCGGAACGCGCGCCACTTCTCCCGGTGTTCCGGATCTGCCGCCCAGCCCTGGAGGTCCGCGGCGCGCCAGCCGGGGCCGCCCGAGTCGAAGTCGAACAGGACGATGGTGCCGTCCACGGTGACGTGGAGGTTATCCATGCTGGCGTCGCCGTGGATCGGCCCCCAATCCAGTCCCTCCGCAGCGAACGTGGCGATGCGCCCGCGCAGGCGCGCGGCCAGGGCGGAGAGGTCGGCGCGGTCGGCCGGGTCCGCGAGCCGGGGGAGTATTGTTACCAGGGGAGCGTCAATCAGGAAGCGCAGGTCAATGGGGCGCCGCTCGTGCGGGCTCGCGAAGTCGTCGGAGAGCGCGTGCATGCGGGCGATGGCCTCGCCAAAACGGACGTATAGCGCGGGGGAGAAGGGCGGGCGGGGCTTCTCGCCGGGCGCCCAGGCGGAAAGCACCGCGAGGCGGGAGCCTTCCGGAGTGTCGATGCGACCGAGGATGTCTCCGTCGGTGCGGGCGAGGGGGAGCGGCACGGGCAGGCCCCGGGCGGCGAGGTGCGCCATGAGGTCCGCCTCGTAGCGCACCTCGGAGGCCGTACGCCACCCGGCGCCGTAGACCTTGAGGGCGAAGCGCTCGCCTGAGCCGGATGTGACTGCGTACACGTCGTTCGTGTACGCGCGCACGAGGCGGCACGCGACCGGCGGCGCGATCCGGGAGGGGTATTCCCGGCGGATGTATGCGGCGGCGAGGCGGGCGTTCATCAGGGAAAAAGCCACGGGGCGGGGAGCGCACTGAGTGCGCCCTCCGCCCCGCGGTTACCGGCCTTAGCGGCTGCGGAAGCCGATGTTCTCCGCGCCGTTGGAGGCGAGCATGTCGGCCAGCGCCTCCGGGTTCTTCGCCTTCTTCAGGTATTTGCGCAGCAGGTCCACCTGCTCCAGAACCGCCGCCCCGAACGACTCGTCCAGCGTGGTCAGACCCTCCTGTACCATCTGAAGCATGGCCGAGAGGAACGCCTCCTTCAGAAACGCCGGGGTGAAGCCCTCGGTGGCGTCCGCTACCCGCTCCGAGAGCGCGGCGATGTCCAACGACTCCGTTATGTTGGGCGTCCGCTCCAGCAGCAGGCGGCTGTAGGCCACGCGCTCCGGGCGCGCGGGCAGCCCGATGTGGTACACGCGATCGAAGCGCGACGGCCGCTTCAGAATCGCCTCGTCGATGCGCTCCGGGTGGTTCGAGGAGGCGATAATAAGCAGCCCCTCGTTGTCCCGGAAGCCGTCCAGTTCGTTCAGGAAGACCGTGCGGTTGGAACGGTCCACCAGGCCGTCCATGTCCTCAAAGGCCAGGATGCACGGCGCGGACTTGCGCGCGTGATCGAAGACCTGCTCGATCTCGGCGATGCAGTTGCGGCGCCCGATGTCGCCCACATACAGGAACGGCACCTCCGGATGCGACGCCGCCGCGGCCTTGCAGACCATCGTCTTGCCGGTGCCGGGCGGGCCGACGAGCAGGACGCCACGGCGCCACGGGAAGCGCAGGGCTGCGAACGTCTCCTTCTGGAGGAAGAACTGGTCGATGGTGCGGCGGATGTCGCTCAGCGTCTCGGGGGCGAGGATGATATCGTCCCACGAGACCTTGCTGACCTCCTCCAGCATCTCGTTGTCGTCGGACCACGCGCCGCCGAAGCGGCGGCAGCGGCAGCGGAAGCGGTTTACCTCCTGGTCCACGCGCTCCACGAAGCGGCGGCAGCGCTCGGCGCTTGGCCCCAGAACGATAAAGCGTCCCTGGTTGTAGAAGCCGGGCTCCAGGACGATCTCCAACTCTGCGCCGTCCTCGGGGTCCACGCCGCGCCACCAGCCGTAAACGGGCGAGGGCGTGGACGCTTCGTTATCCTCGTCGTTGTGGTAGTGGGCGGAGCCGAGAACCGGCCCGAAGTCGTTCAGCAGGCGGCCGAACGCGCCGACGGCCGCGGGGCGGTTCTCGCTAAAGGTCCGGGCGTCGCGATCCGGGGCGTGGCTGCGCACGGCCTCCAGCAGGTGGAAGACCGGAGTGCCATCGTCGGCCGCGTTCTCCAGCATGCGGCGCATCGCCTCATGCCGCCAGTCTCCGCGGGGGAGCGACTCGGCCGCGGCGGGGGCGTGTCCGTTTCCGTTCGGGCTGGCGTAGGGGGGCGTTGTGATCGTCGTTTCCATGTGGCTTGTCGTGTCCCGTTCTGCGTTGTCTGGCGTGTGCTGCTGCCGTATCCGTTATCGCCGCCGGGAAGGAGAGAGGTAAAGGCGCCGCCCGCGCGCGATCCCCACCCGCAGGGCGTACCGTCCTGAATCTTGCACTGAGCGTGCCATGCCCGTTGCGGAACCCGTCCGTCCGGCGGGCATTTTTCCCGGCTTGCCGGGTGCGGGTCGGCGCGCGGAGTGTCCGGAGGAGGCGTCCGGCCGCTGCTTTGACAGCGGGCGCGTCAGAGCGTACACTACAAGGTATCATTCCACCCCCACCCGAGGGAGTCCCTCCCGAACGGAACCACCCTAATTATGGCAACTTTCAAGCAGGGCGACGCGGTCGCCATCGTGGCGCGCGATCAGACCAGCGCGGATATCAAGAGCGGACTGTACTACCCCCATTATGCCGGAATGCGCGGCACCATCCTCAAGGTCTACGGCGAGGAGGCATCAGTGCTCGTGGATCGGGAAACGCTTCCGGAGGGGATTCTGAAGCGGCATGAGGTCAACGAGAAGGCGGAGCGGGGACGCTACCTGGACCGTCTTTCCGAGGCTGCGCGCAATACGCTGGGCGAGAAGGAGCGCAACTTCACCCTGAACTACGCCGTGCTGGTGGCGCTGAAGGACCTGACGGCAGTGAAGGGCGGCGGCGCCCGCAAGGCGGCAAAGGCTGACGAGGCCGGCGGCGAAGCGGCGCCCACGAAGCGGCTGACAGAGAACGAACTGAGCGCGGCCGAGGAGGCGTTCCTGCGCGAGCGCGCGCGCCAGGACGGCGGCGGTAGCGGCGCGGCGGCGGCGTAGGAGTCTCACAGGCAGCGTATGAGCCACATCGCGCGTATCGGGCGGAACTCGCTGAGGGTACAGGCCGGGATCGCGGCCCTGTACGCCGTGCTGCTGCTCGGGGCGGTCACCACGGTCTACCCGTTCCTGCTTATGGTCTCTACGGCGACCAAGAGCCAGGTGGACTACAACGACTACGACCCGTCGCAGCTGATCCCCCAGTACCTGCGCGACAAGCGGGCGCTGTTTACCAAGTACGCCGAGGACCGCTACGCGAACAACCTCGACGAGCTGGGGGCGGCGTACAACACTACGATCGACAAGCCGCAGAACGTCTTCCCGCCGGAGAACGCCGACGATCCGGCGGTGCAGAAGCTGGCGAAGTCCTGGGAGGCGTTCCAGAAGGACCTGCCGCTGGACTACAAGAAGGCGGGTTTCGGTGAGCACGACAGCGCGCCGTCCGCGCTGCTGCTGCGCTATCGGGACCACCTGCGGAAGAAGTTCGGCGACATCGCGGCGCTGAACCGGGCGTGGACCGAGGAGAACGTGTCGTTCGACACGGTCGTGCCGCCGTTCGAGCGGACGGCGCTGCGCGAGTGGACCCCGGAGGTCGACAAGCCGAAGGTGGCGGACTGGACGGAGTTCAAGAAGTCGCTGCCGGACCACTTCCTGGTGACCGCCGGCGCGGACCCGATCTACCGGGCTTTTCTGCGGCAGGATGTGTACGAGGAGGAGCTGGACCGCCTGAACGCCGCCTGGGGCACGTCCTTCAAGGACTGGAACGAGATCACGCTCCCGATGAACCCGCCGAAGCAGGCCGGGCAGCGGGCCGACTGGGAGCGGTTTGTTCGCACCAAGTTCCCCCTGCGGATGCTGCGTCTGGATGTGGCGCAGGCGCTGCCGGCGTGGCGGGCGTTCCTGGCGGAGCGGAAGCGGCCCGGCGCGGCCACGGCGACGCTGCCGGCAAGCGTTCCGACGTCCGGCGAGGCGCTGACCGACTGGATGGACTTCATCAGCAAGCGGGTTCCGCTGGGGGCGATGTCCGCTGCCTCTGCTGAGAACCTGTGGCGGGTGGAATTGGCCCGGGCGGGGGTAGCGGAAGCGGCAACAGTCCAGCCGCCGCAGGCGGTGGTGGACTGGAACTATGTCCGGGCGAACGCCGGGGCGCTGCGCTCCGACTTTGTCACGCGCAACTTCCGGGCGGTGTTCGGCTATATCTTCCTGCACGGGCGCGCGGTGGGGAATACGGTCATCTTCTGCACGCTGGCGATCCTTTCCGCGGTGATCGTCAACCCGCTGTGCGCCTATGCGCTTTCGCGCTACCCGCTGCCCTACGCCTACAAAGTGCTGCTGTTCCTGCTGGCGACCATGGCGTTCCCCGCCGAGGTGGCCATGATCCCCAACTTCCTGCTGCTGCGGGACCTGGGACTGCTGAACACGTTCGCGGCACTGGTGCTGCCGGGGCTGGCGAACGGCTTCAGTATCTTCCTGCTGAAGGGGTTCTTCGACTCGCTGCCCAAGGAGCTGTATGAGGCGGGCATCATCGACGGAGCGTCGGAGATCAGCATGTTCCGGCGCATTACGATCCCGCTCTCGATGCCGATCTTCTCGGTGATCGCGCTGAACGCCTTCACGGCGAGCTACGGGGCGTTCCTGTTCGCAATGGTGGTCTGCCAGGACCCGCGGATGTGGACGCTGATGGTGTGGCTCTACGACATGCAGTCCACATCGCCGCAGTACATGATCATGGCGGCGCTGACCCTGGCCGCGCTCCCGACGCTGCTGGTCTTCATGGCGGCGCAGAAGGTCATCATGCGTGGTATCATCCTGCCCTCGTTCAAGTAGCGAGCGCGGGCGGGGTCGGACGAACGAAAGGGGCGCGGCATCACATGCCGCGCCCCTTTCGTACATTTCGGGCGCTTCTTACGACTCGGTGATGGTGACCGAGTTGAGCTTGTCGCCGTTTGCAAGATTCACGTTGACGTCCTGGCCGGAGATTATCTTGCCGAACACCGTGTGCCGGCCGTCCAGGTGCGGCTGGGGGGCGTGCGTCATGAAGAACTGGCTGCCGTTCGTGTTCGGCCCGGCGTTCGCCATCGAGAGCGTGCCCGTCTCATGTCGGTGCGGGTTGTCCGCGGTCTCGTCGCGGAAGCGGTAGCCAGGGCCACCGGTGCCGGTGCCAGTCGGGTCGCCGCCCTGGGACATGAAGCCGGAGATGACCCGGTGGAACGTCGTCCCGTCGTAGAACCCTTCGCGAGCGAGGAAGACAAAGTTGTTGACCGTCATCGGCGCTTCGGTGGGGAAGAGTTCGATGACAATGTCGCCTTTGCTGGTGGAGAGTGTGGCCGTGTACTTCTTCGAGAGGTCGATCGTCATGGCCGGCGGGGCGTCGTATTTCTTGGCTGGCATGTCGGTGCCGTTCCTTTCTTCTGTGCGCCGCGGTGAGATTACGGGCGCTTGCGCGCGAGCGTCAGCCCGTCCCCGATGGGGACCAGGCTCAGGGTAAGCGCTCGTCGCGGTAGATCTTTGCATTCAGGTCGCGGATGCACCGCGTGGATTCGTCGGTGATCGTCTCGTCAGCGGCCTTTCCGGTTGTCGGCGTCGATAAAGGCGAAGTCGAAGGTCTCCTGATCGCCCGCGTCCAGCATCTTCTGGACGAGTAGCCGGTGAAGACCCCGATCTCTAATACCCGCTTCGCGCCGATAAGCTCGACCAGGAGGCGCATGAACTGGCCCTGCTCCGGGTGTCGCTCTGGACGAAGGTCTTTGTGGACATGCTGAAAGGTTCGCGCCGGGAGGGGGGGAGACCTTCCCCCTCCCGGCGCGGACTCGCGTGTGTGGAAGCAGGCCCGCGCGTCAGAGCGTTGGGAGGGTGACCTTCCAGACGTTGCCGCCGTCGCGGTCGGTTACCAGGAGCGTGCGGGCGTTGAGGAATACGGCATCGCGGGCCTTGCCCATACCTTCGGCGAGAACGGTCACGGTCTTGCCGTCCGCGGAAACGCGGGAAAGGCGCCCGGTGCCCTCCTCGGTGACGTACAGGGTCTTATCCGGCCCGAAGACAAGGCCGCCCGGGCTGGAGAGGCCCGTTGCGAAGGGAGCGAAAGCATCCGCTCCCGGGCGGCGTACCAGGATCGCGTTGCTGACCTCGTCGGTGACGTAGAGGGCGCCGTCCGGACCGGCCGCCAGGTCGCGCCAGCCGTACTTCGTCCCGCCATCGGGGCGGGCGAAGGGCTGCTCCGCGCGGGGGCCGTTGTTCGCACCGAACCGATAGACCACCGACTCGCGGTGCGAGAGCGCGAGCAGGCCGCCGTCCGCGGCCGGGGCAAGGCCGAGCGGGTCAATAACAGCGTCTCCCCCCAGGCGCGTCACCTTGCCTTCGGCATCGACCCGGGCGACCGTGTTTCCCTTGCGTTCCGCGACGTAGAGCGCGCCGCCCTGGAGCAGGGCGTACGCGGGGCCCAGCAGACCCTCGGCGTGGACGCGCTTGCCGCTGCCATCCGCGTTGAAGCGCAGAACGCGCCCGGAGCCGTTTTCAGCGATATAGACGCTCTTGCCATCAAAGGCGATGCCTTGCGGGCCGCTCAGACCCTCGGTCCACTTCGCCACAGTCACGCCCGGCGCCCGGGCGGCAGCCGGTTTCGGCGCGGGCGCCGCCTCCTGGGCGAGCGCCGCCTCCTGGGCGAGCGCGGGGAGCGCCGTTGCGCACGCTGTCGCCGCAATCAGGGCAGCAGCGGCCAGGCCGCTGGTAATCGCTGTTCTTGCCGCTCGTGTCATCACGGTTCTTTCCTTTACAAGCTCTTAATGCAAAAAGAGCAGGCCGGCGGCAGTCACCTGGCTGCCGCCGGCCTGCCCTTTCCGCCGAAGCGGGGGCGAGGCTAGTTCTTCGCCACGTCGGTCTTGAACACGTCCTCGTTCATGGAGTCGATGATGTACTTGTAGGCGGCGACCCCACCCCGGATCATCTCCTCACGCGCCGCCGGGTCGGTGATCTTGTTGACTCCTGCCAGGTACTCCTGGTAGCCGTCGGTCTTGAGATAGTAGTCCAGGTTGATACCGTTGGTGTCGGCGATCTTCTGGCCGATCATCCGGCCGCCGTTGGTGGTGCCGCCATAGTACACATGATGGACGCCCAGTGCGAAGTAGGGGCCCTTCGCCTCGCTGGCCCGGATCTCCTGCAGGAAGGCCAGGGTCCGCGGGCGGGCCTGAACCTCGGTGGGCCAGCCGGAGCCCATCGCGAGCAGATCATCGAACAGATAGGCGAGTAGCTGCTTCTGGGCCGGGCCGTAGGGCACCGCGCCGGCGGGAGCGGCGTTCAGGATGCGGTGGCACTCGTTGTGGATCAGAGCGCGCTGCTGGAGGTGGATCTCCACCTGACGGCGCGTCAGCTTGCCCTCAAACAGCGTCTTGTTGAACGCGGCGTTGCTGACGATATCGTGGTTGTTGCCATACGCGGCGCGCAGGATCTGGGCGGTGGTCTGCTCGCCGGAAGTGGCTACGGGCGCCGGGGCCGCGGCAGCGGCTACCGGGAAGGTCAGGGTGACCCAGCGGTGCGCCTTCTTGTACTTGATGCCGTCCTGCTCACCCGACTTCGGCTCCTCCACCATGGCGCGGATGCCAACAAAGCCGTCCGAGATCTTCGCCGGCCACGGCGCGCGCGCCTCGCCCTTGGTGTCGGTCTTAACGCTGGTGGGCGCTTCCACGCCGGGCCAGTGGACCCACACCTCGCCGTACGGCACCGCCCAGCCGTCCTGGTACACGGACACCACAAGCGACTGGCCATCCCGGCGGGCGATGATATCGGCAGCGCCTTCCAGGCGCGTAGCGGCGGCGTCCAGCGAGGCCGCCCCCTTGGCCTGATAGATCAGCAGGTACGGAGCGCCCTCGCGCTCCCGGGCGCCCACGGTGCTCTCAGCCACCACGACCTTCTGGCCGGAGGTAAGGGGGGCATAGCGCGCCCCACCCTTCAGAGTGCCGGCCGGTATCGCTTTGCCGTCGCACCGTGGGGACAGAGAGGACACGTACTTCTCGAACTTCGCGTCCGGCGCGGTGTTGGTGTCGTCCAGAAGGGCGAAGCGCGCCTGCCCATTCTCCACGGTGGCCCAGATGAAGTGGGCATGGGCCGCGGTCTGCAAGGTCATAAGGGCGGCAGCCGCCCCCAGGGTGGCGAAGAATCGTCGGAATGTCATGGGATAAACTCTCGGCTTGTTGATTCGCATCCTGATTTTACGGGGCGATCTTCTTCGCGCGCCACAGGTTCGGGTCGCGCAGAGCGTCAATCTTCGTGGACTTCACATGTCCGTCCACAAAAAGCACCGTCACCGTTCCCTGGTGGCGGGGCATGACGCGCCCGTACGTTTCCCGATCCAGTACCGCGGGGGCAACGGCCGCCCACAACTGCGGCGGACGGACGCCATAGTAGCCCCAGGCCAGTGTCGTGTTGGCGCCCGTCGGCGAGGCCACGCTGTCGGTCATGGACACGGTCTGCGCCGCCGCCTCAATGCTCGAAAGCGCGATGCCCGCCCCACCGATGGTCACTCCCACAGGCGAGGGGACATAGTTGGTGTCGGTGCTGGGCGTAACGGTGCAGGCGGGGTCGGGCGTATCGAAGGCGTCCGGGCAGGTATCCGTGGGCGACAGATAGGCGTAATTATACCCGTAGCTCGGATACAGGCCATAGTAATAGTCGTGGAAGCCGTCCATGCCGTTCGGGTCCTCGATGGTCTGCTGGTAGGTCAGCGTGCCCGCGACCGGCAGGTCGTAGTTGGCGGTGGGACAGAGCACGAAGGCCCGGGCCTTGATGTAGGGCGTGAGAAGCTGCGGCCAGCGCAGGCTCCCCGCCTGCGCGATCATCATGGTCTCGTCGTAGTCCTGGGAATACATCGCGAGCGAGATGCCCAGTTGCTTGAGGTTGCTCTGGCAGGTCGCCTGGCGCGCCTTTTCTCGTGCCTGTGCGAAGACGGGGAACAGGATCGCGGCGAGGATAGCGATAATCGCTATCACTACAAGAAGCTCTATGAGAGTGAAAGCCATTGACCGGGGGGAGGCGCAGCGCAGGGAAGGTTTCACTGGGGACATTGTTTCCGTATCCTCTTTGCGATGGGGCATATCGGCGATATTGCCATTCGGCGACCCGAAGTGTCGCCGGTAATATAGCACGCGGTCAGGCGTGCTGTCAACGAAATCGTTGAAAATGGGCGAGGATTGCAGCGAAAAATAAGCCGGTGGGTTCAGGCGAGGCCGAGGCGACCAGCGAGGAGGCGCAGGAACAGGCCGACATCAGTGACGATGCCAACCGATTCGAGGCTGCCGCGGTCGGCGAGCTTGGTGACTACCGCAGGGTTGATGTCCACGCAGACGAGCTTCACGCCGGAGGGGGTCATGTTGCCGACCCCGATGGAGTGCAGCATGGACGAGAGCATCAGGATGAGGTCCGCGCCGCGGATCGCCTCCTGGTACTCGTGCTGTGCCTGGATCAGGTCCATAAGGGTGTCGGGCATTGGGCCGTCGTCGCGGATGGACCCGGCGAGCACGAACGGGACGCCCCGTTTGACGCACTCATACATCACGCCAGAGGGGATGGCGCCGGCCTCCACAGCGGCGCGGATGCTGCCGTAGCCGCGCACCCTGTTGATGGCGCGCAGATGGTGCTTGTGTCCCTCGTGAACAGGGCGCCCCCGCTCCAGATTGACCCCGAGCGACGTGCCAAAGAGCGCCGCCTCGATATCATGGGCCGCGATGGCGTTGCTGCCGAGCAGTGCCTGGACGTACCCTTCGCGGATAAGGGCGGCCAGGTAGGGCGCGCCGCCGGTGTGGACCACCACCGGGCCGGGCACCACCACGACCTTGCCCCTGGCGTCCCGCAGGCGTGCCAGGTCGGCCGCTATCTCGTTCACTGCCAGCTCCACCCGCCGCTCCGAGGAGACCGACGACGCCATGAACGCGAAATCGTCTCGGGTATCGTCCCGGCCCTCGCCCTGCCGGGCGGGCGGGAAGGTGCGGATGCCATCCACCCCGCACACCACCTTGTCGCCCGCGCGCAGGTCGCGCATCAGGCGGCACTCCGCGGTCCCGGCCGTCTCATCCACCGCGATCATCACATCCATGCGCTGCTTCGCGACGGGTATCCAGCGCCCACCGACGCGCACCTCGGTGCGGAAGATAGTGGTGGAGTAGAAGTCATCCGGCGCGACCCCGTTCTTCTCCACCGCGCGCAGCAGGGCGTCGATCTCGTCCGCGGCGGGCACGCGCGCCCCGCGGTCGATCAGCCGCTCCAGGATGGTGGCGAGCGTGGCGTCGTCCGGGGCGGATAGACGCAGGCGCGCGAACGACGGCTCCTCGCGCGTCCGTCCGGCGTCGAAGCGCTCCACCTCGAAGGCGCCCCCGCTCTCGGTCACGAGGTCTAGCACCTCGTTCATCAGGCCCGTATCCAGAAGGTGCCCGTGAAGCTCCACAGTGCGCGACGGCGGCGACGGCGGCGACGGCGACGTTGCTGCGTTTTCGGAGGCCATGTCGTTGGGTTCGACGAGGGTGCGGCGTCCCCCTCCCGCGGTGGCGATCGCAGCGGCGAAACAGAGTCCGTCGTTCGGAGGATGCCCGGCCGCTAAAGCGGTGTCACAATAAGGGTGACAGCAGCGACGAGGGCAGCGCCGCCCCCGCAGCGAGAGGACCTTCACGCGAACGTAAGGACCCGCGCCGGTAGGTCCGGCAGGTGCAGAGAATCATGGCGGGCAGCACAGGAAGCTGCCGTCCTCTGCTCGGTTCCCGGGCGGCGAACGGACGCGGAGGCGACCCGGCGGAGCGATGCGGCGATGCCCTCCCCACTCGCGCTGTCAGGGGCGCACGTAGTAGGCATGGGACGCTTCGTGCGCATTCCGACTGTTTTCGGCGGGGCCGCTGCTCCCGCGACCCCGCCGACTGTCAACGAGACAGGAGGTTGTCCGCCATCGGAAAACAGAGACAACTCACCGAGTACGGTGAAAACCCGACAGGACAGGCGACCGACAATCGACCGAACAACTGAATACAGCGCGTACCAGCGAGCGCCCGGGATTCCATTCACGGAGTCCCGGGCGCTCGCTGGTATGGCCACGTCTTCCTGCCACACGTTCGCCACACGCTTGCCGCGTAGGATCAGACCGGTGACGCTTTTCTTGTGTGGGCGAAAGAAGGGAGACCAGAATGCGTGTGCATCTTACGCGGCGGCAGGCGCTTTGGGCACTGGTGTTTTCCACGGCGAGCGGGGCGCTCACGCTGTCCGGTTGCGGGGGCGGCGGGAACGGCGGGGGTGGCCCGTCGATTGCTCTGGCGGAGACGCGGGGGAGGGCGCTGGTGCCCGCCGGATTCCCGCTGCCGACGGGGGAACTTACGGTGTCTACCGCCTGGGGGCAGGGCGCTACGCTGACCCCGGACCTGACATTCTCCGCGAAGGGGCTGGAGGGGGAATCTCCGACCCTCGCGTGGCTGCGGCACGGTCCGTCCGGTCGGCCCGTCTTGTTCGGATTTGTGGGCGACGGGCAGTCGGGCGTCGGGGCGAAGGGCACCGCCGTGATGCTGCTGTCTCTATTCTTCGGCGGGGGAGCGCTCCCCGGTGCGGCGCGGCGCGAGATGCTTGCCCTGATCGAGCAGCACCCGGCGGCGGCGGAACTCGCCACCGTGGTGGAGCGACGCGTGGTAGCTAACCCCTTCGCTCTGGTGGAGGGAGACACCGAAATCGGGGCGGCCCTGGGGACGGCCCTGGTTGCGCTGAACGGCGGCAGTACATCTCGGGCCACGGCTCCCGGCGCTCGGACCCGGGCGGAGGAGTTGGAACCGACGCTCACCCTCACCCCGGAGGGACCGCAGAGCCTGGCGCAGGTAGTGAAAGGGGCGGTCGGCCTGAGCGTTCAGGCCGTGAACCGGGGCCGACGCCCCTGCGCGGCCTACACCTACCGCATCGGGCAGCGGGACGAGCGGGGCGTCCGCACTGATCTGCCGCGCGCCGTGCTCGTGGGCCAGCCGCAGGACATCCTCGCCGTCGCTTCGCTCCCCACTGCGCTTGTGACCCTGGGGGAGCGGCCCCCGTGGGTACCCAAGATGGCGCCCGCAGTGGAGCTGACCGCGGCAGCAGGGGCGACTGAGACCTACTACGAGACGGTGATCCTCCTGCCCTCGATGGCGCCGCTTGACGAGGGCGAGCCGGGCTTCTTCCGCGAGGCGCGCTACCAGGCGGAGGTGGAGACCTGGCGGGCGAAGCGCCGGGAGTTGAACGAAAATGCCTGGATCGGCGGTATCCTCTTCGACCTGCTCGGAACCCTGATTGGCGGGACATTCGCCGGGGTCAGCACGGCCCTGCTGACCAGCATGAAGGCGCAGATTCTCGCTCTGGAGCAGGGGGTGGCGCAGGCGGAAATCGGCTCGATGCTCACTGCCGCGGCGGAAGGGCGCATGGGCTATGCGACCCTGAATATGATGAAGGCGGTCACCTCGGGGAACGGCTACGTGTCGCAGCAGGCCAGGCAGACGCTGATCCGGTTTGTGGAGCAGGCGACGCTGCGCGGAGGGCAGGCCGTGGGC
>Ga0065721_10003851_pt1 | contig 65479 bp, 91 predicted proteins | sample Mesricmetagenome_FD_59108 | JGI IMG/M metagenome (GOLD analysis project Ga0065721, IMG submission 59108) | Mesophilic microbial community from rice straw/compost enrichment Sample: eDNA_1 v2 (version 2) | ecosystem: Engineered > Solid waste > Grass > Composting > Bioreactor | place: USA: Davis... | reverse complement strand
CGCGAAGGCGAAGTCTTTGCCGGCCAGGACAGCGAGGGGCTGCACGCTGCTCTCGGTCAGGTTGCCGAACTGGCGCAATCCCATCTCGGCAAGGCCCGCACGGCCATTGCCGCGCTTCCGNCGGTGCTNAGGCCCGCCTTTGCGATCATCGCCATCCTTGAGGCCCAGCTTGCCGCCTGGCAGCGGNGCTCGTCCGCCTTTTCAGCGCCACCCGACGNTCCCGACTGGCGCAAGATAGCGCGTCTGGCCTGGTGGGCTCTCAAGAACCGGTAGGAACCGGCCAGGCCACCGCTAACGCGCCTTGATTGCCACGAATTCGCCCACCAGCCGGGCCGCAACCACATTGTTGCAGCGCACATCGGTCGTCACGGTCACCCGGCTCTTGCCGCGCCGCTCNAGCATGTGGAGCATGCCNTCCCAGTCCATGCCGTTCGCNCTGGAAATGGCCTCGGCCNTGCCCGAGACCGGTTGCAGATACTCCGTAGCTGCCCGGCGCACGACCAACTGCGCCGCCAGTCCCGCCTGCTCGAGCCGCAAATGCAGCAGTGACCAGGCGGCCGTCAGCGCCAGTGTTCCCACACTGCCGCCGAACATGGTGCCGTGCATGTTGAGATTGGGTGCCAACGGCGCCGAGAGCATCACCTGGTCGACGCTGGCTTCCAGCACCGTGATATCCATCGCTCGGGTGAGGGGGATATTGTGGTGCAGGTATTCTGCCAGCGCCGCAGGGGTCATGCCCAGCTCTTCAGGTCTTCAAGCGCCCGGCTGGTGATGGCGCGGCGTTTGGCAATAGTCTTTTCCGGCCCGCGCCAGCGCTGCACACCCTCCGGCTTGGTGATCTTCACCTCTGGAAACAAGCCGAAATTGATGTTCATCGGCTGGAAACTGCGCGCCCCGCTATAGCTCTCGGCCTCGATATGGCCGCCGGTAATATGGCCGATCAGGGCGCCGAGCGCAGTGGTCGGAGGCGGTAGCGCTTTGGAGCCTCCAAGGGCCTCAGCGGCTGTCAGGCGACCGGTAATGAGTCCGCATGCTGCGCTTTCCACGTAACCTTCAACACCCGTCACCTGGCCTGCGAACCGGATTCTTGGATCAACCTTCAGCTTGAGATCCGGCGCCAGAACCTTCGGTGAGTTGATGAATGTGTTGCGATGCAGGCCGCCCAGACGGGCAAATTGCGCATTCTCCAGGCCCGGGATCATGCGGAAGATTTCCGTCTGCACCCCGTAGCGCATCTTGGTCTGGAAGCCGACCATGTTCCACAGCGTGCCCAGGGCGTTGTCCTGCCGAAGCTGGACGACGGCGTAGGGCTTTACGGTTGGGTTGCGCGGATTGGTCAGACCCACAGGCTTCATGGGGCCGTGGCGCAGTGTCTCCACGCCACGTTCCGCCATCACCTCAATGGGCAGGCAGCCGTCGAAATAGGGGACCTTTTCCCATTCCTTGAACTCATGCAGGGGCGCGGATTTCAGCGCTTCGACAAAGGCGAGGTACTGGTCCCTGTCCATCGGCAGGTTGAGATAGTCGGCCCCCGTGCCGCCCGGTCCCGCCTTGTCATAGCGCGACTGGCGCCAGGCGATGTCGTGATTGATGCTGTCATAATGCACGATGGGGGCAATGGCGTCGAAGAAGGCCAGGGAGTCCTCGCCGGTCTTTTCCAGCACGGCCGCCGCCAGCGCGGGGGAGGTCAGAGGGCCGGTGGCGATGATGACGTGCTTCCAATCTTCCGGCGGCCAGCCTGCGACTTCCTCGCGGATGACCGTGATGTTGGGGTGATTTTGGATCGCTTCGGTCACGGCGGCCGAAAAACCATGGCGGTCCACCGCCAGTGCTCCGCCCGCGGGCAGCTTGTGCTGGTCGGCTGCACGCATGATCAGCGAATTGCACCGCCGCATCTCCTCGTGCAACAGGCCTACGGCATTTTGCTCGTGATCGTCCGAGCGGAACGAGTTCGAGCAGACCAGCTCGGCAAATGCGTCGGTTTCGTGCGCGTCGGTCCGCTTGACCCCGCGCATTTCGTGCAGGATGACCTTGGCACCGGCCTCAGCGGCCTGCCACGCGGCTTCGGAGCCGGCCAGGCCCCCGCCGATGATGTGAATGGGTTCGTTTGACATAGGCAGGCAGATATCAAGCCGGCGGGTCACTAGCAATCGGGCTTGGCGCCGGGCGGGTCCATGCCGGCCCAAAAAACCAAAACGCCCGCATCTCAGAGAGAAGCGAGCGTTCGGATCGAAGCGGATATGCCGGCTAGTTTACAGCGAAGCGGCATGATCACGGGCAACGCGGCTGATGTCGGAACGCGAGATGCCCAGGTCATTGAGCTGACGGTTGTCGAGAGCGGCGAGCTCACGGACGGTCTGCTGGTAGGCGGCCCACTTCTTGAAGGTCTTGCGAATGTCCATTTGAATTCTCCTGTCGTTTGCAAGGAGAGATATAGGCCCGGCTAACCCCACCGTGCAGATAGAGAATGGTCAAACTTGCTATGCAATTTGCGCAAGGCTTGGGCAGTGCCTGTTCATTCGGCATTCAGGCCTTTGACGACAATGTGGCCACCGGCTGGCGAACCGGTGGCCACGGGGTCGTAGGTGACGCCGGGGCTTGCTCAGCGATCGAAGAGTGACCGCGTCATCTTCGAGAAGTCCGGACCGGAAATCCCCAGCATGTCGGCGTCACGCGTCGTGGGAACGTCCATCTCCCGCAACGTCTGCTTGATGTCGACAAGGCGCCTCAGGCGCCAGACCGCACGTACAAACATGGGCAATATCCCTTGCGGTTTGAGTGCATTGCCCATTGAACATGATGCGATTTGTGCCTTGGCGGTAGCGCTCATCCGGAAGGCTACTCATGCGCTCACTGCATGGAAACTTCACCGATTTGACGCCATTGGTTGTGCTTGGCCTGTGCAAGACTGTGCCGCTGGTGCGGCCAATTGCATCGCAACTATTCCCTAACCATGTTTCCTCTTGTGCGAACCGTGCCAAATCAACACACTCCGGCGAACTGATTTGGGGGAATCGACAGTGCGACAGGGCGCGCATGTCATCGTTGTTGGCAATGAAAAGGGCGGGTCGGGCAAGTCGACGACCGCCTTCCATCTGGCCATCTACCTGCTTTATCAGGGCCATAAGGTCGCTTCGATCGATGTGGACAGCCGCCAGCAGACGCTGACCCATTATGTACGCAACCGGCGCGACTGGGCGCGCAGCCGCGGCCTCAGCCTGCCGCATACCACGCATTATCACCTGCCGCTGGCACGTGGTGACTCGGCCCGCGAGAACCATCGCATCGAATTCGACCTCTTCAGGCAGGCGATAGGCGAGGTCGAGGGCAAGTCCGATTTCATCGTCATCGACACGCCCGGCTTCGACACCAATCTGGCCCGCCTGGCACACTCCTTGGCCGATACGCTGGTGACGCCGGTCAATGACAGCCTCATTGATCTCAGCGTCATGGCCCAGGTGGATCCGGTGACCGGGGAGCCGCGCGAGCTCAGCCACTATGCTCGACTGGTGCAACGGGCCCGCTCGGAGCGCCTCTCTCTCGATGGCAAGAACATCGACTGGGTTCTGGTGCGTAACCGCATCTCCATGCTCTCCTCGCGCAACATGCGGCAGGTGCAGACCATGCTCGAGCGCATCGCCATGCGCCTGGGCTGTCGCCTCGCCGATGGCATCGCCGAGCGCGTCATCTTCCGGTCGCTCTTTTCGTCCGGCATGACGGTGTTCGATCCGCTCGACGACGAACTGCTGGGCGGTGTACCATCCATGTCGCATATGAGCGCCCGGCAGGAATATCGCGCGCTCGTCAACGCCCTCAACCTGCCAGCCAGCCAGCGGGCCGAAGCGCGCCGGGAGCTGCTGGCCAGCCCGGCCGCCGACACCAGCCGCTTTGCCCTCATGGCCAGGACCGAGTCCTGACCTCAGGCGCAAGCAGCCCGGGCGTCAGCCGCGGGCGTAGGCGATTTTCCTGGTCGCGTCCGTCGTCACGGCATGTTCGCGCGCGTCATAGATAGCCCGCGCTTCGACGATGGCGTGATGGTTCTCGGCCGACCAGTCCCACAGTGCGCTTATCGGCACCTGCAGCGTCTTGCCCAGTTCGGTCAGGCCGTATTCCACCCGCGGCGGTACTTCCGGATAGATGGTCCGGGTCACGAGACCGTCGCGTTCAAGGTTGCGCAGGGTCAGCGTCAACATGCGCTGCGACACGCCGTTGATCAGGCGCTTGAGCTCGTTGAACCGCAGCGTACCGTTGCGGCCGAGCATGCCCACCACCATCACGCTCCACTTGTCTCCGATGCGGTTGAGCACATCGGACATGGCCGAGCAATTGGCGTGCTGGGACGTATCGGTCAGTGACATTGTGTGCCTCTTGGTATGCGTAACTCAGGCACAAATATAGACACGGTTACTAGTTGTGACTAGTGCGGCAATCCACCATCCTTCACCGGCGCCCCTGGCTGCCGCTCATGCGGCGTGGTGCTCCGCCGCGTAAAGACCCAGGTAGAAATCGAGGTCGCCATTGCGCAGACTCAGGGCCTCCAGCACGGCGCCCATGAAGCTCACTGGTGCCGTACCCGGCGCGGTGATGATCCTCTGCTCGAGGACGGCGCGGGCCGAAGCCACGAAATGCGGCTCACCCGCATAGTTGGTGTCGGACAGGCTTTCCGGCCCGTTTGCGGTGTGCCGCACGGTGTCGAGAAGTCCCGCCCGGGCCAGGGCGGTTACGCCGTCGCAGATGCCGCCGACCACCTTGCCGGCTGCATGGGCATCGCGCAGCAGCGCATTGAGATCTGGATAGTCCGGAGTCTGCCAGATGGTGCCGCCATTGATCAGGATGGCGTCGATCCGGTCGATCTCGATATCCTCCACCGCCATGTGCGGAATGATCCTGAGGCCGCCGGCGGACGTGACCGGCTCGCCGCCTGGCGTGGCGAAGCGCGTATCCACATTGTAGTAGTCACGCGCGCCTGCATTGAGCAGCGCCGTTTCCCAGTCTGCATAGCCGGGCGTAAGCACAGTGACGATCGTGGTCATGTCGGTCTCCGGTGTTGATGCTGCGATCCTTGCCCGCCCCGGCGTCAGGATGTGTCAGCACCTTCACAGCCCTGTCAGAACTGCCCCGTTTCCTTGAGCTTGCCCGGACCGGCTGCTAAGAGATCGCCGTTTCCACCCGGTTTGAGCCTGGAGTTTCCGCGCCTTGCTGTTCGTCCGCCGCCTTTGCCTCGCCCTGGTATTGTCTCTTGCCGTCATCCTGCCGGCCTGGGCCAATCCGCTGCTGGTTGTGGACCGCGCGACCCTCGAGGTGCTCTATGCCGAGGATGCCGGCCAGCCCTGGCACCCCGCATCGCTCACCAAACTGATGACCGCCTATGTCGTGTTCGAGGAAATCGCAAAGGGCACGGTGACGCTGGATACGCCCGTCACCATCTCGCGCAATGCCTGGAACCAGGCGCCCAGCAAATCCGGCCTTCAGGTCGACAGCGCCGTCAGTCTCAAGGACGCTCTCTACATCCTTATCGTCAAGTCGGCCAACGACATCGCTGTTGCTATCGCGGAGACGGTGGGGGGGACCGAGGCGCAGTTCGTGGGCATGATGAACAATGCTGCTAGCCGCATGGGGCTGACCGGCACCCGCTTCACCAACGCTCATGGCCTGCACGATCCGGCCCAGGTTACCACCGCCCGCGACCTCGCGATTATCGGTCTCTATATCGAACAGTCTTTCCCCCAATACATGCCCATGTTCGCAACCGGAGTGGTGCGGCTTGGCAATGCGCGCCTCGAATCCAACAACGGGTTGCTTGAAGGCTTTGCCGGCACGACGGGGATGAAGACCGGCTATGTCTGTGCCTCCGGGCTCAATATTGTGGCCACGGTGGACCGCAATGGCCGCCGCCTCATGGCGGTGGTGCTGGGCGGCTCATCGGCCCGCGAACGCAATGAGCGCGCCGCCGGGCTTATTCTGGATGCGTTGAACGGCCGGCTCACGCCCACTGGCCAGACGGTCCTTACGCTGCCCAATGCCGTAGGCGCGGCGCCGGTCGATATGCGGGCAAACATCTGTGGCAAGGATGCTAAGGCCTATGTCGCCGCGCGGGAGGCAGCATTCCCCATGGGCCTCAAGGGCCAGCCCAGCTATCTCACCGAGGATATTCTCGTAAGCGAATATACTGCAGTGGACCTGGGCCGCATCCGTACCGGCATTGCCATGCCGCGCCCCCGTCCTGCTCACGACCCTGTGTTCAGCAAACCCGCTGCCGTCGAAAGCGCTGCCATCGAGGATGTGCTGCGGCCAGGCCTGCCTGTCGGCGGCGTCAATGTTGCGCTGCCTGTGCCCCGGCCAGCCGACCTCTGACTCAAGCGGGTGACTTGGTAACCACGAAGCGCATCGCGCCGCCGTCATCTTCCTGCACGACGGTATAGCCGTTCTGACGGCAGTAGAGCGGGATATCGATCTTTGCCATAGGATCGGTGGCGATGACGGTCACGACAGTCCCGGAGGCGGCCTGCGACAGTCGTTTTTCCAGTCTCAGCACGGGCAGGGGGCATTTTAGCCCCCGCGCATCAATCAGGTTTGCGTCAGTTGCCAAGGACCAGCACCCAGTAGATGCCGTAGCTGGACGTGGGATTGTAGGCGACGGCGATACCGGCCTTGCTGGCGGGTGCGACCAGGCCCACCGCATCCGCGGCATTGTTGCGCCAGCCCGAGAAGGTTTCGGCAAAGGTGGGGTAGCCTGCGCTCAGCTTCATCTGCACCAGCGCCTGCGGCTTGGTGGGGGCAGTGCCGGTCTGCGCATACTGGCTGGCCAGCGCCTGTGCGGTGCCGTTGAGGCCGGCATCAGCAACCAGCGGCGGCATGTTGCGTGTCGCACGATAGGCGTTGATGAGGCCAATGGCCTGCTGGCTGTCGAGCGTGGCATTGGGCTGGTCCATGCGGGCCGACAGGCCTGCCGACAGGGCACCGGGCGATGCCGGTCCGCTGAACGAGGAGCAGCCGGCCAGGGCGATTGCCAAGAAGCTGGCGGTCAGCAGGGCGTGGATCTTGTTCATGTTTGTCCTCTCAGGCCTCGACTGCATGCCATTAGCAGGGCACGGCTTCCGCAGTGTTAATAATGACGCGCTTCGATGCAGCCAAAATCACATTCGTGCGTTTAGCGCAGTGTCCGGCGTTGGGCCGTTTGCGCTGTGACGAGAAGCCTGCAAAAAGGGGCAGGATTGTGGGGAGGTAACTCTGGCTGGGGGCACCAAGGTCAATTCGCGCGAGGTACGTGCCGCGACCGTTGCGGTTGCGTTCGTCGTCCTCTGCATCACGGCCTTTGCAGGCGTGTTCGCTTATTTCATCTTTCAGGGCATCGGGCAAACCCGCATCCGGCTTGAGGAGCGATCCCAGGCTGCTGCACAGGTCGTTGCTACCAATGCCGGTTGGGTGGCGCAGGTTGCCAACCAGACCCTGCGCCGCGTCGATGCGATGCTCGGCCCCGATATTTCCAACATTTCCAACGACCAGGCGATGTTACTGGCGGCCGTCGAAGGCCTGCCGAAGGAAATCGACGTCTACATTATCGATACCGATGCGCGCACGATGTTCTCCACCGTCGCTGGCGCCGAGAAGATCGACGTCTCCGATCGGGAATATTTTACCGCCCTGCGCGACGGGGCCTCGACCTACACGTCGGGGCTGCTTGTCAGTCGAATAACGAACGAATCCATATTCGTGTTCTCCCGGCGGCTGGTGCGTAACAACAGCTTCGCTGGCGCCATCATGGTCTCGTTTTCCGACGACCTGCTGCACGGCTTCTGGTCCTCTCTCGATCTCGATAACGGATCGACAGTGAGCCTTGTGCGCCGCGACGGCATGCTTATGGCGCGCTATCCCGGTGTTTCCGAGCCGGTGGACCTTTCCGACCGCCCGCTCATCACCGAATATTTGCCCAAGGCGGAAGCCGGTACATACTTTTCCGATGCCTCGCCGGTCGATGGCATTTCCCGGGTGGTCAGTTACCGCGCCGTGCCGGGCACAGAAATCATTGCCTTGGTATCGATTGCCACCAATCAAACCTGGGACGGCCTGCGTAACGCCGTGCTCGCAGTGGTCATCATGGCCATGCCGGTCGTGATAGGCCTGGTCGGTGGCGGCATCTGGATCACCCGCCTGCTCAAGCGCGACGCCAAGCGTCGGGCAGACCTTGAAGCTGCCAACGAAACCAATGTCCTGCTGTTCCGCGAAATCCATCATCGCGTCAAGAACAACCTGCAATCGGTGCAGTCGCTCGTGCGGATGCAGGACATGCCGACCAGCGCCAAGATCGACCTGCAAAGCCGCCTCAGCGCCATGGCCGCCATGCACGAGCACATCTACAAGCATGACCGCTACGAGGATATCGACGCGCACGATCTGGTACAGGTTGTCGTCGACGAGGTCGCCCATGCCTATGGCGTGGATGCACGCATCATCTACGACCTGGACCATGTGCCCGTAGACCGCGACCACGCCACGCCGCTTTCGCTGCTGCTGAGCGAGCTGGTCACCAATTCATTCAAATATGCCTTCGCCGATGGCCGGCGGGGCACAATCACCATCACCTTGCGCGACAAGGGGGGCGGCCGCTGCCGGCTGGTCGTGGCCGATGATGGTGTAGGCATGGGCGATGTCCCGGAACTGCCCACCAGCATGGGCCTGCGCCTCGTGCGCGGGGTGGTTTCGCAAATGGGCGGCAACTACAGTTTCACCTCGGAGAATGGCACCCGGTTTGAAGCCGAACTGGCGCTCTCCGTCTCCGGCCATACATTCCCGGCCTAACGCGCCCCTGCACTTGCGGCGGGGAACGGCAAGCCGCTTGTCTGCGAAAGAGCCCCGCGCTACCAGCAGGACATGACCAAGCTCGGCTTTCTCGGCGCGATGAACCGCGACGTCGTTGTACACCAACCCGCGGCTATGCTGTGCCAGGCGCTGGGTGTCGATGCGCCGCGTCTTCTTGAAACGCCGGTCTCGGACGCCGTGGCCGCCAGGGGCGCCAATACGCTCGAGGTTCTGGGCGCGGCCACTTATCTCGGCGGGTCAGCCTTCAACACGGCCCGGGTCGTCGCCATGCTCGACCGGCGGGGTCGGCATGACTTGGCCTTTTTCGGCATCGCGGGCAGTCTCGATGGCCACCACCCGCACCTTGATGCGCTTGCCGCCTGGAGGGTGGACACAAGCCGGGTTGAGCGCTCTTTGCTGCCCCCAGCCACCTGTCTCGCCATGGTCGAGCCGGCGGGCCGCACGCTGCTCACCGCACACGGAGCAAATGCCGGGATAGCGAATTGGCTGCAGCGCCGCAGCGCCGAACTCGCCCAAGCCATTGCCACCTGCGACATTGTCCACGTCACCTCGTTTCTTGATCCTGCGACACCCGCGCTCGTCGCTGCCATTCTCTCCGAGGCTCGGACCCACAACCCCGCACTCGTCGTCTCGCTCGATCCGGGTATGGCTTGGGTCGCGCCGGGCGGGGAGGGATTCTCACGGCTGATGCGCCAGGCGAACATTCTCCATCTCAACGCTGAGGAATTTGCAAAACTGGGTGGCGTGGATGCAGTCCGGCGCATCGGTCCAACGTCGGCACCGAACTGGACCATCGTCGCCCGCACCCACGACAGCGCATCAATCTACTCGGCAGCGCCCGATGGCACTGTCACCAGATCGTCGCTGGCAACCGCGCCGCTTCCCCAGGAGATCAGTGATGCCACCGGCGCCGGAGACACGTTTTGCGGCGGCTTTCTTTATGCCTTTGCCGCGCATCCAACCGAGCCTCTCGAGGCCGCCGGCCTCGGCTTTGCCCTGGCCCGCGCAAAAATCGCGCACGATGGTCCGCTGACGGCCGAACTGGCGCACAAGACGCTCGATGGAACGAAAATTTGGTGATCCCGACTGGATTCGAACCAGTGGCCTCAGGATTAGGAATCCTGTGGTGGTAGCCCGGCGGACATGGATTGTATGTGCTCAAATCCATAAAATTGTCCCTAAACGCCAGAAAATCTAAGGATTTTAACCACGATCGCTCCGGGAGCCTTGCTCCGACACAGGATAGATGATCGAATTATCGGCGCCCCAGTCGCGCCCCAGTTTGATCATGCCATCCATTATCACGAATTCCATTATCGCCAAGGCCCGCGCCGATGCCGTTCCCGGCGGCCGCAGCTACGAAGTTACGGACGCAAGGGCGCAAGGTCTCGAGCTCCGCGTGCGCCCCCGCGGCGCAATGTGGTGCATCCGATACAAGGTGGCGGGCAAGTCCAAGCGCCTGACTGCCGGCAGCATCGATCTCCTCAGCATCGCCGAGGCGCGCCAAGTAGCCACCGACGCCCAAGCCGTCCTTCGCTCCGGCGGCAGCCTTTCTGACGAGTGGATGACGAAGCGGATGGTGGAGCTCGGCAAGCTCGATGCTGCCCCGGAGCCGGAGATCGTGGCGTGGACATACGAGGAAGGCCGGACCGAATACCTGGCCGAAATCGAACGGACGAAATCGCAGGGCACACATGACGACTACCGCCAGATACTCACCAGCAAGGATTTGAAGCACCTCGAGCCGCGTCAGCTGCACTCGATCACTCGGCCGGAGATCGCGGAGATCCTGAAATCGATCCATACGTCGGGCCGCGAGACCCACTCCGATCATGTCCTGCGGGTGCTGCGCCCCTTTTGGTCATGGCTCGGCGATGACGCCCAGGTGACCAAATCTCGCGTAACGCCTGGCTTACTAGTTGGCATGAAAGCGCCGCCCCGGAGCCGGGTCGACGATGACGAGGAGGATGACGACCACGGGACATACGTACCCGATCTCCACGAGATGGCGTCGGCGATCCTCGGTGCTCGGGCGGCGTATGACGGCACATATGCGGGCGCTATCGAGCTGCTCATCTGGACCGTCCAGCGCAGGCGGGCAATCGTGGAGGCCAGGGTGCAGGATTTCACGCCTCGCTCCGACGGCAAGACTGGTCTGTGGTCGGTTCCGGCGGCGAGCCGGAAGGGCAGAAAGAAAAACGGGAAAAGGAAACGGCCATTGGTCATCCCGTTACCAGAGCCCGTCTGGTCATGTGTTGTGGCGGCCGCTGAAGCTCGGGGGGAGACGGACAGCCCATACCTTTTTCCTGCTAAGTCAAAATCCGGGCACATCAACGTATCGACGCTAACGCACTACCTCTCATACCTCCCCGGGATCAAAGCTGGTCCGCACGACATGCGGCGTGGTTTTGGTACCCACGGGGAAGCGATCCTCGGCTTTATGCGGCAAGACACTCGGCTGCTTTTTGATCACGAAGAGGAGCCCTTTTCCACTCGCGAGCTGACCCACCGCAGTGCCACGCCGGCGGCATCGATGACGGGCATTCACTACTCGCTGCATGACGGCACGCACAGGACGTGGCCGATCATGACTGCCTGGGCGGCAGCACTGCAGGGCGAGATGGATCGGCTGCTGGCCGAGCGGCCGAGACTGTACGAGCCGGCATTCGTGAAATCAGAAGTCGCGAGGAATAAGAAGATCCCAAAGGCGGAGCGGCACTCTTACGCTCCGCTGATGCCAATCGCGGCGGAGTGACCCGGATCTACCTCGTTTCCGGTAACCGAGGTGGAACCGGTACAGGCGGCCGCCGGTTGGTACCGTGATCGCCGGCTCCTCCCTCCGGCGGTCTCTCCAGCAGGCCGCCGGGTGTCTCGCTGCCCTCCAAGCCCGGCGGCCAACAAAAAAGGCGGCCCCGAAGGACCGCCTGGATTGTCTCGCCTCCGGAGCGACTATGCCCCGATCGCCGACTCCGGATCGCTCCGGCGCGCCCAGGCGTCGTGCAGGATGACGAGCATCGCTTCATTTTCCGTCTCGACGTCTTCGACGGGGCCGACGCGCTCGACGATGAATTCTTCAATATAGCCGACATCTTTGTGCGGCTCATATGCCGTCTGCATGTCACGCCAGAAGACGTAATCCTCGCGATTGACAGCAGCCCCGACAGCCGCCAGCTTGAAATGCGTGAGGCGGCCCTCAGCGACCTCAAGCTGTTTCGCCAGATAGTGATGATAGGGCTCCTTGCTGGCCTTCAGCGCGGCGATGGCGGCCAGCACGTCGTCGGTGCGGTCAAAGACCTTGCCGCCCAGATCGGCAGCGGCGAATTCCTTGATGCCGGCGTAGGCGCCGAGGCCACCGTTGTCGTCGTAGCGGATAAAGAACTTGGTCATTTTAGCCCTCATATTTGACCGGGCCGGCGTGTCTGCCCGGAAGTGATTAAGATACCCGGCGGCTATCTGCCGGGAATTGATTCAAATCTGCGGCGCCGGGCCGTCGTTGTCGTTTTCGAGTTCAGCAGCCACGCGGGCGGCCTCGCGTGCGGCATTGCGCTCGGCATCGATGCCAGCAGCAACAAGGGCAGCGGTCATGACGAGCGCCGGAAGCTCGTCGCGCCACTTCCGGATAGCAGCGTCGAGTTTATCTTCCATTGCCTCGGTCAATGCCCGGCGCTTGCCCAGCACGTTGCCGAGGTTGCTGACGCTGACGTCCAGGATTTCGGCCGCACGGGAGATCCAGCCGGAATTCTCGGCCAGCTTGCCTTTGTCGTCGTGACGGCAGCCGCCGATGATCATGACGCCCGTCCGGAAGCGCTCGAGGCGCTGGGTGTCGGTAAGCAGAGTGGTCATCAAAGACTCCATCAAGCGAAAGTGGCGAGGACATCGATGTCCTGCGAGGGAATGTTCAGGCCTTCTGGTACCGGATCAGCCATGGCGCGATCATAGCTTTTGTGCAGTGACGCCTTGCCACCCGGCCAGCAGCTGATCCACTCGTCGCTCACTTTGACACCATAGCCCCGACCCGCCCGGACCACCCGCGAACGGTAGACGGCCCGGCCATATTCGTCGCCGACGTCCAGCACCGCGTCCAAGATCATGGCGTCTTCGACCACACCGTCACCGGATCCGATCGAGCGGACGCGAAGGCGCCAGTCGCGAGGGACGGTGATATTGTGCTCATCGATCATTGCCGGCCACTTCGTGTTGCGGGAATACGTGTTCCAATCCCTGCCACGCTCCACGAAGTAGCCGGGATCTCCGCCTTCACAGTGGACATTCCATTCTGTGCCGCCGGTAGCGCCGTATTTGACGACCTGCTTGGCGGCTGCGACGACCGCCTTTTTGCGGATCGCCTGCAGACGGGCTGCGTAAGTGGGGCGCTCAGTCGACTGCCGGTAGCGGGCGTTCATGAACTGCGCCCGGGCAGCAGCCAGCACTTCGCAGACTTCGACGATGGCTTCGACGGCAGCCTTGAGCGTCATGCCACCGCGGGCCTCCTTTGGCATGTCGCGGATGTAATTCATCAGCTCAGACTTCGGGGCCCATCGACGAGCGAGGGGACGGAGATCTGCGGGCAAAGCGTTGAACGCGGCGTTGGTCGCCTCTTGCTTTTTAGTGAGCTTCAGATGAGTGCGCATGTCTATGTCTCCTAGCGCAGGGCGGCGAAGCGCTGGTTGTCGATGGTGCGGACGGCCTCTGCGTGGCACTTCTCTGCGCGGGCGAGATCAATGCGGACCTGCCCCCACTCGCGGCCCATCTCCGCCTGCTTCGGGTCGCTGTCATCCAGCTCGCGGGCGCCAGTCCACAAAGCGTCCTCGCGGGTGCGCAGCTCGACGATGCGGCGGTGCATGTCGTCGCGCTGGGCTTCGAGGGCCGCGATTTCGTCAGCCGTGATCGTGAACGGGTAGCTGCGATCGAGCTCGGCGCCGTCGACGGTCAGCGTGAAATAGGTGGCCGTCTCCAGGAGCTCAGCCTCGTGGCCCTTGGCCAGGTAAGTCGCCAGGGCCAGCGTCGCGGCGTCTTTGGCCTGAGTGTATGTCGTCATCTCTGTCTCTCCTGCGGCCTGGCACACCATGCGCCGAAGCCGTTGAAGCTAATATTGCTTCATATGCCGCCTGCGTCAATAGCCCTATCGAAAGAAAAAGCGGATTTTAAATGGGTTGGAAGCTAACTCGACTTAGCTTCCGATCCGAAAGATTTTTACCCCTTGAAGCGGATTTTAAGTCAAAGGGTATTGCGGATCGCAAAAAGTGTCTTATCCTTGATGCAATCCTCGTTGCCCAGGTGGGCCGGGGAATGCCCAACGGAGGGGCGATTGAAATGAAAGAGATGATGTTGTTTCCCAACCCGGTCGGACGCCTGCCCACGATCAATGGCGTCGATGTCGTCAAGGCTGTGATCGTCGTCGATCACGACGATCTCGAGGGCACCGTGGGCATTGCCTTGACGGCCGATCACAAGGCTCACACCACGGCTAAGGGCTACTACGGCGACACCGTCTGGGCGCTGGAAGCTCTCTATGATGCCGAGCCCGAGCCGGCCTGGAAGACCATCGATCGCGACTTGTTCAAGACGACGGCCAAGGAAGCCGGCGGCTGCACGTGCTACATCCACGCCCATGATGGCTTCTGCCCGTGCACGTGGGCGGAAGCCGTGGCACGCATCCATGTCGACGGCAAAGCCTCGCGCCCGCTGACGGCTGCCCAGCGCAAGCACTATCTCAATGAGATCGCCGGCTGCCGCCTCGACGACGACTACTTCACCGCCGACAAGCACCGCGACGACACTGACGCCGAGCTCTGCAAGACGGTGCTGCAGGCATGGACCGAATACGTGTCCCAGCGCTCCGTGAAGTGGGGTGCGTAACAATGGCCGCCAAGACCTACTCCCCCGAACTCATCAACAGCCTCCGCGTCGCACTTGGCGCGGAGGGGCGCCTGTCGAAGCTGGCAATTGCCGAAGACCACGGCATCACGCACATGACGCTCAATCGCCTGATCGACGAACACGACATTTTCGTCGCTTCGTCGGCGGTCTCCCTGGTCCCGGAAGACAAGATCGAAGCCATCCGCGACGTGCTCGGCCAGCCCGGGCACGCATCCATTTCCGACTACGCCAGGAAGATGGGTGTGAGCGCCTGGGTGCTCCGGAACGCGCTGGCCGAGGCCGATGTCTACGTGCACCCGATGTCGGCGCTCCGCAGCAATGCGAATCCCCTGACCGAGGATCAGATCGCCGAGATCCGCGAGATCATGGGCCAGCCCGGTCATCCGTCTGTCCGTGCTATGGCCGACCGCTATGGCGTCCCGCACGGCACGCTGGCGGGCATGATTTTCCGTCGCAAGATCTTCGTGCACCCGATCACGGAGAAGGCCCCGGCGTACACGTGGCGTCCCGCACCCCCGCCCAAGCCGGCTCCGGCGCCCGCTGCGGCACCATCGACGGTTGTCCGCTACTCCAGCCCTATGGCTCGCAAGCCCAAGCCCTCCAGCCGCCTCTTCGGCCCGCTGGGCAAGCCCAAGGCCCTCAAGCCGACAGACCGGGCCGAAATGGACCGCCTGATCGCCGAGGCAGTGGCTGCCGGCAGAGTCACCCGCTGCCCGCCCGCACATGCACGGGGCAGCCTGCCGGACGCGTGGTTTGAAGTGCTGGGGAAGGCATCATGAGCAACACCGTAAACCTGCCCGCCGCCTTGTCGGCGGAAATCGAAGCCTTCGACGCTGGCATCATGTGGCGCCCGGTCGTCGATGGCTACATCGAGATGACCGCTGCGGAGGTCAAGCAGTTCAAGATGCTGGGCGTGAAGGTCGCCAAGGCGCTGGGTGCCGACATGACAGTCCAGCGGGTCCAAGACATCATGTGGGCGCATCTCAAGAGCTGCTTCGACGGATGCCTCGATACGACTTCGCCTGACCGTCTTTTCCGGGCGGAAACATCACCAGCGGAGCTGCTGACGAAGATGGCGGCCAAGCTCGCCTTTCATCAGCATCAGTTCACGACGGAACAGGTCGCCGCCGGCCGGGCGGCAATAGAGGCCTTCGACGCTGGCGTGCGCGACGGTGACTTCGACGCCCAGCGGGGCGCCATCGAGGATTTCCGGGCGGCGGCGACCGGCGATCGGGAGCGGTATCTCTTCAGCTTGGGCGAGGAACTGCACCGCCAGCTCGCCGCCAGGGACGACGAGGTGCCGCTCTTCGGGCAGAAATTCGAGCGTGTGATCGAAGCGGCCGGTATCCGGATGAAAGTTGAATACCGAGGCATCGCGACGTTGGCCCTAGTCAGCTATCGGGCGGTCGACGGTGGTCCATTCATCTCGGAGAGCGGTTTCAAGTCACTGTCGGCCGGAGACGCATTCGGCATCATTGATGCCGGCGGGCTCGAGCCGTTGCGGTATTTCGCCGCCATCGCCGAGCAGTCCGTGCTCGACAAGAAAACCGGCAAGTTCGCGCTGGTGCCTGTCGACAAGGATTGGCTACGCGGCAGGTGTGCAGGGAGGGCAGCGGCATGAAGACCGGTTACTACGTCAACGTCAACGACGGCTACGGCAACAACTACCGCATGCGGGGCCCCTACGACACCCTGGCGGCCGCCGAGGCTGCCGTGATCCCGGTGTCCCGTGAAGCGGACGCCTTCGATCCGCGGTCCAGCTTCATGATGTGGGGCGTCATCAAGATGGAGGCGCCGGAGCTGCCGCTGGGTCGGCTCGGAGGTGCGGAATGAAGGAGTCGGATATCCTATATGAGACCGGCGACGGCCGCCTCTGGATCTGCCGCAATGCCCGCGGTGATTTCGAGGTCATCGAGAATGGCATGGCCTGCGCCCGGCGTCGCATCCTGATCGGACAGACCTACGGCTTGGATCACGCGATTGCCGCCGCCGACAAGCTGCTGGCGGAGATCCTGGCTAAGGAAGCCGAGCCGGTGTTCCGTGTAGTCAAGCGTGCCAGGCCTTCCCGACCACGCCCGGAGCCTGTGACGCCCCCAGACGATCGCCAGATTGAGCTGTTCTGACGCCGTGACACTTTCCCCGACATACGCCAAAACTAGCCCTCAGAACGATTCTGGGGGCTTTTCCATGGACGCTTGGCAGACACTACTACACTCAGTGCTCCCGCACCTGACGACCCGGCGCGTGGGGCGGCTCACGGGCAAGTCGCACCGGGTCGTGCAAAAATGGTATTCCGGCGACATGACGATCCCCGATACCGTCATGCACGCCGTTCAGGACCAGGCGCATCTGCTGGAGAAGTCGACGCTGGCTGCCGATCTCAAGATGATCGTCGACAAGGCCGAGCGTGCCGGCATCCATCCGGAGATAATAGGCAGCCACCTCGCCGCGGAATACCTCCGCATCACGGGCCACGAGATCGAGTAATAGTCGATTAACAATCCTTAACGGCTCGGCTTGCATGGAATAAAAGTCCGTGCTCTAAGCACCCTCTGCCGCTCGTCCCTGACGCCGGCAAATCGATCATTTCGAGGATGCCATGATGTCGCACGACGACGATGCGCCCCCGCGCGCCACCCCCCAGCAGATCCGAGCCGTCCAGGACCGCCGCCGCGTCGCCGCCCAGATCGCGGACGGCCGCCTGCCGCAGCTTTTTGAGCTCTATCTCGGCCTGGGTTTTGCTACTGGCGACTGGAAAACCGATCTCCGGATTTGGTGCAATGAGCTGAAGCTCGACCCCAGCCTCGCCGACTATGCCGACATCATCCAGCACACGAAGGCAACCTGCAGCCGGCAGGCTCTCGAAGCCCTGCGGGATGTGCTGGAAGTGGAAGACGACGGCCACGTCGAGCGGATCGATGTCTACCTCGCTGCCGCCGGCGACACGGACGCCCGCGCCCGCGTGGCCACGGCCATCCTGTCGCCGGACTATGGCCGCCCGGACGCCCAGCAAATCTTGTTTGGCTTGGCCGTCGCGCGCTCCGTCGAAGCTCTCAACGGCAATGCTAACGAGATCTCGCGTGCCCGTGCTGTGCTGCGGATGACGTATGCCGACCTCGAGGCGCTGGATCGTGCCGGGCGGCAGCTGGCCGAGGACGCCATCGTGCCGACTGCAGAAGAAGACCTGCACGAAAAAATGGCGGCGCTCGAGGAGGCCATTCGGGAAGACCGTGCGGAGATCGATCCCGAAATCAAGCCTCCTGTCGGCCTGATTGTCGTGCCAGCAGAAGCTGCACTGGCGACCAAGAGCGGGGCCCGTAAGGAGATCCTCGCCGGTTACACGGGCCTGATCGGCGCCCCGCTGCCATGGATTGAAATGCCTGACCTTGGCACGACCGTGGAAGCCATGGGCCAGCGGCTGCCCCATGCGGTCGGGGTGTTCCAGCGTATCATCGGCAGCCTGCAGCCGGGCGATCCGGTGCGGTACCGTCCGACTTTGCTCGTCGGTGAAGCGGGGACGGGCAAGACCACGTTGGCACGGGCGATTGCCGAGATCCTCGGCCAGCCCGTCGAAGTCCACGGGATGGCTGGAGCCAGCGATGCCTCGATCATGGGAACGTCGGCGCAGTGGCACTCGGCTCGCGAAAGCGTGGTCCTGCAGCTGATCAAGCGGACAAGGATTGCAAATCCGCTCGTGGTCTTCGACGAGCTGGAGAAAGTCGGCGAAGGCCGGAACAACGGGAACGCGGCTGAGGCCCTGCTGCCGCTGCTGGAGCCGCACACTGCGAAGGCTATCCGTGACCCGGCGCTCGAAGTGCCCGTGGATCTGTCGATGGTCAGCTACATCGCCACGGCCAACAGTTTGACCGGCATTCCGCGGCCGTTGTTGGACCGCTTCAACGTCATCCGGATGCCGGAGCCGGGATGGCAGCACATCGGGACGCTGAGCCGCGGGATCTTGGACAAGATCGCGGAGGAGCGGTCGCTCGACCGCAGGTGGTTTCCAGATCTCGAGGGCGACGAGATCGAGGTCATCAAGAAGGTTTGGCCTGGCGGCTCGATCAGGAAATTGGAGAAAGCCGTCAGGATCCTGGTCGACGGCCGCGACGCGTATCTGGGGAGAGCATGATGACTGACTTGGAAAAGCTCGAAGCGTGGCTCGAAAACCGGTCGCCCCTGATCGAGGATTTCCAATCCTTGGTTTCCGCCGTGCACGACGATCCGTGGCCGCAATTCCGCGTCACGGGGCAGTCGTACGACATGAAAACGGGGATGCTCCGGCCGACATATGACGGCGTGCCAGCCGGCCGGGTGGCTTACCAAGTCGGCGAGGGGCCCGAGTGGTCAGCTGTCGTTGAGCTGGCGGCAAGGATTACGGCCGTCCGCAGCCGGCGCTGGTATCCGATCACAAGGACTGTGCGACCGATTCCGCCGAAGTGGCAAGGATTGGCAATCGAGGCGTTTCCGTTCCTGTGTCACATGGAAATCGACCACGGGTGGTCAGATCTCATGATTGCGGCGTCGGGCTGGATTGCCGAAATCGGGCCGCCGTCCGGGTTCAAGAGCAGCCAGATCAAAGAGAAATATGCCACGCTGAGATGGTATGTCGACGGCCCGGATGACGGGATCGCCGACATCATCGAGGCGGCCGAGATCCTGTCGGGGCACCTGTGTGAGAAGTGCGGGCGCCCGGGCAAGCTGCGGGAAGGCGGGTATTTCACGACCCGGTGTGACGAGCATGCGTAAAATGCCGAGGAGTTTTTACCGGCATTTTTGAGCCGGCTTTATTGACTCGTTGGCATCATCGCGTCCGCTCGAAAACTGGGAGGCGTGGATGCAGGTGGTGGAGCTTGACGGCGTCGAATACGTCGTGATGCCGAAATCGGAGTATGACGCGATGTGGGCGCAGGCTATCGCCGATGCCCAGGCTGTCATTACGAGCTTCGGACAGCCGGAGCCCGAAATTGAGGTGCCGCCCGGACATTTCCAGGAAGCCCTGGGCGAGGATGGCGAGACAAAGATCTACGTGTGAGCCCGTCCGTGGTGCTGGACGACGGACGGGCTCGGGGTGCCGCTAGCGCATGCAAGCAAGCAGTGGGGCTAAGCGGCTTTCCGTGGCCACCCTTTTTTGAGTTGCATGACATGCCGCAGAGCAGCGTCGAATCCAGGGGTCTTGCACCTGTTGTCGATCATCATGCCGGCGGCCTGGGCATCAATAAGGATACTCAAATTGGCCATGGCCATCGCAAGGTGAGGCAGGCCTGATCCGATCGGCTGGCCATCCTCATCGAGTATCAGCTCACCACGCTCGTCGACTTCGTAGTCCGTCTCAATGCCGGACGCCCACAGCATGATGTGGCGCTGGGCGGCCGCTATATACGTGCGGGCGGGAATTGGCGTCTCGCGCCAGTTGTGGGCATCATACTTCAGGGCGCCGCTATCGTGGGCGCCAGCCAGGTAAAGCAGCGCCAGCGGTGGAATGGTCGAGAAATCGATCTTGACGGATCCGGCTACGGTCTTGGGGTTTTCCATGATCTCAGGCAAGGGCTCGCGGGCAAGGTAGGCGTCGACGTCAGTCATGCCAGCACCAGGTCATAGTCGGCGTTCTTGATCACCAGCCGACGATTCATCAAAGTCTTGATGGCGCCCTCGATGACGAGCTGCTCAACCTGCAGGTCACGGGACGCCTCCCTGACGAGCCGGCGCGGGTTGACCGGGACGCTCGAGATCCGGGCGAGAACGGCATCGGTGATGGCCGGGTCAGCCAGGTGAAACATTCTCATGCTGCTTTCCTTCCCGCCAGCCAGTCCCGCATGTGGCGGCTAAAGGCATACCAAGCTTCGTCGGTGGTCATCTTGCGCCAGGGGCGATCCTCGAGCACGGCCACCAGTTCGCAGTAGCTGAGGCCGCCACGCTCGTTCAGGCGCTCCAGCGTCTGGTAGTGATTGCGCTCGGCTTGGCGGCGATGGGGCTCAATGAGAGACCAGGGAATGGTCTCGGTGGTGCCGAGGATTTTGAATCGGTCGGTCATAGCTCACCTTTTGGGCGGTGGTGGCAGATAACCGGCACCCGCTTCGACGGTGATAGGCTGACCGGCATTGATCCAGCCTCGTACCGCCGGAGGATCCTGCAACAGACACACACCCATGACGCCCTCATCAGGGATGGCCCGATACTCAAATTCGAGGTTTGACGGCGGCTCCACCCGGCGCCGCTCCACCGTCTCCAGCCAGCGGACCTCGGTCAGCGACACTCGGACGGGGCGCCAGGCAAACACGCGGTGCCACTGATAGTCATCTCTCCGGAACAACTTCATTCTGTCTCTCCATCCTCGAGCCACGCCACAAACAGGCGCTCGCGGCCCATCATCAAGCTGGCAATAAATTCATGCCGGCCGTCGCAGACGACGAACCGGTCGGCTTCCCAGTGCCCCACGATGCTCGGAAAAGGGGCATTGTCGCCGAGGCACAGGAGCTTGCGGAAACTGCCCTCGACGTCGCCTACGGCCATCCGGCTGCGGTTGCCGAGCTTGGCCTGGTCGATATCAATCCATGCCGTCCTGACGACCTGGGAGGGGCGGACGGAGAGGCTGCGGTCTTGGGCGGTCCAGACGGTCATGCTGCCACCTTTCGGGTCATCTCATGAGCCCGCAGCAGACCGCTGACGATGTGCTGCATGGAGTAAGCCTCGAATTCTTTCGACGGCTGATCCTCGCCGATGATGTCCTTGATGTGCTGCCAGACATGGGTGCCCTCATGCACAAGCATGCCGACGACATCGTAGGGGGCGGCAGACGTGTCGGTCTCATCGTCAAGGGTGACAATCAGGTGTGGCCCCTTGTCCGTCTCGAACCGCGTCATGGCGCCGGCGGTGTTTGGATATGGAGCGTCGCAGGTCAGTTCGAGGCTCTTGTGCAGGGTCTTCCAAGCCTTCTTGCTGGGGCAGAACCCGAGGGAGATCGGCAGCCAGCCACAGGGTATCCAGACGACCTCGTTGCGGAGCTTGCTTGTCATGCTGCCTGCTCCAGTTCTAGCGGCTGCCGCTTCCAGCCCAGCGCCCGCCAGCGCCCGGCGTGGATGAAGACGATGCTGGTGTGGCCGCCCGGGTAAATGAGGGTGTGTGCATGGGCCCATTTCGTCGGCCCCTTGGCATAATCCGGCATCAGCACCTGGCAGGTACCGCCAGAGGTCACGCCCTGCTTTTTGGTTGGGGTGTGATCATGATCTTTGGAGATCCGCTGCGCCAGACCCAGGAAACCGGCGGTGGTGCCGGGCTTGCCGGCCGGGCCCAGGTGACCGTGCCAGCCACACTGGACACCTTCGACGAGATGGCTGGCGTCGGGACCGGTCTCGGGGATGAAGTGTACAGCATCGAGAACATTGTCGTTGTCGTGCTTGCGGACGGCATACTCGAAGATGGACTTCTTCTCGTTCCGCTCCAGCCACTCCAGCACCTTGTCATTGAGCTGGTGGTAGAGACGGGCATTCATTGGATCGCTGCGCCAGTCAGCCTCCTTGAGCCACCGATAAAGGGCGAGATCGTGGTTGCTCTCCACCGCATGGATCTGCATCCACGGGCGCCGCAGGGCAGACAGGAAATCGACGACCTTGGCAATCTCGTCGGAAATGGAGCGCCCGGACAGGTAGACCTTGAACTGGTGGAACGGGTCAGCCCGGTTGTGGTGGTTTCGGGTGTAGAAGTCGAAGACGTCGTGGACGAAGCACTCGCGGATCTTCAGGGCATCGATCATCGGGGTGTCATCGCCCTTGCCAATCCCAAAGGTGGCGGCGCCCACGCCTGGATCCAGGTGCTCGACATGGCCGTCGCCGAAAGTGCAGCCCGGGATCTCATGACCGGTAGTGACGACGCCGCGGTCGACCCGGATGTCATAAACCTGGAAGCTGCCGTCGAAGGCATCGGCATGGATGTGGTGGCTGTAGATGTAGCCGTCGGCATCAATCTCGATCAGGAAGGCCCCGACCACGTGGTGGAAAGCGGCCTTGTAGCCTTCCTTTTTCTTTACGTAGTTGGGTGGGTTGCAGCAGCCGGTGGTGGCGACAAATACGGGCTGGGCCAGCGGGTCGCGAGGAACGCTCTCCAGCTCCTGCTTGGGGTGCGGATAGACCACCGAGCGCCCCTTACCGTAGGTCTGCATCGCCGACATCGGATGCTGGGCAGTCGGTCGGATGTTGGGCTCAGCGGCAAACCACAGGTTCTCTGCCAACTCATGGCGGTCACATGTCAGCCATGGGGAGAGGTCAGCCGGATAATCCCTGACGGTATCCCGCTCCTCTAGCCGGCGCTTGTCGCGGACGCCACCGCCAAAGAGATTGATGTGCCAATTCTTGGCGTAGGTGAACTGGCCGATCTTCATGTCGGCGTTGAGGTGGATTGCCAGTGCCCGCAGATTGACCATGAATGGGCCAATCGCCGGTGTCTGATCCTGAATGGAAGTCAGCAGGAAGCGCTGGACGCCATCAGGCGCCTGGGCCTTGGTCTTGGGCTTGTCGCGGAACAGAGGGCCATCCCAACCCGGCGGGTAAATCATACCGGGGTCAATGACGTTGCGGGAACCGACGAGCTCACCGTCGCGGTAAACCAGTTCTGCCTTGTCGCGCGGGCGGTCCCGCCACCAGCCATGGAGCTGGGTGTAGTCGCAGAGGTTGCGTTCTACGTCCGGAATGGACGGCGGTGGGGTCACCTCGGGCGCAGCGTCCCGGGCCATCATCAACCAGCGGCGATACGTATTGAAGTTGACCGGTCGACCCAGCATCTCACTGCAAATGTCGCAGGCATCCCTCTGACTTCCACCTGCCTTTTCGGCCTGGCGCAGCGCCTTGACCGCGGTGACGAGGATATTGGGATCGAGAGCTTTACCCTGCATCACGCTGCCTCTTTCTTTTCCCTGCGCCAGAACTTGCCCAGGGCGTTGCTTTCACCCCGGCTGATCGATGCCAGCGTCCGCTCGCCGAGGTATCCCCACCGCTCGAGACAGGCTTCCCAGCCATGGCTTTCCCGGAGCCGCAGGATCTCGTCGCGGGTCGGACGGCGGTAGAGGTGGCTCCAGTCCGCGGATGACATCTCAGGCCCCCGTCTTCGTGCGGGTACGCGTACGCGGGGGCGCAGGCGGCTGCGGGGTGGTGACGACGGTGACCAGTCGATCGATCTCGTTTGAGACCTGGACGCCGACGGCTTCGACGCTCTTGGTCACTCGCTCCTCGACTTCCTTGAGGTCGGCCCGGGTGATCGCCGTCGTCCGGAGCTCGGTCACGGATGTTTCCGTCACGGACACACGGGCGTTGGTCAGCGAGATCTTCTCATTGGCGATTTCGATCTCACGCTTGTTTGCGCCGGCCTTAGCTTCAAGCCGGACGAGCCAGACGATGAAGCCCACGGCAAAGCCCAGGCCGGTCATGATTGCGGACCATGGGAGCTGGTTCCAGTCCATTCTACTTAGTCTCCGGAATCAGGATCCGGCGAACGGAACCAAGCTTGCTTCTGCAGTCATCCCCGGCTGCAGCCAGGTCGATGACGTAGATGCCGACATCACGCTGGGTGCCGGCAGTGGGTGCCTTCGGCTGCGGAGCGCAGGCCAGAAGATGCGAGGGGACGACTGGAGCGGAAGTGGTCGCGCAACCGGACAGGAGGAATGTCATTCCGAGAACAGCCACCGTAGCGGAATGAGATCGCGTCATTTTAAGCCCCCGATCTCATCAGCCGTTTTAAGGGCCTCTGAAAGGGTCTTTGCGATCGGGCCATCTTCACCCACGGGAACCGAATTCACCCGCTCCTTGCCAGCTGTGGAGGCTCCGTTTCGGCGCTCTGTCGCCTTCGCGTCCTCGGTCATGGCTTCGACGGCCCGGCGGTGGGCGTCACGCTCGGCTTCGACGGTCTGGATCTCCAGCTGCAGGGCACGGTTGCCCAGGTGCTGGTTCCAGACCAGCAGCCCCAGAACGATCACAGCCAAGCCGAGATAGAAGGGAAGAGCGTTCATCACACGCCCTCCCGCACACCCTCGAGGCAAAGCTGACGCTCCGCTTCCCGGCGGTTAGTGAGCCCGCGGACGACCTTGCCGCCGGCACGGTTCCACTTCGGCAGCTCATTGCAGGCACCGCGGAGGTCACCGGCATTGGCCTTCTTGACCAAGGTGGAGCTGCAGGCGGCGCCGGTGCCGACGTTGTAGGACCAGCTGACAAAGGCAGCCTTGGTCTTCATCGGGACAGTCGCCGTCAGGCACTTGTCGAGGCGGGCTTCATAAGCGGCGATTTGCTTGGCCAGCATGCTGTCGCACTCGGCCTTGGTCGCCTTGTCGCCCTTCCGGACGCCGTCGGTCTCGCCGTAGCAGATGGTCCAGACGCCGACGATGTCGGGATAGGCGGTCAGCGACAGCCCCTCCCATCCGCCGATGAGGGCTACGGTCATGGCCATCCCGGCGGCTGTGCCGGCGATCAGGCCCTTGCTGGTCTTCGGGGTCTTCACGGGGGCCACCTTCGAGGGACGGGAGAACAGGGAGCGGATGAAATCGAGGAGGTTCACTTGTCGCCTCCCGAGACGGTCGACTGGGCGACGAAGCGGGCCACGAAAGCCCCCATGGTCACCAGCATCGAGACGGCGGCAAACACACCCGGGCGCACAGGCAGGAAGGGGCCGGCAATCGCCAGCGCCACTTCCAGCCCGGACAGCACCGCGGCTGCCAGGATCAGGCGGATGGACCACGCGTGTCTGAGAATCTTGCCGGCGTCAGGAACGAGGTGCATCACTTGGCTCCCTTCTTCTGGAAGCGCTTCAGGTAGTTCACGGCAGCCACAGCGACGCAGGCGCCGACGAGCCAGGGCCAGATACCCAAGGCGGTCGGGATCGCCAGCAGGACGGCCAGGAACAGCCAGAAGCCGACGGCGGCGCTGAGGTTGACGTCGACCGACTTAGGGGTGGCGGACTTGGGCTGGTTGTCGTTCATGCCGCTTTCCTCTTCTTCGATGTCTTGGGAGCGGCTTCGCGGACAGTCCGCAGGCCATATTCAAGGATGCACTTGGCCTCGGCCTCGTTGTCGTCTTCGACGCCAGCACGGGCGATTGCGGCCGCTTTGGCGTCGTCCGTGGACAGACCTCCGGTGCAGAAGATTTCCTTGCGCCAGGTGCCCGGCATGACCGACACGACAGCTGCACCGTGCTTGTGGGCCAGGGCCATAGCGACGCCGGCGAAGCGCTCGAGCAGCTTGCCGCCGATGCCCCGAGCGAAGTCCATTTCGATGATGACGACTTCGGGCTTGGCCCACGTCATCAGGCCGTCCAGCTCCGTAAAGCAGGCGTCCAGGAGGAACGGGTGGCGGACCGTGATCGACCCCTTGGGGCAGCCCTCGGAGAAGTCCTTGCGGCCGGAAAAGATGGTGCCGTCATCTTTGTTGAAGGCCCATCCGCAACGCGTGGCCATGTCGAGTGCGAGGATCCTCATGCTGCAACCCGCTCAATCTTGACGGTGACGCGCAGACCCAGGGCCTCTGCGATAGCGAGTAGCCGGGATTCGGAGAAATAGGTGTGATGCCGGTTGCGGAGATAGCTCAGTTCCTTGCGGGAACATGTCGGCAAGATCAGCACGAGGTCTCGGTCATTGAGCCGCCGGCGAAAAATCTCACAAGCGATCTCATGCACGATCGCAGACTTGCGGGTTTCGAGAGATCTAGAATGCGTGAACTGCGAACTCATGCAGCAATCCGATCGCGGATCAGGCCAAGGCCGGCGGCGAGGGTTTCGAGACGTTCAAGGGACATCGAAAAAGCGACGCCCTGGCGCAGGTTCGAGACTTCAGAAGGGGAAATAGTGGGAAGGATTCGCTTCAGATCAGGCGTTTTCAGACCAGATTTGACGATGTGATCCGCGAGAATGTCGACCAGAACGTCCTTTTCGGCGCGTTCTGCCCAGCGCTTATTGACAGTAGTCTGAGAAGAAGTCCTAAGCATCGGTCCGCAGCACTCAAGGATTCACTTTGTAATCCGAGGAAGCGCACGGGCTAAATCTTGCAGCAAGAGAAGTTCCGAAAATAGTGAAACCCTGCTGTGTCAATTTTCAATGTTGACAAGAAAGCACCGAACCGGCGGACTTAAAATCCGCGTTGCTAGGACTATTAATCCTTCGACTTTCGAACGATCTCGAAATCTTGCAAAAAGTGCTTGCCGCGTTCGTGCTTTGGCAGCACAATCCACGTTAAGGACGCACGGAGAGGCGTCCACAAAGCAGTGTGGTTACGTCAACAATGGCCGAATTCATGTCGGCGGAGGAGCAAGCCCAGTTTCTGGCTGCTCTGAACTCCGCATCTTCAGAAGTCACAGCTCCGCCGGAAGGCGTTGAGCACCTGTATTCACCCGGCGAGCGCCACTTCGGCGTCCATGCCGTGCCAATGTTCAACAACGGCTGGATGGTCGTCCCGCAGGAGCGCGACGAGCGCCGCATGCCGTCCAAAATCGACGGTCGTGCATTGAAGTGGGGGCCGTTTCAGAAGGAACGCCCGCCGGTCGACGAGGTTGTGCGGTGGACCAAGCAGGCCCCGATCGCCAACACCGCCATTATCCTCGGCCCGGTGTCCGGAAACACGTTCTCTCTGGACGTCGACGTCAGCGATGAGCGGATGTCTGTGCAGGTGCAGGAAATCGCCGCTGAAATCCTTGGCGAAACCCCTTTCCGCCGGGTCGGCAGCGAGCCAAAAATCGCTCTTGTCTACCGCTATCCGGAAGGCATGGCGCCCGCCAACAGGTCGCACCATTTTGTCGACGCCCAGGGTGAGCCATCCCACCACGCTATTGAAATTCTCGGTCCCGGCAAGCAAATCACCGCTTTTGGACTGCATCACAAGACCGGCAAATACTTCGGCTGGCTCGGTCAGCAGCCCACGATGGCCGGCCCCGAGCTGGCTCCCGAGGTCACACCTGAGCAGCTCGCCGAATTCCTTGATGTTGTGGAAGCCCGCATCGGCAAGTTCGCCAGCAATTCGTATGGCGGCGGCAACGGATCCTGGGAAGCCGTCGACGTGGACGGTGTTTCCGTCCCGCGCGTGGTTTCTTCCCAGTTTGCGGACTGGACAGAGGATTCCTCCGGCATTGTCGTTGACGGCCGCGACGCCTTCTTATGGGCTCTCGTAAAAGAGACTGTGAAATCCAATCCGTCGAAGTCGCAAACCGAGGACGGTAAGGACCAGCTGCGGAGCCTCGCATTCGAGCAGTTCCGCCAGAAGGCCCGCCACGACGGCAAATGGACGGATTCGTATCTCAAGACGGAAATCTGGGGCAAAGTCAGCCGCGCCGCCGAGATGCTGGCTGCCGGCATCATCAAGCCCCGCGCCGACGTTACGAAATCCGGCCGCGTCATCGAAAAGACGGTCGTCAAAATCGAGCAGCAGGACGACACCTTCTCGTATCTGCCGCAGAACAACCGGTCCGGGCTGAAGGTCCAGTATTCCGAGACCGCGACGCCGGAAAACATCGAAAAAGCCCGCCTGAAGACCGACCGTTCCGAGATCGGTGCAGAGACCTCTGCCGCCGTCGTCAAGGGCGTCAACACCTGGTTGGATGACGTCTACGGCCAGAACAATCGGGTGCATATTTTGAAGGCGCCGACGGGCTCGGGTAAGACAACCAAGGCCATCGCGACCCTGGCTGCCGATCCCCGTACCAAGGCGTGGGACAATGTGGAGACCAACCCCGAGGAAGGCGAAAAGCCAGGGCCCTTCGTGTTTCTGCTGCCGACGTATTCCAACATCGCCGAAGTCCGCGAGCGTGCCGAGCTGCTCAATCTGGACGGCAGCCTCTCCGACGACGATCTCCGTATCCAAGCGTCCGAGCGTGGTCTCGTGCCGGAAGATGCAGCTGACAGCGTGATCGCTGGCCTGCGTATCAGCGCCCAAAATGCCGGCCTCAGGACGATGGTCTACAAGGGCAAAATCGCCGCCGGCTGCCAGAAGGCGGACAAGGTCTCGGCCCTGATGAAGGCAGGTATCGGCACGGCTGGCATGTGCAAGATCAGCCGGCCGGCCGAAGTTGAGGAAGGCGAAGAGCCGAGGTCCGAAGAGATCACGTGTGAATTTTATGCGTCCTGCCCGGCCATCCAGCAGCGCAAGGATATCCCAGACAGCCACATCGTATTCATGCCGAAATCCTTCCTGTCGCTGTCGATCCCGAAAGAGCTCAAGAATCCCCGCGGCGTGATCGCCGACGAATCCATCTTCGATCTCCTCGTTCACTACGCCACTTTTGATCTCGAGATCCTGACCAAGCAGCGTGCCGACGCTCGGCTGACTAAGGACGAGAAGGCGGCCGGTATGGATCCGCTCGAGCTCCACGACGACCGCAAGGGTGCGGTCGCGGTGGTGTTGCAGGCGATCAAGGACAAGGTCTGCCCCGCTGCAGCCCTGCGAGCATATGAAGAAAAGACGCCAAAGCGGGTGGTGACTGGTCTTGATCTTGTCCGCTCGGCTAAGCGGGTCACAGGCTCGGCGATTGTCTCCGGCTCCGCCATCTCGCCGGACATGAGCGAGGAGCGTTTCAATGAAGTCGTGACCCTGCCGCAGGGCGAGGGTATCAAAAAGGAACACCGGTTCTGGAGCATCCTGGAAGATCGCATCAAGGCTCTGATTGCCGACGAGCTGGCACGCGATGCCGCCAATGGCCCGATCATCCCCACCGCGACTGGTGACCACGACTACCGCCTGCAGGTGCTGGCTAACGAAGACGGCACAAAGTCCATGTGCATCAGCTGGCTCGAAGAAGCCAATTGGACCGGCGTGCCGACGATGCTGCTGGACGCCAGCGCCGACGAAAAGATCCTGGGCAAGGTGTTCTCGGGCCGTGAGATCGTCGTCCACGAAGTGCCGTCCGACATGAACCTGCGGACGATGGCTGTGGTAGATCGCCGCCTGTCCGTGAAGTCGTTTTTGCCTGGCATCGACGCCGACGCGGAAGTGAAGATCAAGGCCGCCAGGATCGTCTATGAGACCCGCCAGCGCATCGCTCGCATCTGTGCCATGCATGCCAACGGGCGCGTCGTGTTCCACATGCCGCTGAAAGTCCGCCGGGTAATCTCGAAGGGTTGGGCGCCGCCGGTCAATGCCGACTTTTTGCACATCGGTGCCGAAGCCGGCCTGAATTTCGCGGAACGCCACGTTGCCGTTGTCGAGATCGGACGGCAAGAGCTGCCGACCTGGGTTGTCGACGCCATTGTTGCGGCCCTCACGTATCGTGACCCGCAGCCGGAGGAACGGATCGATTACCTCGGCACCGGCATGGACGACGAAGGCAAAGACTTGATGCCGGCAATCGTCGACCGTGATGTGCTGATGCGTGACGGCAAGATCGCGACGTACGCTATGCATGAACACCTGGGCCCAATGGCTCGCCGGGTGCAGTCGCAGGCGCGCGAAGAGAAAGCAAGACAGGGCATCGGCCGCGTCCGCGCCGTCTACAGCGAAGAAACCAAAGTCGCCTACGTTTTCAGCCAGTCCGTCCCCGACGATCTGGTTATCGACGACGTCCGCGGATGGGATGATTTCAAGGGCGGCACTGCTCTCTGGGACGCCGTGCGGCTGGCTGGTGGCATCATCGATGCCGAGCTGATGCTGCATTACATGCCCGAAGCAAGCAAGCCGGAGGCCGTCCAGCGGTGGATCGGCAAGCTGCCAGAGCGCGTGACCCGCAACTACCACCGGGTGGTGTCGACCGATGCCAATGGATCGGAAGTCGTATCCCTCGTGCCGGGCGTCCTGGAATGGCCAGGCCGCTATCTCAGCAAGATGGCCCGCGCCGTGAAGGTCGTCCGCAAGCCGGTGTCCCTCGATGCCTGCCAGCATCAGGTGTTGCCGGCCGATGTCCGCCCAGAATGCAAAGTGGAAGCGGTCGTCGGATCCCGCGAGGATCGCGTGCTGGAAGAAGATGGCTTCCGCCAGCACTGCTGGCAGGAGTTGATGCGGCGCGGGGAATTCCCAGGATGGGATAAGCTCGCCGATCCAATGTCCGGAGGTCTGGCTTTCCGCTGCGGACAGGACGACTACGCCGAAGCCCGGCTGTCGCTGGGCGAGTGGCAAGCCTTGTCGATCATCGATGATCCGTGGGTCTACAGTGGCGAAGAGGAAGAGGCGGCAGCCGAAGCCACCGCCGTTGCCGCTTAAGCTTCTTCTTCGACAGCCACCGGCAACACGAAGGTCGCCGAAAAATCGGCGGCCGCGCCAACTGTGCCGGTCACGACGAGGCGAATTACGTCGCCCCGCTTGAGATTGTACGATGCAACCAGCGGCAACTCTTTCCCCGTCTCGCTCGAGCTGAAAGCAAAGGCCGGCAGCAGCATGTTGTCGATCAGCCCATCGACGACGAGCTGGTGGATCTCGAGGCTCGCATACCAGCTGCCCGATCCCGAAGCCGTCAGCACGCGAGCGATCGGCGGCGAATCCATGTCGAGAACGCAGTCGACCGGCACGCAGAACAAGGCCGACTTCGAGCCGACGCCGCCGGTGATGGAGAACGGCGCCACCACGACCTGCGGCGGGATCTCGACCGGCTCGCCACCACCGCCGCCGCCTTCGCCAGGGGCGCCATCGGCAGCGATCGTCTGCCAATAGCCGGCAAACCGGTCAGCTTCGAAATCCGCCCCAGCAGTGTGCGGCTCAATGCATTCGAAAGAGCCAACACCTTCGACGTAAACGCGGTCGCGGATGATGTAAGCGGCACCCATGGACCAGTCACCGCGGGCCCGATACGTCAGCACGGGAATAGCCAGCGGTCCGATCTGCGTGTCGTCGCTCATCGTGAAAATGAGAGCGTCGCCGTCGTTGTTGAGAGCGATGTTGGAGATCGTCTTGACGCCAGTGTTGACGGCCGTCTGCAGTGCCTCGAGGTCGGTCTTGAGGTTTGAAAAATTGCCGTCGATTTCGGCCGCGGTGAGCGGGGCGCCCTTGCCGGCGCGGGTGATGATGTCGACCATTTTAACGACCGTCTCCACGGAATACTGGGAAAATAGACATGGGAATGTAGCCCTGGCGCCGCGGACGGGGCTTGCCGACCACAGCCATTTCGTAAGGGTTGTCGTCCGTCGGCCAGTCGACGATTGCCCGGGGCTCGCCTGTAATCATGACCTGCCGGCCGCCGATCATTTCGTAGCGGGCAGGGAAAGGCATCTGGCTGCCGATCTCTGGCTGTGACCCCAGGCCCACGGCGCCATCAGCCGGCACCTGGTTGCCGTCATAGGCCATAGTCGCGAGACCGCGCCGCGGCTTCACTTTGATGCGCTGGCGTTCCTTGCGGATCTGCTGCCGAAGAAAGGCTATGGTCTTCTGGCTCATGCGTCTTCTCCGTTGATCAGATCAATGCCGCGGGTGGCCTTGACGACCTGCCCGGCGACGAAGATCCGGCGCGACAGCAGGTTCTCTGAAACCAAGGGGATCATCGAAACCTTCAGCCGCGTGGGCTTCTCTTGGACGGCGCGGCGGCAATCCTTGCGGCGTGAGGCGGCGGCGACGGCAACGGCGTGCTGCTCGGGCTGCTGGTTTTCCTTGACCACGCGACGGACGGAATATGTCGGACTGGGGAGGAAGCCGGTATCGATCGGCCGCTTCACTTTGTCAGCGTCGACAATGAAAGTGGTGTCGCCGGCCACGGAGAAAGCGTCCGCCGGCAAGGCTTCCGTGTAGTCGTCGGCGAAATAGTCGTCAGCAGTGTAGCCCTGCAGCAGGCCGCCAACCGGCTCACCGTCGACACCTTGGGCCAAGGAGACCGCGATCTTGACGACAATCCATTGGCCATCCTCGCCCCAGTGCTTCTGCAGGCGGATGACCTTGCCGACGACAAGGCGGGTCGAGTTGTCGGCGACCCACGGCACGGTGACCATGACGCTGTCCCGCAGCGTGATGTCACGCGCCAGGTGCCACGGGTAGGTCAGCGTGATGTGTAGTGACCTGGCACGCTCCAGCAGTTTTTTCCGCAGGCGGGCGACAAGGTGGCCGATGACTTCCTGGCCGGCGTCCTTGTCGGCGAAGGCATAGTCGCCGTTGCGCAGGACAGCCTGGGACGGCACCTGCTTCCAGTACGGGTGGTGGCTGTAGCCTTCCGGCGTGGGGCCCAGATAGTGCCACTGGAAATCATCGGGCTTCTGCCAGAAGCTCGTCGAGACGTGGTCTTCGAGGCACTCATAGCGCTTGCCGCCATAGACGACATGATCGCCCTGGTACCAATCCCCGGTGTCATAGACCTCGGCTCCCGGCTCCTCATGCAGATCGATCGTCGAGACTTCGCCTTCGTCGATTTCCGTCTCGGCGCCGGCCACGCCCTGGACTGGCAGGTCGACCACGACGTGCACCAGCTCCTCACGCTCTTGCGTGTATTCGTACTCGAGGAAGACATGCTGGAAGCGGACGACGTGCCCGATGAGATTGATCTGCTCTTTGTGGATCATCGAGTAAGTTTGCGGGCTTGTATCGGGCGCATACGTGCCCTGGTCGACGTAATCCTGCTCAAAGACCCGGCCGGAGAAGAAGGTCGGGCCGTCGAAGCTGGTGTGGTAGACGCGGCTCGGGCCCAGGCTCCAGCCGGCACCCAGGTCGAGATCCACGCCATTCGGCATGTCGGTGTCGGCGTCCGTGATGAAATCCGGCGAATACGTCCACACGTCGCCCAAGCGGGCAGCGATATCGCAGCGGCCCTTGGCTTGCTGCGTCCATCCAGCACGCAGCGTGACGCGAGCACGCCCGACCGGGCCCTGGCCCTCGACGAGCTCCACCTCGGGATACCCTTGGTCGTCATGGAAATGAGCGGCCGACATATTGATGATCCGGTCGCCAGTGATCATGTCGGACAGCGAGACCTCGTGGGTCACAGGATCGATGTAGTAGACGGCAGAGCGGCCCAGCAGATACGTCGCCGGATCGTCTTTGTCCGTGTCGTCGAGTAGCAGGCAGGTTTCCGGCTTGCTCACGAGCGTGCGAGCAAACACCATGATGGCCCCATCCTCGGTGCCGTCATCAGCATTCGCGACAGCGGAGATGTCTTCCGGAGCGCACACCAAAGAGAGCGTCTGCGTGGGCGCAAAGATGTCGCCAACCGGAGTTTCAATCCTTGCACGAGCGATGACCACCGCGTCGGCAGGATCGCCGGTGACGGATTCGGAGACGATGATGCAGCGGTCAGAGCCTTCGAGATTGATGGCCCAACCGGTCTGCTTTTTCTCGAGCGTGATTGCCGCCCATCCGCCTTCGTCGACCTCGTAGTCGAACGTGTAGCCGAGGTTCGGATCGCAGTGCAGCAGCCGATTGAATGGCGTATCCAGGGAAGGGACGAAGGCGACGTAGATCATGCCGGCGCCTTCCATTCTCTGAGCTCAAGCGACCACGTGCCCAGGCCGCTGAGGAAATTCTGCTGCCCGGTCATGGGACCGCGGAGGCCAGTGATGATATGCTTGTGCCCGACGGCCAGATGCTTCGTGGCATTGGCTGCGATCTTGACGATCCGGCTATCCTCTTCGTCTTGCGTGAAGGGGTAGCGGATGTCCGGATTTGCAGGATCGTAAACCCAAACCGAGCCCGGCACCGGCGGCCGCGACAGGATGCATTGCTTCGTGCCAGCCGGGATTTTGGACGTCCATTCTTTGATAGTGTGGACAGTGATGAGGCTGCCCGGCGGAATGTCCGCGATTGCCGGCACGCGCCAGACGGCATTGCTGCCGGCGGTGATCGTCAGGTGATACTTGGTCTTGTGACCCGGGCGCAGGACATGGGCCTCTCCGCCGAAGGTCTCGCGGAAGGTCACTTCCCCGACTTCCTGCCAGTCCTCCTCGAAGCCGCAGCCGGCCCGCAGCGGGATGACGATATCGGGGCCAAAATAAAGGTCGGTATCGCCGATCATCAGTAGCCTCCTGTCGCCGAGCGCGTGACGTAAGACCGCGCCTCGTCGAGCTGGTCCGGCGTCTGCATCGCGTGGATCTGCCTGCCGCCGGGGATGTTGATCGTCACCGGGTGCAGAGCAGGAGCGCCGCCGCCGGCAGTGACGTAGCCGCCGTCAGGATAAGCAGCGACCGGCCGGACCGGAGCCGCAGCGGATCGGATCGTCTGGGCGTAGGCGCGCGTGCCGCCGGCGTCGGCGATGGCATTGCCCTGCTCGCGGACCTTAGCGAAGGCGTCTTCCACGCCGTACATCTTGTCCGTGACCCAGCCGACAGCGCGGTCGACAAAGGTTCCATCCAGCAGATCGGCCAGCATCTTGCCAGCCCAGAAGGCCGCCATCAGCCCGGCTGTCCAGCCGGCGACAGTCGCGACAAAGGTGGTGACCGCAGCGCCGGCCGTCCCAAGGGCGAGCGGCAGCGCAATCGAGATCGCCGACATCACAAGACCCAAGGCACCGAAGATGCCGTCAAGGACGCCGGTCAACTTGAGCAAGCCGAGGAACATCAGCGTGCCGCCGAGATCCCAGCCCATGGCCGTGAAGAACTCGTCGACCTTCTGATAAAGGGCCTGGAACCAGCCCCACGCGGTCTTCACATGCCCCCAGAAAACCTGGAAGCTCTTGATGACGTCATTGATCCAGGCAAAACGGCCGGTCGCGTCCTGCTGTAGAACGAAGACGCCGTAAAGCTGCTGGGCGAATTCCGTGATCCAGTCAGCGGCGATCTTCAGGGCGGCGCCGATGTTGGTCCACGCCGACACGGCCGGGTCGATGTTGCCCGAATTGAAGCCTTCCACGAGCTGGCCGTAGACGCCCTGCACCCAAGCCATGATTTGGCCGACGAAGCCGAAGAGCCCGTACAGCTGCTCGAGAACGGGCTGCACGGCATCACGCATGGACGCGATCATGGCGATCACGTGCTCGACCACACCACGCATCTGGCGGCCGATGCCGGTCTGGACGTTGTAGCCCCGTCCCGAGATGATCGCCCACATGTCCATGGCGACCAGCTTTACGTGGTTGAAAGCAAGAATGAGCTTGTCGATGAAGGCGTTGATCTCAGCGTCGCTGATGCCAGCGAGAGCCGACGACAAGGCATTGCCGATACCGAAATCCGTGCCGCCGATAGCGCCCTCGAGCTCATCCGCAATCCGCTTGCCGACGACGTTGAAGATCCGCCACAGCTGCCCCATGACAGCCATGAATTCCTTCACGCCGCTCTGCAGCTTGTAGAGCCACTTGTGCTGGACTTCGTACGCAGTGTTGAGGTTGAAGAAAACCTTCAACACGTCCCGCAGCAGGATGATGAAGCGGTTATAGGCACCGACAAGGTACCGGACGATCTGATGCCGATACTTGATGATCCCCTCAGTCGCGACCTTCATCCAACGGATAAACGTCGGCCCGAATGCCCGATAGATAGACATTTTCAAGCCTTCGAAGGCCGTGCCCAGCTGCGAGATCTGCCCGCGATAGGCCTTCGAAAGCGCGATGTCTGCATCAGTGATCAGAGCGCCCGAGCGCTTGAGATCCTTGATGGTATCGCCGTACGCCTTCGCATATCCGGACGTGTCGGCCATTGCCTCGAGCATGAGGCCGACCTTCGTTGCGTCATCGTCACCGAAGATCTGAGCAAGGATAGACGTGCGGTCGCTGCCCCGGATGTTCTGGATCTGAACTGCGAACTTCTGCAGCAGCTCCGGCATCGAGGCCATTTTGTTCTCGGCCAGAGTCATGTCGATCCCGGCTTGCTTGAACATCTCGAAATAGCTACCGGTGCCGGTCTTGGCTTCGCCGGCGACGCCGTAGAACTGCGTCATCGCCTGGCGCACGTCATCCAGCTCAAAGCCGAAGGCGGAGACGGTTGACGTAAAGGCCTGGAATTGCTCGATCGGCATGTCCATCGTCAGGGCCAGCCTGCGATTGACCTCCACAAACGAATTTGCGGAATCAACAGCGCCCTTGACGCCGGCCATCATGCCGCCGATGCCGATCAGGCCGGAGACGCCGGTGATGGTGCCGAGGGCGGAAGCAAGGGATCTGACGGCGCCGACAGTGCCGTTGACAGCCATGGTTGCCGCCCGGGCGCCGGCGACCAAGCCAGCAAGGGGAGCGCGGACGGCCATGGAGCGAAGCGCACGACCAACAGCCTTGGCAAAATTCTGGATTTGACGCAGCACGGCACGGAGGCCAGTGACGCCAAACGAAGCCAGGAATCTACCAATCGTGCTGATCACTTCTTAAATCCCAGCTTCTGCCAGAAGGATTTTTGGTCCTTCTCTTTCATGTTGGGGACCGACGCCGCTTGGGCACCGATCGCCAGCTCGTTCTCCATTTTCCTTCGCTGCCGTTCCCGGAGACATCCGATCCGCCAGACAATCCGCTTGGGGCTGTTTTTGAAGGCGTTCTCGGTGGAGCAGTCCGCGTTTAGCTCCTCAGCCATCTTTGCGAGATGAACCAAGGGGTGGTCGGCTAGGCTGCTGCTGGAGTTTCCGTTGCCACCGGTTCCGCTGCCTCCGTCTGGAACCGGCTCAAAAAATCCTTGAATTCAGCCGGCATGGAGAGCTCGAGGACGATCTTGAGCATCGACAGCAGCGTGGCGCTGGGGACGGCCATCAGGCGTTCCTGGAAAGCGAGATCCTCCAGCTTACCCAGCGAGGCGGCGATCAGGGCGCAGACGGCAGCCCGCCAGCGCGTGGTCGCCATGTTGAACAGCACCTTGCTGTCCGGCAGCTTCTTGCCCTTCAGGGTGTCGAAAAGCAGGGTCTCGACCTCAGGGAAGCGGGGCACGATGACGAACAACGTGTCCAAGTCGACTGGATTGAAATGCAGGGTCTTGCCGAAGAATTCAGCGTCGCGGCCGACAGGGACGGCGGCTTCGAAAAAGTCATCCCAAGCGTCGGGCATTGTATTGGTGTTCATGGTCTCTCTCCGTGACCGGTTGCGAAAGGATCAGAGGCCCGATCCTGGAACCGGGCCCCGAGGGGGATTAGGCGGCGACTGGAACGGCGCGGGCGTAGCCGAGGCGACGACCGTCCTCTTCGGTGATGTCCTCCTGGATCTTGCCAGTGAAGGACACGGCCACCGGGTCCGTACCGGAGCCGCCGAGGGACAGGTCGCCGTCCGGACGGATCTGGATCTTAGGGATCACGATGTCGTCGCCGTTGTCGTTGACCTGCTCGATCACGATGCGAAGGGTCTTCGAGGACGCCCGCAGGATGCCGTATTCAGTCGTAGACAGAGCGGCAGCCGGACCGGCAACATCGAGATCAGCATCCGTAGCCGGCACGTAGCCGACCGGAAGAGCAAGGATTTCAACGCGGCCAGTCGTGGTCACATGGAAGTGGGTGCCTTTGACGAACTCGACAGCGTCCTCGCCAACGCCCTGTCCGAGAGTGGCAACAGCCGGATTGAGGATGTCGGTCTCGATGATGTCGCCGACCTTGAGGTTCTTGAACGCCTTGCTGAACGCAGCGTTGGCATCCTGAGCGACAGTCCGCTTTTCAGACATGTACATCAGCTCGCGGACGATATCGGAAATCTGACGCGCGGAGAAAGTCAGCGTACCACCGGTCTTGGTGACGATGGTCTTGCGGACCGTCTGAACCTTGGAATCGTTGCCGACGATCTCGGTCTCTTCGACTTCATAGGCGAGGTTGATGTCCTCGTAGTCGCCGAGGTTGAAAAGACGATCCGGCTTGACGCCGTTCTCCCAAACGCCGACCAGGATCTGCGCCTTCGGGATGCGGTAAAGGTCTTCGGAAAGCTGGCTGTAAACGTAGTTGGCCATGGCCGTTTAGCTCCTGAGAATTGAGGTGTCAGCCTTGCCTTCGCGGAGCGCGACGGTTGCGGCATACTTGATGGTGCGGGCAGCGATCAGCCCCTTGTCCGCGGACTGGAGCTCGCTTGAGGATGTCTCCCCAGCCCACTGCCAATCCTGCAGCTTGACGCCCGCCAAGCCGGTGCCCAGGCAAGCCTCGACCGCGACAGCGTGCTCATCGAGCTGGGCCGACACGTCGCCGTCCAGGGCGACCAGGATTGAGACGGAGACCTCGATGACGCGGCTATGCAGGCGAGCGCCGCCGGTAGCACCGGTAGCTTGTCCGGCCGGACGAGCTGCAAGGACATCCACGGCAATCCGGGGAAGCTGAGAAGTGCTGAAGGCCCACACAGGATTCAGGTCGACAGGAAGCGCCTGGCCAGCCGTGAGCTGATCCCTGCAGGCTCTGCCGATTTGTCCGTTGACGTGCACGCGTGCGAGCTCCCGTGATTGCGAGAGAGCGTGCTGTGGATTTTTGGAGAAATCACCGGACAAAACACAGGGCTGACAGGGATCAGCCGTGTTCGGCATCACGCCGGAATTATGGAAGCACCCCCGTTACTCCTTGGTTTGCCGTCACGCGACGCCGAGGTAGGTAACGCTTTCTATCAACAACATGCCGCCGTCCTCCGCGGCTTCCTCGTTGACCCGGTACCGCTTGCCTTCCAGGGTGATTTGGTCACCGGCAAACAGCGGTCGCGGCAGGTCCGCAGCGGCGATCTGTACTTCGAGCTGGCGGACGACGGCCATCTGCTCGCCGACCGACACGCCGATCTTGCGGGATCCGGACAGGCAGCGGACGTGATGCGTCCCGCCGTCGAGCGTGACGGCGATCGCCTTGCCGAGCGGGCCGCGGACCTGTCTTTGTGCCAGAGTTAGCATTTGCGGCTCGATTTTCGATTGCGGATCAATTGGTTATTGTGAACCTGAAAAGCTGAAAGTTACGGGCAACCTGCCGGGGTATCGGAAAAATACCCCGGCAGGTCAGGGATTGTTATTCGGCAGCGGGCTCTTCCTCGAAGATTGGCGGAGGCGGAGGCGGCTGGAAGCTACCGTCCTCCGCCATGGTCCAGCCGATCTGCACGTTGGCAGCGTCCCCCTCCTGGGCGATCCACAAGTGGTTCGGGAACGGGTACCCCTCCGGACGATCACCCAACACCACGTTGATGACGTGGCCGGATTCTACGATCAGATGGTTCATGCTGCGACTGCTCCTCTGCGAACGAAGTAGCGGATACGGACAGCACCATTGCCGCCGGCACCACCATTGAGCGGCCGGTTGTCAGCACCAATGCCGTCGCGCCCGCCACCACCACCACCGCCGCCTGGAAAGCCTCCTTTCCCGCCGCAGTTCAAACCGGCCGACATGTGGGCAGCACCGCCGGCAGCACCTGAGCCAAAACCCCAGGCGTCAAACGCATCGACACCGGGCTGACCTGCAGCATCACTGACACCCTGCCCTCCAAGGGTTTTGGACGTCGGACGGTCTACACAGGCATTGCCACCTGAAAGACCCGGACCAGTCTGCCAACCACCAGCGCCACCACCGCCCGGACCAAACGAGGGCATTGCCGCAGATGGGGCCACAGAGCTGGTATTGCCAGCACCCGGCGCACCAAGCGGCACATCTGACGGCATGGTCGCGGTGCTCATCAAAAATGAGTTAGACGCTCTGTTTCCGCCCGGTGCTGACCAAGGGCCGAACGACGTAGCACCACCTGGATTAGCTGCATAAAAAGATCCGGACTTGGAGCCGGAGTCGATAGCCGCGCCACCGGCACCGATCACTGCTGCTACGGTTTCGGCGAGCTCGTCAGGGTGCAACTTCGACAGGCGGCGAACACCGCCTTGCGGTCCTCCAGCACCGGGGCCGCTGGAGCAGCAGTATCCACTGGAGCCACCACCGATGATGTCAATGTCCAGCCGGATGTCGTCCATGGCATAGCCCGGGACATGAGCCGCCAGCGCAGCCATCTTGTCCCAGGTGCCGTTGACGGTGATCCACTCGTAGTCAACCAGGTCCCAGACATCGGACTTGGCAGCGCCGCCACCGGAGCCGCCGGTCGGCAGAGGAATAAAACCGCGCCCCATATCAGATCTCCTTGCTGGCAAGGATTGCCAGGGTGACGGGATCCGTCGAGACCAGGAAGCATTCCTCGGCTTCGTCGAAGCCCAGCGACCAGTGTCCGGGGTCAAGCTGGTATCCCGGGCCGTCCGCTGTCATCCGCAGCTCCACGACCATGTCGGCGGGGATGCGGATCGAAAGCAGCCCGCCATTGGGATAGTCCGCAGCAGGCGGGAAGGCGGTGGCGATACCGGCGTCCAGCGTCAGGCTTGTCACCTTGCCGGGCTGGATGACGTCCAGCGCATCGCCGCCTTGGGCGTTCGGGGTTTTGATTTCGCGCATCGGTGGCTCTCGGCTGCTGAAAGAGAAAGGGGCCGGCCAGATCATGACCGGCCCCTCGGGGTATTCGGGGTTAGCGGGGCTTATGCGCCCGGCTGGACACCACCGGCGCCGACCGTCAGGATGCCGATGGCTTCCAGAACCTCGACCAGGGTGATGGTGTTGGTCTCGGTCTCGATGCGCTCGCCACGACGACCCGGCAGCTCTTCGCTGTAGGCGTAGATCGGCAGGCCGATCGTGTTGACGTAGTCGAGATCCTGGCGAGGACCGTGGAAGCGACGGATCAGGCCCTGGGCCTTGGGCACAACGATGATGTCGTTCACAGCACCGTAGGTCAGGCCGCCGGCCAGCTGGTCCGGAGTGAACTCGACCAGCTCGACGTTGTCGGCAACCACGAAGCCACCGCGTTCGCCATTGTCCTGGCGGAAGAAGGCGCCATCCTGCCAGCGGTCGTAGGCTTCCTTGACCGACTTCTTGGTGACGATCTTCTCGTATTCAGCCGGTGGGATGAATGCGATGTAACCGTCGCCGGCGTAGTTGGTCAGGTGCGGAGCCACTTCGCGCTTGTACTTACGGAAGTAAGCGTGCGGATCGAAGTCGGCCGAGTTCAGGTCAATGTTGAACTTGGTCGTAGCACCGAACTGCGACAGGTCAGCGATGACCTTGCCCTTCGAGTTCTTGATCTGGCCGCGCAGGGCGCCGTCCAGCTGGAAGTCGAAGATGGCGTCGAAGACCTGACGGTTCTTGCCGAGCTTGCGCTCCAGCAGACCAGGGACGGTCTCGAGGGTGTCGACGGTACCGATCTGACGACGACCCGAGACTTCCTCGGCACGCACAACAACCTCGGAAGCGTAGTGCGGGATTGCCACGGCGAGCTGGGTGAAGTCGTCGGTGTCGACGCGAGTCGGTGCGGAGCCGTGCTCGGACGGGTCGATGATGCCGAGCTTGCCTTCGATCTTGTCGATCAGGGCAGTCTTGCCGACCACACCCTCGGCCGCGATCAGGCCTTCGAGCTTCTTGGTCAGCTGCTTCTTCAGCATCGGCTGCTTGTTGATGACGCCAGACAGCGTGGTCAGATCGTGGACGCTGTCGGTCTCGGCGTTATAGAGGGCCATAGTTTTCTACTCTCTGCGTGTGTTGGGACGAGACCGGCAGCGGTCCGGTTCGGGGTTAGAGGACGATGGAGTCGCGGGCGATGACACCCTTGGCGGCGAGGTCTGCCACGGCATCGTCGAAGTCGGCTTCGTCGACCACCAGAAGCTGGTCAGCCACTTCGCAGTCGCGGACAGCGAAGACGCCATCAGCACCTGCAGCCACAGCGTGAAGCGCCACAGCGGCGGTTCCGGCGGTCACGCCAGCGGTGCCGTAAGGGTGGTAGCCCTCAGGAACAGCCGGCGAGCCAACAACAGGCGGCTCGGCGCCCGGGTCAGCGATCACCTCGGCGGCGCCGGGGTGGAACTCGACCACCTGGCCAGCCTCGAGGGCGACGGCAGCAGTTCCCTGCTCACGGCTGCGGTAGCCGTTAGCTTCAGAGGTCAAGACAGCAAAAGCACGGGTCATCGGTTTTTCCTTCAGTTACGGCTAGCGTAGATGGACGCCGCCAGCGCATTGAGCTTGTGCGCCTGGGTTTGGGGGGTGACGGGCGACGGAGGGGTGACGTCCACCGGATTGCTAAGCAGACCGGGCTGCTCGACCTTCGGCGCCGGCGCCGTGAGGAACATCGTCCGCAGCGTCGGCAGGTCGGCACCAGCGGCCACAGCCGCGTCGAACTCGGCTTCCTGCTTGCGCATGGTCGCGAAGGACTTCAGGGCCATGACGGCCGGCGACTTCACGTCGACCTGGACGACAGGCTCGGGCGTCGACTCTGGCGTGGGTTCCGGCGTGTTGCCGGACGCGATCTGCTCGTTCAGGGCAGTGACGACGGCGGACAGAGTTTCGACCTGCTGCTTGAGATCGGCGATCTCGGCGGCAGCGTCAGTGGGAGCCGGAGGAACGTTCGCGGGATCGACTGGATCGGTGTTTGAATCCTGATCGCCCTCCGGAGGGGTGGCCGCCATGAGCAGGGCCTTGATGTGATCCGGAGCACGCTCCAGGTTCACAAGGCTCATGTCCGCGCAGGCGGTGATGCTAGAGACGTTGACGAGGGTGTCGGCAAAGCCGGCCTCGACAGCCTCGGCGCCGGAATACCAGGTCTCGGCCTTCATGGCGGCCTTGATCTCGTCGGCGGTCATCTTGGTGTTCTTGGCCGTGTAGGCCGTCAGTGCCGATGCGTTGACCACTTCCATGTAGTCGACGTAGGCCCGGATCTTTTCGACGGGGCCGGAGACGCCGCCGAAGCCGTCATGAATCATGTAGGCCGACAGATCGGTGATCTGGACCTCGTCGGCAGCACAGGCCACCACAGTCGCCGCAGAGGCGCACAGGGATCCGATCTTGGCGACGATCTTGACGCCGGCAGCCTTGAGCTCCTGCAGGCGGAGATTGATCTCCACGCCCTCGGAGCCGATGCCGCCCGGAGAATTGATGTTGAGATTGAGCTGCTCGATAGCACCGAGCGCCTTGATCTCTTGCTTGAAAGTCGTGGAGGACTTGCCGGATTCGATACCGGTCCAGAAATCATATTCGCCGCCGATGACGCCATCGATGTCGAGGGTGGCGACCTTCCCGCCTTCCAGCTTTGCCAGCTTGAAGTAGGGCTTGCCCGAGAGCTTGATGCCCTCAGCGTCAAGCTGGGCGGCATTCATCAGGACAGGAAGAGAAGAAGCGCCCAGCGACGGACGTGCGGAGAGTGTGTCGCTGGGCGCAGTACCGGCCGCGAGACAGAGGAGGGCATCAATGGAGCGGCCGGAAGCCATGTTCATGAGAGGTATCTCCATGTTCGGATTGAGCGTGCTGTGGATTTTTGGAGAAATCACCGGACAAAAAACCATCACCGCGGATTCCCCAGAATCCCGCGGTCAGCCTCGGACGCCTCCATTTCGGCCAAGAAATTTTCGATCTGCTTGGCAGCGATTTCGTTGACCCGTTCCTGCTGCTCCGACTTCTCGGTCGGCGTGGACGCCACAGGCATGCCATTGGGGCCAAGGACGCCCGGTGCCGGTGCCTCGACAGGATGGCTGTCGTAGTGATGGCCCAGGATCCGGGCGCGCTCCATAGCCAGACACTGCTGAATGTCGACGGTTTCTGGGTCGTAGCCTAACTCGCGGATCAGAGTGTCGCGGTCGACCAGACCGGCCTTCATGGCCTCCAGCTTAGCCTGGATGTCCTGCACGGGATGCTTGTACGACTGGACCGGCCAGGACCATTCGACTTCGTAATGCCGCCATTCAGCGACACCCTCGGGCGGCTCCCAAAGCTTGTTGATCGTGCACATCTGCACGAAGGCGTGCCATAGCGGGTTCATCGTCTGATAGTTCAGACGGGCCCGCTCTGCTTCTACGAAGGTTTTGAAGTATCCGCCTTGGATGGACGCTACGCGGTCGGTGACACCACCCCAGTCGCCGGACACGAGCTCATAGGGGATACCCATGCTTGCGCAGACGATCAGCATCATCAGCTTGGTGAAGATGCTGGCGTTGCCCGAGCTGTCCACGACTTGGGGGAAAATGACGTCGGTGCTGGACGGCAGATGGAACAGCGAGCCGTAAGCGTATTCGATCTCATCGATGAAAGTCCGCAGGCCCTCGGCGGAGCCGCCGTAAGCCGACAGGTCAATCATCTCGTCGCCCTTGTCCTTGAGGAAACCGGGCACGGACGCGACGAGCTTCTTGCGCTCCATCTCGGCGTCGAAATACCGATGCAGGCGCCACAGCATGACCATGGCGGCAACGGCCCGGCTTTCCCCACGCTCGGCTTCTTCGCGGCTGGGCCGGAAGGAATGGATGATGTCGGCCGCGTCAAAGCGGACGGGGGTGTTGGAGCCGGTGAAGGATACTCCGCCGTCATTGGGGTGGACGGGGTGCAGCCAGTATGCAGTGCGGTGGCGGTCCTCGTCGAACTCGATACCGGTGATGACCGGGTTGCCGGCAGACGTCCTGGTGGTCAGGTATGGCAGGCGCTCGCTTTCAAGCGGATGGACGTGCAGCGGGATCAGCTGGTCCGGCAGCGGATTGGTCGGCCGGCGCAGATGCAGCAGTGCGTCGCCGGTAATCTCGCCGCCCATGTAGTTCTGGTAGATCATCAGGCCCAGCGGGATTCGGCGCCCGGCATGGACCTGGGACGCGAATTTACGCCACAGCGGCAGGAGCTCGCGGAAAGGGGTATTGGGCGTAGGACCGGTACCGACCACGGCATTGGCCAGCTGCATGTAGGCCGAGCGCAGCGTGCCGTCCGTCCGGAAGAAGTGGCGGGCCAGGGAGGCATTCTGGCGGTGGTAGCTTGAGAGCGCGATCGGACCCGGGTTGCCGACAAGAGGCATGCGGGAGGAGGAAGCAGCGGTCTCATAGGGGGCAGCCACGCCGGCCATCATGGTCGCCATCTCGGAGCGGCCGACGGTGGACATGGCGCGGTTGATCGTCGGCGCCTGGATCCGCACACGCGGCTTGAGGAGCGTGACGCCTTCAGTTTCTGTGGATACAGGCGCGGCCGCGATGGCCTTCGTCTTGGGGCCAGCCATCAGCGGTACAGTCCTGGATTCATCCGGATCACCCGGATCTTCTTAGCAGTGTCGGGAGTGCGGCCCTCGAGCTGGGCAATCCGCTGCTCGAGGAAATCCAGATTGGCCTGGTCAGCAGCCACATCCCCAAACGACAAGCTGCCCGCAACCTGGTTGGATTGCGACTTGACGTTCTGAGCCAGGCGGTCCGCGATCTCGCGGTAGAGCGCCTGGCATTCTTCGAGGCTGTGGTATTTGAAGGGATTGGCGGCCACGGGACACTCCTGCGTCCCGTAGCCTTCATGAGTTATTTGGAGAAATCACCGGACAAAAATCAGCGGAAGCCGCCCAGGCGGCGGATCCCCACGACACTCTTGCGGACGCCGACGCGCTGCGCCTGTCCGGGACGGACGCGGGTGACGCCGATCGTGCCTTCGTCGTTGGCGGCGGCTTGGACCGGCAGGCGGGTAGCGCCCGGCGGCAGGATGCTCATCGTGTCGTTCTCCCAAGCTGCCTCTGTTTCCGGCAACGTGCCGGACGCCAGCTGCAACTGGATGATGGAGTAGATCTGAGCCATGATGGAGTTATCCTCCGTCACGGTGATCTTTTCCCGTGGCTCGATCTCGCTCATGTCTTTGATGATGCGGCTGACCTGCTTGTACTCGAGACAGGCCAGGTTGATGGCAACCAGATTGCCCACCAGGGTATCCCAGACTTCGCCGGTGTTGCCGTGCTTCTTGACCTTCGGCTCCCACTTCAGGACGCCGTTTTGATCCTCGGTAGGCTCCTCGTTGAACAGGCCGCGGCCACGCTCGGCGTAGAACTTCTTGATGACCTTACCCATCGATTCCGGGAAGTGCACATAGCGGGGCCCGACCTCGGTGTTGAGAACCATCTCCTGGGCGAAGTTCTTGGCCCGGCGGGTGCCAACCATGATCAGTTTGTTTTTGTCTTCGGTCGGGCGGTATGAGGCCGTGACGATCGGGGACAGATCCTTGCCCGTTTCAGCCTCACCCTTGAGGGCGCGGCAACGATCCTTGCGGGTTGGCCCCTGAGCGTAGGCCAAAGCCAGCTCCTGCTCATAGCTGGCGTCGAAGGCGTTGATGATCGCCCGCATGGACTGTCCATTTGCCTTCTTCCATTGCCGGTTCATGATCTCGTCCAGCTGCGCCACGGCACCAGGAGAGAACGGCTTGTGGTCCTGCAGGATGAAGTAACCCAAGACAGCACACTCAAACCCCGGGCCCCAGCCGCAAACCATCACCTCATGGCGGGGTTTCAGGTTCAGGCTCTCGTCTTTCCAGCCTGCCTGGGTGTCGAAATGCATGGTGATGAACCGCACCCAGGATGGGCATTCAGCCTCGTATTTGACCGGCCGCCGCTTCTCATAGGCCTGGTAGTTGACCTTCTCGCCGACCTTCACGGCATTGGCAGGCATGCCAAGGTTGGAGTTGATGAACTGCTTCATCTTATCCGGATCCTTGGAAGCCTCGCGCCAGGCAATCACCAGCTTCTTCCAGGAGGTGCCGGGGGTGGGCACGTAGAGGACGTTGACGTGCATGCCCCTGATGTCGTCCGAGATGGATCCTTCAGGGTTGGTCTCCCGCCACACAGCCTTGCCGCCCCACTGGACCGGCTTGATCATCTCGACCTTATAATCCTCGGTGATAGGCTTGTGGCAGTGCTCGCATTCATACCAGACCTCGTCCACCCGGCGACGGTGGTCGAGTGTGTATTTGATCCCGAAGCGCACCTCAGGGTTCTCGGGCTCACCCCACTTCAGATCCTGCAGTTCCCCGCAATGCGGGCATGGAACGAAATAAAATTCCTGCCCCGTCTTCTCCCATTCCGGCCAAATCTGGCTGGTGCTGGTCTTGTCCGGAGAAGTCCAGAACACACCCTTGCGGAAGCCGGGTGCGGACTTGAAGCGGTCCTTGGCCAGGTTGACCTTGTGGCCCTGGGACTTCTTGCCACCCGGCTGCCAGCCGGCACCATCGAGCTCGTCACCGCCGACCATGTTGGTCGACTTGCCACGGAAATTGTCGTCCGTTGACGCGTAGGAAAGCATCATACGGGCCATGTTTTTGAGCTGAACGAAGAGCTCCTTGTCCTGCTTTTCACCCTTGCTGTAGGCCTGCCGCTTGAGCTTGGCGAGCAGCGGAGAGTCCCGGAATGCCGGCATCATGATGTCGGCCGAGTACTCCTTCGACTTCTCCTCCGTCGGCTGGTACAGCAGGACGTGTGCCCGGAGCACCGACAGAACGTAGCTGGAGGCCACCATAAACAGCTGCGAGATGCCCGTTCTGGCCGCCTTGGGGATATAGAGCTCCTCGATTTTGGGGTCTACCATGGCCTCGAGAATGCCCACCTGATACCCGAAAAGCTTCAGCCGCTTCTTGGTGCCGGTGGTCTCGGGCGACAGGAAGAAGTTCTTTTGGGCCCATTCCACGACCGGAACAGGCGTCGGTATCTGGACATCCTCCAAGGATTGGCACAGCAATTCCTTGGCATGGTCCACACCGGGGGCGAAGAAATCGGCAAGCCAGGCTTCGATGGCCGGATTACTCATCGTCCGCCTCCCCATTTTCATTGGAAGCCACGGAAATAGGGGCGGTGTCATAGGGGATCAGAGGGCCAATCGACGCCCGCAAATCGATCACCTTACCCTCGAGGGCGATGGAAATTTGTTCCTGAATGATGGGCGGCAGCACCTTGCGAGGCACCCCGGGAGGCAGATTCCGTTCCACTTCGTAGGGGATGTTCTGCACAGCCATCGAGATTTCGCTGATGCACTCGGCGAAAATGGACTGCATCAGCTCAACGGGAGCCACCGCACGGCGCCTTTCGGCCTCCTCAATGACCGCAATGTTGGCCTGAGCCTGGGCCTTGATCTCGTCCGATGCTTCCTTCGACGCCGACTTTCCACCCGTCCTGGAGGCATCCTGGCGGGTTTTGGTGAGTGCCTTGAGGTTGCGCTCGGTGGTGGCATTGACGGCCTGCTGGATGCGCCACTCGACCACGGCAGGCACCGAAAGGACGTAGGCATCACCCGGACCGGAGCTATCCTTGAGCGTCGGGCACCCCTGTTTGATCCACATAGTGACCGTCTCGCGGTTCACCTTGAGGATCGCAGCCAGCTGGATGGCCGAAACCTGGCTCGGATCGTTGGGATCTTCCCAGAAAAAGGGCTTCTTGGCGGTGGTTTTGGCGGCTTTGCGGGTGGTGGCCATCGGGGCTAAGTTCCTGATTTCGTTGGATTTTGGAAAAATTTTTCAAAAATTTTTATGAGGGTGGCCCATAGCGAGGGCAAATCGACCCCGCACCCCCGGCCGCCCCAGGGGCCCCCGCTGTCCTGCCCCCTTTGATGCTGTCTGCAACAAAGCCAGTGTTGCCGAAACCACACACACGACGACCCGATCCGAGACCAGGACGACCGGCATCGAGCCGCACATGACAGCCACGACGATCATGGACAGCATCACCCGGCAGGTGGCGGCAGGTCATGCCCCTGGTATCCGGGGCATCACAGGCTGACCTGCCACCCCTTGGCAGCAAGTAATCGCCCATGCGATCTACTTTCCCGACCCGCGAACGGAAGCTATCTCGACTTAGCTTCCCATTCCTTGTATTGGCCGGCAGGGGTCTGGCAGGGGTGCGGGAGGGGTGATTGGCCGACTCGCAATACTTGGGCCGACCTGCGGACATGGGGGCACGCGCGGGCGCAGGTGTGCCGGCAGGCAGTTCGTGATAACCTTCATTTATCACGGATTGCCCGGCGGATTTGCCTACACGGAATAGGAGTTGGCTCGCGGGCGCGTGATCGTGGATTACATGGGCGAGGTCATGGATTACACAAGGAATAAAATTGCTCGCGAGAAGGATTAAATGACTACTTGAAGTATAGTTGTAGTAATCGAATAGTATAGTTGTAGTAATCCTTGCTGAAGGAGGAGAAAAATATTCCTTCGAGCGAGCTTGACATTTTGGGGTCTGACCGACCCTGTGATGAGGATTATATGTCTGCTTGCGGTGACTATCCGGCCCTGTAGCGTTAACCGGATTGCTGTTAACAGGGTCGTTCCCGCTGTCCTGACGCGTGTGCGTCCGCATGCCCGGAAATGGATGCAAGGAAACGGAAGCGATCTCGAGATAGCTTCCGTTTGCCATGGCTGGAGCGGTGGTCATCGTCTCCACCTCTGCTGCCGCATGGCCTTGCGCAGCTTCGCGGGAAACAGCCTTGCGGCCTTGCGCAGCGCGGCATCCATCGGCCCCTGCAGGCTTGGGCGGTATGTCGCCCTGTCCTTGGCTGCGATGAGCAGTTTCGGCGCATGGAGATTCCGGCGCCCGATCCTGGCTGGCCGCAGCCACAGGCCTTCTGCGCCCCCCTTGCGGACGCGACCCCACCACAGCTTGCCGCCCGGTCCGGTCATCCCGAAGAGTTTTTGGAGCGTTCCGGGTGGGAGATTTCCACCTGGAGTCACGGTTACGGAGACACCGGCAGCCTTCGCCTCCGCGGAGGTGAGGTTCTCCACGACAGGGATCATGATGTGCTTCTTGCCCATCCCGATGTCGGCGGGTTTCCTGACCTGTTCTTCGTCGCCCAGGTGCCAGCTCATCCAGCGCTGGGGCAGATCCTTGATCGCGATGTCGGCGGAGACGTCCTTGGTCGCCCGGACAGACGACAGCCGCTTCTGCCTCGCGATGATGGAATTGCGGGTCAGGTCTTCAGGCTGATCGAAAACCTCGGGGATGACCCGCTTGACCCTGTTCCGGGCGTCGACGGCAACGGAGTTCGCGGCTGACTGAGCAGCACGTGCGGCATTGTCCGAGAACGCCGCCATGTCACGCTCGAAGGCCCGGAGCTGCCGTCGATTGATGCCTACTGTGATGTCAATTCCTTGCGCCATGCCAATGATGACGCAGAAACAGATCCTTGTCGCAAGAGAAGTAGCGAAAAAAAAGAGGCGACCCCGAAAGGTCGCCTACAAAGTCTGTGGTTATTCAACGCTCAATATCTAGCCCGGCACTGAGTCAGGCACAATAGCTGGAGGTCATTTTCCGGCACGATGACGGATTATTTTCGCCAGATCTTTGAGGTCAGCATCGGCCCATTGCCCACCACCTTCCTTGGGCGGAAATAGCGTCGCGGCTGTGGCTGGCCTCGCGGACGGCATCCACCCCTTCTCGGTGTGAACGTGACGCGGTGCCAACCTCTCTGCGACGGCGATCGTGGCGTGTCGCTTCGACTTACCTTCTCGCTTCAGGATCAACCTTGCGGCCGCATGGAGATCGCGGACGTTGATGTAAGCGTCACCGTCGACCGGCACGGCGTACCGCAGCACAAATGACAGCGCTTCGACGATCGCCTCATCCGTTTCTCTGGACGTGGGCTTACCTTCTTCCCTCAGCCTTTCACGGTACGCCCGGGCACGTGCCGCATTGTCCCGCCTCTGACGGGCCTGGCGGGCGGTCGCGGTCTCTTGTGGCATAGGTAGGTCGAAGCTGCTCATAAGGTCGGCATGACCGAATCCATGGAAAGAGACAAGCGTCGCTTTCAAGGTCGGCTCGGTGTGTCGCGGACGCGGTTGTGAGCTATCTCCGCCAAAGAAATTGCCTCCTCGTCCTGGTCTTAGCCAGCTCTCGCTTAACCCCCATCCAATCCGTCTAACTCGCTTCTGACGGGCCAGCAAAAGGTCAAAAGGTCTCCGGACAGCCCAGTCTCGCTTCGTGCCATACAATCGAGCTGGACAGCCTTTTACGTTGACCTCGCCAAACGACCCGTAGAGCCTCGAAACACCTATTGGAGCTACAACCACCCTCGAAAGGTCATTTCACCCCTTTCTCGCCAATCCTGGAAGGTCGTGTAGCCATCGTGCCACCTCCTGCTGGATCAGCCTTTCAATCCTCGTCGCCATCGTAAGGAAAGATCACCGTATCCCTGGGCCAGCCAGATGACCCCTACAGGCTGCAAACCTACCTTCTGCTGTGTCGACCCATCAGAGCTCGCTCCGCCAACAGAAGGTGTGTCCTGGCTCGTCGTGGTCAGCCTGTGCCGTTCAGGCTCGCTGCCCCTACCTTCTGCTCCGGATAGCATCGGAGGAGTCTGGCATAGCTTGGGCTGGCTATCCCTGACCTTACGTTGGCAGCATAAGATAGGGTCGCAGTGAACTCAGGCTTACAGGGTCAGCCCTGGCTTACTGGCGAACCCCAGATCCGGAATCCAGAAGGTCGGAATCCGGCTATCAGGAACCCTGTTTCTGCTATCTATTCTTTAATAGGTCGGTATGAAAACCTGCAACAATGGCTTTTATGTAAGCAGAAACAACGGACTAGCGAACTCGCAATGGTGGGGCTGCTAGACGACCCCTTGGAATTCGGGGGTAGGTCGACAAAACCTGCGGTGGTGGAATTATCGCTAGAGGAAACAATGGATTACCGGAATTTGTATGTGCAGGACTTGATTCCATCGTTCTCTGACGCCATCCTTGAGGCAGGAGAGTGAAATATGAGCCTTTTGCCGTCGATGTTGCCGGTCCCGCTGGGGGTCGCTCAGAGCATGTCTTTTACTGGTGACCTGGTTGCCGCCGATTATGGTTGGGCGCTGGCTGCCGTCTACCTGGCCGGCTTTGTCGAGCCTAAGGAGAAGGGCTACCACACCTACGTCCTGCCCGATAATGGCATGCGGGCGGCGCTGGGCCTGGATTACCGCGATACCCTGACAAACCACGTGCGGCGGCATCAGCGCCTGCGTGCCGCGAAGCTCGGAACCATTGCCCTGCCGCACTACAAGTTCGAGCTGGAGGGGACGCCGAATGAGTTCGTCTCCAACTCCCTGGGCGCGAAGGGCACGTCCACCCGAGACTGGACCATCCATCCCGCCGCGGTGGAGATGTGGCGCCGGGCATCCCACTTCGTCTACATCCCGCTCAAGTTGCTCCAGCGCACGGATTGCAAATACTCCGTTCCGCTATTTCTCCGGATGCTGGCCTGGAACACCGGCGGCGCCGAAGCCCGCACCTGCCTGCACAAGCGAGACGGCGACAAGCTGATCATGCGGCTGCCGATGTCCGAGCTGGGCTTCCTCAACACCCCCAAAAGCATGCGGCCGTCCGCCATCATCGATGCCCTGCAGGTCGCCGCTGCCGAGATAGCAGAGAACACCGACTGGTCCGTCGTGATCACGCCCCGGATCGTCCGCACCAAAGCCGCGCCGGCCGGACGGATCCGTGACATCGAGATACACGTCTATGTGCCGGAGCTGGAGGAGCAGCCGCAATTCGTGCCGGTCATCGACATCACAGACGGCAAGACATGGCGCCGCCAGCGCGTCTACCGCAACAAGTATCGCCTCAGCGACAAGCCGCGGGCCGACACCACCAACGTCACCGTGCTCGGTGCTCGAAAAACTGATTCAAATGCCGGGCAAAATCTTTCACCCGTTGCAACTGGCACTATGCATGTTAAGCAAGATAAATTCCGCGGTCAGCCAGCCATCGTTTTCAGCTACGATCCGGAAGAAGAGGAGATCGATTTCTGATGCCTACCGCTCGTGATACTATCTCCGGCATGCACCTCGGCACCGGTCTCGTGGCCTTTGCTGCCGCTCGTGCCCTCCAGGATGCTGCGGTCCACACGGCGGCCCTTCGCGCCGAGGATCGCGGTCACATGATCGGCCGCCAGCGCTACGCCGCCATCATTCGCCAGCGCCAGGCTACCCAGGCAGCTGAGGCAGATGAAATGGCAGCATGGCTCAACCGCCGTCGCAAGCAGCTGCACGGCTGACAGTCAGCCACTCAGTCAAAGATTAAGGCCGCCGGATCGCTCCAGCGGCCTTTTGTATTCAGGCAATCGGCCCGAACGCCGGCAAGCTGAACGCCCGCTCCCGCGTCCGGCGAGCTGCCGGATTTTTTGGGACTTTCGCGTCTGCCTCCACCGCACGCTCATACTCTGCAATCGCATCATCCTCGAACCGCAACAATCCGCGGATCTGCTGCCGAAGCTGCAAATGCTCGCGGAGATCGTCCGGTCGCGCCCGGGCAACAGCAATCAGCATGTCAGCGTCCAGCAGCGACAGCCACCGCACGCTCTTTGGTGACAGTCCCAGCAGCACGTCTCCAGGCACAGGCTGCTGCCGAAACATCAGATCCGCTGCTGCCTGGATGCGAGCGATTTTGCTTTCGACGCTGGGCTCGACGGTCGCCTCATGAGCCGCCTCGGTGTATGCCTCTACCAGCTCGGCCGTCGTTGCCGGCTGGTAGCCCGGCAGGCAACGGATCACGAACCGGCACAGCTGCTCGCACCATACCACAATCACCGCTGCCATAGCCGCCAGCACGCGGCCGACCGCTGCCATCACTACTCTCATTTTGACCTCCATGCGCCCGCTTGGGCCGATAGCAGCAGGATTGACCGGATCTCCGCATAGAACCAGAGCAACGAAACTGTAGAAAATCCATCCCGGAAACAAGGTTTTGCAGAATTAACTTTGCGAGTTTTTGCAATTAACGGATTGTAAGTCGGCCGATTTTGGGGCCGTCCAAAGTGAACACTCCCATACGCCAGGCGGGCGCAGGCCACATTGCTGTCCATTCAGGCAGCGTTATTTTCGCTGAATTGCCAGTAGTTTGATGCATTTTGCAACAAACTCGAAATCGGCAATCGTCCGGTCAACAAACAGATTCCTTTTCTGGATCCTGACTGATGACCGAGACTACCGAAGCTCAGATCGATGAACTGGTCGGCAAGATCTGCCAGATCGCTGTCGATACTGAATCTTACACAGCGGCTTATTTCGACACGGAGCGTGCCCTCAACGCGTTCTGTGAGTGTGTCGGTCTCGACCACACCAAAAACGAAGCCACCGCCATTGCCGCTCACCGTGTCATCCGCGCCTTCGAGCGCGACGACACTTCTTCGATCAAAGGGCATGTCAAAAGCATGCTGAGGGCGCTGGCATGACCCTGACCCGTCGCCCTGGCGTTCCCCCGCGCCGCCCGCCCGCATCGCCGACCACCACCGTCCAGGCCAGCCTTCCTGCTGACCTGGTGCCTCACGTCGAGATCCTCGCTCGCTCGGGCGTCTCCGTCGACCTGATCGTGTCCGAGATCACCCGCATCCGCGAGGGCCGCACTCGCTTCGTCGACGCGGCGCTGACTGCGCCCAAGGACTGGGCACCCAATGCCGACCTCAAGCCGGCTGCTGCTCCGGAGAAGGCACCTGAGCCATTCGGCGCCGAATTCGACGTCGAGATCGATCCCGAAAATCCGCTGGGCTTTCTCGATGTCGATCGTCCGCCGGTCGACCAGCCGCACTCGCTGATGACCAAGAAGCCGCGCCGGCCGGGAGTGCGCTCATGACCCGTGCACACAAGAAGCTGCCGGTCGACTTTGCCGGCTTCGTCGCCGCCAATCCGACGCTCACACAAGCCGAAGTCGCCAAGATGTTCAGCTGCAGCCGAGCCGCTGTCTGCAAAGAAGCCCAGCGTGCCGGCGTGAAGCTGGCTCGCAAGCGCAAGGCAGCCACGTTGTCACGTGCAGAGCGTATCGAGCGTAACCGCAAGCTGCCCAAGTCGGAGGAATTCAAGGCCCTGGTAGCCGCTAATCCCGACCTGACGGCAGCGGAGCTTTGCGCCCAGTACGGCGTCACGAGACAGGCGGTGTCACTGCTGGCAGCCCAGTGCGGCATCAAGCTCAAGCGGTCGCCGCACAAGCGCAAAGCATACCGAGGCGTCCGATTCAATGCTGAACAAGCAGGGCTGGCTCATGGCGCCATTTCGAACGCCGTCGGTGCCATCACCGGCCTGGCCGCGTTCGTCCGGATGATTCCCCAGCCATCCGACCAGCACGAGGAGCTACAGAAGCTGCTCAGGCGGGTCGAGGCAAACCTGGGGTGGGTCCAGCTGGCCTTCAGCACCGGCAATCCCAGCCTCGCTGAACACGTCTACTTCCCCGCTGCTCCCCAAAACGAGACCTCCAATGCGCACTGACCTCGACCTGAACCTACCCGGCCTGCGCCGGGCTCTCTCCGACAGCCTGCTGATCATCAACAACAGCATCGACGATGAGATCGCGGCCGTCGGCGACGCTACCTGGATCAAGCAGGAGCAGACCTCCGAAGCCGTCCTCGTCCTGACCGATCTGGCCAGCCGCCTGCGCCGCCTCCTCGAGCACTTGGAGCCTGTCGACGACGCCGTCGAAGCGGTCGTGGAGGGCCGCAGCCAGACACCGGGCGGCTCCGTCCGGCTCTCGTTGTCGGGCAGCGTCGAGGATCTCGGCGACATCCAGATCGACCACCGCGTCCGCATTTCGCGGGTCTCGTAATCAACGAATGAAGCCCAGGAGGGCAGCTTAGATGACAAAGGAAAACCAGAACATTCTCTCCCCCGACGCAGCTGTTCTCGAGCGTCTGCGCACTATCATCGCTCTGATCTCTGAGGGCGAGGCCAATATGGTCGCCGACTTCACAGACGAAGCTCGCGACATCCTCGCCGACTGGCCGCTGACCGAGGCGGAACAGCTGCTGGTCTCGCTTGCGACCTTTGATCTGGAGGACATCGATGGCGAGGGTTTCGCCAGCGACTACCGCGATCTGCAGGTCAAGGGTTGGGTGCGCACTGAACCTGCCCCTGGCGGGCATGAGTCGGATTTTCTGCTGTTCCTGACTGATGCCGGCAAGGCTGTTCTGGAGACGATTCCGGACGACCTGCGCACCCGTGCGCAGCAGGCCTACTACAGCTTCTAAGGGAGGGCGGCATCATGTCTCAGGAAAACAGCAACACCCAGCGCGGCGGCATCGGCTTTCTCGGCCTGCTGACCATCCTCTTCATCGGCCTCAAGCTGACGGGCTTCGTCGACTGGTCCTGGGTGTGGGTGCTCTCGCCGCTCTGGATCCCGGCCGCCCTGGGCCTGGGCATCATGACCCTCGTCTTCGCGGTGGTCGCCGCCGACGAAGTCTTCAACTCGAAGAAGGGGAGCAAACGCTGATGCACGTCTCAATCTCCTATTCCACTTTCACAGAGCTGGCTGGCACCCTGCTCATGTACGTCGAAACCGATCACCTGGTTTGCGGCGACACCATCAACTTCAACGGCATCACGGTCAGCGTGGATCAGGACGATGTTGCCGAGCGTATCGAGGACGGCACAGCCACCCTTCAGGAGCTGGCTTGGGCCATCCGCAAGGCTCGCTCTCTCTCTGATGAGCAGCTGATGTCTTATGACGTCTTCGGCCCCACGGAAGGCGAAGTCATCCCGTTGCGGGATAAAATGGTTCGCGGCCGCAAGGAGTACACCGACTACACCTGCGGCGTCCCGATCCGTGCCGGCGAGCGCCACCGCAACATCGTCGAGGTCTTCGAGGGCCAGATGGCCGACACCCGCCACTGCGAGCTGGCGTGCTGGATGACTGAGTTTGGCCGAAGCCCACATCAGGTTTTCGAGAACGGTCGCTACTCTACCGACCCTGAATTCATCGAACTCTACACTCGGGCGATCAACCTGATCGCCTTAGAAGATGCTCTGGGGAGGGCTGCGTGATGTCCAAGCTCACCACCATCACCCGCATGCCGCCCCGGATCGACGTCGACGAAAGCATCGTCACTGCCACGATCTCCGTCCACGTCGACGTGCTGAGCGACAACCTCAGCGACGAGGGCGCAGACATCACGGCCGAGGCCATGATCGACATCGCTGACGGCCCGGGCGCGGAGATCTCCGTGGCCGTCGCCAAGGCCATCAAAGTCGCCAATGACCGCGCCGATGCGGCCGTGGCTGCCTACCTGGCCTTCGCCAACCGGGAGACCGCCAATGTCTGAGATCCTCATTTTCTGTGATGCCGAGACCGCTCCGACCCAGGATCCGGTGCTGAAGGACGAGATCTTCGCCAAGCACGTGGCCGCCGTGGTCTATCCGGATCTCGACGCCATTGTCGCTGACGGACGGCTGAAGGATGCCGAGAAGATCGCCGAGGACATCGAGAAGAAGAAGGCCAAGGCTATCGACGATTACCGCACGGCCATGGACAAGGCAGCCGCGGCCGCCGAAGCCGACTGGCGCAAGACCAGCTTCGATGGCGGCGCCGGCCATCTGGCGTCCATTTCCTTCGCTTTCGGCGACGAGAAAATCGTCGGATTCAAGAACTTGGCTTTCGACGCCTTCAAGAGCGGCAAAACGCCGACTTTCGAGGACGTCATCTCCGGCGTGAATGGTGAGCGTCGCTTGATCCAGCTCTTCGTCCAGGCCGTGGAAGGCCGCCTTCGCGCCATGGCCCGCGCCCGCGCTGAGGCCGACTGGAACAGCCGCAACCCGCGTCCACGGAACGACGATGATTACAGCTGGATCATCGATAGCACTCCCGACGGAAGCTACTCCCAGATCGTGATGTCCAAGGACAACTGGATCGCCGACCACACCCCCAAGCTGACCCCTATCTTCGTCGCCCATCACGCCCAATTTGACCTGCGTTTCATTTGGCAGCGAGCAATCGTTCTGGGCGTCAAGCTGCCGTCTTGGTGGCCGATCGATGCCCAGCCCTGGGATCAGAAGCGCATCCACGACACGATGCTGATGTGGGCGGGCGCGAAAGGCACTGTCGGCTTGGATCGTCTCTGCCGGGCGCTCGGTATCCCGGGCAAGGGCGACATCGACGGCTCGAAGGTCTGGGACGCGATCCAGGCCGGCCGGATCGATGAGGTGTGCACCTACTGTTCAGATGACGTCCGCCGTCTCCGCAGTGTGCATCAGCGCCTGCGCGGTGAGCTGCCCGGAGCAGATGATCTCTGGGAGCTGGTAGACCGCGAGGTTTCCGCCATGCCGCAGGAGCAGAAGGACGAGCTCGCTGCGGCAGCCCGGAAAACCTTCGGTGCCGCTATCGCAAACGCAGAGGCAAAGCTGCTCCAGCAGGAGGCATCCGCCGACGAGCCTTGGATGGATCTCGCTTTAGCAGCGGAGGATTTCCGCGAAAACGCGACGTACGAAGAGCTGCTCGATGCCTCTGACTTCGACGGCGAGCAGCGGGAAAAGGGAGCGCTGTGATGGACATGCTCACATACGAACCCAATGCCGACATCCAGAACTATCTGATCGAAGTCGACGAGGACCGGTACAGCGGCGCCTATTCCGGTGCCGGCTACACCGCGTGGCTGGGCTTTCGCCCGGACGACATCGATGCCGGCGACAGCACGTGCGAGGAATTCTGGGAGAACAACCGGGTCGTCCACGGCCGCGGCGACAGCCCCCAAGCCGCCTACCTCGACCTGGTCAGCAAGCACGATCCCGAAGACCTCAAGCGCTACAAGATCGTCTCGGTCAACCCGTCCTGTCAGTTCCCGACCTTCATGCTGATCGGCACGACCGAATTCGCGCTCTGGCTCGTCGAGGGGCAGATCGAGCAGCATCTCCGGAAGCTGGAGGAACACAAGCGTTACGCCGAGCTCCACGCCTCCGACCGCGACGACCTCAAATCCCTCGAGCTCGCCTATGACGGCCTTAAGCGGCAATACGCCGATGTCGCCCAGGCCCTCGGCTTTGAGTGCTGCCCGACATCCGAGATCCCCCACGCCAGTCATGCCGACATCATGTGCCGGGCCTTGGCCCTGCAGGCGGAGCACGTCGCTGCGCAGAACAGGGCACTGGCTCGGCATTTCCTCAACAACGACATGGACCTCAAGGTCGACTTGTCGGAGATCGCGACCGGTCCCGGCTTTGCTACCAAAGATGCCTTCGATGCCAGATTGGATCCCGAGGCACCCATGGAAGGAGACGACCAGTGAGCAAGAAGCGCCCCCTGCCGCGTGTCAGCTACTACCGCGACGCCGACGGCAACATCACCCGCAACCACCGCCAGCACCGCCGGCACAAGGCCTATCGCCGGTATCTCGAGCAGACGGCCGACATCGCCAAAATCGACGGCAAAATCGTCGCCTGCCAGTCCCAGGGCTTTGTCTCCTGGCTCTGGGATAACGGCCCGACCGTGCCGTTCACCGGCGACACCTACACGATCGCCCGGGCGGAGTTCCGGTACTCGAAAGTTCCTGAGTTCGTCGCCGGTGACGAAGCCGCGGATATCTCGTGGACCAAGGCGGCCACCGCCCAGCTCGCCGAGATCAACAAGCGCTTCAATTCCGAGCCCTACGAGACCGTGGTGTCCCGAATGCGAAGCGAAAAGATGGATCGGATCCGCAAAGAATTCGACGCCCTCGATGACGACATCGACGCAAAGATCGCGATCCGCCAGGGCCTCCATCTGAGCGAGGAAGCCGAAAATCAGGTGATGCACTATCTCGGCGTCAAGGACGACTACGACGCCTGGCTGGAACCCGTCGAGCCCATGGAAGGAGACGAAGCATGACCACCGCCATCCACATCCCCGCCGGCGCCGGCACCGACACCGTCCGCCCGGGCATCTACTTCCGGTCAGACGCGGAGCTGTATGCATTCACCGACAAGGCCGAGAAGGACAACACGGTCCAGTATCCTGATCTCTGGGCGGGAAACGTCACGTCGCTGGCATCGGTGAACGGTATCGACCTTTTCGTCGCCAATGACGAGACCTGGGAAGCCGTCAACCGGATGGCCACCCCGGGCACCGACGAGCACGCCGAGGCGACCCGCAAGGCAGCGGAGTACAAGGCGGACATGGATGCCGTGCCGGCGAAGCTTGCGGCCCTGCAGGCGATGATGGTGCCCAAGCCGCCCACCCGCGACGAGATACTGGCCGAGATCCGCCGGCAGTTCCTCGCGGAGCACCCCGAGGTTCCGCCGGAGCTGCTGGACGCGGCCATCGCGTCCGAGGTCCGGAACATCGAAGCCGCGGAAGCCAAGCGTGCCCGCCGGGCGGCAAAGAAGATGAAGTGGGGGAACAAGTGAAAACCAAAGTGATGACCACCGACTATTCAGTCGGAAAGCAGGGTAGCGAATGTCCGCGGCATGAAGTGAAAATCCCCCAACCCTTGGGGCCTCAGCTGAGCATTGCCGAGTGGGTGGAGAAGAGCCTGCCCAAGCCGGGCGATCCTCAGCCTTACCTGAAGGCATTCCTGGAAGTTGCTGCGGATCCGATGTTGGTGAAGTTCCCTGCTCGGAGCAATCCGCCATCGATCAAGACTGCGGCCCAGATCCGGTTTTACGCCAACTTCGCGACCGAAGGGACGGCACTGGTTTACCGCTACGGCGTGAAGAAACCTCTCAAGATCGATCTCAGCCAGACCGACGCTGAAATCGACGCCCAGCTGCAGGAGTATCGCAAATGACCGAGACCCCACTGAAAGAGCAGCTCCGCGACAAAATCCAGAGCGCCTATCCAGACGCCGACCCTCTGGAAGTAGGTCTCCACGCCCATGTCTGGGCAAGCCAAGCTGCTGCCATTACCGGGCATGGATCGCAACGGACGGGTTATCAGATCGGCGAAGCTGTCGCGAAGATGAACCTTGCCATGGCCATCCATGGCGAAGTGCACGGGCCGGGTCGCTGGGTCACCACGGACGGCGGCCGTTCACACCACTGGCACATCCCTGGGCTGCATCCGTCCCTTCCAGAACTCCTCAAGTTTTTCCCGAAGTGGACAGATTTTACCCGCGCCGCAGAGAGAGGATTTTTCTAATGAGACCCATCAATTTCAAAGGCACCACCCACTACCTGGGCGCGCCCAAGGATTGGAACCGGGACACCCAGGGCGAGTGCATTTCGCTGCCGGTCGAGATCACGCCGACCGACGACGGCCAATATGCCGCCTTCTGCACGTCCGTCTGGCAGCCGGACGAAAAGGAACGCAAGCTCATCGCGGCGGGCATGCCGGTTGCGCTGCGTGTGTGGGGTGGCCAGCCGGCTGTCGCGCTCTACATCGCCGACGTCGAAGAACTGCCGATGCCGACGGCGGAAGGCGGGAACGCCTAAATGCCCGGTAAGCCCGTTTTCACCGCTTCTGCCGCTGACATCCGGAGCTGGCTCAAGGCCGGCCAGACGTACGCCGAGATCGCGGCCCGCTTCGGTGTGACGTCGACTTGCGTTGGCCTACGGGCACGCCGGCTCGGTGTCGCCTCGACTGATGTCCTGGGCTTCGCTCGCCGCGGCAATGTCGGCGGGCGGGCTTCCGGTTTCCGGAACGAAGAGAGCCGCATCCTGCCATCGATCCGGCAGATCAAGGCTCACTTTGAAGTCGACGACTGGCGGCTGGTCGACATCGCCCGCCACTACGGCGTGACCCCGGCAGCGGTGACGAAAGCGATCACCAGGGCGGGCTACCACCGCCGGAGTTGTGCCGCCTGCACTGGCTGGTTCCTTGCTAGCAATCCTGCGCAGACTGTGTGCGGGTGTTGTGAGGGTGAGGGCCGCGCGGTGTCGTGGATCCATCCCAGACGGAGGGCAGCGTGACTGACGATAAAATCGAAGAGAAGTTCCGCGAACTGATCATGTCCAATATGGACCAGATCGTGGTGACGGAACGCGACCGTGACAGCGTGTATGGCCAATACAACCACTACTATTTTCGGCTTCAGAAGCGGCTGTACAAGATCGGCGGCTCTGATCACGATCCCTATGTCTACTACAACGGAGCGGTGATCTTTCGCGACCGGAAAAAGGTGCTCTGGGATCACATAGAGCGCACTTGGTACAAGCAGAAACAGGCCACCGCCGAACGGGAGACTGCTGCAGCCTTCGCCGAGGTTTTTGGACCAAAGATGCCCTTCTGGAGATCGCCATGGACGTGGTTCTCCGCTGGCGTGGGTGGCTGGGTCATCTTTTGGATCATCACATTGGTTCAGGTGAGCGCAGCATGAGAAAAGCAATCTTGATCGCCGCGGTTCTTGTGCTCGCCGGCGCGAGCCAGGTCGGCCTGGTTCATCTCGGGCATCCGGAAGCGATGTGGCTGTGGTGCGATATGTTGGGGTGGTGTGCAGCATGAAGGGGCACATCTACATCGTCAGAGACGGTGCCGGTCTGGCCATGATGCGGGACGGAGAGCCGTTGTCATTCTTTCCCGATCAGCCCGCGGTGGTGGTGCTGCCGAACGACGGAGCCACCTGGAAGCACATCGCCGAGTTGGGCGGACTGCCGGCGTGGTGGAACACGCCCAAGGCCAATGTGGTCTTCATCAATCATCTTGCGGACACCGGAACCGGAAGCGTAGGGGACCGCCTGTCCGCACTGGAGAGCCGGCACGACGAGATCATGCGCCTGGCAGGAGTGACGCCATGACCCCCTCCGAGATCCTGGCCGCCATCTCCTGGGCGCCCGGCACCGACCCCGCCGTCCGCCAGCAGGTGGAGGACGCCATCATCCGGCTGGGCGGCAGCAATGCGCAGCCGGTCTTCGACGAGATGGGCGTCCATCACCGCCTCGAGAAATTTGTGGCGGCGAAGGGGACGGCGAACAAAGCGGCCGAGGCGCTGGGTATCAGCAAGTCGTTCATGCACGACATCCGGGCCGGCCATCGCCCGGTGCCGGACAGCGTGTTGCATGCGCTCGAGATCGAAAGAGTGCGGACGAAAGCTCTTTTTCGCGATCGCTGAATCGTCTCTTGCTACGGTCAGGTGTATTTCAACCCACAGAAGCGATTTTTGTGGGCTGAAATGAACAGACTTGAGGACATCACCGTCGCGACGACGGGCCAGCTGCGGGATGCAGGCCACCGGGTGCGCGACATCATCGCCGCCGAAGATGCCGGCATCATCTACCGCGTCGGTCACGGCCTGTGGGTCTCCGCCGACATCTATGTCGACCCGCGCCTCGACGATGCCCTCGCTTGCCGGCTTTACGGCGGCGTCATCGGCTATCTGTCGGCGGCAGCGAAACACGACTTGTGCGACGCCATCCCGCAGCACGCCTACGTCATCGTTCCCGCGGAGGCGCGGCGGCCGTCCCCGGGATTGCCTATCCAATACATCCGCACCCGGAACGAGCAGGCCCTGACCGTCGGCATCGATGTCTCCGACTTCCACGGGCTGCCGATCAGGATCACCAATCCCGCGCGGACTGTCGTCGACCTGTATCGCATCGAGCCGAAGGGGATCAGACAGCACTCCGCTGCGGCCCTCACTCGCTACATCGCGACGGGCCTGCCGACCGGCGAGATCGCCGACATCGCGAAGATCTTCGGGACCTGGGACGTGCTGCGCCCCGAGATCGAAGTGATCAAAGAGACACTCAAGGGGGGATACGCACCATGAGCCGGACCAATCCTGATTTCGTCACCAAGGCCGGCGTCGGCAATGCCGCCCGCCTCAAATCCATCGCCCAGCAGCACGGCATGCGTGTCGATCTCCTCCAGCAGCGGTTTGCTCTCGAAGGCGCCGTCCGCCGGATCTTTACGTCCGATCACGCCCACCGTTTCGGCGTCCCGAGCCTCAAGGGCGGGGCCCTCATGTTCTTCAGCGAGGGCGTCGATCCAATCCATGGCCGCGCCACCACGGATATCGACCTCCAGCTCGACGGTTTCGCCGGCACGATGGAAGAGCTCGCAGCGATCATGCGTGACGTCCTGGCGACCATCCCTGCCATCGACGACGGCGTCCGCTTCGACGTGTCGACCGTCCGCGTTCTCGGCACCCGTGACGGCGGCGTTCCCGGCGGCGCCGTGACCGCGGTCGCCCAAATCGGAAATGCCGTCATCAAGTTTAAGGCCGATGTCGGCTTCTATGCTCCGGAGCACTCCGAGACGCTGGAAGAAGCCGATTACCCGAGCCTGCTGCCTGGCCAACTGCTGCCGGTCCGGATCTGGCGGCAGCCGGTCGAGTACGCGATCGCCGACAAGGTCCATGCCGCCGTCCAGCATCAGGACGAAAACACCCGGATGCGTGACTACTACGACCTTTTCGTCTTCTGCAGCCGCGATCTGATCCGCGACGACGTGCTGGCGACGGCTTTTGCCAAATCCTGGCCGCTGTATAGCCAGAATCCAATCCCGCTGATGGAAGACATCAAGGCGTACAGCGAGGAATTCGCGGCCGCCAACGCGGAGGCGTGGGATCAGATGCGCACTACTCTTCGCCTGGCAGTGCCGGTGCCGGATCTCGCCACGGTCTGCCGGACGATCCGCGACCGTATCGGGCCTGTCCTGGAGACCATTAACAATCCTTGCCTGGGAGCCGCAGCATGATGATCCCGAAGCTTACCTTCAACGATGGCGGCCGTCTCCGCTTCACTGCCGACACCCATTTCGGGCACTCGCAACAAGCCAAACGCCGTGGCTTCGACGACATCGATGAGCACGACAATTTCTTGATCCACCGCTGGAATGCGGCGGTGCGCAAGGATGATTTCGTGTTCCACGCCGGCGACTTTGCCCACAAGTGCCCGCCCGATCGGCTGGAGCGGATTTTCAGTCGGCTCAACGGGCGCAAGTTCCTGATCTTGGGCAACCATGATGACCAGGCCACCGCAGCGCTCCCGTGGGCAGCTCCGGCCAGCCACCGATTCCTTCTGCAGATCGGCAGCAAGGACAAGCAAGTCCAGATCGTCATCGATCACTACGGTGGGCGGACGTGGTACAATAGTCACCACGGCGTCCTGCAGCTCTACGGCCACTCCCATGGCGGCCTGCCGGCGACGAAGCAGTCATGTGACATCGGCGTCGATGCTTGGGAAGAGAAGGCGCCGATCACGATCTGGGACGCACTGCAGCGGATGAAAGAGGCGACGATCACACTGCGGGAGGTGCAGGATCTGATCCCGGGCGGCCCACGCTGCGAGACCCGCGACGACGAAGAGGATGAGGCGGAGCCGACGGTCCCCACGATTTGACGGCGGAACACCACTAACTTCCCCAAAATCGTGGGGGAGTTAGTGGGGAAGTTCTGGGAATTTATGGGGGAAAGGATTGGAAGTTGATTCTGCGTTTAGCGCCCCAATCGCGCCCCAGTTGGCCCGCGCCCCAGTTCTTTTTCCCATTCCGGGATTTTTGACGTCAAGCAAGTCAATGGGTTAGCTGGTGGCCCCGGTGAGATTCGAACTCACGACCTCAGGATTAGGAATCCTGCGCTCTATCCTGCTGAGCTACGGGACCAGCCGGTTTCGACCTACCAGCCGGGGCCATGACTTGCAAGATGGACAGATGCCATGCCCAC
>Ga0065721_10048881_pt1 | contig 65556 bp, 61 predicted proteins | sample Mesricmetagenome_FD_59108 | JGI IMG/M metagenome (GOLD analysis project Ga0065721, IMG submission 59108) | Mesophilic microbial community from rice straw/compost enrichment Sample: eDNA_1 v2 (version 2) | ecosystem: Engineered > Solid waste > Grass > Composting > Bioreactor | place: USA: Davis... | reverse complement strand
CGGCGCTCGTCCTCCTCGCGCTTGCGCGCTTCGGCGGCTTCACGCTCGCGGGCTTCGGCGGCTTCACGCTCGGCGCGGCGACGGGCTTCGTCTTCCTGGCGCTTGCGGTCCTCTTCCTCGCGGCGGCGGGCATCGGCCAGCGCCATGGCGCGGGCGTCACGCTCCTGCTCCGAGAGGGTTCGCAGCACGACGCCGGACCGCGGCGCGTTGGAGGATGCTCCCGAACGCGGCCCACGACCCTGCTGCGGCTGGGCCGGCTTCGGCTGAGCCGGGGCAGGCGCAGCCGGAGGCGGTGCAGCCTTGGTCTGTTCTGGCGCTCCGCCGGGGCCGACGGGGCGACGCTTCACGGTCTCGACCACGACCGCCTTCGAGCGACCATGGGAGAAGCTCTGGCGCACCACGCCCTGCTCGACGGGTCGCTTCAGTGAAAGCGTCTTGGACGACACGTGGAGTGTCTTGTCGCCCGGATTTTTCGTATCGCTCATTCCGCTCAATATCCTGCGGGTTTCAAAATCGTGGGTTCGCCGGTCTCGAAATCGAGGCCAGCCTGATCGGTATCGAGGCCGCAATAAGTGCGGTAACGATGCCAGCGGTTCAGAAAGCCGTCGCTCCCAGCGCCCGCGACGAGGGCAGCATGTATCACATGTGACCGGCCTAATGCCAAATCCAATTCGTCATTTGACAGATCTTGGACGACCGGAAAGCTTGATATTGCGTCGCCGAGGCGTTTTCGCAACTGGTTCGCGATCTTTCTTCGCCCATCTTCGGCCGCTTCTGCGGCATGAATAAGGGCCGCGAGAGGCTTTTCGGCGACGGCGGCCTCGACTTTGTGAAACCCGGTTACGACCGTTCCGGCCTTGTTGGCGAGGGCGAGGCCCTGGCGCAGGTCGGTCCGGAGGGCCTGCCGGATGTCCTCCGCGAGGCTCTTAGGCACCCTGGCCTCGGCCTTGAAGGCCCGGGCGAAGAGGCGGCGCTTCACCGCTTCCTCGACCATGTCCTGCCGGGCCAGGACCCAGACGCCCCGCCCCGGCAGCTTATGCCGCAGATCGGGCACGACCTGGTGGTCGGGCCCGAGGACGAAGCGGATCAGCTCCGCCGGCGGGTGGACCGCGCGGGTAACGATGCAGGTGCGCTCCGGTTCATGCCGCGGCACTGGGACTGACCTCTCTCGCCCATGGCCGGTGTCAGGAGGGCTGAGCTTCGGTCTCGGCCTCGTCGGCCGATCCCTCGGTCTCCACCGGCTCCGCCGGCGCCTCGATCCACCCGGCCTTCACGCGGGCCGCCATGACCATGGCCTCCGCCTCGGTGCGAGACAGGTCGAAGCCGTCGAGCGCGCCCGCATAGCGGGTGGCGTCCTGACCGCGGCCTTCCGTCCAGCCGACGAGGTCGTCGGTGGCGCAGCCCGCCAGATCCTCGACCGTCTTGATGTCGTTCTCGCCCAAGGCCACGAGCATGGCCGTGGTGATGCCTTCGATCTCCTTCAGCTCGTCGGCAACACCGAGTTCCTGGCGCCGGGCCTCGTTCTCGGCCTCGATGCGGGCCAGGTATTCCTGGGCGCGGTCCTGGATCTCCCGGGCGGTGTCCTCGTCGAAGCCCTCGATGGACGCGACCTCGCCGAGATCCACATAGGCGATCTCGTCGACCGACCGGAAGCCTTCCGAGGCCAGGAGCTGGCCGACCACCTCGTCCACGTCGAGCGCGTTCATGAACAGCTCGGTGCGCTCGGCGAATTCCTTCTGGCGGCGCTCCGATTCCTCGGCCTCGGTGAGGATGTCGATGTCCCAGCCGGTGAGCTGCGATGCGAGACGCACGTTCTGGCCGCGGCGGCCGATGGCCAGCGAGAGCTGGTCGTCAGGCACCACCACCTCGATGCGGTCGGCCTCCTCGTCGAGCACCACCTTGACCACCTCGGCAGGCTGGAGGGCGTTGACGATGAAGGTGGCCTGGTCGGGCGACCAGGGAATGATGTCGATCTTCTCGCCCTGGAGCTCGCCCACCACCGCCTGGACGCGGGAGCCGCGCATGCCGACGCAGGCGCCGACCGGGTCGATGGAGGAATCGCGGGACGTCACGGCAATCTTGGCGCGGGAGCCCGGATCGCGAGCGACCGCCTGGACCGACACGATGCCGTCGTAGATCTCCGGCACTTCCTGGGCGAAGAGCTTCGCCATGAACTGCGGATGGGTGCGCGACAGGAAGATCTGCGGCCCGCGGGCCTCCCGGCGCACGTCGAACAGATAGGCGCGGATGCGGTCGCCCGGGCGGAAGGTCTCGCGCGGGATCAGCTCGTCCCGGCGCACGATGGCCTCGCCACGGCCGAGATCGACGATCACGTTGCCGTATTCGACGCGCTTGACGACGCCGTTCACCACCTCGCCGATGCGGTCCTTGTATTCCTGGTACTGACGGTCGCGCTCGGCGTCGCGCACCTTCTGGACGATGACCTGCTTGGCGGACTGGGCCGCGATGCGCCCGAAATCGAAGGGCGGCAGGGTCTCGGCGATGCTGTCGCCGACCTGGGCTGCCGGGTTGTGCCGGCTGCGCGCCTCGGAGAGCGTGATCTCGCGGGAATCGTTCTCGAGTGCGCCGTCATCCACCACCAGGAGGTGCCGGGCCAGGCGCAGCTCGCCGGTCTTCGGGTTGATTTCCGCATGGATGTCGGTCTCGGCGCCGTAGCGGGACCGTGCGGCCTTCGCGATGGCGTCCGCCATGGCGTCCAGCACGATCTGCTTGTCGATCACCTTCTCGCGCGCGACCGCATCGGCGATCTGCAAGAGTTCAAGCCTGTTGGCGCTGACTGCCATCGCGGTCACTCCTTCTTCGATGTCTTCTTCTGCGGGCCGCGCGAGCGAGGCGTCGGCTCCGTCGGTGAATTCTCTGATTCCGTCTCGTCGGCGTCCTCCGCCGGCGGCGCCGAGCCCCGGCGCAGGGATTCGCGGATGAGCTCGTCGGTCAGGACGAGATGGGCCTCGCCCAGATCCGCGAGCGGCAGGCGCACGATCCGCTCGTCGCCTTCCTTCACGTCCGGCAGCTCGACCGCAACCGTTCCGTTCTCCACGCCCCGGAGGAAGCCCCGGAAGCGCTTGCGGCCCTCGAGGGGCACGGCCAGCTCGATCTTCGCCTCGTGCCCGGCCCAGCGCTCGAAATCGCTTGAACGCACGAGAGGGCGGTCGATCCCTGGGGACGAGACTTCGAGATAATACTCCCGATCGATCGGATCTTCGAGATCGAGAACCGGCGAAAGAGCCCGGCTCACGGTCTCGCACTCGTCCACCGACATGGTGCCGTCCGGCCGCTCGGCCATGATCTGCACCGTGCAGCCGTTGGTGCCGGTCACCCGGACCCGCACCAGGTTGAAGCCCAGATCCTCGATCACCGGCTCGACAATGGTCGCGACACGGGCGGCCACGCCGGACTCGGTCACCAGACGCTTGTCGCGATCGTTCGCCATGGGTTCGTGCAATCTTTCCTCTGCGCTCCGGCCGCGAGCCAATAAAAAAGAGCGGACCCGGCGGGGCCCACTCTGACAAGCAGCTGACGCTGCAACCAGAACTGACAGACGAGATATAGCGATTCCGGGCCGCCATGGCAAGAAGGCCGTGGGAGCGGGCATTGCCGTCGTCGTTCCGGGGGCACCTCCCGTCATTCCGGGGCGAGCAGAGCGAGAGCCCGGAACCCATAATCGCTGACGGGGCAGGATAGAGAGCGTCGGCTCTCGCAGCGTCTTTCTTGGAAAGCACAGTGTTTATGGGTTCCGGGCCCGGCCAAAGGCCGTCCCGGAATGACGGAGAGGATGCCTAAGTGGCAGTGCGGTCACACCCGCACGATGCGCAGGTAGCTCGGCACGCGGCCCTCGCGGATCGCCTTGGCTTCGTAGCGGGTGCCGGGCCAGCCCTCGTAGGGCTTGCGCCAGTCGTCCGGGCCCGTAGCCTCCCAGCGGAAATCGGGCGAGCGCAGGATCCGGGCCAGCACCCAGCCGATATAGTTGTCGATGTCGCTGGCGAAGCGCAGCTCGGCGCCCGGCTTCATGAGGCGGGCGAGCGCCTTCAGGGTCTCGTCCGAGACGAGGCGGCGTTTGCGTTGCCGGCGCTTCGGCCAGGGGTCGGGATAGAGGATGTAGACCCGGTCGAGGCAGGCGTCGGGCAGGTGCGGGAGAAGGTCCGTCACGTCCTCGTCCCAGACCCGCACGTTGTCGAGTTTCTCGTGGTCGAGGATGGCGAGGAGCTTCGCCATGCCGTTCACGAAGGGCTCGCAGCCGATGATATTGATGTCCGGATGGGTCCGGGCCTGGGCAGCGAGATGTTCGCCGCCGCCGAAGCCGATCTCGAGCCAGGTCTCCCGGCCCGGGCGGGGGAACTGGGCCTCCGGCGCGACGTCGGGCGTCACGCGCAGGGCGGGCAGGAGGGTGCGGACCAGGTCGTCCTGGCCGGCGCGCAGCCTCTTTCCCTTCCGGCGCCCGAAGAAGGCGCCGGCCCGTTCGGAGGCGTCTTCCATGGCGGTCAGGCGAGCGCGGATTTCAGGGATTCGGCGAGGTCCGTCCGCTCCCACGAGAAGCCGCCATCGGCATCGGGCTTGCGGCCGAAATGACCGTAGGCCGAGGTGCGGGCGTAGATCGGCCGGTTGAGGCCGAGATGGGTCCGGATGCCGCGCGGCGAGAGGTCCATGGCGTCCATGAGGACCTCTTCCAGCCTGCCCTCGTCCACCGTGCCGGTCCCGTGCAGGTCCACGTAGATCGACAGGGGCTTGGCGACGCCGATTGCGTAGGAGAGCTGCAGGGTGCAGCGCCCGGCGAGGCCCGCCGCCACGACGTTCTTGGCGAGATAGCGGGCCGCATAGGCGGCCGAGCGGTCGACCTTGGTCGGGTCCTTGCCCGAGAAGGCACCGCCGCCGTGGGGAGCCGCGCCGCCATAGGTGTCGACGATGATCTTGCGGCCCGTGAGCCCGCAATCGCCGTCCGGGCCGCCGATCACGAACTTGCCCGTGGGGTTCACGTGCCAGATCGTCTCGGGGGACACCCAGCCGGCCGGAAGGGTCTTGCGGATATAGGGCTCGACGATCTCGCGCACGTCGTCCGACGTGAGGTTCTCGTCCAGGTGCTGGGTCGAGAGCACGATCTGGGTCACGCCGACCGGCTTGCCGTTCTGGTACTTCACCGTGACCTGGCTCTTGGCGTCCGGGCCCAGGACGGCGGCGCCGTTGGCCTTGGTCTTGCGGGCGTGGGTCAGGTCCTCGAGGATCTTGTGGGCGTAGAAGATCGGGGCCGGCATGAGCTCGGGGGTCTCGTCGCAGGCATAGCCGAACATGATGCCCTGGTCGCCCGCGCCCTCGTCCTTGTTGCCGGCCGCGTCCACGCCCTGGGCGATGTGGGCCGACTGGGCATGGAGATAGACCGCGACATCCGCGTTCTTCCAGTGGAAGCCGTCCTGCTCGTAGCCGATGTCCTTGATCGCCTCGCGGGCGAGCTCGACGACCCGGTCCTTGGTGATCGATTCAGGGCCGCGCACCTCGCCGGCGATGACGACCCGGTTGGTGGTGGCGAGCGTCTCACAGGCCACGCGGGCCTCGGGCTCAGCCGCCAGATAGGCGTCGACGACCGCGTCAGAGATCCGGTCGCAGACCTTGTCCGGATGGCCCTCGGACACCGACTCGCTGGTGAAAAGATAGCTTGACCGCCGCACGACGCTCGCCCCTTCGCGGAAATGGAAATGCAGCCCGCAGCCGCAGGCCTTCAGGCATGGTCATGCCGCAGACCTGTGGAAAGGTCAAGCGAACGCGTTCGTTACGACGAACGCTCCTCGTCCGTGTCCTGGGCGGCCAGAACGGAGACGAGCTGGACGATGCTTTTGCGGATCTTGGGGTTCCGGATCGCCGTGAAGGTGCGGATGAGCTGGAGGCCTTCCGGCGTGGACATGACCTCGGAGATGTAGGGAGATCCCTCGCCCTCGGCGAAGCCGGCATCGTCCTTGCCGCTCTTGATGCCGTTGAAGAAGAAATGGATGTCGACGCCCAAAATCTTGGCAATGTCCACGAGGCGGCCCACGCTGATGCGGTTGGTGCCCTTCTCGTATTTCTGGACCTGCTGAAAGGTTAGGCCGAGCATGTCGCCGAGCTTCTCCTGGCTCATGCCGACCGAAATCCGGCGCATGCGCACCCTGCTTCCGATTTCCTTATCGATGGAGCCGGTCGACTTCTTCATCAGAACACGCTTCCTTGCCAATTCCTTTGGGACAATAGGTGATTCACGACGGCAGAACGCGCCGTCTCCGATGCGCCAACGCCGCCATTAAGCAGATCAGAAGCATGGCAGTCAAAACAAACGTTCCGATGCGCGCCTGGGGCGGCGCCGGGATCGCGGGCGGCAGGTCGGTGTCGAGCACGCCCTCGGCTCCGAGGGGCAGGCTCGCGGTCACGCGCCCATAAGGGTCGACCACCGCCGAGATCCCCGTATTGGCATCGCGCACGAGGGGTAGCCCTTCCTCGACGGTGCGCAAGCGGGCCTGGGCGAAGTGCTGGTAGGGGCCCGGCGTGCTGCCGAACCAGGCATCGTTGGTCACATTCAGGATGAGCTGCGGGCGCGGCCCCTCGGGCATGAACTCGCCCGGAAAGATCGCCTCGTAGCAGATTGTCGCAGCCACCGGCGGCAGGCCCGGCACCGTCAGAGTGGTGCGCCGTGCGCTCGGCTCGAACCCGCCCGGGATATGGACGAACTGGCGCAGGCCCATCGCCCGGATGAGGGTATCGAGGAAGGGCGGCACATATTCGCCGAAGGGCACCAGATGGACCTTGTCGTAGGAGCCCAGGATCGTGCCGCGGTCGTCGATCACCTGAATGGCATTGAAGAACTTGCCCACCTCTTCGCCCGGCAGGGGATCGTCCATGCGGGCCGCGCCGGTGACGAGATAGGTGCCGGGCGCGAGCAGGGTCGCGATCTGGTTGAGCTGGGCCGGGCTGCGGTGGAGCAGGAACGGGAAGGCCGATTCGGGCCAGATGATGTGCGTCGGATCCCGGCCGTTTTCCTGAGGCGCGGCGGCGCTCAAGGTCAGGTAGTGTCGCATGATCGCCTCCCGGTTGCCCGGGTGGAACTTGGCGTCCTGGGGCAGGTTCGGCTGCATCAGGCGCAGGCGCACACCGGAAACCGGGGGCAGGGGGGCGTCCGGCACCCGCCAAGCCCCGAAGCCGGCCATCAGGGCGAGAAGAACGGCCGCCAGGACGGGCGCGGCCCAGCGTTCGCGCGCCGGACGGTCGGACGCCAGGAGGGCGGGCGCCGCCCCGATGCCGATGGCCAGCACGGTCAGCCCGTAGAGGCCGACCAGGGAGGCGCTCTGCATCAGCCAGAGGTTCTGGCCCAGCGCCATGCCGAGGGTGTTCCAGGGAAAACCCGTGAAAAGGTGGCCGCGCAGCCATTCGCTGACCGTGAGCGCGAACGCGAAGGCGAAGAGGCGCCCGGGCCCCTGCGACCAGAGGAGGCGGGCGAGCGTGAAGCCAAGGGCCGGGAAGAAGGCGAGCAGGGCCGGCAGGCCCAGGACCCCGAAGGGCAGGGCCCAGGCGAACTGGTCCGCCTCCACCAGGAAGGCCGCGCCGAGCCACCACAGACCCGCGACGAAATAGCCAAAACCCCAGAACCAGCCCGCGAGAGCCGCAGCCGTCAGGCTGTCCCGGCGCGTGTCGCGGACCGAGCCGTCGATGAGCCAGAGGGCCGGGGTCAGGGACAGGAAAAGGGCCGGAAGGATGCCGAAGGGCGGCATCGCGAGGGCCCCGACGGCTCCGGACGCCACGGCCAGGAGGCCGCGGCGCCACCCGGTCGCCAGGGTGACCCGTTGGGACAGCGCCTTCATTCGGCGGCGGTGCTCTCGGGCGGCAGGGAGCCGTTGGCCGCCAGCGGGACGGCGCTGCGGCGGTGGATGCGCAGGCGCTTTACCCGGCGGGGATCTGCGTCGAGCACCTCGAATTCCAGGTTCTCCGGTCCCTCGATCAGCTCGTTGCGGGACGGCACCCGCCCGGCCAGGGTCACGATGAAGCCGCCGATGGTGTCGACATCCTCGGCGCCCTCCTCCTCGGTGAGGTCGACCCCGAGAGTCTCCTTGATCTCGTCGAGGCTCGCCCGCGCGTCGGCGATGAAGGTGCCGTCGGAGCTCGGCACCACCGCCACGGCGGCCGCGTCGTCGTGCTCGTCCTCGATGTCGCCCACCACCATCTCGACCAGGTCCTCGATGGAGACGAGGCCGTCGGTGCCGCCGTATTCGTCGATGACGAGGGCCATGTGGGTGCGGGTCGCCTGCATCCGGACCAGGAGGTCGATGGCCGGCATGGAGCGCGGCACGAACAGGACGGGGCGCAGGATCTGGGCGGACGCGAGCGTCATGGTGAAGTCGACCTGGCCCAGGCTGGGGCCGGGCGGGGGACTGCCGTCCTGGTCCTCCTGCGGGCGCCCGTTGCCGGTATCGGCCCGCATGGCGATGAAATCCAGGAAGTCGCGGATGTGCACCATCCCCTTCGGGTCGTCGAGGGTCTCGCCATAGACCGGCAGGCGCGAATGGCCGGCGGTCCGGAAGAGGCTGAGCAGGTCGCCGAGGCTGGTATCGGCCGAGACCGCCACGATGTCGGCCCGGGGCACCATCACGTCGTCGACGCGGATGCGGTGGAAGCCGAGCACGTTCTTGAGCATCGCCCGCTCCTGGGGCGAGAAGTCCGTGTCCTCGACGGTTTCCGCAAGGGCGTCCTCGAGGTCGTGGCGGATGGAATCACGGGTTTTCAGGCCGAGGCGGGTCAGAACCCGGTCGTACCAATGCTCGCGTAAGCCGTCGGGGTCCGGAGGGGTCCGGGCGGGGCGGTCGTTACGACTTCGATCTTCGTTCATTGTGTGTGAGTTTCAGCCGAACGTTTGGCGTTCAAGCTGCCATATCGCGATAGGGATCGGCGATGCCAAGGCCGGCAAGCGCCTTTACCTCCAAAGCTTCCATGACGTCCGCCTCTTCGTCGGTCTCGTGATCGTAGCCGAGAAGATGCAGGACGCCGTGGACGACCAGATGTGCAAAATGGTCCGCGAGAGGCTTGGATTCCTCCTCGGCCTCGCGGACCAATGTCTCATAGGCTAATGCAATATCGCCCAGATGGCGAGGGCCTTCGAGGCCCGGCTGCTCCGGCGCCGGGAAGGACAGGACATTGGTCGGCTTGTCCTTGCCGCGCCACTGCCGGTTCAGGGTGCGGATGCTCTTGTCGTCGGTGAGCATCACGGTGACCTCCAGGTCCTCGTCCGCCATATCGGCCACCCCGGCGGCCGCCTCGGCGGCGCGCTGAGCGAGGGCCTCCGCGTCCGGCAGGCCGTCCCAGCCCCCGGCCTCCGTCACGGTGTCGAGCGTGATCACGACCGGCGCTCCCGGCGGAAGGGTTCGCCGGCCGGCTCGTCCTGATGCCGGCGGGCATCCGCGTCATAGGCGGTGACGATGCGACGCACGAGGTCGTGGCGGACCACGTCCTGCTCCTTGAAGGTGACGCGGGCGATGCCCTCGACCCCCTCCAGGATGCGGACAGCCTCCACGAGGCCGGATTTCTGGCCCGGCGGCAGATCGATCTGGGTCGGGTCGCCCGTGATGATCATCCGCGAGCCCTCGCCGAGGCGGGTGAGAAACATCTTCATCTGCATGGTGGTGGTGTTCTGCGCCTCGTCGAGGAGCACCACCGCGTTGGTGAGGGTGCGCCCGCGCATGAAGGCCAGCGGCGCGATCTCGATCATGCCGGTCTGGAGCCCCCGGTCCACGTGCCGCGCCTCCATGAAGTCGTAGAGGGCGTCGTAGATGGGACGCAGATAGGGATCGACCTTCTCGCGCATGTCGCCCGGCAGGAAGCCTAGCCGCTCCCCGGCCTCCACGGCCGGCCGGGACAGGATCAGGCGGTCGGCCTGGCCCTGCTCCAGGAGCGAGACTGCATAGCCCACCGCGAGCCAGGTCTTGCCGGTGCCGGCCGGGCCCTCGGCGAAGACGAGCTCGTGCTGCTTCAGGGCCTTGATGTAGGCGTTCTGCGCCGCATTGCGGGCCCGGACGGGGCCGCGCTTGCGGGTCGCGATCTGGTCGAAGGCCGTGATCCCAGGCAGGGACGGCTCCTCGGCGGGCGGGAAGAGGCTGCCCTGGAGAGTGCTCTCCTCGATGGCGCCGTCTACGTCTCCGGGGGCCACGCTCACGCCCTGGCGGGCGCGCTCGTAGAGGCCCTCCAGGACCCGTCGGGCGAGCTCGGAGCTCTCCGGGGTTCCCTTCACGGTGACCCGGTTGCCGTTGGCGATGGCGACCACGTTCAGTCGCCGCTCGAGATGGGCGAGGTTCTGGTCATATTGCCCGAAGACGAGACTGGCGAGGCGGTTGTCCTCGAAGGTGAGAACGATCTCGGCCTCTTCCTCGACGCCGGGATGCGGATTGGCGGGATGGCGGCCTTTCTGCGCGCGTGCGGTCACGTTGTCCGCTTGCCTCAAATGGCTCTCCTCGTGCTCCGGGACGGGGGCGGCCGGGTGGCCGCCTCGCCCCTTCCATGGTTGCCGCGCCCCTCCATGGAGCGCAAGCCTCAGGCGGCGGCCCGGTCTCCCGACCCGCCGGCCAGTTCTCCGAACAGGCTGTTCGAGCCCGCCCGCGCGATGCGGACCGTCACGACATCGCCGATCCGATGCCCGTCGCTTTCGAAGTGGACCGCCTGCAGATAGGGCGACTTGCCCGCCAACTGGCCCGGATGGCGACCCGGCTTCTCCACGAGAACGTCGAGAGTCTGGCCGACGGTTCCGTGATTGAAAGCCTGTCTTTGGGTTTCCAACAGGTTTTGCAGCCGCGCCAGCCGCTCGGCCTTCACGGCCTCGGCAATCTGGGCGTCGATCTCAGCCGCCGGGGTGCCCGGGCGGGGGCTGTACTTGAACGAGAAGGAGCTGGCGAAGCCCACATCGGCCACGAGCCGCATGGTCTCGTCGAACTCGGCGTCCGTCTCGCCCGGGAAGCCGACGATGAAGTCGGACGACAGGGCAAGGTTCGGCTGAACTTGACGGATCCGCTCGATCAGGCGGCGGTACTCGTCGCCCGTATGCCGGCGGTTCATGGCCTCGAGGATGCGGTCGGAGCCGGACTGCACGGGCAGGTGCAGATAGGGCATGAGGGCCTTGAGGTCCCCATGGGCCGCGATGAGCTCGTCGTCCATGTCGCGCGGGTGGCTCGTGGTGTAGCGCAGGCGCACGATCCCCGACACCTCGGCGAGGCGGCGCAGGAGCCGTCCCAGGGACCAGACCGAGCCGTCCGGCCCTTCCCCGTGATAGGCGTTCACGTTCTGCCCGATGAGGGTCAGCTCCCGCACGCCCGCATCGGCGAGGCGCATGGCCTCGTCCAGGATCTTCGCCACCGGACGGGAGACCTCGGCGCCGCGGGTATAGGGCACCACGCAGAAGGTGCAGAACTTGTCGCAGCCCTCCTGGATCGTCAGGAAGGCCGAGACGCCCCGGCTCAAGGTCTTCTGGCGGCTCGGCTGGGGCAGGTGGTCAAACTTGTCCTCGATGGGGAAGTCCGTATCGACCACGCGCTCGGTCCTGGCCTTGCGCAGCAGCTCCGGCAGGTGATGGTAGCTCTGCGGGCCCACAACCACATCCACGACCGAGGCCCGGTGCAGGATTTCCTTGCCTTCCGCCTGGGCGACGCAGCCCGCGACCACGACCTTGGTCTCCTGGCCCTGGCCGGCGCGCTCCTGCTTCAGCTCGCGGACGCGGCCGAGCTCCGAATAGACCTTCTCGGCCGCCTTCTCGCGGATATGGCAGGTGTTGAGGATGACGAGGTCCGCCTCTTCCATGGCGGCGGTTTCGCTGTAGCCCTCGGTCGCGAGAACGTCCGCCATGCGCTCGGCGTCGTAGACGTTCATCTGGCAGCCATAGGATTTGACGAAGACTTTCTTCACGCTGGACGGCCTGTCTTGCTGGGTCGGGGAATAAGGAGCGGTCTTTTAAAGGGTTTCAGGGCACAAGAGAATAGCGGCTCTTCGGCACTCCCGTCATCCCGGGCCCTTCCCCGGTCGTCCTTCGGCCTCCCTTGCCGAAATCCGCGCGAGGATTCAGGCTGGGGGCCCTTCCGAAACAGCCCGATGACGATGAACCCTCGCAAGCCCCGCAAAGCCGCCGGTCCACGCAATCCCTATTATGCCGGTCCCGTTTCGGACCATTTCGACGGACTGCGCTTCTTCCTGCCGGAGCAGCCGCCCGACAAGTCCCTGAAGGACCTGCTGCGCTGGCGCCTGGCGAGGGGCGGGCGCAAGGCCTGGCCGAAGCGCCATCCGAGCCCCTTCCAGGACAGGCCGCCTTCAGCCGTGGAGGGCCTGCGGGTGGTGCTGATCGGCCATGCGTCGTTCCTGATCCAGGCGGCAGGGCTCAACATCCTGATCGACCCGGTCTTCTCCGAGCGGGCGAGCCCGGTCTCCTTCGCGGGGCCGAAGCGCGTGAACCCGCCGGGCATCGCTTATCAAGACCTGCCGCCGGTCCACGCGGTCCTGATCACGCACAACCATTACGACCATCTCGACCTCGCGGCCCTCGGGCGCCTCTGGCAGGAGCACCGCCCGCGAATCCTGGCGCCCCTCGGCAACGACACGATCATCCGGGCCGTCCATCCCCAGATCCCGGTCGAAACGCTGGACTGGGGCGAGCCCATGGAGCTCGGCCACGGAGTCACGGCCCATCCGACCCCGTCCTGCCACTGGTCGGCCCGGAGCATGAGGGACCGGCGCATGGCGCTCTGGTGTGCCTATGTGCTCACCACCCCGGCGGGCACGATCTACCATGTGGGCGATACGGGCTTCGGCGACGGGCGGATCTTCCGCGACGTGCGGGCCCGCTTCGGCCCGCCGCGCCTTGCCAACCTGCCCATCGGCGCCTACGAGCCGCGCTGGTTCATGAAGCCGCAGCACATGAACCCGGAGGATGCCGTGAAGGCCTTCCGTCTCCTGGAGGCCGAGCAGGCCCTGGGCCACCATTGGGGGACGTTCCGGCTGACCGACGAGGGCGTCGACGACCCGCCCAGGGCCCTCGCGGCGGCCCTGGCCGAGGCCGGCATTCCGGCGGAGCGGTTCAGGCCCCTGCGGCCCGGAGAGGCGTGGCAGCCGTAAGGTCGCGGATCGGTGCGTCGAGCGCGCCCGGATCGTCCACCAGGCAGGTGACGCCAGCCTCCTGAAGCTCCTGCCTCGATCCGTATCCCCACGTGACCCCGATGGCCGCAAGGCCGTTTGTGCGGGCGCCCACGGCATCGTGCTTCCGGTCGCCGATCATCACGGCGCCGGCCGGATCGAAGCCTTCCTGCGCCAGGATGTGGCGGATCAGATCGCGCTTGTCGGTGTTGCGGTTGTCGAGTTCGGAGCCGTAGATCTCGCGGAAGAAGGGCGCCAGGCCGAAATGCTCGACGATCCGCCGCGCATAGACATGCGGTTTCGAGGTCGCCACAAAGAGCCTGACCCCCTCGTCCCGAAGACGGGCGAGCAGGGCCGGAATTCCCGCATAGACCTCGTTCTCGAAGAGACCGACATCGCTGAAGCGCTCGCGGTAGAGGCGAACCGCCTCGGGCGCGTCCTCAGGCCCTCCCAGGAGTTCCGTGAAGCCTGCGATCAGCGGAGGGCCGATCATCCAGGTCAGGGCGTCGGCCTCGGGAACGGGACGGCCCAACCTTTCCAGGGCATATTGAACCGAGCGGGTGATCCCGGCCTTCGGGTCCGTCAGGGTCCCGTCCAGGTCGAAGAGAGCGATCATCGGGCGCGGTTATTCCTTCGGCTGCACGTAGATGTTGATTTCGAGATTGGTGTCCGAGGCCTCGGTCATGTCGGAGACGTATTCCTCGATGAAGGCGTCCTTCGCCTCGACATCCTTGGCGTCGAGATAGGCCGTGATGGTCTCGTAGGTGCCGTCGATCTCGTCATAGGCGTCCTTGTGGACGAAGCGCATGGCCTTGCCCTCGGGCGTCTTGCCGAACTTGATCTCGGGGGTGAGTTCCGTCTTGCCCTCGGGCGCCTGGGCGATGGGGATCATGGCCTCGTAGCGGAAGCCCTTGTCGTCGGTTTGGACGAAGACCGTGAGCGGCTTGCCGGCGGGCGCGATGCCGGCCTTCGCCAGGGCGTCCTCGATCTTGCGGAACACGCCCTTCAGGTTCGTGAAGGCGTCCTCCCAGTTGCTGATGCCGGTCACCATGGCGACGGGCTTCGCGGGCAGGACCACCTCCTCGACCCCGGTCGGATCGCCGATCGTGGGGACGAGCGCGGGCCGCGCGACGGCGGAGGGGGCCGGGCTCGCCGGCTGATTCGGCTGGGCCGTCGTGGGGTTCTGCCCTGGTGCAGGATTCTGCGCGGGGGCCTGGGCCGGAGCGGGCTGGGCCTCTCCGGACACGGCAGGCGCGGCCTTGTCGGCGGGGGACGGCAGGATCACCGGGGCCGGGGGCGGCGGAGCCGGCATGGCGGCTTCCCCGGAGGGCGGGGACCCTGCTCCCGCCGGGGGCGGCGTCTGGGCGAGGGCCGGCCCGGCGCACAGGGAGGCCAGGAGACAGAACAGGGAAAAACGGAGCCGCATGCGGGTGCCCATCGAATCACGAAGAGGATCTTTCGGCGCAGCATAGAGGCCTTTCGGCGGGGCCGCGAGGCCGTGCCCCTGGGGCAGAGAGACTCTGCCCGCGCCGCCGATGCCGCAGGTCCTGCGGTTCCCCCTCGCGATTTTCGCGGTTTTAGGCCATATAGCGGCCATGAGCGCCCTTGCGAACCACCGCTTCCTGAAGATGAACGGCCTCGGCAACGAGATCACCGTGCTCGACCTGCGCGGCACGCCCCTGCGCGTCAGTGCCGCGGAGGCGCGCGCCGTCGCGGCCGACCCCCGCTCGCGCTTCGACCAGCTGATGGTCCTGCACGATCCCGTCACGCCCGGCACGGACGCCTATCTGTGCATCTACAACACGGACGGCTCGGAATCCGGCGCCTGCGGCAACGGCACCCGCTGCGTCGCCTGGGCCATGACGGCCGATCCCGTCATGGGATCGCCCGCGGACCGGCTCGTCCTGGAAACCAAAGCCGGGCTCCTGCCGACCGAGCGCGTCTCCGAGCGGGTGTTCACGGTCGATATGGGCCCGCCGCGCCTCGCCTGGAACGAAATTCCCCTGAGCCGCCCCTTCCCGGACACCCGCGTCATCGCGGTCGAGACCACCCTGCCGGAGGCCCCGGAGCTCACGGGCCCCTCGGCGGTGAGCATGGGCAATCCCCACGCGATCTTCTGGGTCGCGGATGCGGATGCCTACGACCTGACGGCCATCGGCCCGAGGCTCGAACATGATCCGGTCTTTCCGGAGCGGGCCAACATCTCGCTCGCCCAGGTCGTTGGGCCCGACCGCATCGTCCTGCGCGTCTGGGAGCGGGGCGCCGGCCTGACCCGCGCCTGCGGCTCCGCGGCCTGCGCGACCCTCGTGGCGGCTTCCCGCAAGGGCCTGACCGGGCGCAAGGCCACGGTCTCGCTTCCGGGCGGCGACCTCCTGATCGAATGGCGGGAAGGGGACGACCACGTGCTCATGACCGGGCCGACGGAGCTCGAGCACGAAGGGACTTTCGCGCCCTCCCTCTTCGCCGGAGCCGCCTGATGGGCGTCGAGGTCGTCACCTTCGGCTGCCGCCTCAACACCTACGAGTCGGAGGCCATGCAGCGCCACGCCGAGGAGGCGGGGCTCGGCGAGGTCGTGATCGTCAATACCTGTGCGGTCACGGCGGAGGCGACGCGCCAGGCGCGCCAGTCGATCCGTAAAATCGCCCGGGAGAAGCCCGGGGCGCGGATCGTCGTCACCGGCTGCGCCGCGCAGGTGGAGCCCGCGACCTTCGCGTCCATGCCCGAGGTCGCGACGGTGCTCGGCAATCACGAGAAGATGAAGGCCGAGACCTGGGGCGCTTTGCGCGATTTCGGCGTGGGGGCGAGCGAGAAGGTCCTGGTCAACGACATCATGGCCGTGCGGGAGACCGCCGTTCACCTCATCGATGGCATGCGCGGGCGCACCCGCGCCTTCGTGCAGGTGCAGAACGGCTGCGACCACCGCTGCACGTTCTGCATCATTCCTTATGGCCGCGGCAATTCCCGCTCGGTGCCCATGGGCGCCGTGGTGGAGCAGGTCCGCACCCTCGTGGAGCACGGCTCCCGCGAGGTGGTGCTCACGGGCGTCGACATCACCAGCTACGGCAAGGACCTGCCGGGCGAGCCCAAGCTCGGCACCCTGGTGAAGAGCCTGCTGCGGCACGTGCCCGAGCTCGAGCGGCTGCGCATCTCGTCCATCGATTCGGTGGAGGCGGACGACGACCTCCTCGACGCCATCGCGAACGAGAGCCGGCTGATGCCGCACCTGCACCTGTCCCTCCAGGCGGGCGACGACATGGTGCTCAAGCGCATGAAGCGCCGGCACCTGCGCGCCGACGCGATCGCGTTCTGCGACCAAGTCCGCAGGCTCCGGCCCGACATGGTGTTCGGCGCCGACATCATCGCGGGCTTCCCGACCGAGACCGAGGAGATGTTCTCCCGCTCCCTCGCCATCGTCGAAGAGTGCCACCTGACCCACCTCCACGTCTTCCCGTTCTCGCCCCGCCCCGGCACTCCCGCGGCCAGGATGCCCCAGGTCGCCCGCGACGTGGTGAAGGACCGGGCCCGCAGGCTTCGCGAAAAAGGCGAGGTGGCGCTCCTCAGGCACCTGACCGAAGAGGTCGGCGCCCGGCGCAGCGTGCTCGTGGAGACTGGCCAGCTCGGCCGCACGGAAGGCTTCACGCTCGTGCGCTTTACCGCGCCCGTGACGCCGGGCGAGATTCTCCCGGTCACCATTGCGGGGCATGACGGGAAAGAGCTGCTGGCCGCATAAGGCCGACGGTCATTCCGGGGCCGCGGAGCGGAGCCCGGAACCGCAGGCCGTATGAAACGCCTTGATATGAAGGGCCTTAGACTTGGGACGATCCCGGATCGGCTGCGCCGTCCGGGATGACGCCGCACGCCCTGATCCGCTCCCGCATATGATCCGGCACCGGCGCCTCGACGGTGATCGGCGGTTTTTTCGGATAGAGCGGGACCGTGACGCTGCGGGCGTGGAGATGCAGGCCCGGCCCGCCGAAGCGCGGGGCCGTGCCGTAGATGGGATCGCCCAGGATCGGGAAGCCGGATGCGGCGCAATGCACCCTGAGCTGGTGGGTGCGACCCGTGACGGGGCGCAGTTCGAGGAGCGTGAGGGGCCTGCCACCCTCCCCTAGAGAGGGAGGGTCGGATCGTGACAACGATCCGGGGTGGGGTGGCAACGCCACGTCTGGAGAGGTCGCGCTATCCACCCCCTCCCGCGCCTCCGAACTCGGGTGTTCCCGAGTTCGGCTTTCCATGCGCAAGTCGGAAACATCCGACTTGCGCGGCGCGACCTCCCCCCTCAAGGGGGAGGTGGAGCGCGAACGTCCCAGAACCCGCCACCGGGTCAACGAGGGCTGGCCTTTCGGATCCACCTTCATCCACCAGCCCCGGTCGGGCGATTTCGGCGCGAGGGGAAGGTCGATCTCGCCCTCGTCCCCGTCCGGTCCGCCCTCGACCACGGCCCAGTAGACCTTGTCGATCTCGTTCTTCCGGAAAAGCTCGTTGAGACGCGCGAGGGCTTTGGGGTGGCGGCCCAGGACCAGGCAGCCCGAGGTATCCTTGTCGAGGCGGTGCGCCACTTCCGGGCGGCGCGGCAAACCGAAGCGGAGGGCGTCGAGATGCTGGAACAGGGTCTCGCCGCCCTTCGGGCCCGGATGCACCGGCAGCCCGGCCGGCTTGTCGATCACGAGCATCAGGGCATCGCGATACAGGATCTTCGACACTATCTCTTCCGCATTCATGGCGCCTCGGCTATCGAGACCGAGGCGCGAAGGCAAGCAGCAAAGCAAAAGGCGGAAACGAGACACCCATGGCCGACACGAAGCCCGACAAGCCCGGATTCCTGTCCCGTCTGTTCGGCCGCAAGGCCGAAGCGCCCGCCCCGGCTGCGCCCGAAACACCCCCGTCCGAGGCGCCTCAGGCGGGCGGAACCCCTGAGGCCATGCCGTCGCCGCCCGCGACGGCTGCCGACGATCTCGTGCCGGCCCCCTCCACCGTGACCCAGGCCTCCCCGGACACTCCCGCGGCCGAAAAGGCCCCGCCCGAGCTGGCGGGGGCCGATCTCCAGCCCGTGGAGGGGCGGGAGCCGGAGGGTGGCGGCCCGACCGAGCCGATCCCCAGGCCCACGCCGGAGCCGATGCTCGAGGCCCCACCCGAGGTGATTCCCGAGCCGGCCGCTCCGGCCGAAAAGCCAAACTGGTGGCAGCGTCTGACGAACGGCATGCGCCGGACCTCCTCGTCCCTGTCGGAGAGCGTCACGGGCCTCTTCACCAAGCGCAAGCTCGACGCCGCTACCCTTGAGGAGCTGGAGGACGCGCTGGTCCAGGCCGATCTCGGCGTCGAGACGGCGCTTCGCATCACGGAAGCCATCTCGGCAGGCCGCTACAACAAGGAGATCTCCCCGCAGGAGGTGAAGACGATCCTCGCAGGCGAGGTCGAGAAGACGCTCCAGCCCGTGGCCCAGGCGCTCGCCATCGACCGGTCGAAGAAGCCCTTCGTGATCCTCATGGTCGGCGTGAACGGGGCGGGCAAGACCACCACCATCGGCAAGCTGTCGCAGAAATTCCGCGCCCAGGGGCTCAAGGTCATGCTGGCGGCGGGCGATACGTTCCGGGCTGCCGCCATCGAGCAGCTGAAGGTCTGGGGCGAACGCGTCGGAGCGCCGGTGATCGCCCGCGCTCAAGGCTCGGACGCGGCCGGTCTCGCCTACGATGCCCTCGAGGCAGCGCGGGCCGAGGGATCGGACGTGCTTCTCATCGACACGGCGGGCCGCCTCCAGAACAAGGCCGGCCTCATGGCCGAGCTGGAAAAGATCGTGCGCGTGATCCGCAAATTCGACGAGAGCGCCCCGCACGCGACCCTTCTGGTCCTCGATGCCACGGTCGGCCAGAACGCCGTGAGCCAGGTCGAGCTCTTCCGCAAGGCCGCGGACGTCACCGGCCTCGTGATGACCAAGCTCGACGGCACGGCCCGCGGCGGCATCCTGGTGGCGCTCGCAGCCAAGTTCGGCCTGCCGGTCCACTTCATCGGCGTCGGCGAGGGCGTCGAGGACCTGGAACCCTTCGCGGCGAAGGATTTCGCCCGCGCCATCGCCGGATTGGACGAAGCCGCATGACCGACGACCTCTTCGAGACCAAGGCCGACGCCCGGCGCCTGCCGCCCCTCCTCAAGCTCGCCCTGGAGCTCGGGCCGCTCGCCCTCTTCTTCCTGGCGAACGCCTATGCGGACCGCTTCGGCTATGCGGAGAACCAGCGGATCTACGCCGCGACGGCCCTGTTCATCGCCGCGACCGTGGTGGCGCTCGCCATCAGCTACGCGCTCATCCGCAAATTGCCGATCATGCCCCTGGTCTCGGGTGCCGTCGTGGTGGTCTTCGGCGGGCTGACGCTGTTCCTCCAGAACGACATGTTCATCAAGCTCAAGCCCACCATCGTGAACACCATGTTCGGGCTCGTGCTCCTCGGTGGTCTCTATTTCCGCAAGCCCCTGCTGGAGATCGTCCTCGACAGCATGTTCGCGCTGACCGAGGAGGGCTGGCGCAAGCTCACCTTCCGCTGGGCCCTGTTCTTCTTCGCGCTCGCCATCCTCAACGAGGTGGTCTGGCGCACGCAGACGACGGATTTCTGGGTCGGCTTCAAGGTCTTCGGCATCATGCCCCTCACCATCGTGTTCGCCCTCGCGCAGACGCCGCTGCTGCTGCGCTACGACGCGAGCAAGAACCCGGAAGAAGCCTGAGGCTCTTCGCGGTCATTCGGCCGGCTTCATCAGGCAGATCGGGCGCGTGACGCCGGGGAGCGGCAGGGGGTCGATGGGGGTCCAGCGCTCGGTCTCGCCGGCCGCTGCGATGCACTGGGCCGAGACCAGGAAGGGGCAGTCCACGGTCTTGGTCGCCTGTTCGATGCGGGCCGCCGTGTTCACGGTCTCGCCGAGCACGGTGAATTCGAGCCGGTCCTCGTCGCCCACCACGCCGCAGAACACCTCGCCCGTATGGACGCCCACGCCGATCCGCACCGGCGGGTCGAAGCCGCGCTTGGCGTTCCAGCGGTCGATGAGGTCGAACAAGGTGCGCCCGCAGGCGAGCGCGCGGGCGGCGTCGCCGTCCGATTCGGCCGGCACCCCGAACAGGATCAGCGCCCCGTCGCCCGTGAACTTGTCGATGACGCCCCCGTGCCGGGCGGCGGCGCGCATGACGCGGCGGCGAAAGGACGAGATGAAGATCGCGAGCCGCGCCGGATCCATGGTCTCGCCGTAGGTGGAGGAATCGCGCATGTCCACGAAGAGCAGCGTCACGGGGATGCGCCGGCCCGCCCTCAAGGACGCGAAGGCCCGCTCCGAGAGGATCGGCGCGAGCTCGCGGGGCAGGTAGCGGGTGAGGTTGAGCCGCAGGGTCGTCTCGCGCACGGCCCGCTCCAGCAGGAGGCGGCCCTGCCGGGCCACCAGGATCAGGATGAGCGCGACCGAGAGCACCATGGCGATTCGGGCCATGTTGGCCTCCCAGCCGAACTGGCCCGCGAAGGCCGCAAGCTCCCGCGCGCGCTCCTGGGGCGACAGCGCGGCCCCGGCCAGGGCCAGGAGCCCGAGGCCCGCGATATAGAGGATCCCCACATAGGCCTGGAGGCGGGGGCTGTAATGGATGGCGCTCGCCGCCATGGTGATCGGCACGACCCAGATCCCCGGAAAGACCGAGAAGAAGCTCCCCGGAATGCCCAGGACCCAGTGGCTGTAGCCGAGATTCATGAAGACCAGCAGGGCGTCGAGGGTCGCCGTGAGGCCCGGAAGCCAGGCCACGGCGATGCGCCGCGAGGCCAGCCAGGCGCTGCCGAGCCCCACGATTCCGAGGAGCGAGAGGGTCATCTGCGCCGCGCGGATCTGGTGGGTGACGATCAGGTTGTCCTTCGGGACGTCCTGGGTCGCGACGAGGACCGTAATCAGCAGGAGCCCGGACACGACCACCCGGGCGAAGCCCGCCCGGCGCAGGGCCGCCACGTCGGCCTCGCGCATGAGCCGGTCCGTGGCATCGCTCAAGGGACGTCTTGCCCCCAGGGTGCGGAGCGATGTCCAGGCGGACGAGACGCGGCTTTTCATGGGCAGGCACTTCCGTTCGGGTTAGACCGGGGACCGCCCGCATGGCGATCCGCCGGAATCGCACGGCGGGGCCGCGCGGTCCGGCCCGCCATGTCACCCGATTCTGGCACAACCATGCCGGGCCCGCGACAGACGAGGGGATGAAATTCATGACCATGACGCCCGATGCCGAAAGCCCCAGTGCCATCGCGATCTATGTGGATGCGGATGCCTGCCCGGTCAAAGCCGAGATCTACCGGGTCGCGGAACGGCACGGCACAAGGGTCTTCGTGGTGGCGAACAGCTTCCTGATGGTGCCGCAGAGCCCGCTGATCGAGCGCGTCCTGGTGGGCGGCGGCTTCGATGCCGCGGACGACTGGATCGCCGCCCGCGCCCGGCGCGGCGCCGTGGTGGTGACGGCCGACATTCCGCTGGCCCATCGCTGCGTGACGGCCGGCGCCGACGTGATCGGCCCCACCGGAAAGCCCTTTACGGAAGCCTCAGTCGGCATAGCGCTCGCCACCCGCAACCTGATGGAGGATCTGCGCGCCATGGGCACGGTCACGGGCGGCCCGAAGCCGTTTTCCGCAAAGGACCGCTCGGCATTTCTCTCGGCGCTGGATCTCGCGATCGTGCGGCTCAGGCGGGCGGGGTTTGGCGGAGCCTCTCCTTGAACGCGGAAAAGTTCTCCGGCGTCAGGGGGCCGATCTGCTTGTAGCGGATGGTGCCGTCGGGGCCGACGATGAAGGTTTCGGGCACGCCGTAGACGCCCCAATCGATGGAGGCGCGGCCTTTCGGGTCGACCCCGACGGCCGCGAAGGGATTGCCCAGCGTGCCCAGGAAGCGGCGGGCATTGTCCGGGTTGTCCTTCTGGTTGATGCCCACGACCCGGATCGACGGGTCCTTGGCGAGCTCCACGAGGAGAGGGTGCTCCTGGCGGCAGGGCGCGCACCAGGAGGCCCAGACATTCACGACCGTGACCTTGCCCTTGAGGTCCTCGTTGGAGAAGCCGGGCACCGGCTTGCCGTCCGCCAGGAGCCCCTCGAGGGGCGCGAGGCTGAAGGTTGGCGCGGGCTTGCCGATGAGCGCCGAGGGAATGCGCGAAGGATCCCCGTCTCCGAGACGGAACACGAACAGGCCTGCAAGCCCGACGAAGACCAGCACGGGCAGGAGGAAGATCAGGCGACGGCGCGGCGCGGCGGCCGCCGTCTCAGCCACGGCGCGACCTCCGGCCGGCGCCGCGGGCCTCGAGCTCCGCGAGGGCCTGCTGCTGGACGCGATGGTCGAGATAGGCGCGCAGGATCAGCCCTGCCACCACGAGGGCAGTGATCGCGTAGGCGGCGGCGATGAAGGCGGCGTGGGTCGTCATGATCAGGCGGCCTGGGCGTCGAGGCGCTCGGCCTCGAGGATCGTGAGGGTGCGCACCCGGCGGCGCAGGATCTCGGTGCGCATGCCGGACAGGTGCAGCGTCACCCCGAGCAGGGTGAAGCCCAGGGCCATCACCAGGAGGGGGATCAGCATGGAGGAATGGATCGTCGGGCCGCCGAGGCGGAACACCGAGGCCGGCTGGTGCAGGGTGTTCCACCAATCGACCGAGAACTTCACGATGGGCACGTTGACGGCGCCCACGAGGGTGAGGATCGACACCGCCCGGGCGGCGCGGCTCGGCTCCTCGATGGCGCGCCACAGGGCCATGATGCCGAGATAGATCAGCAACATCACCAGCATGGAGGTGAGCCGCGCATCCCATTGCCAGTAGGTGCCCCACATAGGCTTGCCCCAGAGGGAGCCGGTGACGAGGCAGATGAACGTGAAGGCGGCCCCGATGGGCGCGGCGGCCTTCTGCGACACGTCCGCCAGGGGATGGCGCCAGACCAGGGTGCCGAGCGCCGAGGCCGCCATGGTCGCGTAGAAGAACAGGGACAGCCAGGCGGCCGGCACGTGCAGATACATGATCCGGACCGTCTCGCCCTGCTGGTAATCGGCCGGGACCGTGAACCAGGTCATGTAGAGCCCCACGCCCAGGGCCAGCGCCGCGGCACCCGCCAGCCAGGGCAGCAGGCGGCCGCTATAGGCCATGAAACGGGACGGGTTGGCGAGATCGCGGATCATGGGACCGATGTAGCGGGCCGCGCGGGCGCCCGCAATGAGAGGATTGCCGCAAGCCCGGAAGGAAAACCCTCCTGCCCGGTCACGATCGCGTTTGTGGGGCCGCATGTGCCTCACGCTGTCATCCCGGGGCCGCGCAGCGGAGCCCGGGACCCATAAACACCAGCGTCTCAGAATAAGGGGCTATGGCAGCCGCTACGCTTCATTCTGAACCGTTAGCGGCTATGGGTTCCGGACTTGCCTGACGGCAATCCGGAATGACGGCGGGAGCGCAGCGCGACCCGCACCTACTCTCCTGAACGCAGAGCCGCTGCCGCTCCGAGGGTGCCGACCACGGCCGCCATGAGGGACAGGGCGACGAGGATCAGGAACGGCGTCGCGAAGGGCACCGTGCCGCCCGTGGCTGCGTTCGCGGCCGAGACTCCGAAGATCAGGGTCGGGATCATGAAGGGCAACACCAGGATGGCGAGGATCAGCCCGCCGCGCCGCAGCGAGGCCGTGAGCGCTGCCCCGACCGCGCCGACGAAGGTGAGCGCCGGGGTGCCGACCAGAAGGGTCGCGACCATGGCCAGCATGGCGTCCGGCGTCAGGGCCACCAGCAGGCCGAAGAAGGGGGCGGCCAGCGCCAGGGGCAGGCCCGTCACGAGCCAATGGGCCGTCACCTTGGCGAGCACCACGGCTTCCAGGGGTGCAGGCGACAGGCGCAGAAGGTCGAGGGAGCCGTCCTCCTGGTCCGCCTGGAACAGGCGATCGAGGCCGATGAGGGTGGCGAGCAGGGCCGCGATCCAGAGGATGGCCGGGCCGATCCGCGACAGGAGGTTGAGGTCGGGCCCGAGCGCGAAGGGAATCAGCGTCACGATGGACAGGAAGAACACGAGCCCCATCAGCCCGGAGCCGCCGACGCGGGCCGCGAGCTTCAGGTCGCGGACCAGGAGAGCCAGGAAGGCACGCATCAGAGAACGTCTCCCGCCCGGAAGGGCTCGGGCGCGGGGGCGCTCCGCTCGATCCGGATCTCCCGGGCCCCGTCGAGGGCCAGAGGCTGGTGGGTGGTCGCCACGACGATGCCGCCGGAGGCCCGGTGCTCCTCGATGAGCCGGCGCAGGACCTCCTGCGAGGCCGTGTCGAGGGCCGCCACCGGCTCGTCCAGGAGCCAGAAGGCCCTGCGGGCGACGAGGAGGCGCGCCAGGGCCACCCGGCGCCGCTGGCCGGCCGACAGATAGGCGACCGGCAGCCCCGCCGCATGGGCGAGGCCGAGGGTCGCCAGGGCTTCGCGGGGCGCCAGGGCCGGATCGCCGAGGAAGTCGCGCGCGAAGGCCAGGTTCTCCTCGGCCGTCAGGGCGGCCTTGAGGGCGTCCCGGTGGCCCACATGGTGCAGGCATTCCGGCAGGGTGCGCTCGCCCGCCCCGGTCAGGGTCACGGTGCCGCCGGCGGGCGCGAGGCGCCCGGCCAGGATGTCGAGCAGGGACGATTTCCCGGCCCCGTTCCGGCCGAGAACCAGGAGCGCATCGCCCGGCCGGAGCGCAAACGAGACCCCCTCGAAGATGCGGCGCTCCCCCCGGCTGCAGGCCAGATTCTCCACGTGAAGCTGCAAGCCCGCCGCTCCTAGACCGCCGCCGCGCCGATGAAGAGCCCGCGGTTCCGCGGCATCCGGTTTCCGGTTTCTGGCATCCTGCCCTCAATCCACCCAAGAATGGTTCTAATCCGTGTAGCGGGGTCGCTGGAAATGATCTATACCACCCTCGGCTGCGCCGCGCGCCATGGCGTCCAATCCGCTTCGCGCGCTTCTCCCCTGTCCGGGCGCCCCCGGAGCGGCGCGCGCTTATCGCGCTTTCGGCCGAACAACCTGTTCGTAACCCAAATGCACGCGAGGATTCGCCGTGACGCTCTCCAATAGCTTCAATGCCCGCCAGACCATGACGGTGGGCGACAAGACCTACACCTATTATTCTCTGGCCGAAGCCGAGAAGAACGGGCTCAAGGGCATTTCGCAGCTGCCCTTCTCCATGAAGGTCCTGCTCGAGAACCTGCTCCGCTACGAGGACGGCCGCACCGTCACCAAGACCGATATCGAGGCCGTGGCCGAGTGGCTCAAGAACCGCGGCAAGGCCGAGAAGGAAATCGCCTATCGTCCGGCCCGCGTGCTCATGCAGGACTTCACGGGCGTCCCGGCCGTGGTGGATCTCGCGGCCATGCGCGACGCCATGAAGAATCTCGGCGGCGATCCGCGCAAGATCAATCCGCTCGTGCCGGTTGATCTCGTGATCGACCACTCGGTGATCGTCGACGAGTTCGGCACCCCGCGGGCCTTCGACCGCAACGTGGAGCTGGAATATCAGCGCAACGGCGAGCGCTACCGCTTCCTGAAATGGGGCCAGAGCGCCTTCGAGAACTTCTCCGTGGTGCCTCCGGGCACCGGCATCTGCCACCAGGTCAACCTCGAGTTCCTGTCCCAGACCGTCTGGACCCGCAAGGACATGGCGGCCGGCGAGTTCGACGTGGCCTATCCGGACACCCTGGTCGGCACCGATTCGCACACCACCATGGTCAACGGCCTCGCGGTGCTGGGCTGGGGCGTCGGCGGCATCGAGGCGGAGGCCGCCATGCTCGGCCAGCCGATCTCCATGCTGATTCCCGAGGTGATCGGCTTCAAGCTCACGGGCAAGCTGCGTGAGGGCGTGACCGCCACCGATCTGGTGCTCACGGTCACCCAGATGCTGCGCAAGAAGGGCGTGGTCGGCAAGTTCGTGGAATTCTACGGCCCCGGCCTCAACGACATGACGGTGGCGGACCGCGCCACCATCGGCAACATGGCCCCCGAATACGGCGCGACCTGCGGCTTCTTCCCGATCGACCAGCGCACCGTCGACTACCTGCGCACCACGAGCCGCACGGACGAGCGCATCGCCCTCGTCGAGGCCTATGCCAAGGAGCAGGGCATGTGGCGCACGGCCGAGACGCCGGACCCGGTCTTCACCGACACCCTCGAGCTCGACCTCGCCGACGTGGTGCCTTCGCTCGCCGGCCCCAAGCGTCCGCAGGACCGGGTGACGCTCGACACTTCCAACGCCGAATTCCGCAACGCGATGGAGAAGGAGTTCCGCAAGGCCGCCGAGATCGGCAAGCGCGTGAAGGTCGAGGATGCCAATTTCGACCTCGGCCACGGCGACGTGGTGATTGCGGCGATCACCTCCTGCACCAACACCTCGAATCCGAGCGTGATGATCGGCGCGGGCCTGCTCGCCCGCAACGCGGTGCAGAAGGGCCTGAAGACGAAGCCCTGGGTGAAGACCTCGCTCGCCCCCGGATCGCAGATCGTCGCCGAGTATTTCGAAAAGGCCGGCCTGCAGAAGGATCTGGACGCCCTCGGCTTCAACCTCGTCGGCTTCGGCTGCACCACCTGCATCGGCAATTCGGGCCCGCTGCCCGAGAACGTCTCCAAGGCGATCAACGATAACGACCTCGTGGCCGTGTCGGTGCTCTCCGGCAACCGCAACTTCGAGGGCCGTGTGAACCCGGACGTGCGGGCGAACTACCTCGCGTCCCCGCCGCTCGTGGTGGCTTATGCGCTCGCCGGCACCATGCTGACCGACCTCACCACCGAGCCGCTCGGCACGGGCTCGGACGGGCAGCCGGTCTATCTCAAGGACATCTGGCCCTCCTCGGCGGAGGTGCAGGAGTTCATCGACCGCACGATCACGAGCGAATTGTTCAAGACCCGCTACGCGGACGTGTTCACGGGCGACGAGAACTGGAAGAAGGTCACGGTGGAGCCGGGCCTCACCTTCGAGTGGGACATCGGTTCGACCTATGTGCAGAACCCGCCCTATTTCGAGGGCATGACCAAGGAGCCGAAGCCCGTCACGGACATCGTGAACGCGCGCATCCTCGGCCTCTTCCTCGACTCGATCACCACGGACCACATCTCGCCCGCCGGCAACATCCGGGTGAACTCGCCTGCGGGCAAATACCTGCAGGAGCACCAGGTCGCGGTGGCCGACTTCAACCAGTACGGCACCCGTCGCGGCAACCACGAGGTGATGATGCGCGGCACCTTCGCCAATATCCGCATCAAGAACCAGATGGTGAAGGACGAGACCGGCAACGTGGTGGAAGGCGGCTACACCATCCACCAGCCCTCCGGCGAGCGGATGTTCATCTATGACGCCGCCATGCGCTACCAGGAGGAAGGCGTGCCGCTCGTGGTCCTGGCCGGCAAGGAATACGGCACCGGCTCGTCCCGCGACTGGGCGGCCAAGGGCACGAATCTGCTCGGCGTGCGCGCCGTGATCGCCGAAAGCTTCGAGCGCATCCACCGCTCGAACCTGGTCGGCATGGGCGTGGCGCCGTTCGTGTTCGAGGGCGACACGTCGTGGAAGTCGCTCGGCCTCAAGGGCGACGAGACGATCACCATTCACGGTCTTGCGGAAGGCCTGAAGCCGCGCCAGCGCATGGAGATGGAAGTCACCTCCGCCGACGGCACCGTGAAGAAGGTTCCGCTGGTCTGCCGCATCGATACGCTCGACGAGCTGGAATACTTCCGCAACGGCGGCATTCTCCAGTACGTCCTGCGCCAGCTCGCGGCGTAAGTCTCCGGCTACCGCACAAAACCGGGCCCGCCCCTCGCCGGGGCGGGCCTTTTTCATGCCTTTTCGGCTCCGGCCGGCGAGAGGGTTACGCCGCCTGCAGGGCCCGGCGCACCGCGTTTTCGGCCGCGGCGGTCGCTTCCTTGCGGTTGCCGTTGAACGGGATCGGCTCGCCCCAGGTCACGGTCACGTCGAGGGGGTGGCCTTCGAGGAAGATGCCGAGATGGGGGCCGAGCTCCATGTCGCCGTACCAGGCGATGAAGGGCCGCTCGCGCCGGGTCACGGGCAGGCCGTCGCGGCGCGTATAGGCGATCGCGAGGGGCTGCAGGAACACCTGCTCGACGCTGTCGTGCATGAGTGCCGTCTGGGCCGCGCCGACCAGGGAGGAGCGGAAGGGCAGGAGCCGGTTGCCGTCGCTCGTGGTGCCCTCGGCGAAGAGCACGATGGTCTCGCCCTTCACGAGCCGGTGCGCGAGGGCGTCGTTGACCTCCGCGGTCGCCTTCCGGCGCTGCCGGTCGATGAAGACGGAACGCTGCAGCCGGGCCAGGAGCCCGACCACGGGCCAGCCCTCGATCTCCGACTTGGCGATGAACGACAGGGGGTGAAGGGAGCCGATGACCGGAATGTCGAGCCAGGACACGTGATTTGCCACCACGAGGGTGGCGGCGCTCCCCGGCGGGCAGCCCTTCTCGGTCACGCGCACGTTGAAGAGCCACAGCAGGATCCGGTGGAACCGCACGGGCAGCCGGTGCAGGATCGGCCAGTTCCAGCGGAGCGCAAGCATCTGCAGCGGGATGAGGACAAGTGCCGCGAGCCCCAGGAGGGCGAGCCTGAGAAGGGCGCCGATCCGCCTCACGCTTCGCCCCTCATGCCTCGTCCTTGTCGAGGGGCACCGCATAGAGCTCGAGCCGGTGATAGACGACCCGGTAGCCGAGCCTCCTGGCGATCTCGGTCTGCAGCGCCTCGATCTCGTCCGAGTGGAACTCGATCACGGCCCCGGTCTCCAGGTTGATGAGATGGTCGTGATGCTCCCGGGCCGCCTGCTCGTAGCGGGAGCGGCCGTCGCGGAAATCGAGCCGGTCGATGATCCCCTTCGTCTCGAAGAGCTTCACGGTCCGGTACACGGTCGAGAGGGAGATGCGCTCGTCCACGGCGGCGGCGCGGCGGTGGAGCTCCACCACGTCCGGATGGTCGGCGGCGTCGTCGAGGATGCGGGCGATGATCCGGCGCTGGCCGGTCATGCGCAGACCCTTCTCGCGGCAGGCCCGCTCGATCGCATCGGAGCGCCGGGCCCGTGCCGATTTGCTGTTCCGTTCCGCCAAGATTGCTCTCCTCAAGCATCGGACCCAAAAGTGGATCTGCACTTTTGGGACCCATCCGATGCTGCCTCTCTCGATGAGAGCATCGTTGACGCGGAAAACCGGGTCCACTTTTCCGCACGATGCTCTGCAGATGCTTATAGGGGAGCCGCCGGGTCGGGGCTATAGGTCCCGCGTCATGGTCAGGGCCGTCGCCCGCGAGCCGTCCTCCTTGAGGTAATAGCCCGGCCGGCGGCCGGTCTCCCGGAAACCGCGACCGCGATAGAGCGCGAGCGCCGGGAGGTTCCCGTCCTCCACCTCCAGGTGGACCTGGCGCACGCCCCGGCGCGACAGCCCGTCCAGATGGGCGTCGAGGAGCCTGCCGGAATGGCCCCGGCCCCGTTCCGCCGGCGCGATCGCGATGGTGAGGATCTCGGCCTCGTCGAGAACGACCCGCGACAGCACGAACCCGCTGGGCAGGGTGGAGCGCCCGACGAAGAGCCCGTCGGCCGCATGGGAGCGCTCGCCCAGGAGGCGGGCGAAGTCGAGGCTGCTCCAGGGCCGCGCGAAGGCGCTTTCATGGATGGCCGCGAGCCGCCCCGCCGCCTCCGTCCCGATGGGGGCGATCCGGATGCCCGGCGGGCGCAGGAAGCGGTCGAGGACGCTCATCGGAGCCCTCACCGCCGGGCGATTCGCGCCCCGTCCTGCGGCTTGGCGTCGGGCTCGCGCAGATAGAGGGGCTTGGGCAGGGCCTGGGCCGGGTCGGCCATGGCGCCCAGCCTGGCCACCCAGGCGATATCCGGCCCCGGCGCCTGGTCGCAGACCGCGACCTCGACCCCCTGCGCCCGCGCCTCGATCGCCAGCGCCTCGGCGGCCGTGCCGGCCACCAGGAGGGGGCCGGACCCAAGGAGGCGGATCACCTCCCGGTAGCCCATCAGGCCCGGCGGAATGATGGCCCGGCCGCCCGCCCCGATGGCCTGCACGTAGATCTGCCCGTGCTTGGCGTCGATGGCGGCCGTGAAGAGCCCCCGTCGTTCCCCGGCCATGAGGGGCGCCAGGAAGGCTGAGAGCGTCGCCACGCCGACCACCGGAATGCCGGTCGTGAGCCCGATCGCCCGGGCGGCTGCGATGCCGACCCGCAGGCCCGTATAGCTGCCGGGGCCGACCGTCACGGCCACCCGGCTTAAGGCTCCGAAGCCGCCATCCACCTGGGACGTGACCCGGTCGATCAGCGGCAGCAGGGCCTCGGCGTGGCCGCGCTCCATGGGAATGGTCTCGCGCGCGAGCAGTTCGGACCGGCCGGTCTCGAAAAGACAGGCCGAGCAGGCGCCGAGCGCGGTATCGATGGCAAGGATGCGCAACCTTCGTCTCCGTCTGATCCGGTCTCTTTAGAGCATCGTGCGGAAAAGTGGACCCGGTTTTCCGCGTCAACGATGCTCTCGCTTCAAGAGGAAGCATCGGATCGATCCGATGCTTTAGAGCAAGAGTATCACGGGAGGGAATGGGTTTTCGGCAGCGGCGCCGTTTGGATGCAGGCCTCCCTCGTCATTCCGGGGCGCCGGAGGCGAGCCCGGAATCCATAAACACCAACGTCTCAGAAGAAGAAGCAACGGCAAAAGCTGCGCTCTCTCCTGCATCGTCAGCGGTTATGGGTTCCGGGCTCGCACCTGAAGGTGCGCCCCGGAATGACGAGGGAGGCTCTGAAACCGCCCCTCACCCCTGCAGGGCGATCCCGCCATAGCCGATGAGCTCCGCGAAGATGGCGGCCGTCACCCCGAGGGCGACAAGGATGAGGCCGGTCACGAAGATGCGGATCGCGCGCTCGTAACGGACGAGGATGAGGGACTTGACCGACAGAAGGTCGATCAGGGCCTTGATCTGCAAGATGATGCCGAGCGTGATGGCGATGACCGCGAAGACGTCGGATTTGGCCCATTCCCCGGGAAGCCCGCCCCAGCGGCTGAGAAACCCCAGCGAAAAACCAAGCATGACGCTGATCGCCGTGAGCGAGCCGCTTCGGAAGATGGCCTCGATCTCCAGCGGGGGAGCGGACTCGTCCTGTGTCTTGTCGACCATGGGAACTGTCTCTCGCAGGACGGGCCCGGCGCATCGGAACGCCCGCTCCCGGCTGCAGGACAAGTCTATCGCGGATACGCGCCCGAGACACGGCCCGCCGCCTGCCGCATTGGAGGTAGGGGCCCCGCTCAGGCGATCCGGCAGAACTCGTCGAACGAGAAGCGCGGCTGGCGGGGATGGAGCTTTTCCCTGAGGCCGTAGCCGAGGTTGATCAGGAAGTTGGACTTGATCTTGCCATCCGGGAAGAAGGCCTCATCGACGCCCTTGCGGTCGAAGCCCGACATGGGCCCGCAATCGACCCCGAGCGCCCGGGCCGCCAGGATCAGATAGGCGCCTTGGAGGCTCGAATTGCGGAAGGCCGTCTCCTCGATGGCCTTCGGCTTGCCGGCGAACCAGCTCCGGGCATCGGGACTGTGGGGGGCGAGGAAGCCCAGCTTCTCGTAGAATTCCGTGTCGTAGGCCACGATGGCGGTGGCGGGCGCGCTCATGGTCTGGCGCACATTGCCCTCGTCGAGATGCGGGCGCAGCCTCTCCTTGGCCTCGGCCGAGACCACGAAGACGAACCGGCCCGGAGACGAATTGGCGCTGGTCGGCCCGAGCTTGGCGAGATCCGCGATGGCCCGGAGCGTCTCCGGCGCGAGCGGCCGGTCCTCCCACCAGCGGAAGGTGCGGGCCTCGCGAAAAATCTGGTCGAGGGCGTCGTCGGGCAGGGCAGGCACGGAAGGCTCCAAAGAAAAAGCGCGGCCCTTTTCGGCCGCGCCCTGAATTCTAGAGCATCGGACCCAAAAGTGGATTTGCACTTTTGGGATCAATCCGATGCTTCCTCTTGGACGAGAGCATCCTGTGCCGGATCAAACCGCCTGGACCTCGCGCACGTCCGGCAGGAAGTGGCGCAGCAGATTCTGGATGCCGTGCCGCAGGGTCGCCGTGGAGGAGGGGCAGCCCGAGCAGGCGCCCTTCATGACGAGATAGACGGTCCCGTCCTTGTAGCCGCGGAACGTGATGTCGCCCCCATCGCCCGCCACGGCCGGGCGGATGCGGGTCTCAAGCAGCTCCTTGATGGTCGCGACCGTGGGCGCGTCCTCGGCATCGAAGAACTCCTCCCCGTCCTCCATGTCGCCCGCATGGCCCTCCGTGAAGAGCGGCGCGCCGGTCATGAAGTGCTCCATGATGGCGCCCAGGATGGCAGGCTTCAGATGCTGCCACTCGCTGTCCGCCTTGGTCACCGTGATGAAATCGTAGCCGAAGAAGACGCCGGTGACGCCCGGCACGGCGAAGAGCCGCTCCGCGAGCGGGGACACAAAGGCCTGGTCGGCGCTGCGCGCCTCGAAAGTGCCCTCGGGCATCACGACGCGGCCCGGCAGGAACTTCAGGGTGGCTGGATTGGGGGTGGCTTCAGTCTGAATGAACATCGGTCTTTCCTCTGCGCCGGTTCAAGGCCGGCCGAGCGGTGGAAGCCCGGAATTGGGCTTGGAATCGTTCTAACAGGTTCTGCCCCACATGTGGAATGGGAGCGGGACGATTCCAAGGGCGGAAGCTTTGCCGCGCACCTCCCTCTCCCATGGGGAGAGGGCAGGGGTGAGGGGAGAGCGTTATCCGGATAGACCTGTAACCCCTCACCCGGTGCTCCGCACCGACCTCTCCCTAAAGGAGAGGTGAAGGGGAGGTGCGCCGCCTTCACCCCGCCAGGGCGTCGATTTCCTCGTCGGTCAGGCTGCCGGGCACGATCACGATGGGGACGGGGAAGGTGGAGGCGGCCTTGCCGGCCAGGGTCGAGACGAGGGGGCCGGGGCCCTCCTTGCCGGTGCCGGCGGCGAGCACCAGGAACGAGATGTCCTCGTCCTCGTGGATGAGCCGGATGATCTCCTCGGCCCGGGGGCCGACCCGGATCGCCAGTTCCGGCTCGACGCCGGCGGCGCTGCGGGCCTCGCCGGCGGCGGCTTCGAGGCGCTTGCGGGCTTCCTCCCGCGCCTCCTCGACCATGGCTTCACCGACGCCGATCCACTCGAAATTGGCGGGCGGGTCGACCACCGCGAGCATGATCATGCTCGCGCCCGTGCGCGCCGTGCGCCGGGCCGCGAAGTGGATGGCGCGGGAGCATTCCGTCGTCGTGTCGACCACCACCATGAATTTCGGTCGGTGGCCGGCTTCATAGGATTGGCGCTTGCCGCTCACAGCCCGTCTCCCGAATCGCGTCCGGCGGCCTGCAGATTAGCGCGCCCGCACGAAGCCGACGATATCCTTGACCGCGTCCATGGTCTGGGCCGCGAGCACGCGGGCCCGGTCGGAGCCCTGGCCTAAGACCTGCTCGATATGGGCGGGATCGGCCATGAGGCGGCGCATCTCGCTGGCGATGGGCGAGAGCTTCGCGACCGCCACGTCCACGAGGGCCGCCTTGAACCCTGAGAACTGCGCGCCGCCGTGGTCGCGCAGCACGTCGGCGGGCGTCGAATCGGTGAGCGCCGCGTAGATCGCCACCAGGTTCTCGGCCTCGGGACGGGTCTTGAGGCCGTCGACCTCCGACGGCAGGGGCTCGGGATCGGTCTTCGCCTTGCGGATCTTCTGGGCGATGGTGTCGGCATCGTCCGTCAGGTTGATGCGCGAATAATCGGACGGGTCCGACTTCGACATCTTCTTCGAGCCGTCGCGCAGGGACATGACCCGGGTGGCCGGGCCCGCGATCAGGGGCTCGGTCAGGGGGAAGAAGGCATCGCCGAAGCCGTGGGTCGCGATCGATTCGGCATAGTCGTTGTTGAACTTCTGCGCCACGTCGCGGGTCAGCTCCAGGTGCTGCTTCTGGTCCTCGCCCACCGGCACGTGGGTCGCCCGGTAGACCAGGATGTCGGCCGCCATGAGCATCGGATAGGCGAAGAGGCCGACCGACGCGTTCTCGCGGTCCTTGCCGGCCTTCTCCTTGAACTGGGTCATGCGGTTCGCCCAGCCCATGCGGGCGATGCAGTTGAACACCCAGGCGAGTTCCGCGTGCTGGGCCACCTGGCTCTGGTTGAACACGATGTGCTTCTGCGGGTCGATGCCGGCCGCCAGGAAGGCCGCCGTGACCTCGCGGATCTGCCGGTTCAGCTCCTTGGGGTCCTGCCACACCGTGATGGCGTGCATGTCCACGACGCAATAGATGCAATCGTGGGTCTCCTGCATGGTCACGAAGCGCTTGATGGCCCCGAGATAATTTCCGAGGTGGAGATTGCCCGTCGGCTGAACGCCCGAGAACACGAGCTCCTTGAACTGCGCCATCCTTGTCGACTCCCACGCTTGTCGCGGCGGGCGTTATGACAGGGCCGGCCCACGATGCAAGCGGGTCTTTAAGGCTTTTTCGTCGCCAGCGCGAGATCCTCCGGGGTCACGGCCCCGAGGAGCCATGCGGCACCCGCATAGGCCGCGAGGCCGAAACCGCACAGGGCCGCGAGCCCCAGGGCCCCCGGCTGCGGCACGAAGGCGAGCCCGAGGCCGAGCCCGAGGCTCATGGCGCCGGTCGCTGAAGCGATCCGCAGGACCTGTCCGGCGAAGTCCCGCCCCAGGCGCCACAGGCCGGCCCGGCGCAGCAGGAGGACGAGGGCGCCCGCATGGACGAGGCAGCCGAGGCTGATCCCGAGCGCGATCCCGCCCATGCCGATGAGGAGCCCCAGGGCCGCGGCCGCCCCGGCCGTCGCCGCGAGCCCCGCAAGGGCCGCGAACAGGGTGCCGCGCAGGGCGCCCCGGGCGAAGAGGGTCTGGCTCAGAACCTTGCCGAGCGTCGCGAAGGGCAGTCCGGCGCTCAGGCCCGCGAGCACCAGGGCGGTGCCGTGGACATCGTCCGCCGCGAAGGCGCCGCGCCGGAACAGCACGTCCGCGATGGGCTCGGCCAGGATCGCCAGGGCCGCGGCGGCTGGCAGGGCGAGGAGAAGCGCAAGGGCAAGTGCCCGGTTCTGGGCCGCCACGAGGGCCTCGGCGCCCGCATGGCGGTGGCGGGAGGCGAGCTCCGGCAGAAGGACGCTGCCGGCGAGCGCCGCCATCAGCCCGAGGGGGAGCTGCATCACCCGCTCGGCATAGTAGAGCCAGGACACGCCGGACGGCCAGAAGGAGGCGATCTGGGTGCCAGCGAGCACGAAGAGCTGCACGGCACCGCTCGCGAGGAGCGCCGGCAGGCCCGCGCGCAGCAGGGTCTTCAGGGCCGGCGAGAGGGTGGGGCGGCGCAGCCGCACCGGCCTGTCGGGACCGCGCAGGAGGGCCGCCGCGAAGATGGCGAGCTGCAGGAGCCCCGCCGCGCTGGATGCCAGGGCAAGCCAGGCGGCCTCCCGCTCGGGCGCGAGGGACAGGCGTCCGAGGCCGAGAAGGGTGAGGATCAATCCCCCGTTGACCACGAGCGGCGCCAGGGTTGCGGCCCCGTAGCGGCGGTGCATGTTGAGGACGGCCGCGCCGACCGATGCCAGGGTCACGCCGAACACGGACGGGAAGGCGAGGCGGGTATAGAGCGCCACCAGGTCGAGGGTCTCGCCGGTGCCGAGGCCCGGCGCCAGGAGGAGCGCAATCGGGCCCGCCGCCACCTCGACCAGCGCCACGAGCCCAAGGAGCAGGAGTGCGAGAATCGTCGCCACGTCGCCCGCGACCCGCGCGGCCTCGGCCGGTTCCAGCCGCCCCAGCACCGGCACCAGGGCCGGGTTGAGGCCCCCCTCGGCGACGACCCGGCGCACCAGGTTGGGCAGGCGGAAGGCCGCCAGGAACGCGTCCGCCACGGGTCCGGCCCCCAGCACCTGCGCGAACAGGATGTCCCGCGCAAAGCCCAGCACCCGGGACGCGACGGTGCCGAGGCCGACCAGGAGGGAGGAGCGCAGGAGCGACATGAGCGCCGCGCTTAAAGCCTCGCGGCCGGATTGTCCAAGGAACGAAGGGATAAGGAGCGAAGGGATGAGGCCTGCCGCTTCATGCAACAAGTGGGGGGATGGGGCGTTTGTCCCCCATTGTCCGGGCTAAAGTCCGGAGCGTCCCATCTGATCGTTCCACAAGAAGGGGCTCGACGTTGCGGGATTGTCTCTCCCGGTGCGACGGGCAAGGGAGACAATCATGGCAGACGAAACCCAGGGCGTCAGGCTGCAGGTGGCCAATGCGCGGCCGGAGGATGCGGGACGCGGCGTCGCGCGGATTGGCCAGAAGGTGCTGGCCGAGCTCGGGCTCCATGAGGGCCAGGCGGTCGAGATCGTCGGCAAGCGGCACACCACCGCCATCGCGGTTCCGCCCTATCCGGAAGACGAGGGGCTCAACATCGTCCGCCTCGACGGCCTCCAGCGCGTCAATGCCGGGGTGGGCAGCGGCGACCATGTGGAGATCCGCCGGGCCGAGGTGCGGCCCGCCACCCGCGTCGTGCTCGCGCCCGCCCAGAAGAACGTCCGCCTGCAGGGCTCGGGCGATGCTCTGCGCCGCACCTTCTATCGCAGGCCGCTCGCGGCCGGGGACGTGATCTCGACCTCCGTCTATTCGCCCCGCGCCGCCGATCCGCGCCTCCCGGAAGAGGTGCGCGGCCTTTTGAACATTCCGGCCTACGGCCTGCAGGAGATCCGTCTCCTGGTGGTGTCCACCCAGCCCCGCGGCATCGTCCAGGTGACGGAGGAGACCGAGGTGGAGCTGCGGCCGCAATTCGAGGAGCCGAAGGAGGCGCGCCGGGCCGACGTGACCTACGACGATATCGGCGGCCTGGGGAACACCGTCGACCAGGTCCGCGAGATGGTGGAGCTACCTTTACGCCATCCGGAGCTGTTCCAGCGCCTCGGCATCGACCCGCCGAAGGGCGTGCTCCTCTACGGGCCGCCCGGCACCGGCAAGACGCTCCTCGCCCGCGCGGTCGCGAACGAGACGGAGGCGCAGTTCTTCCACATCGCCGGGCCCGAGATCATGGGCCGCCATTACGGCGAATCCGAACAGCGGCTCCGGCAGGTCTTCCAGGAGGCGCAGCAGAACGCGCCGGCCATCATCTTCATCGACGAGATCGACAGCATCGCGCCCAAGCGCGAGGAGGTGACCGGGGAGGTGGAGCGGCGCATCGTGGCGCAGCTCCTCACGCTCATGGACGGCCTCGAGCCGCGGCAGAACATCGTGGTCATCGGCGCCACCAACCGGCGCGAGGCCATCGACGAGGCCCTGCGCCGGCCGGGACGCTTCGACCGGGAGATCGTCATCGGCGTGCCGGACGAGCCGGGACGGCGCGAGGTGCTCGCCATCCACACCCGCGGCATGCCGCTCGCCGAGGACGTGGATCTCGACGAGATCGCCCGCACCACCTACGGCTTCGTGGGTGCGGACCTCTCGGCGCTCGCCCGGGAGGCGGCCATGGATTCGCTTCGCCGCATCCTGCCGGACGTGAACCTGAAGGAAGGAATCCCCACCGAGATCCTGGAGAAGCTCCAGGTCACCCGGGCCGATTTCATGAGCGCCCTGAAGCGGGTTCAGCCCTCCGCCCTGCGCGAGATCATGATCCAGGTCCCGAACGTGACCTGGAACGACATCGGCGGCCTGGAGGAGGCCAGGACGCGTCTGCGGGAGGGCGTCGAGCTGCCCCTCAAGAGCCCGCAGGCCTTCCGGCGCTTGGGCATCCGCCCGGCCAAGGGCTTCCTGCTCTTCGGCCCGCCCGGCACCGGCAAGACTCTGCTGGCCAAGGCGGTGGCGCGGGAGGCGCAGGCGAATTTCGTGGCGACCAAATCCTCCGACCTCCTGTCCAAGTGGTACGGGGAATCCGAGCAGCAGGTCTCGCGGCTCTTCGCCCGTGCCCGGCAGGTGGCCCCGACCGTGATCTTCATTGACGAGATCGATTCGCTCGCGCCGGTGCGCGGCGGCGGGCTCGGGGAGCCGGCCGTCACCGAGCGGGTCGTCAACACGATCCTGGCCGAGATGGATGGGCTCGAGGAGCTTCAGGGCGTGGTGGTCATGGCGGCCACGAACCGGCCGAACCTGGTGGACCCGGCGCTCCTGCGGCCGGGGCGCTTCGACGAGCTGATCTACGTCTCGGTGCCCGACGCCAAGGGGCGGCGCCACATCCTCGGCATCCACACCAAGGACATGCCGCTCGCCGACGACGTGGATCTCGACAACCTCGCCGAGCGCACGAACCGCTTCACGGGCGCGGATCTCGAAGACCTGACCCGCCGCGCCGGCCTCCTGGCCCTGCGGGAATCCATCGATGCGCAGACGGTGACACGGGCCCATTTCGAACAGGCGCTGCGGGAGACCCGGGCCTCCGTCACGCCCGAAATGGAGCGCGAATACGAGGAGATCCTGCGCACCCTCAAGCAGGAGGGGCCGCAGCGCCAGCCCATCGGGTTCATGCCGGTCCGTCAGGCGGCCGAATAACCTGTCAGCGCGAGAAGCGCTGCGCCGTGAACGGCTTGAGATCGACGGGGCTCGGACGTCCGTCGATCAGGGCCGCGGCCATCCGGGCCGTGACGGCCGCCTGGGTCAGGCCGTGATGGCCGTGCCCGAAGGCGTAGACGATGCGGCGGTCGGTCGACGCGGAGCCGATCACCGGCAGCGAATCGGGAATCGAGGGCCTGAACCCCATCCAGCGTTTCGACGGGAGGGTGTCATCGAGATGCGGCAGGAAGCGCTTGAGCCGCTGCACGACGGCCTCCGTGCGGCGGTGATTCGGCGGCGCCTCCAGGCCCGCGAACTCCACCGCGCCGCCGACCCGGTCGCCGCTGTCGAGGGGTGTCGTGACGAAGCCCTCGCCCTCGTACATGACGGGCCTTTCCAGGCCGAAGGTCCCGGCCGGGAAGGTGGCGTTGTAGCCCCGCTCGGTATCGAGCGGGATCCGGTCCCCCAGCTGTCCGGCCAGGGGCCGCGACCAGATCCCGGCCGCGATCACCACCCGATCGGCCGAAAGATCCTCCGCGGCGCCGTCCGTGCGGATATGCACGGCGTCGCTCTGCGGAACGACCGCCACGGCCTGCGCGGCCACGTGAACGCCGCCCCGCGCCAGGGCGAGCCTGAAGAGATCGGAAGCGAGGATCGCCGGGTCGGAGACATGGCATATCTCCGGATAGAGAACGGCCGCCCCCACGTTGTTCAGGGCGGGCTCGAGGCGGGCGACGTCCTCCGGCCCGAGGGTCTCGACCGCGATGCCGTAGGCGCGCTGCCGGTCGAAGACCTCCCCGGATGCCAGGAAGGCGCCGCGGTCCCGCCACACCGTCAGAAGGCCCTTTTCCCGCAGGTGGCCTGAGAGGTCCAGGGAGGCGAGGAGCGCCCGCCAGGAGGGCAGGGCTTCGGCGTTGATGGACCGGATCGCCTCGATACTCGCGGCGATGCGGGCCGGCGAGGAGGCCTGCACGAAGCGCAGCAGCCAGGGCGCCAGGGCCGGAAGATAGCTCGGCCTGATGCTGAGCGGGCCGAGCGGATCCGTGAGCCAGCGCGGCAGGTTCCGCCAGACCTTAGGCGAGGCCAGGGGCATGATGTCCGTATGGGCGATCCAGCCGGCATTGCCGTCGCTGGGCCGGCCCGGCTTGCCGCCCGGGTCCACGAGCGTGACCGAATGCCCCTCGTCGAGGAGCGCATGGGCGGTCGCGAGGCCGACGATGCCTGCGCCGACGATCGTGACGCGCAAAGGAGACTTCACGGGAGACCTCACGGGCAGGCGGGCCCGGCGGCCTGCCGGTCGACCACCTGGAAGCCGTGAGCGAAGGGGTCGCGGTCGTCGATCACGATGGTGTTGAAGCCGGTCACCCGCGCCCATCCGGCGATGGACGGGATGATGGCCTCCCGGTCGCCCACTGTGGCGCGGCCCTCGATCCGGCCCGTGAAGGTCGAGCCGATGATGCTCTCGTGCACGAAGGCGTCGCCTTCCTTCAGGTCCCCGCGGGCGGCGAGCTGCGCCATGCGCGCGGAGGTGCCGGTGCCGCAGGGCGAGCGGTCGATGGCCTTGTCGCCGTAGAACACGGCGTTGCGGGCCGTGCCGCCCGGCGTCTGCGCCTTGCCGGTCCACATCACGTGGGTCAGCCGGTCGATGGCCGGATTGGTCGGATGGGCGATCCCGTGGCGGGCGTTGAAGGCCTGGCGCAGCTTCGGGCTCCAGCGCAGGACGTCGGACGGGTCGACGGCCGAGAGGTCCTCATAGAGCGCCTGCGGTTCCACGATGGCGTAGAAATTGCCCCCATAGGCCACGTCCACCGTAAGGGTGCCGAGGCCTTCCACCTCGACCTCATAGCCCGTGCCGTAGAGGAAGGACGGCACGTTGGTGATGCGCACGCTGTCCACGAAGGGTCCGTTCTGCTCGTAGCGCGCCTCCACGAGGCCGGCCGGCGTGTCGAGCCGCAGGAGGCCCGGGACCTGGGGATGGATGAGCCCGTTTTCGAGCGCGATGGTGACCGTGCCGATGGTGCCGTGGCCGCACATGGGCAGGCAGCCGGAGGTCTCGATAAACAGGATGCCCACGTCGCAATCGGGCCGCGTCGGCGGATAGAGGATCGAGCCCGACATCATGTCGTGGCCCCGGGGCTCGAACATCAGTCCGGTGCGGATCCAGTCGTATTCCGCCAGGAAATGCTGGCGGCGGTCGAACATGGTCTCGCCCTTGAGGGTCGGGATGCTGCCGCCCGTGACCACGCGGACCGGATTGCCGCAGGTATGGCCGTCGATGCAGAAGAAGGTGTGCCGCGCCATGGATGCCGTCTCGAAGGCTCGCCGCCAGGAAGATCGCGAAGGTAGCGGCGGACGGGCGGGCGGTCGAGCCCGCTTATCGCCCGCCGGAAGTCGTTCAGGCCGCGGGCTTGAGGCCGGTCTCGGGCAGGGCGGGGCGCGTCTTCAGGGCCTTGTCCATGATCGCCTCGACGGCGGCGCGTTCCTCGGAGCTCAAGGCAAGCCGCGGCGGCCGGGTGATGTCGGAGCCGCGCCCCATGATCTTCTCGCACAGCTTGATGCATTGCACGAGGTCGGGCCGGGCATCGAGGTGGAGCAGGGGCATGAACCACTCGTAGAGCGGCATCGCCTCCGCGTAGCGGCCGGCCTTGGCGAGGCGGAACAGGGTCTCGCCCTCGCGCGGGAACGCGTTGGACATGCCCGAGATCCAGCCCTGGGCGCCGAGCATGACGCTCTCCACCACCACGTCGTCGAGGCCCGCGAACATCGCGAAGCGGTCGCCCACCATGTTGCGCACATCCGTGAAGCGGCGGGTGTCGCCGGACGAATCCTTGAAGCACACGATGGTGTCGCAATCGGCCAGCGAGGCCAGGATCTCGGGCGTCACGTCATTCTTGTAGATGGGCGGGTTGTTGTAGACCATCACGGGCAGGTCGGTGGCCTTGGCGACGGTGCGGAAATGCGCGGCCGTCTCGTGCGGCTTCGAGGAATAGACCAGCGCCGGCATCACCATGACCCCGTCGAGGCCGACCCGTGCGGCGTCCTTGGCCATGTCGCACGCGAAGGCGGTGGTGAACTCGGCGATGCCGGCGATCACCGGAACCCGGCCGCGGGCGACGGCCTTGGCGGTCTCCATGACGGCGACCTTCTCGGCGCGCGAGAGCGAGGTGTTCTCGCCCACGGTGCCGCAGACGATGAGCCCCGAGACCCCGTCGCGGATCAGGCCGTCGAGGACCTTGGCGGTCGCGTCGATGTCGAGATCGAAATTCGGTTCGAACTGGGTGGTCACCGCCGGAAACACGCCTTCCCAGCCGATCGTCCTTGTCATGGGTCCCGCTCCCGTCATGGCGGTTGAGATGCGATATTGTAGATTGTATAAAATCTTCTGTGTCAAGCCAACCCGCCCGGGAGCTGCTATGATCCGGCCCGATCCTTTCGCCCGGCCTCTCTGCGGGCCTTTCCGCCCCTCCGTCCGCCGGTTCCTTCGCCGATGACCCTGAGCCCCCCACCCGCCGTGAAGCCGGCCCAGAAGACCCTCCGGCACCGCACGATCTCGGCGGCCGTCGCCGAGGAGCTGCGCCGGCGCATCCTCGACGGGGAGTTCAAGGCCGGGTTCCAGCTGCGCCAGGATGCGCTCGCGACGGAGTTCGGAGTCAGCCGTATCCCGGTCCGTGAGGCGCTGATGCAGCTCGAAGCGGAAGGGCTGGTGAAGATCCAGCCGCACCGGGGCGCCGTGGTGTCGGAGCTTTCCACCGAGGAGGTGGAGGAGCTCTTCGAGCTGCGCGCCCTGCTGGAGCCGCGCCTCCTCGAGGCCTCGGGTCCTCACCTGACCGAGGAGGATTACCGGCAGCTCAACGCCATCCTGCAGGAATACGGCGCGGAGCTGCGGGCGCAGCATGTGAGCCGCTGGGGCGAATTGAACACCGAGTTCCACCGCCTGCTCTACCGGCATGCGGGCCAGCCCCGGACGCTCGCCATCGTGTTGTCCCTGCTCCAGGACTGCGACCGGCACACCCGGCTGCAGCTCTCCCTGACGGGCGGGATGGAGCGGGCCGAGATCGAACATGCCGAGCTCGTGCGCCTGTGCGCCGAAAGAAAGTTCGCGGCCGCCTGCGCGCTCCTGAAAACTCATATCGAGAATGTCGGCCGGTCGCTTCGGGCGTATATTGCCGACCATCACAAGGCGTGATGCGCCATCCGTTCGAACAGACAGCCCACACGAGAGGACATGGAAAGATGAAGCGGAACTACATTGGCGGATCCTGGGTCGAGGCCAAGCACGGCGCGCCCGACATCAACCCGTCGAACACCAACGACGTGGTGGGCGAGTTCGCCCGCGCCGAGGTCGCGGATGCCCATGCGGCCATCGACGCGGCCCATGCGGCCTTCCCGGCCTGGTCGCGCTCCTCGATCCAGCTCCGCCATGACATCCTCAAGCGTATCGGCGAGGAGATCATCGCCCGCAAGGACGAGCTCGGCCACCTGCTCTCCCGCGAGGAGGGCAAGACCCTGCCGGAGGGCATCGGCGAGGTGGTGCGCGCCGGCCAGATCTTCCTGTTCTTCTCGGGCGAGACCCTGCGCATGGCCGGCGACAAGCTCGCCTCCGTGCGCCCGAACGTGGACGTGGAGGTCACCCGCGAGCCCGTGGGCGTGGTGGGTCTGATCACCCCCTGGAACTTCCCCATCGCGATTCCGGCCTGGAAGATCGCGCCGGCGCTGGCCTACGGCAACACGGTGGTGTTCAAGCCCGCCGAGCTGGTGCCGGCCTCCGCCCATGCGCTCTCGGAGATCATCGTGCGCGCCGGGGTGCCGGAGGGCGTGTTCAACCTGGTGATGGGCCGCGGCTCGGTGGTGGGCGAGGCGATGCTCAACAGTCCGAAGGTGTCGGCGATCTCGTTCACGGGCTCGGTCGCCACGGGCCGGCGCGTCGCCGCGACCTGCATCGCGGCCGACCCCATGAAGAAGCTGCAGCTCGAGATGGGCGGCAAGAATCCCATGGTGGTGCTCGACGACGCGGATCTCTCGGTCGCGGTGGATTGCGCCGTCAACGGCGCGTTCTTCTCGACGGGGCAGCGCTGCACCGCCTCCTCGCGGCTCATCGTGACGGAGGGCGTGCACGACCGCTTCGTCGATGCCCTGAGCGAGCGGATGCGCAGCCTCGTGGTGGACGATGCGCTCAAAGCCGGCACGCAGATCGGCCCGGTGGTGGACCAGAACCAGCTCGACCAGGATCTCTCCTATATCCGCATCGGCCAGGAGGAGGGCGCGAAGCTCGCCTGCGGCGGCGAGCTGCTCAACCGCGAGAATCCGGGCTTCTATCTGGCCCCGGCCCTGTTCACGGAGGTCAGCAATTCCATGCGCATCGCGCGGGAGGAGATCTTCGGACCCGTCGCGACCGTGACGCGGGTGCGCGACTACGAGGAGGCGCTGGCGACCGCGAACGACACGCCGTTTGGGCTCTCGTCCGGCATCTGCACCACCAGCCTGAAGCACGCCAACCACTTCAAGCGCAACAGCGAGGCCGGAATGGTGATGGTGAACCTGCCGACCGCGGGCGTCGATTACCACGTGCCCTTCGGCGGCCGCAAAGGCTCGTCCTACGGCCCGCGGGAGCAGGGGCGCTACGCGGCCGAGTTCTACACCACGGTCAAGACCGCCTATACGTTCGACGGCAATACGGGCGAACCGCCGAAGACCCTCTCCAGCGAATAAGTCTTTTCGAAAACGAGCCTGCCCCTCCGGTCCCGGCCGGAGGGGCGGGCTTGTCTATCCTTCAAGCGTCTGCTTTCGAGCATCTTTTCACGCAAAACCGGTTCCCACTTTTGCGTCCGATGCTCCCATCAATCCTCGTCGGGCAGCACCACGTAGATCAGGACGCCCAGGATCATGACGATGAAGCGGAATGCGGACGGCACGCCGTTCCATTGCTGCGACATCCACATGCCGAACCATTCGCCGCCGAGCGACATGAAGCCGACCTGCCAGACGAGGAATCCTAAGGTCAGGCCCGCGACCGCGAAGGTCTTGGCCCCGCGGAACGCGACCGCATCCTGCCGGAGCGCCGCGAACATCCGGAAGGCGCCGATCCAGCAGAGGATCGCGGTTCCGATCTCGGCCGCGATGATCAAAAGGTAGGCCGCATGTTGCAGCGCCGGGCTCGTGATGGCCCGGTAGCGGATCGTCGTGTCGGGAAACACCGTGTCCATGGCCAGGACATGGTTCACGAAGGCGAAATTGGTGCCGTAATCGGTCACGTTTCCGAACCCGACCAGGGTGGCGAAGAACGCGATGGCCGCCACCATGACGGTCTTCGACAGGCGGATCATCATGTCGGCAAACCTCCTCCGGGCGGGTCTCAGGATTTCACGGTCGCCATCACGGCGCCGGCGGCGCGCAGGCTCAGCGCCGCGATGGTCAGGGTCGGGTTGGCGGTGGCCGAGGTCGGGAAGACGGCCGAGCCCAGCACGAACAGGTTGGAATGGTCGTGGCTGCGCAGGTCCCGGTCGACCACCGAATGGGCCGGGTCGTCGCCCATGCGCGCCGTGCCGATGATATGGCCCGCGCCCTTGAAGTCCGGATCGTGCCGCACCTCGCTCGTCCCGAGCCGCTCGAAGACCGCCGCGTGCAGTTCCCGCGCGGCCGCGAGCCCCGCCTTGGCGTAGTCGTCGATTCGATAGGCGATCCGTGGCAGCGGCACGCCGTACATGTCCCGATCCTCGGCATCGAGGGTCACCCGGTTGTCCGGGTCGGGCAATTGCTCGATCAGGGAGGCGAGGCGGACATGCCGGGACGCGTGGTCCCGCAAAGCCGCGTCGAGCGCCGCCCCGCGCAGGCCCCGCCGCACGAAATCTTCCGGGAGCGTGATCGGCGCCCCGGTCGGCCAGGACCATCCGTCATTGCCGATCTCCACCCGCAGGGCGCCGCGCTCGGTCCGGAAGGAGCCGTCGCGCAGGTTCTCGATGCCCGAGGTCGAGAGCGGTCCGCGATAGGGCCAGACGGGCCGGTCGGCCAGCGCCCAGCTCAGTTGCGAGGGATGGTCCATCAGGTTGCGGCCGACCTGATCGGACGAATTGGCGACCCCGTTCGGCGTGGCCTCGGAGCGGGAATGCAGGAGGAGGCGCGGCGTCTCGATCGCATGGGCCGCGATGACGAAGACCTTGCCAACGGCGCGTCCCTCGCTCCCGTCGGGACGTTTGAAGCGGATCGCCGCAACCTTCCGGTCGGGTCCGATCTCCACGAAGGTCGCGGTGGTGCGGTCGCGAACCGCCGCGCCTTTCGCCTCGGCGCGGGAGAGATGCACGGTGGCGTCGTATTTCGCCTGGACCGGGCAAACCGGGATGCAGCTCGCGCTGCCGCAGCAGCCGGGCCTGTCGTCCCGCGGGGCCGAATTGCGCCCCTGCGGCGTCGCGCGCACCTCGTAGCCGCTGTCCGCGAGCGCTGTCGCGAAGCTCCGGTCGAGATAGGTCTGCGGAATGGCCTCCATGGGATAGGCGCGGGAGCGCGGCGAGCCGAGCGGCTCGGCCGAATCCCCCGACACGCCGATCTCGTCCTCGGCCTCGCCGTAGAACGGCTCGAGATCCGCGTAGGAAACCGGCCAGTCGAGGCCCTGGCCGTAGAGGCTCCTGAGCCGGAAATCGTTCGGCACGAAGCGCAGGCAGGTGCCGAGCCAGTGCCACGTGGTGCCGCCGACCACCTTCAGATAGGTGCTCTTGAATTCGTCCGGCCCGGACTGGCGGTACCAGTAGTGGCGGTCATGGGTCACCGGATGATCCGCCTCGCGGGTGGGCAGATAGGGGCTTTCGGGAACCTTGATGAGGGCATCCCAGTAACGCTGGACGGCCTCGGCCCGGTCGACCCGCGGACCGGCCTCGAGGATCGCGACCTTGAGGCCCGCCTCCGCGGCCCTGGCGGCAAGGAGCGCTCCCGCGATCCCGGACCCGACGACGATCACATCGGCTTCGATCTCGGCCATGATCTCCTGCCTGTCAGCCTTGCGGCGGTCCGGCCCAGTAGCCGGTCTCGCCCCCGCACGACGCAAAGGGTTTGGTGAAGTCGAGCGCGTTCCAGACGAGCGCGTCCGTGAAGGACGCGACCGCCTCGCCGCCGGCAGTCCGGTAGACGCCCGAATACCAGGCGGTGACGATGTCGCCCGCGAGGGCAGCGTCCGATTCCGGGTCGCGCAGGAGAGCCGCGAGTGCCGGTCCGCGGCCGGTCTGCATCAGGCCGCTCAGCAGGGTCTCGGCCACGTCGGCATCGAGAGCCGCGATGCTCTTCTGCATCAGCCGGGCCGAGAGGGCGCGGAACGCCTCGACGGTGGGCGCCGGATCGGCCGCGGCCCGGACGCCCGGGATGCCGGCCACCGCCGGGAGGCCGAGGCCCGCCAGGAGCAGGGTGCGCCGCGTCGGCTGTCCCATCGTGAATCCCCCTTCATGGCCGGTGTCGTCCGCTCCGGTCCATCCGGCCATTTCTAGGACCCTGGTCCTGGTGACGCAAGGTAAGACACGTTGAGGACGGCCTTCGCGCCGGTCCGCGGAAACGAAAAACGGCCGGAGTCGCCTCCGGCCGTCATGATCCTGTCGGGCGGGTCTCTCAGCCCTTCTTCTTCGCCCGCTCGATGCCTTCCTGAATGAGGCGCTTCGCCTCCGCGGCATCGCCCCAGCGGATGATCTTCACCCACTTGCCGGGCTCCAGATCCTTGTAGTGCTCGAAGAAGTGCTCGATCTGCTTGAGGGTGATCTCGGGCAGGTCCGTATAGGTCTCGATCCGGTCGTAGCGCTGGGTGAGCGCATGGGACGGCACGGCGATGATCTTCTCGTCCTCGCCCGCATTGTCCTCCATCACGAGCACACCCACGGGGCGCACGTTCATCACGGCACCCGGGATGACCGCGCGCGTATTGGCGATCAGCACGTCGCAGGGATCCCCGTCGCCCGAGAGCGTGTGCGGGATGAAGCCGTAATTCCCCGGATAGCGCATGGCCGTGTAGAGAAAACGGTCCACGAAGAGCGCGCCGGATTCCTTTTCCATCTCGTATTTGATGGGTTCGCCGCCGAGCGGCACTTCGATGACGACGTTCACGTCGTCCGGCGGGTTCTTTCCAATCGGGATGGCGTCCAGGCGCATCGAGTTCTGTCTCCGGAAAGGGATATCGGTTTGGGCACGCTTCCTAAAGCATCGGGCCTGAAAGTAAAATCCACTTTCAGGCCCGGTCCGATGCTTTTGCGCAGGATGTTCCGGCCCGCCGGGCCGGAGTCAGTGAGCGCGGTTCCCGGCGAACAGGAACGCCACCTTGGCGAGCGGGATGCCGCCGATGCGCTCCTCGACCCGGGCGATGCGGCGCCCACCCATGCCTTCGTAGAAGCCGCAGGCACGCTCGTTCTCGGCGAGCGCCCAGACGGCGATGCGGTCCATGCCGCGGTCGTGCAGGTCGTTGCGCACCGCCCGGAACAGGCGCCGCCCCAGGCCGACGCCCTGGTATTCGGGCAGGAGGTAGAACTCGTCGATCTCGCCCTCGGCCGGCAGGGACCGGTCGCGGCAGCGGCCGTAGGAGATGTAGCCCGCGACCCCCTGGCCGGGATCGATCACCACGAGGGGACGCCCGCGCGTCACCGTGGAGCGCCACCAGCGCGGACCCCGCCGGGTCAGCATCTTCTCCAGGGCGAGCCCGGGAATGATCCCTCGGTAGGCCTCCCGCCACGCGGATTCGAACACGTGGGACAACGCCTCGGCATCGGAAGTCTTGGCGTGGCGGATGCTGACGAGTAGGTCGCTCATGGAAGGCCGGGACGGGAAAATGCCAATGATGAAATCTCCGCCCGGCAGGGTTAACGGGCCGTTAACGGCGCCGCGCTCACCGTTTGCGGAAGCCAGGCTTTATAAGGGATCGGGCCCTTCCAGGGGGTGGGCAAAAGGACGCAAGGCCGGCTCTCCCCATGTTCGCGCCTGTGCCCCTCCGGATCGCCTCCAGGGGCGTCTTTGCCCAATATTAACCAAATTGCCCGCACAGAGGGGGGCATGACCCGGATCGCTGCTCCCACGCTTCTCGCTCTCCTCGGACTGGCCGTCGCGACGCCGACCCTGGCCCAGGGGGATTTCCGCTCCTGCCTGTCGTCCCTACGCGCCCAGGCGGCCGCCAAGGGCGTGTCCGGTCAGGCCTTCGACCGGGCGACCCGGGGCATCGAGCCGGATCTCAAGATCCTCGAGCTCATGGACAACCAGCCCGAGTTCAAGACGCCCATCTGGGACTATCTCGCGGCCCTCGTGGACGACGAGCGGGTTCAGGACGGCAAGGCCGCCATGCGCCAATGGGGTCAGGCCCTCGCGGCCGCGGAGGCCCGCTTCGGGGTCGACCGCTACGTAATCGCGGGCGTCTGGGGCGTGGAATCCAATTTCGGCAAGGATATCGGCGGGCGGCCCCTGGTGCAGTCGCTCTCGACGCTGGCCTGCTATGCGCCGCGCCGGCGCGAATATTTCACGGGCGAGCTGATGGCGACCCTCAAGATCGTGCAGGACGGGGACATCGACCCGGACAACCTGCGCGGCTCCTGGGCGGGCGCCTTCGGGCACACCCAGTTCATGCCCTCCACGTTCCAGCGCCTCGCGGTGGACGGGGACGGCGACGGCCACCGGGACATCATGATGTCCGTGCCGGACGCGGTCGCGTCCACAGCGAACTTCCTCAGGAAGGCCGGGTGGTCGAACAGCCTGCCCTGGGGCTACGAGGTGCGCCTGCCGGCCGGGTTCAACACGGGGCTCGCCGGACGCAAGAAGAAGCGGGCGGTTTCCGCATGGGCCGCCATGGGCGTCACCCGCGTGGACGGGCGCCCCCTGTCGGGCAATTATCAGGCCGGCATCATCATTCCGGCGGGGGCAGGTGGGCCGGCCTTCCTGGTCACCAAGAACTTCGACGCGGTCTATTCCTACAACGCCGCCGAATCCTACGGCCTCGCCATCGCGCTCCTGGGCGACCGGCTGAAGGGCCTGCCGGGCATCCGCACCGCCTGGCCGACCGACGACCCGCCGCTCTCCCGCGCCCAGCGCCGGGAGCTGCAGCGCCTCCTCACGGCCCGCGGCTACGACGTGGGCGAGCCGGACGGCAAGATCGGTTCCAAGACCCGCGAGGCGATCAAGGACGTTGAGCGCCAGATCGGCCTCGAACAGCGCGGCCGCCCCGGCGCCAAGGTGCTGCAGGCCCTGAGAGGGTGAGGCCCGCATGAGCTGGAGCACGCTTATCCTGTTCGTACCGGCGTGCTTCGCCCTGAACCTCGCGTTCGGTCCCAACAACCTGCTGTCCCTCACATATGGTCTGCAGCAGGGCGTGCGCACGGCCGTCCTCGCCTCGGGCGGTCGGCTCGTCGCCTTCACGCTGATGATCGGGCTGACGGCCCTCGGCGTCGGCGCGGTGCTCGCCGCCTCCGAGGCGGCGTTCACGATCCTCAAATGGGCCGGGGCCGCCTATCTCGTCTGGCTCGGGATCAGGATCCTGCGCGCTTCCGGCCCGGTGCCGGCCGCCATCGGGGCCGCGCCCCGGCGCTCCTTGAGGGCTCTCGGCCTGCAGGAATTCTGGACCGCCATCGGCAATCCCAAGGCGATCCTGATCTTCACGGCCTTCCTGCCGCAATTCATCGAGCCTCAATCCTACTGGACGAGCTTCGCGCTGACGGGCCTGATCTTTCTCGCGCTGGAAGCCGTTGCGGTGCTCTTCTATGCGGTCCTCGGCCAGCGCCTCGGCGCCTTCAGCCGCAACAGACATGTCTTCGGGTGGCTCAACCGCCTGTCGGGCACCACGATGATCGGCTTCGGCGTCGCGCTGCTCTTTGCCCGGCGTCCGGCCTGAGGGCTTCGGCAAGGTCCGATGCCATCCTTCGGCTAGGTTGTCGGCTGCGCCGGTTTGGGGTTCTAGTGCCCCATGCTCGTCGCCATCCTCACCGATATCCACGGCAACCGCGAGGCCTTCTCGGCCTGCCTCGACCATGCGCGCCTTCTCGCGGCCGACCGCTTCGTCTTCCTCGGCGATTACGTCGGCTACGGCGCCGATCCGGCCTGGGTCGTCGACACGGTCAGGGGGCTCGTGGACAAGGGAGCCGTTGCGCTTCGCGGCAACCACGATGCGGCCATCGACGGGTCGGACGCGGACATGAACGCCATCGCCCGGGAGGCGATCCGCTGGACCCGTGACCGGCTCGATCCGGAGCAGCGGCGGTTCCTGGCCCATCTTCCCCTCGTCCACGAGGAGGGGAATGTTCTCTACGTCCATGCCAACGGCTATGCGCCGGGCAACTGGGACTACATGAACGGGACCATGGAGGCGGTCCGGCATTTCAGCCGGGTCGAGGCCCACGTCACCTTCTGCGGCCATGTGCACGTGCCCATGCTCCACCACATGAGCACCACCGCGAAGGTCGGCTCCTTCTCGCCGGTCGGCGACAACGAGATTCCGCTGCTACCCACCCGCACCTGGCTTGCGGTGATCGGCGCCGTCGGCCAGCCCCGGGACGGGGTGGCGGCCGCGAACTACGCCCTCTTCGACACGGCGCGGCAGACCCTGCGTTATCTCCGCGTCCCCTATGACGTCGCCGCGGCGGCCCGGAAGGTGAGGGAGGCCGGGCTTCCCGAAAAGCTGGCGCTTCGTCTCGAACAGGGGCGCTGACCCATGCGCTGGCGCCTGCATGCGGGCATGAATATCGACGGCTTCGAACTCCGGGAGCATCTGGGCACGGGCGGCATGGCGCAGATCTGGGCGGTCGTGCGCCCGGACGACCCGACCCCGCTCGTCATGAAGATCCCGATGCTCATCGACAGCGACGATCCCCTGCCCATCGTCTGCTTCGAGACCGAGCAGATGATCATGCCGCGCCTGTCGGGGCCGCATGTGCCGCGTTTCATCGCCACCGGCCCCCTCGATCCGATGCCCTATATCGTCATGGAGCGGATCCCGGGCGAATCCCTGAAGGCCCGCCTCGAGGAGGTGCCCCTGCCCTGGCCCGAGGTGGCGGCGATCGGCGCCAAGGTGGCCCATGCCCTCCACGACCTGCATCTCCAGCACGTCATCCATCTCGACGTGAAGCCGAGCAACGTGATGATCCGGGAAACCGGCGAGGCCGTGCTCATCGATTACGGCTTCGCCCGGCACGAGCAGCTGCCCGATCTCCTCGCCGAGGAATTCCGCGAGCCCTTCGGGACCACGCCCTACATGGCGCCCGAGCAGGTGCTGCAGGACCGGGCCGATCCGCGCAGCGATCTCTTCGCGCTCGGCGTAATGCTGTATTTCTTCGTCACGGGCGAGCGCCCCTTCGGCACGCCGCGCGGCGGGCAGATCCGCCGTCGCCTCTGGCGGGATCCGGTGCCGCCGCGGGCCCTTAAGTCCGATTGTCCGCCCTGGCTGCAGGAGGTGATCCTGCGCTGCCTCGAAGTCGACCCACAGGACCGCTACGCCACCGCGGCCCAGCTCGCCCTCGACCTGGAGAACCCTGAGCAGGTGCGGCTCACCGAGCGGGCGGAGCGCCTGGAGCAGGACAGCGGGATGAAGACCTTCCGGCGCTGGCTGAAGGCCCGCAGGGCCCAGCCGCTGGAACGTCCCAACATCGCCGGCCAGCTCTCCCGCGCGCCCATCGTCCTCGTGGCCATCGATCTCTCGCCGGGCAGCGAAGATCTCGCCGATGCCCTGCGCCTGATGGTCGGGCGCATCCTCTCCATCGAGGGCGAGGCGCGGCTCGCCTGCGTCAACATCCTCAAGACCTCGCGGCTCGCGGTGGACATCCTGGAGGACGAGGCAGGCCGGAGCCTCCACGTCCAGCGCCGGGTCCAGCTCGAACACTGGGGCGCGTCCCTGGATATTCCCAAGGAGAGGATCTCCTACAGCGTGCTGGGAGCGCCCGACCCGGCGGCCGCGCTCGTCGATTATGCGCGGCACAACGATGTCGATCACATCGTGATCGGCGCGCGGGCCCCCTCGGCGCTCCGGCGCTATCTCGGGAGCGTCTCGTCCCAGGTGGTGGCCCAGGCCCCGTGCTCGGTCACGGTGGTCAGGACGCCCAGAGACCGGCGGCCGGCGCATGGCTGAGACGCCCGGGACCCGAGCGATGAGCGCTTGCCAAGCGGCTCGTTCGGCCTTTTAAGAGCCTTGCAGTTTCGACCAGACAGAACAGGGGGCCTTCCCATGGCAACGCATAAGCTTCTCCTTCTCCCCGGCGACGGCATCGGTCCGGAAGTGATGGGTGAGGTCGAGAAGATCGTGGGCTGGTTCGCCCGGAACGGCGTCGGCTTCGAGACCGAGACGGATCTCGTCGGCGGCGCGGCCTACGACGCCCACGGCGCGTCGATCTCGGAAGCCGCCATGGCGCGCGCCCAGGAGGCGGATGCGGTGCTCTTCGGCGCGGTCGGCGGGCCGAAATGGGACGGCGTGCCTTACGCGGTGCGTCCCGAGGCAGGCCTCCTGCGCCTGCGCAAGGATCTCGGCCTCTTCGCCAACCTGCGTCCGGCGATCTGCTATCCGGCGCTCGCCGATGCCTCCTCGCTCAAGCGCGAAGTGGTCGAGGGGCTCGACATCATGATCGTGCGCGAACTCACCGGCGGCGTCTATTTCGGCGAGCCGAAGGAGATCGTGACCCTGGAGGATGGCTCGCAGCGCGCCGTCGACACCCAGCTCTACACGACGGCCGAGATCGAGCGGATCACCCGCGTCGCCTTCGACCTCGCGGGCAAGCGCCGCAACAAGGTCTCGTCCGCCGAGAAGAGCAACGTCATGAAGACCGGCGTGCTCTGGCGTCAGATCGTCAGCCGCATCCACAAGGCGGAATTCCCCGACGCGCAGCTCGAGCACGTGCTCGCCGACAACTGCGCCATGCAGCTCGTGCGCAACCCGAAGCAGTTCGACGTGATCGTCACGGACAACCTGTTCGGCGACATCCTGTCCGACATCGCCGCCATGCTCACCGGCTCGCTGGGCATGCTGCCCTCCGCGTCGCTTGGTGCCGAGGATCCCAAGACCGGCAGCCGCAAGGCCCTCTATGAGCCGGTCCACGGCTCCGCACCGGACATCGCCGGCAAGGGCCTCGCGAACCCGATCGCCATGATCGGCTCCTTCGGCATGGCCCTGCGCTATTCCTTCGGCCTCATCGAGGCCGCGGATCTCCTGGAGAAGGCCATCGCCAACGTGCTGGCTTCGGGCACCCGCACGAAGGACATCGCGGCTCCTGGCGCCAACGCGGTCGGCACGAAGGAGGTCGGCGACGCCATCGTGAAGGAACTCTCGGCTCTTTCCTGAGGCCGTATGAAGCTGCGGGGCGCCCTGCGCCCCGCGCCGTCAGCGGATCGACCCGGTCGATTCGATGTTCGGGCCGAAATCGATCGGCCCGAACGGATTCCTCGATCCGACGAACGGCCCGTTGGTGATCGGATCCGGCAGGGTGCCGGCGCCGCTGAAGCGGTCGCTCTGCCCGTAGGGCGGGTTCAGCAGGTAGGATTGCGTCTGGCCGTAGCCGGTATAGCCCGGATTGATCGAGCCCGGCGTGACCACGTTGCCGGGGTCGAGGAAGCTGCGGGGCGTGACGCGGAACCTGAGGGGGCGGTCCTGGCTCTGCGCCGCAGGCGCAAAGGCCGCGACCGCGGCCAGGGATGCCAGACCCAGAGTGACGATGCGGCGCATGAAGGCCTCCAGCGCAAGCCGCGAAGGCGCGTCCTCGGGTTCCGCCCGCGCCTTCCGGGATATCGGCGGACCTTGGAAAAATGGCGCGGCGGCTTAAATTGTTCCGCTCTCCGAAGGGGGAGACCCGGATGATCAAGGGAGGCGAGGCACGGTGGATCGACGCGACGATATTCCCGAGCTGAGAACCAAGGACGGTCTCTCGCTCCTCGGCCGGATCCCCCTCGTGGCCGAAACGCCCGAGGAGAAGCTCGACGATGCGACCACGCCGGTCGCCCGGTTCTTCGTCCGCAACAACGGCCTCCTGCCCGAAATCCCCGAAGCGCCGGAACGCTGGAGCCTCACGGTCGACGGGGAGGTCGAGCGCCCGCTCAGCCTCACCCTGGAGGAGCTGAAGCGCCGGTTCCCGGTGAAAACCTACCGCATGGTGCTGGAATGCGGCGGCAACGGCCGCTCCTTCCTCGTGCCCCCGGCGGAGGGCAATCCCTGGACTCATGGCGGCGTCGGCTGCGCGGAATGGACCGGCGTGTCCTTGAGCGACGTGCTGCGCGCGGCGGGCCTGAAGCCGTCGGCCGTCTACACGGCCCATTACGGCGCCGATCCGGACAAGTCGGGAAGCCGCGACACGCCCTCTATCTCCCGCGGCATGCGGATCGAGAAGGCCCTGGAGGAGCACACTCTTCTGGCCTTCGCCATGAACGGCGAGCCCCTGCCGTTTCTCCATGGCGGCCCCTTGCGCCTCGTGGTGCCGGGATGGCCCGGCTCCCTCAGCCAGAAATGGCTGACGCGGATCTGGATCCGCGACCGGGAGCATGACGGGCCGGGCATGACGGGCCTGTCCTACCGGCTGCCTGCCGAGCCGGTTCCTCCGGGCACGAGCCTGGAGGGAGTGCCGCTCCGCATCCTCGAATCGATGCCCGTGCGCAGCATCGTCACGACGCCGGCCGAAGGAAGTATCTGTCCGGCCGGGACCCGCTCCCTCAGGGTGCGCGGCGCCGCCTGGGCGGGCGACGACACGGTGGTGCGCGTGGCGCTCTCCCTCGACCGAGGCGCGACCTGGACGGACGCGGTGCTCGAACCCCTACGCAACCGCTACGACTGGGCACGCTGGACAGCGGTGTTGCCGGTGCCGGCGGACGGGCCTTACGAGATCTGGGCGCGGGCCACCGATTCGGCAGGGCGCTCCCAACCCCTCGAGCCGGATAACTGGAATCCCAACGGCTACGGCTGCAACGCCGTCCACCGGGTCGCGGTCACGGTCGGGCCGGGGGCGTAGGGCTAAGGGCGGCCGTGCGCGCCGCAAGGGCGCAGGCCTCGCTCCGGTTGCGCTCGGCCTGGGCGAAGAGGGCCTTCAGGACAAGGCCCTCCTGACCCGACAGGGCGATCCGGTCGATGAAACAGGCGGCCTGGGTCTCGTCCACGCTCCGGGCTTCCGTGCCGCACAGCCAGCCGTGAAAGCCGAAAGCCGTCTCGGGATCCGCGAAGCGGAAGGCCTGGCAGGTCTGCTCGGTCGCCCCGGCCAGGGTCACCTCGGCCATCTCGACGGGGCCGAATTTCGTCGTCGCCATCCGGCTCTGGGCGTTGCGGGTGACCGAGAGGCCCGCCTCGGCGGCGCGGCGGACGATGTCCACGAAGAAGCTGCGCCGCTCCGTGCCCGCATCCCCCTGGATCAGGCTGATCCGCCCATGGCGGGGGTCGCCGAAACGGCCGAGGACGAAAGTGTCCTCCCGGCCGCCGGCGGCGTTGATCCGGGCCGAGAAGGCGGGCGGCGCGAAGGGCTTGTCGAGCGCATAGGCCGGCGCCGCCTGGGGCAGGGGCCGCCAGGGGGGCGGCGGCGCGACGAGCACGGAGGCCGGAACCGCCCCGGGTTCGCCTTGCGGAAGCGTCCGCGATCTCTCCTCGCGGGCGAAATAGACCAGCACCGCAATGCTGAGGCCGGACAGGAGAATCATCCGCAGCCAGGGCAGGCGGGAGCGGGCGCGCGGCAGCGGCTCTCCTTCGGAGGCGTCGTCCTCCTCGTCCTCGTCCCAATCGGCGTGGATCGCCCGTTGCATGGTGCTCCCGTGGCAGGCAGTGGTGTTCCGGCCGCTGTTCTACCGTATCATTCGGGCGCCTTCGAAAGCTTTCGTTCAGCATCGTGAATCGAACGTTACGGTCCCGTGCCCGTCCACAGCCGGTCCACACCGCCGGCTCCGGCCTTCCGGCGCAAGAAGCACTTGACGGCGATGCGCCTTTGATGTGTTGCTGAACGGACGTACCGGCCCGGCGAACGGGCCTTATGGACGATGGCAATGACGCTGCTCACCACGACGAGCAAAACGAAAACCGTCACGACGGCCGCGAAAACGGCCGCCTGAGCCTCGTCGTCCCCGGTCCTCTCTCCCGTCGGGGCGAGAGGCGCACCCGACAAGGGTTTTGAATAGATCTCCCGGGGAGAGCGAAAACAGGAGAAGTTCCATGGGTTACAAGGTCGCTGTCGTCGGCGCGACGGGCAATGTGGGCCGCGAGATGCTCAATATCCTGGCCGAGCGGGCCTTTCCGGCCGACGAGGTGGTGGCGCTGGCCTCCCGCCGCAGCCAGGGCACGGAGGTGTCCTACGGCGACAAGACGCTGAAGACCAAGGCCCTCGACACCTACGATTTCTCCGACGTGGACCTGTGCCTCATGTCGGCGGGCGGCGAGGTCTCGAAGGAGTGGTCGCCCAAGATCGCCGCCCAGGGCGCCGTCGTGATCGACAACTCCTCCGCCTGGCGCTACGACCCCGAGGTTCCGCTCGTGGTGCCGGAGGTGAATGCCGAGGCGGTGCGCGAGATGAAGAAGAACATCATCGCCAACCCAAACTGCTCCACGGCGCAGCTCGTGGTGGCGCTCAAGCCCCTCCATGACCACGCCACCATCCGGCGCGTGGTGGTCGCCACCTACCAGTCGGTGTCCGGCGCCGGCAAGGACGGCATGGACGAGCTCGACCGCCAGACCAAGGCGCTCTACTCGCTCCAGGACGTGCAGGAAAAGAAGTTTCCCAAGCGCATCGCCTTCAACCTGATCCCCCATATCGACGTGTTCATGGAGGACGGGTACACGAAGGAAGAGTGGAAGATGGTGGCCGAGACCAAGAAGATCCTCGACCCGAAGATCAAGCTCACGGCCACCTGCGTGCGCGTGCCGGTCTTCATCAGCCATTCGGAGGCCGTGAACGTGGAGTTCGCGAAGCCGATCACGGCGGACGAGGCCCGGGACATCCTGCGCGCCGCGCCCGGCATCGTGGTTGTCGACAAGCGCGAGCCCGGCGGCTACATCACGCCGCACGAGGCCGCCGGCGAGGACGCCACCTACGTGTCGCGCATCCGCGAGGACATCACGGTCGAGAACGGCCTCGCCTTCTGGTGCGTCTCCGACAACCTGCGCAAGGGCGCGGCCCTCAACGCGATCCAGATCGCCGAGGCGATGGCGAACCGCAACCTGCTGCCGTCCAAGAAGAAGGCTGCCTGACCGCCGCCTTTTCGTCGCATTGCCATATGGCCGGGGTCTTCCCCGGCCATTTTGCTGTCTGCGGCCCCTCAGGAGGCCGGCCCCGCATGCCGCGCCTCGATGGCCTGCGCCAGACCGAGCACCCGGCGCGCCATCTCGGCGTGGAGGCGCTCCACCATGCGCCCGCCGAGCGCAATGGCGCCCTTCTTGGCGTTCTCCGGCGCGTCGAAGGCCTCGGCGATGCGGCGCGCCTCGCTCACCTCCTCGGCCGAAGGCGAGAAGACCTCGTTCGCGGTCGCGATCTGGTTCGGGTGGATCAGCGTCTTGCCGTCGAAGCCGCAATCGCGGGCCTGGAGGCACTCGGCCCGCAGCGCCGCCGTGTCCGAGAGGTCGTTGCAGACCCCGTCCAGGATGTCGATGCCGTTGGCGCGCGCCGCCGCGAGGGCCGTCATCATCCAGGGCAGCATGGGCGCGCGGCCGGGGACGGGCCGGGCGCGGGTCTCCCGGGCGAGATCGTTGAGGCCCAGCACGAGGCAGCCGAGGCGGGCATCCACGTCGTGAGCCGCGCCCGCGATGGCGTCCGCCCGCAGGATCGCCTGGGCGGTCTCGATCATGGCCCAGACGCGGACATGCTCGGGCGTTTTCAGGCGCCGCAGGCGCAGGCCGATGGCCGCCAGCGTCTCGGGCGACGAGACCTTGGGGACGAGGATCGCGTCCGGCGCGGCCGCCGCGACGGCCGCGAGATCGTCCTCGCCCCAGGGCGTATCGAGGGCGTTGACGCGCACCGCTACCTCGCGCGGCCCGAAGCCGCCCTGACCGAGAGCCGCGCAGATCCGTGCCCTTGCCTCCGCCTTGGCGTCCGGCGCCACCGCGTCCTCCAGGTCGAGGATCAGCACGTCCGCCGGCAGGGTCCTGGCCTTTTCCAGAGCACGGGCGTTCGAGCCCGGCATGTAAAGGGCGCTGCGGCGCGGGCGGATGTCGGTCATGATGATCTCCCCGTGAGGGCCCTCAGTGTAGCGGCGGTGTCCTGCGGCGGAAACGGACGGGAGCGCGAAGGATGTGGGTGGCGGGAATCGACGGCTGTCCGGCGGGCTGGATCGCCGTGCTCATGGACCTGGACGGGTCCCGCCCGCCCGTCGTGCGCGTCGAACGGTCCATTGTGGCCATCGTCGATTCGCCCGAAGCCCCGCAGGTGATCGCCGTCGACATGCCCATCGGCCTGCCGGAACGCACGCAAGGGTCCGGACGGCGCCCGGAACAGCTGATCCGCCCGCTCCTCGGCGCCCGCCAATCCTCGGTCTTCGCCATTCCGGCGCGCCGGGCCGTGGAGGCGGAGGATTTTGGTGAGGCCTGCGCGGAGGCCCTGCGGACCTCCGATCCGCCGCGCAAGGTCTCGCGGCAGGGCTTCCACCTCTTCCCGAAGATCCGCGAGATCGATGGCCTGCTCCGGAGCCGACCGGAGCTCGTGTCCCGGATCGTGGAGGTGCATCCGGAGCTCGCCTTCTGGTCCATGAACGGCGAGCGCCCCCTCGCGGAGCCGAAGAAGGTGAAGAACAGGCCCTACCCGCCGGGCCTCGCCCTGCGGCGGGCGCTGCTCGTGCGGGCCGGTCTCCCGCGCGACATGGTAGAGGCCCGGCCGCCCCGCGGCGCAGGCGAAGACGACCTCCTCGACGCCCTGGCGGGGTTGGCCGTGGCCCTCGACATCGCTAGAGGTAGAGGACGCTCCTTTCCCGATCCGCCCGGCCGGGATGCCCATGGCCTCCCCGTCGCCATCCGGACCCTGTCGTGTCCGGTTCCCGCTTCCGAGGTTGCATCCATGTCCGCTTCCGTCCTCGTGCCCGATACTCTCCCGGTCTCCCGCCGCGACATCGAGGAGGCCCATGGCCGCATCGCGCCGCATATCCGGCGCACGCCGGTCTGGACCCTGCCGGGCGCCTTCGGCCATGACGGCCCGGTGAGCCTGAAGCTCGAATTCCTGCAGCATGCGGGTTCGTTCAAGTCGCGCGGCGCCTTCAACACGCTCCTGTCGCGGCCGGTCCCGGAGGCCGGCGTGGCGGCGGCCTCGGGCGGCAATCATGGCGCGGCGGTCGCCTATGCGGCGAAGCGGCTCGGGCTCAAGGCCCGCATCTTCGTGCCGGAGATCTCGAGCCCCGCCAAGGTGGCGGTCATCCGCTCCCACGGAGCCGAGGTGGTGATCGGCGGCGCCCGCTATGCGGACGCGCAGGCCGCCTGCGACGCCTATGTGGCCAAAAGCGGAGCGCTGCGGGTCCACCCCTTCGATGCCGACACGACCATCGCGGGCCAGGGCACCGTCGGTCTCGAATGGGAACAGGACGGCGCGCCCCTCGACACGGTCCTCGTGGCGGTGGGCGGCGGAGGCCTGGTCAGCGGCATCGCGGCCTGGTGGGCCGGCCGCGTGAAGGTGGTGGGCGTGGAGCCGGAAGGGTCGCGGGCCCTACATGCGGCGCTCCAGGCGGGCGGGCCGGTCGACGTGGAGGTCGATTCGGTCGCGGCCGATTCGCTCGGCGCCCGCAATACGGGCGCGCTCGTCCATGGAATCTGCAGCCGGGCCGTCGACCACGTGGCCCTGGTGACCGATGCGGCCATCCGGGAGGCGCAAGGGGCGCTCTGGCGGGACTGGCGCATCGCCACGGAGCCGGGCGGCGCCGCGGCGCTTGCGGCCCTGACCTCGGGCGCCTACAGGCCGCGGACAGGCGAGCGGGTCGGCGTGCTGCTCTGCGGCGCGAACGTGGACCTGTCCCGGCTCGACGAGACGGTGCGGTCCCTCGTCTGAGGCCGCTCTACTTCCTGGCCTCCATGGCCATCTGCACGGCGAGCCCGCCGAGCACTGTCCCCATGAGCCAGCGCTGGGCGAGCACCCAGCCTGGATGGCGGGCGAGAAAGGCCGCGACCGTTCCGGCCGTGACGGCGATCAGGGCATTGACCGAGACGCTGATTGCGATCTGCGTCGTCCCGAGCAGGAGGGATTGGCCGAGCACATTGCCCCGCGCCGGGTCGATGAATTGCGGCAGCAGCGAGAGATAGAGCATCGCGGCCTTCGGGTTCAGGAGATTGGTCACGAGCCCCATGGTGAAGAGCTTGCCGGCACCGTCGCGCGGCAGGTCGCGCACTTGGAACGGCGACCTTCCGTTGGGCCTCAGGGCCTGCCAGGCGAGATAGGCCAGATAGGCCGCCCCGGTGAGGCGCAGGGCATCGTAGGCGTAAGGCACCGCGAAGATGAGCGATGTGATGCCGAGCGCTGCGCAGAGCATGTAGAACAGGAAGCCCAGCGCCACGCCGCCGAGGGAGATCAGCCCCGCCATGCGCCCCTGGCAGATCGAGCGCGAGATCAGGTAGATCATGTTAGGGCCGGGTGTGAGCACCATGCCCAGGGCCACCAGGGCAAAGGCCAGGAGAGTCGTCGTATCGATCACGGGTCGTGTCCTCCGCGGACGACCTTGCATGACACGGCCGGGGCCGAAGGAAAAGGACCCTCCGTCTCATCCTCTCGTGGCATTGCGGACCGGCCCGGGTTGCCAAAAGCGATCCCATGGGAATAGGAAACAGGCATCAAACAGGAGCCTGCCCGTGTTTCCGAAACGCCTGACCGACGGTTACCGCGCCTTCCTCGACGATCGTTTCGCCCGCGAGAAGGGACGATACGAAACTCTCGCCGAACAGGGACAATCGCCCGAAATCCTCATCATCGGCTGCTGCGACAGCCGGGTCTCGCCGGAGGTGATCTTCGACGCCAGTCCGGGCGAGATGTTCGTGATCCGCAACGTGGCGAACCTCGTTCCGCCTTACGAGACCGGCGGTGAGTTCCATGGCACCTCCGCGGCGCTCGAATTCGCCGTCCAGGCCCTGCGCGTGAAGCACATTGTCGTCCTGGGCCATGCCCGCTGCGGCGGCATCCGGGCCTTTGCGGACGAGTCGGCTCCTCTGTCGCCGGGCGATTTCATCGGCCGCTGGATGAGCATGATCGCGCCTGCGGGCGAGCGTGTCGGCCCACGGGGCGATATGGAATTTTCCGAATACGTGACCCGGCTCGAATTCGCCGCGATCGAGCTCAGCCTGCAGAACCTGCTCACATTCCCTTGCGTAAAGATCCTGGTCGAGCGCGGGAAGCTGGAACTGCACGGGGCCTATTTCGGCGTCGCGAACGGCGTGCTGCAGATCCGCGATCCGAAGACCGGGCGCTTCTCGCCGGTCGTCGAGGACATGCCGCAGCGGGTCTCCCTGTTCAGCGCGCGCGACGCCGAGGCTTAAGACTTGTTGCTTGAGCTCGCCGACAAGGCGGGCTCGGACATTCTGCCGCTCCCGCGATGGTTCAGGCCCGGACCGTTCATCGATTGACTGTTAGATGAAATGAAATAGCATTACTCACATGCAATGTGAGGATGCCATGTCCGTTCTTTTTATCGACGATCATCAGACCAACCAGATCATCCTGGAGAACACCGGCAATCCGGACCCGCTCAACGAGCTTCACGTCACGCAGACCGGATCCCTGACGGTCGGCAACACGGCCATCGGGGTCAAGCTCGATGCTTCCCTGGTCACCGTCGACGGAGGCGTCTTTTCCCACGAGGAGGCCATCAAGGTCTCGGCAACGGCCAACGCCATGATCATGGTCGGCGCCACGGGCTTCGTGAGGGGCCTGAGCGGCATTTATGTGGGCCTCGGCAGCCACACGATCGTCAACAGCGGCGAGATCGCAGGCTCGAGCGCACCCACCACCGCCGCCATCAAGCTCGATGGCTCCGATAAATACATTCTCAACGGCGGGCTGCTCTCGGGCTATTACGGGATCCTTGGAGGATCCGCCTTCGGCCAGGCCAACCAGAACCAGATCGTCAACGATGGGGCGATCCAGGCCATACAGACCGGTATCGCTCTCTTCGCCAGTACGGGCTTCGCCCCATCGGCGGACAAAACGCTCCTTCCGCCTGATCGATACGGGGTCTGGAACAGCGGCACGATCAACGCCGGATATTCGGGAATCGAGGTCCAGGGCCTGGCGAATGTGAGCAATTCGGGCACGATTCAGGCCAGCACGTACGGAATCAGGTTCTTCTTCGACGTGACGAAGCTGGTCAACAGTGGCACGATCATTGCGAAGACCGCCGTTGCCGGCGGCACGGGCGACGATACGATCATCAATGACGGTCGCCTCGAAGGGGCGGTTCTTCTCGGCCAGGGCAACGATCTCTATGACGGCCGCAAGGGCGTCGTGACGGGCTTGGTCGATCTCGGCCAGGGCAACGATACCGCCCAGGGCGGCAGCGAGGCCGATTCCCTGACGGGCGGGATCGGCAACGACATGCTTTCCGGCAATGGCGGCGACGACGTCCTCGGCGGCGGCACCGGCCTCGACACCCTCGACGGCGGTGCCGGCGCGGACCAGATGACCGGCGGAACGGGCGATGACCTGTATGTGGTCGACCATGCGGGTGATGCGGTCGTCGAGGCAGCCGGGGAGGGCACCGACACGGTCCGGGCCTCGATCTCCTATACGCTTGCCCAGAATGTCGAGCACCTCACCCTGACCGGCACGGCTGGCATCGACGGCACGGGCAACGATCTGGCGAACACCATCACGGGCAACGGGGCGGCCAACGTCCTGGACGGCGGCGCGGGTGCTGACACCCTCATGGGTGGCGGCGGCAACGACACTTACGTGGTCGACGATGCCGGCGACGTGGTGAGCGAGAAGGCCGGGGAGGGCACCGACACGGTCCTGGCTTCGGTCGGATACGCCCTGACGGCGGATGTCGAGAACCTCGTCCTCACGGGTGCGGCGGATATCGACGGCACCGGCAATGCCCTGTCGAACCGCATCACCGGCAATGCCGGGCACAATGTGCTGGACGGCGGCGCTGGCGCCGACCTCCTGACGGGCGGCGAGGGGAACGACACCTATATCGTCGACCATGCGGGCGACGTGGCGGTCGAGCAGGCCGGCGAGGGCAGCGACACGGTGCGCGCCTCCGTGTCCTTCGCGCTCGGGGCCCATGTGGAGAACCTCGTTCTGACGGGCGCAGCGAATATCGACGGTACGGGCAACGGCCTCGCCAATGCCCTGACGGGCAATGACGGCAACAACGTCCTCGATGGCGGCGCCGGCGCGGACGCTCTCGCGGGCGGGCTCGGCAACGATACCTACGTGATCGACGACGCAGGCGACACGGTCGCGGAAGCCGCGGGCCAGGGCACCGACACGGTGCTGGCCTCCATCTCCTACACGCTGGGAGCCGAGGTGGAGAACCTCACCCTCGCGGGCACGGGCGATGTTGCCGGAACCGGTAACGGGCTCGCCAACGCGATCTTCGGCAATGGCGGCGCCAATGTGCTGCGCGGGAACGGCGGGGACGACCTCATCGACGGCGCCGGCGGCGTCGACCGGGCGCTGTTCTCCGGCCAGATGTCGGATTACGACATCGTCCGCAAGGCGGATGGCAGCGTCGAGATCCACGACCGGCAGGACGGTCGTGACGGAACGGATGTCCTTCGCGGCATCGAGTTCCTGCAATTCTCCGACCTCACGGTGGCGCTGCCGAGCAGCGCGCCGGGCGCGCCCACCGTCCAGGGCACCGTCAATGCGATCGACGAGAATGCCGGGCGCTTCACGCCCATCGCGACCCTCCGGACGCCGGGCTTCGCGGCCGGAGAGGCCGTCTATTCCCTCGTGACCAATCCGGGGAACAAGTTCGCCATCGATGCGATGACCGGGGCCGTCACTCTCGTGGGCGACGTGGATTACGAGGCCACGGCGGCAGCGGATCCCGACTTGAAGACCGAGTTCGCGGACACGCCCCAGGAGCGGAAATATTATCTGCTCCAGGTCAGCGCTACCGAGACGGTGAGCGGCTGGGCCTCCGCGCCCACGACCGTCAAGGTCTATGTGAACGACGTGAACGAGGCGCCCACCGGCCTCAGCTTCACCAACGGCACCACGAAGGCCACGATCGGCGAGACCGCCGCGGACGGCGCCGTGGTCGGGACCTTCCAGGCGCTCGATCCCGAGGGAGATGGCCAGTTCGTCTATGCCTTCGACACCAGCGGCAGCGGCGGCTCGAGCGGCGCCGGCAATGCGGGCGGGCGGTTCAAGATCGAGGACGGCCAACTGAAGGTCGCGGCGCTGTCTGACATCACGAAGACCGAGACCTACACGGTCACCGTCAAGGTCACGGACAAGAACGGCGGTCCGGGCGCGGCCTCCGCCTACAAGGACTTCCTCATCACGGTGAATCCGGCGACGGGCGGCAATGCGGAGCCGGTCTTCGGCGTCACGGGCAATCCCGCGACTCCGGCCGTGGACAACGGCTCCGCCGTGAAGCCCTTCGCGGGCGTGACCCTGTCGGATGCGGACGACGATACCCTGACGCTCACGCTCTCGTTCACGAATGCGGACGGCGCTTTGGGCAACATCTTCTCGACCAGCACCGTGACGGTGGAGGATCTCAACCCGACGGCGGCGACCCGCGTCATCACCCTGACGGGCAAGGCCGCGGACCTGGAGAGCTTCCTCGACGACGTGACCTTCGACCCGACGGACAGCACTGCCAATTCCGGGCAGGTCACGACGCAGTTCTCCTTCACGGTGAAGGACGACAGCCACGCCGCAAGCGCCCATGCGAATGCGGTCCAGGTCGTCACCACCATCGCGGACAAGTCATCGAACGAAGCGCCGGATACGATCCGTCTCAATGGCGCGACGGCTGTCTCTCTGGCGGAGAACACGCCGGCCGGCACCGAGGTGGGCACCCTCACGGCCCATGATCCGGAAGGCAAGGCCGTCACCTACGCCCTGAGCGACAGCGCGGGCGGGCGCTTCATGCTCGATGCCACAAAGACCAAGATCCTCGTGGCC
>Ga0065721_10003849_pt1 | contig 65589 bp, 49 predicted proteins | sample Mesricmetagenome_FD_59108 | JGI IMG/M metagenome (GOLD analysis project Ga0065721, IMG submission 59108) | Mesophilic microbial community from rice straw/compost enrichment Sample: eDNA_1 v2 (version 2) | ecosystem: Engineered > Solid waste > Grass > Composting > Bioreactor | place: USA: Davis... | reverse complement strand
CGTTTGAAAGACGTGCATTTGCTTAACGCGAGAAAACAAAACGAGGGAAAGACGTTGTGTGCTATTTCGCGCTGTCGCGCGAAATAGCACACAACAAAAAGAGGTACGTTCCACTCTGCCGAAGGCCAAAGAGAAAGTAATCAACCGAATTTGGTATGATTAGTCGGCATGAGCCATCTCTACCTAGGTAGAGATGGCTCATTCTTTTGGGCAAAGAAGAACAGTTGATAGCAAATCCACTTGATAGGTTCAGCGCTCTACATTAAAGCCTACCAGAAGGGGCGGATACTGAGCTCGCCCTGGGCAGCAGGCGAGAAAGCTTGTTGAGCCGCAGCTAGGCTTGGAGCGGAATGGCCAACAGCGTAGCCTTGCTGTTGAAAGCGCGCTAAGCGAAAGAGCTCGATATTGTGGCGGGTCTCGCCGCGCTCGGCTAGGTCGGCCATAATCTCGCCCAGCACGCTGGCAAACTTAAAGCCATGGCCCGAACAAGGCGAGGTAAACGAGACCTGCGGATAGCTGGGGTGAGTATCGATAATAAAATGGCCGTCGGGCGTATTGGTGAACATACAGGTCTTGAGCGACATAGTTGGGCCAGCGCCATCGGGGAAGTAGCGCTCGGCGAAATCGCGCAAAAGCTGCTCGTCTTGGGCGGTCGGCTCGCGCCGGATTGCATCAGGGTCGACAGCCTCCTCAAGGTGGTGGTAGCGCCCAAACTTAAAGCCGGGAATACCAAAGACGGGGAAGCCGTAGTATCGCCCTTCGTCGACCATCAGGTTAAAGACCGGGAAACGGCTGGGCTTAAACAGCTCGGGTTTAGTGGGCTGCAACCAAGCCAAAACTTGGCGCTCGGGCGTCAGCAGGCCCTTAAGCATCTTGAGCAAGCTATGGTTCCACGCGCCTGCGGTGATCACCAAGCGATCAGCTTCGTAAACATCGCGCTCGCTGGTAACGCGCACGCCCTCACCGTAAGGCTCCCAGTCGAGCACCGCCTCGCGCCCATGCACCTCCGCGCCTAGTGCCATAGCCGCCTCAACATACGAAACAATACAGCGCTCCGGCACCAAAAAGCCGCCCTCTGGCTGCAAAATCCCCATGGTCTCGGGCGGCAGGCGATAGCCCGGAAAGCGCTCGTTGATCTGGCGGCCCGTCAGCACCTCGTGGGGCAGATCGTACTCAAGGGCCGACTGCAGCGAACCTTTAAAGACCCAACTATCGGCTGGCCCGGCGTCGATCGATCCGGTGATATGCAGCAGCTGCTCGCCCACAAGCTGCTCGATCTCGCGCCAAAGCTGGTAAGAGCGCAGCAACAGCATCACATAGGAAGGGTCCTCATAGTAGGGCAAGCGGATAATGCGAGTATAACCGTGCGAGGAACCCATCTCGTGCGGCACATCGAAGCGCTCCAGACCGAGCACCCGCTTGCCGCGCCGCGCCAAAGCATAGACCGTCGAGCTGCCGATCCCGCCCACGCCGATCACGATCGCATTGTAACGTTTGGTAAGTCGCTTCATAGACCTCTCTCTGTGGCGCTATTTGTTCGGCTTGGCCCGCAGGCGAATGCCTTGAGGGTCGAAGAACGGGGTGGGCGTAACGGTGGCGGGCAGATAACGCTCGCCGATCTGAACCAGCACACGGCTGCCCGGCCATGCAAAAGCCGTTTTAAGGTGAGCCATAGCCAGAGTCTTTTCGAGCGAATGGCCGCGCCCGCTGAGCGTAACCGTGCCGATCGGCTCGCCCGGACGCTGGCGCTCGTTGCGCGCGCCCGCCTCGGGGCCGTGGTGAACGACCGTCTCGCTGCTGGCTTCGCGCCCGATGCTATAGACCGTGGCTCCAGCAGCGGCGGGCAGCTCGCTATGCAAAACCAAGCCGACCCAGCGCTCCTCCAAGCCTTGCGACTGCACACGCAGCAAGGCGTCGCGCCCGATAAAGTGGCGCTTATCGAAGCGGATCCAGCGCTCGAGGCCCATATGGAAGGGCGTGCGGCTCTCGTCGGCGTCGACGCCATAGAGCACCAAAGCCTTCTCTAAGCGCAGGGTGTGCATCGCCGCCACGCCATAGGGCTTGAGGCCAAACTCGCGGCCCGCCTGCAGCAGAATCTCCCACAGCGCGGCCGCCTCTTCGGCGGGAGTGTAGAGCTCATAGCCGAGCTCGCCCGTATAGCCAGAGCGCGAGATCAGCACTTCGATTCCTTTGATAGTGCCGCTTCCAAAGCGAAAATAACGCAGACGATCGAGATCGAGACCTTCGAGCAAGCTGCTCAATAGCTCGCGCGAACGCGGCCCCTGCACCACCGGCAGCGCGATGGCGGCGCTTATATCGGTCACATAGGTGCTAGTGCCCACAGCGTGATCGCGGATCCAGGCGGCGGTCTTTTTGCGCGGCGCAGAGCTGGTCACCAGCATAAAGTGCTCGTCGCTGAACTTGTAGAGCGTGATATCGTCGACCATGCCGCCCGCCTCGTTGCACATGCTCGAATAGCGCATCTGGCCCGGCTCAAGATCGCGGATCTCGTTCACCAAGAGCGTGTTGAGCAAGCGTTCAGCGCCCGGCCCTTTGATATCAATCTCGCCCATAGTCGAGAGATCTTGCATGCCCACATTGCTGCGGGTGTTGAGATGCTCTTCGACGGGCGAGCTATAACTGAGCGGAAAGAGGTAGTCGCCACCGCCGCGCACCATCTGGGCGCCGAGGCGAAGGTGCGTCTCATAGAGCGGAGTTCTGCGTTCGGCCATAAGGCTTCCTCAAACTAAGCGTTTCGCACAACACAGAGCAGCATTTCAGAGCGCGCCGATCCGCTGGCGGATCAGATCGTTAAAGCTATTGATATGCTGCTCAGTCGGCACAAAGATCCCGCCGTTGGCGAAGGCGCGCGAGCGAGCGTTCTTCTGCACCATCTCGCAGACCTCCCAGTCTTGGCGGTTGACCAGATCAAAGACCTCAACCGCGTCCATGGGGTCAAAGTCGAGGCGCGCCGCCACCTCGCTATCGAAGATCCAATCGCAGACCACCCGCGTGCGCTCTGGGCCCATCGGCAGCGCAGTATGCAAAATCACATGGTCGGGCAACAGGCTGACCAGCACATTCGGCCAGAGCACCAAACCGTAATACATGCGCTCTTCGGCCGGGCTTAAATTGGGCAAAATGGGCCGCGTGGCCTTGCCCGAAAAATTGAAGCCCTCGATATCCTCGGCGAAGGCCGAGCCAACCCCGACATGAGCTTGGTAGGAGACGCCGCCCCGAAAGGCCGGGATCAGCTGGCACAATTCGGGGTGCATCGGGCCGCAGTGGTAACACTCCATAAAGTTCTCGACCACCAGCTTCCAGTTGGCTTCGACATCGTAGCTGATCGACTTGCCAACCGTCAGATCGCCGATCCCATAGCGCTTCCAGGTGTCGAGCGAGCCAAAGCGCTTGATTATCGGCTCGTGGAGCTGCTCTTCGATCGGGGCGGGTTTATCCGAGAGGTTCAGCCAGATCATGCCCTCCCAGACTTCGGCGGCGACCGGCACCAGCCCATAGGCCTCGCGGTCGAAGGCTTCGGAGTTGATAATGTTGGGCGCGCCATTCAGCTTGCCATCCAGTCCGTAGGTCCAAGCGTGGTAGCGGCACTGTAACGCGGCGGCTTTGCCCTGCTGCTCGTTACAGACGCGCGCCCCGCGATGGCGACAAACGTTGTAGAAAGAAAGCGCGCACTTGCAGATCGCGTCCGCGCACCACGATGATGTTTTCGCCGCCCAGATCAACCAAAAAGAACTGGCCCTTTTCGGGGATCGCCTCGGCGCGCCCCACACAAACCCACATCTGGCCGAAAATACGCTCAAGTTCTTTGGCGTAAATCTCGGGCTCGTAGTAGTAGCGCCCACCCAAGGTCGGACTAAACTGCGCACTATTCAACACGGCCATAATCAGCTCCCTTTCAGGTGATACTGAACGCCACATCTCGCGCTTCTGGCGGTAAGGCTTCTAGCTCCCATTCGGCTTCTAGCGCGTCCGCCTACGGCTATCAACAGCTGATCCATCAAAAGAGGTCTGCTCGTCATCAGCGAGCAATCGATGCCTCAACATCGCCATCCAGCGCACCCCAGCGAGTCTCCCAGCGAAGTTCGCTGTCAGCTGCGCAGCTTGAGCCCTTTGGGATCGTAGAGCGGATCTTTGGCGACTCTGGCGGGATAGCGATGCCCGAAATATTCGATCTCAACCAAGCTGCCAGGCTTGCTGTGGGCCACGGGCAGATAGGCATAGGCGATGCTTTGGCCTACGCTGTAGCCATAGTTGGCGCTGGTCACATAGCCCAGCAGCGCGTTATCAGCGAAGACCGGCTCTTTGCCCATCACCACATGTGCAGGGTTCTCAAACACAAGGCAGCATAGCTTGCGCTCAAGGCCGCGCTCTTTACGCTCAAGCAGGGCCTCCCGCCCGATAAAGGGGCCTTTGTCTAGCTTCACCGCGAAGGAGAGCCGCGCCTCAAAGGGATCGTACTCGCTGTGAATATCGTTGCCCCACAGACGATAGCCCTTCTCTAGACGCAAGGCGTCGAAGGCAGCCCGCCCCGCGGCGATCCCACCCAAAGGCTGGGCCGCCTGCCAGAGCAGATCCCACAAGCGCAGGCCATAGTCGGCGCTGGTATACAATTCCCAGCCCAATTCGCCCACATACGAGACGCGCAGCGCCACAACCGGCACTTCGCGCACAAAGATCTGACGGGCGCTGTAGTAGGGGAAGCCTTCGTTCGAAAGGTCGTCTTCGCAGAGCGTCTGCAGCAGCCTGCGCACATTTGGGCCCCACAGGCCCACACAGCAGGTGCCCGCTGTGATGTCGCGAATAAAGACATGCTCGTCGTCGCCCACATGCTTCAGCAACCAAGCGTAGTCTTGCGGGCCGTTGACCGCCAGCTGAAAGCGCTGCTCGTCGAGGCGCGCCACCGTGATGTCGCTGCGAATGCCGCCCCGTTCATCGAGCAGCAGGCTGTAGGTCAGGCTGCCGATCGGCTTATCGACCAGGTTGCTGGTCATACGCTCGAGAAAGCTGAGCGCGTCGCGGCCCACCACCTCCAAGCGCGGCAGGCTGGTCATATCATAGAGCGCCAGATTGTTGCGTGTGAGGTGCTGCTCGACATAGCTGATCGGCGACCAGTAGCGCGCCTCCCAGCCGCTGCGTTCCGGCACTGGCCCCAGATCGGCCAGCAAAGCTGCGTTGGCCTCGTACCACTGCGGGCGCTCCCAGCCACGCGCCTCGAGAAAGTAGGCGCCCAGCTCGCATTGGCGCTGATAAAACGGGCTAACCCGCAGCGGTCGCGGCTGCTCAAGCGGCTGCAAGGGGTGCAAAATATCGTAGACTTCGTCGTATTGGGTCGCGCCGCGCGCCCGCACATAGGCCGGACTGGCCACATGCCCATCGAAGCGCCACAGATCGCACTCGCGCAGATCGAGGCTCGCATGGCCATCGCTCAGCAGCTCGGCCATCACTTGGCCCACCCCGCCGCCGTGCGTAACCCAGACCGCCTCGGCCACCCACAGCCCGCGAATGTGGGTCTCGCCCAAAACGGGGTTGCCGTCGGGCGTAAAGGAGAACATACCGTTGATGCCTTTGGCAGGTTCAGTATGCTTGAGGGCGGGCAGCAGTTCGCAGGAATCCTGCCAAGCTTGGCTGAAGTGCTGGGGCGTGAAAGGCATAATCGAGGGCATCACTGGCGAAGCATCGTGGCGGCGGATCTGCTCGGCATCGACCAAGAGCGGTTCGTGCTGGTACGATCCGACCATATAGCTATCGAAGTTTTGACGGTAGTAGAGCGCTCGATCTTGGTGACGCAGAATGGGGTGGCTGATCTCCTCGCGCACGCCCGCCAGCTCCTCGAGCGGGGTGGTGGTCACCAACTGGTGCTCGACCGGAGTGAGCGGAATGCTGATGCCCGCCAGTTTAGCGATCTTCGGGCCCCAAATGCCCGCGCAGATCAGCACATGCTGGCACTTGATCTGGCCCGCGCTGGTTTGCACGGCCTGAATGCGTCCGTTGGCGCGCACAAAACCCGTCACTTCGATGTTGCCATAAAAGCTGATCCGGCGTTCTTGGGCGTAGGCGCCCATAGCCGAGGTGATGCGAACGGCTTTGGCGATGCCGTCGCTGGGCACAAAGTAGCCACCCAAGATCCGCTCTGGATCGATGAGTGGCAGTTTTTGCTGAACCTGTTCGGGCGAAAGCAGTGCGTTGGGCAAGCCCCAAGCTGTGGCCCAAGCGTGGCGGCGCTTCAGCTCTTCCAATCGCTCGACGCTGGTCGCGACCTCAATGCTGCCGACCGCATAAAAGCCGGGCTGGGCTTCCCACTCCAGCGTATTGTAGATCGCCACGCTGCGCTGAGCCAGTTTGGAAAGCGTCTTCGAGCCGTTGGTTTGGAACACCAAGCCGGGCGCGTGCGAGGTCGAGCCGCCCGTCGCAAAGAGCGGCCCCTGATCGATCACGACTACATCGCTCCAGCCCTTTTGGGCCAAGGCATAGGCCGTGCTCGCGCCGACAATGCCCGCCCCAACGATCACAATCTCTGCTTGATCTTTCATAGGTATTTCGCAGCATTCCGTTGGCTCGCGCCAGACGGAGCATTGCCGCTTTCCCTGCTGTTTGCACGTTGGAGGGCATTGTCTGAGGAAAGCTGCGCTTCCAAGCCTCGTTTTATGTCATACCAAATCCGATTATGTTGTTGCTTTTTGGCCTTCGGCAGAGTGGAACTTGACTATCTTTTGTTGTGTGAGATTTCGCTTACCGTCGATCAGAGCGACGTTGTTTGTGGGCTTCGGCGCTTTCGAGCTTCAAGGGCAGCGGGGCGGCTTCGTCGCACAGGCGATAGCCCGAATGGATGGAAAGGATGGTGATAGCCGTAGGCGGACGCGCTAGAAGCCGAATGGGAGCAAGAAGCCTTACCGCCAAAGTGTTAAAAAGCAGCTCTCAGTGCTCGTGCGTATCGGCGCGCTTGCCAAAGCTAAAGGCCCGTTGATAGATCTTGACGTAGCTCTCTTTGCTCAAATCGCGCGGATTGCCGATGGTTTGGGGGTCGGCGAAGGCGATCTCGGCCAAATGCGGGATCTCGTCTTCGCTGAAGCCCAGCTCCTGAAGAGTCGGGATCTCAAGGTCGTCGGTGAGGCGATAGACCGCTTCGACCGCCTTCTCGGCCGCCTGCCAGACGCTCAGAGCGCGAATGTCTTCGCCCAGCGCTTGGGCGATGCGCGCGAACTTGTGGGGCGCGCCCAGATAGTTGTACTCCATCACCGGGCCCAACAAACGGGCCGTCAGCGCGCCGTGCGGCACATCGTGTACGCCGCCCGCCGACTGGCTCATCGCGTGAGCCGCGCCCGCGCTCTCGGTGCCGTAAGCCAGAGCGCCCAACATAGCCGCCATGCTCATCTTGTAACGCGCCTCGGCGTTGTTGCCCTGGGCGAAGGCGATGCGCAGATATTGGGCCACGTATTCCATAGCCAAAAGCGCCACCGAATCGGTGATCGGCTGGGCGTAGGCACAGGTGTAACACTCGATCGCGTGCGCCAAGGCGTCCATGCCCGTGCCCGCCGTCACGTGGGCTGGCAGGGCAAAGGTCAGCTCGGGATCGATCAGCGCGACCCAAGCACCGATCAGCGGGGTGCCGCCCACATTGAACTTGATCTTGCGGGCCGGATCGGTGATCACGGTCCAGAGCGTGACTTCGCTGCCGGTGCCCGCTGTGGTCGGCACACAGATCGTGGGAGGAATGCGCTTTGTGATCGGCTGCGGGTCGGCCCATTCGTAGTCGCGGATCGAGCCGCCATGGGCGACCACCACCCCGACCGATTTGGCTGTGTCCATGGTGCTGCCGCCGCCCAAACCGATCACACCATCGCGCTGCTCCGCAAGGTAGAGCGCCGCAGCTTCGTCGACCAACGCGATCGGCGGGTTGGGCGCGACGCGGTCGAAGACCACGTAGTCTAGCCCGGCCGCCCGCAGCGGGGCCAAGGCGTGATCGAGCAGGCCAGCCCGCACAATCCCCGGGTCGGTCAATACCAGCGGGCGGCGCATGCCAAGCGCTTTGGCCTCTTCGCCGAGCGTGCTCACCGCGCCTAGCCCGTGTTTGATAACAGTTGGAATGCTGAACGAACGAACAGACGGCATAGTGGTTTCCATTCTGAACAGAGAAAAGGAAAAGAGCACTGAGAATGCCGCAAAATGTGATACACCTGATCGTCAAAACGCTCAATGCTCACAAAAGAGAGTTCGCTAGTATCATATTTAGCAAGTCTGAAAGAAAAAACAGGATGTTCTACTAAGTCCAGTTGCTAGCTTCAAAATGTTGGCGTGTACCTGAGTTTCCCAAAGAAGTTCCCAACCGGCTCCGCCTACGGCCTATCAACACGCCGCCCGCCACCAAAAAGTGCTAGCAGTCTCTGTGAAGCCACTGCCCATCCAAACAACCACCCAAACAAAAATCGCGTTACTTCTAGCCAATCGCCATAAATTGGGCTTGAAACTCACTGATATGCTTGCGCATCAAAGCCGCCGCCGCCTCGCCATCGCCCTGCTTGATCAGCGCCAGCATCTCGCGGTGTTCTTCGATCGCTTCGCGCAGGCGTTGCACCCGATGAAGCGAGACATACCATAGACGCAGCACATGGCTATACAGCCAGTCGAGCGTCTCTTCCAGAAACTCGTTGCCTGCCGCCCGAGCGATCAGCATATGCATCGCATGGTCAAGCTTGATCAGCTCGTAGTTATCGCCGCTCTGCAAAAGCGCATCAGCCTGCTCAAAAAGCTGCTCCATCTCGGCGAGCTGGGCCGCATGCGCCCGTTGGGCCGCCAAACGCACCGCCATAGCCTCTAGCTCTAAGCGCATCTCGAAGATCTTGTTCAGATCGCTCATATTCAGATCGGCCACGATCGTGCCGCGCCGTGGCAGAATCACCACCAAGCTCTCCAGTGCCAAGCGCTGCAGCGCCTCGCGAATCGGCGTGCGCCCCAAGCCCAACGAGGCCATCAGCGAGGCCTCATCGATCAGCGATGCAGGCGGCAGCTCCAAGGTGATGATCTTCTCTTTGATTAGGCGGTAGGCTTCGCTACTCTGCGACTGCTCGTTAGCGCGCCGACTCTGCACAGTAGTCAACAGCGAGGTCGTTAGCATAGATTAGAAATTCCATCTATTTTTCTGATATATATCAAATATATCAGAAAACAAGGCCTTGTCAATATGGAAGGTTCGGATCATAATCACAGGCTCATAAATGCAGACAGGTGCTTGGAGTGCTTCCAAGCACCTATCGTCGCTTAGCGTTTAGTGTTTAACTACGGGCAGATAGATCGTCTATGGGCTGTCGGGATTGATGCTGACAGTCGCAGAGACATTGCCAGCCAAGTCGCGTACACGTACATAGATGATCTGCCTACAGTGATCTGGTAAAGCTCGCGATAGGGCTACCAAGCGGCATTAGCGAAGGTTTTGTCGGTGCTGATCTGCATGTCGGCCACACCGCTTCCGCCCTGCTGATCCAACGCTACCAACTGGAGCGTCAGCGTATTGGCTGCGAGCGTTGACTCAGTCTGGAGCGCCTGAGTACCTAACTGCACCACTCGGACGTTAAGTGTCGGCGGTAGCGGATCATAGACGATATCGTCGATAAGGTTGCCGCCACACAGTTCCTTGCCGCTTGCATCTCTAAAGCGACTGTAGATGACCAATGTGGCGATACGATTGCCCGGATCGCTCAAAGTCCAGTTGACGGTTGACTGGTAGGGCTGCCAGCTTGCGCCAGCAAAGCCACCATCGTTGCTAAGCATCATCTGGGTTGCGCCGGGCACATTGAAGCGCAGTTGCACATTGCGCTTGTTGATGTAGACGGTGCCGTTCTCAATGCTGGCGGTGCAGCCAGTGTTCTCGCTTTGCCAGCCAAAGCGCAGCGAGGCAGCCCCATTTCGATGCCTATATTCGACAACCAGATTATGATCGCCAGCGCTTATAAAACGAGTTGTTTGTTTGAGGCTTGCACTATCAAGCAGCAGCTGGCCATCGATCCAGACCTTGACCTCATCGTTGCTATCCGCCTTAAAGCTATAGTCTCCAGCACTAAAGGCGAATGTCCCTGTCCAACGGGCCGAGAAGTTATCGTTCCAGACGCCCCATTTGCCATTGCCCGGAGCGTTCGTACCCCATTGATGGTTGATCTCGGCCTCGTTCTGGACCCAAGTTGGGCCAGCGTTGAGATTGCTGCCATTATGGTATTCGGCATGCCACTGGTTTTTTAGCGCTGTAGGCCAAGCTGCATCCCTCACAGTTGTACCGTCCCAAGTGATATAACCCTTGGGGAAGTTGACCTGTTGCTGTCCACTACTGTTGCTGAATTGGTCGCTGGTCGGTCCACCTCCAATCCAAGAGCGCGAGCCATCGAGATCTTGGAAGTGTTTCAGAATCGGTCCGGTTAAGTAATAGGCTGGCACAGAGTTGATCGGATTGTCCTGATTCTCGTCATGGATAATGTAGCCACCCTCGTCGAAGGCTTGCGTAGTGACGCGTACCGCATCGCTTTCGGGACCAGACCAGCCCACAGTCGCCAATGGGAAGCCGAGCTTAGCGCTGCCAGCGTTGCGGTTATAGGCACCAATAAACATCTGCGGACGCGATGAGCCTATGTCTACAGGAAAGCGTACATCGATCTCGAACCAAATATGTCTATCTCCCGGCTCTAAAAACCACATATTTCCTTCTTGAACAAAGGCAAATTCGATTTTATAGCGCCCTGGAGTTGTGGGTGCACCCAAAGTAAAGCGAAAGGTATTCGTGCCTCCTAGAGGGGTATTTGCTGCGCCTACGATACGATTAGGAGCGATCCAAGAAGGATCGTAGAATGGGTTACCGCCGTCGTGTGGCAGTGCAACAAGTTTGGTGTTTGCATCCCAGTTTGCGGTGCCAATATTTTTCAGCTGGATCTCGGCCGTCTGGGTGGTACCAGCCATAACAACAGGCTGATAAATTTTTACATCGAGCCTGACTGGGGCGCTCGGCGCAAACGCCCAGCCAGCAAAGCTAGCATTGCGAATCTGGGTGTCGATCATGTGATACAAGGCAGCAAAGCGGGCGCAATGTAGTTAATAACTATCTTCCCGCTTGTACGCAATGCAATCGCTTGCGCTGGAATCGTAAAGGTGAGGCGGTTCGCGAACTGCTCTTGGTAAGCTTGATCGAGCGCGATCAGATCAGAAGATCGACTGCCATGGGGAAACAACTGGCTGTTCTTAATGAGAAGCGCATTAAGCAGAATATAGCTCGTCGAAAAAGTACTAAGCAAGCTACTGGTCTAGAAACGCAAGTTTCCTTTTCAAACGCCGCTTCAAGCAATAATAATGAAGCTAAGGATGGGCTAGAAAGTAGCGAAACACAATAAAGCAAGCAGCTCACTGTTCATCACTTGGCTATTCTTACTTTTCTTCATCAATCGCTTCGCTTACCTCTTGTTCGGCATCGGCATAGGTTTCGCGCAACTGTTGAAACTGTTTTTGTAGCTTTGCAAGCTCTTCATCGGAGAGATCTTCCAAATCAACCAGGGAGGTTCGAGCCTCGCTGGCAGCCCGAAGCAGCTCATCGAGTTTAAGATGCATGGCTTTGGCATCGCGGTTTTGGGTATTTTGGATCAGAAAGACCATCAAAAAGGTCACGATCGTGGTGCCGGTATTGATCACCAGCTGCCAAGTATCGGAGAAGCCAAAGAGCGGGCCACTAACCGCCCAGACGATCACGGTCGCAACCGCAAGCATAAAAGCCCAAGGCGAGCCGACCCGATCAGAGGTCTTTTGGGCAAAGATTCGAAATAGCTCTTTCATGATCGCCTCCAATAATTATGTCAACCACTTTACGTGAGCACTTCAAACGACAGAAAGAGATCGCTCCTTACCCAAAAGTAGATAAGGAGCAATCTCTCTATGTGAACTGATCCTAGAGCGCGATCCAGACTTTGGCTGCCGAGGCGGCAATGCCCATAGTTTGCAGGGTCTGTTGGCCAAAATCCTGCTCGCCATCAGACATCCATTCGTGCCAGCGCCCGCCGCGCGGAAAGTCGATCTCGACCGCTTGAGCCAACGGCGCAAAATTAAGCGCCACTACAATCTGATTTCCCAGCTCGGTCCAGCGCCGAAAGACGATCAGTTTGCGCTCATCATCAGCTAACAGCATCTCGAGCTTGTTCTGAACTAATGCCTCTTCGTTATGGCGCAGCAGAATCAGGCGTTGATAGGTCTTCCAGAGATCTTGAATGGCCGGGTCATGTAATTTCTCCCACTGTAATGGATTCGAGTCGATGGTTTTTGGCGTATCCATGCCAAACTCTTGACCGTGGTAGAGCATTGGCACGCCACAGGCCGTAAAGAGCGCCACTGCGCCTAAGATAGATTTCCGCAAGGCAGTAGCATAATCGAAGCCATTGGTCTGCACGATATAACAGACCCGTTCTTCATCGTGGCTTTCGGTATAGTTCACGGCTTGGGCATTATCGCTATACCCTTGGCTACGGAAATCGATCACCTCTTGCAGGCCCTGCATATCGCCATAGTGCTTATCTTCGTAATCGCCCTCGCACAACTGGGGTTTGAGCACACGTTCAAAGCCTAGATGCCACGATCCATTCACTTGGGTATCGAGCACCACCGAAATCGGATCGGGCAGCTCTTCAGCGATCAAATAGGCGTGCGGTTTAATCTGGCGGGCCGTTTTGGCCATATACGAAGCCCCGTTTTCATCGTCGTAGCCGATGCCTTCGATATTGTCGTAACGAAAGCCATCGATATGAAACTCTTCCAGCCAATATTTTTGGAAGTCATAGACTAAACGCTTCATACCCTCGCCCTGATGACCAAGATCGGGCATAAACCACGGATTGGTCTCGTGGCTAAGGTAGGGGTTCTCCTCGGAGGAGTAGAGTGCAATAATCGGGTTGTCGGAGGAAGTATGGTTAAAAACAACATCAACGATCACAGCGATCTGGCGCTGATGGGCTTGGTCGACCAGTTCTTTGAGATCGTTGATGCTGCCGTAAGATGCTTCGACCGCAAAGAGAAAAGCCGGATTATAGCCCCAACCGCTATCACCCGGATATTCCTGAACGGGCATCAGCTCGATCGCGTTGATACCAAGCTCTTGCAGATAGTCAAGTTTAGCGGTCACCCCGCGAAAGGTACCCTGCGGGCTAAAGTCCGAGACGTGCAGCTCATAAATCACAAGGTAATTAAAAGGAAGCGCTTGAAAATCGCCATCGTTCCAGGAATAGGCTTGGGCATTAACCGACACAAGCGCTTGAGCCTGATCCGAATCGACCCAACGCAGTTGACGAGCATAAGGATCGGTCAGAATCTGTTCGCCATCGATCAGAAACTGATCTGATAGGCGTGTTCCCCTGGCGGCAGATCGATGATCGTCCACCAAACGCCCTGATCAGAGACAGCCAGCGGCAGACCCGGCTGTTCCCAATTGCAAAAGTCGCCGATCACATGCACCGACTTCTTCCAAGGCGCCCAGAGCGCAAAACTCACCTTGCCTTCGCCACGATCGCGCGCCCCCATTTCCAAATCATCGGGAGCTTGTGCCCGAGGCATGACAGTCTCCACTGTCTCCTCAGGCAAGCGTTCCTGTTCAAAGCCGGAGTCTCTCTGCTTATCTTGATCGCTCTTCATGGCATGTAACTCCACGTTTTCCTCAATGCAGAGCTAGCTACCGAGCCCAGCTCGTCACAATCCGACAAAACAGCATAAAACTCAGTCTAAGCCTTCGCTACTAACAATCTGCTCGTAAAGGTTGCAAAGTCTTTGGCGGCCAGATCTCTCGCTTCCATTCGGACCCAACCGCGTCCGCCTACGGCTACCAACATCCCGCCCAACAAAAGACAGTGCTAGCTGGCTGCGTCAGCCATACGAGCGTCCAAAACGATACAAGCGGATCTAATACCAAATCCGTTTAAAGACGTGCATTCTCTTAACTCAGAAAAACGAAAAGCCGGGAAAAGGGTTGTGTGAGATTTCGCGCGGCAGCGCGAAATCTCACACAACAAAAGAGACAAGTTCCGCTCTGCCGAAGGCCAAATAAAACCTAATCAACCTGATTTGGTATAAGCAGACTAGCCGGTCGAGGTCGATCCGGCGGTAATAGTGATCAGTTCACCGCTAATGAAGCTCGAATCGGCTTCAGAAGCCAAGAACACATAACAAGGCGCGATCTCTTCCGGCTGGGCAGGCCGTTTAAAGGGCGTATCCTTGCCAAAATTCTTAATCTCCTCGGGATCTTGATCGGCAGGATTAAGGGCGGTCCAGACCGGGCCGGGCACCACACAATTGACCCGAATATGTTTATCGGCCAAGTTGGCGGCCAGCGACTTGGTAAAGCTGTGGATCGCCCCTTTGGTGGCGGAATAATCGAGCAAATCGGGATTGCCATCCAGGCCGGTGGTTGAGCCAGTGTTGATAATGCTTGAGCCTGGTTTCAGATGAGGCAGAGCTGCTTTACTCACTCGAAAGAAGCTATGGATATTGGTCTGAAAGGTGCGCTCCCACTGCTCGTCGCTCAGCTCAACAATATTCTTTGCTTGGCTTTGAAAACCGGCGTTATTGACCACAATATCGAGTCTGCCAAACTGCTCGACGGTTCGATCGACGATCTCGCGACAAAAGCTTGGATCGGTCAGATCGCCCGCCAATAGAAGCGCCTCTTGGCCTTCCGCCTTAACCGCTTGGCGAGTCACTTCGGCATCCTTCTGCTCAGCGGGCAGATAAACGATCGCCACATCGGCGCCCTCACGCGCAAACAACACGGCAATGGCGCGCCCAATACCAGAGTCGCCACCCGTCACTAAGGCCACTTTCTCACGCAGCTTGTTAGCGCCGCGATAGTTAGGCGCGTGGTATTGGGGCTCCTGATCGAGCTGGTTCTCTAAAGCGGCCTTTGGGCTGTTCTGATCACTACTATTTCCCATATCACTCCCTCGCTTTAGTTACAATTCCGCTCGATCATGTTCATCTGATTGGGTCTCTTCTTGGACTTCAAGTAGGCTATCATCGGTTGGCTCACTGGCTGCGCCGATCGCACCGCCCGAAATGGCCCCCGCCACGCTACCGATCGCAGTGCCGAGCGGACCGCCAAAGCTGCCCAAGGCCGCGCCAGTGGCAGCGCCCACTAGGGTACCACCTAAGGTTGCGAGCTTGCCGCTCTCGACACGATCCAAGCCAAACTCCTCCTCCGAAAGGTGCACTGGCAGCCATCCTTCCGCTCGCCACTCTTCGGCTTGACGCTGCATATCGAGCGCACCGACTTGATCGAGAGCTGCTTGAGCGTGGTCACTCATATTGCGCGTGGTATGGATCATCACAAGCCCAAGGCCGCGCCGTAGGCTCTCTTTCAAGAGCAGCGTTTCATCGGGAGAGAGGCCAGCATTGCGCAACAGATCGCGGAATGGATCAGAGCTTTCATCGGCCAGAATGCTGCTCAGGGCTGTGGCCAGTGGCCCGCCAGCCACGATCTTGCCAACGCCCGGAAGCGACATCTGTCCAATACCAAGCAAGAGGCCGAGGGCGGGCGAGACTTCCTCGGCCAAACGGTAGCGAACGGGCGGTTTAAAACCCTCCTGGCCAACAACAAGCTCCTGTTCTAGGTTCTCTCCAAAAGCGGGATCGGCATACAGCAAGCTGATGGCAGCCGAGTCGATCCCCATATGTAGTATGCGTTCTACAGCAATCTGAGCCTTAGCAAAGCTCGGAAAGACTGCAACCACTAGCGTTGTCATCGATCTCTATCCTTTCTCAGCGACCCCCTAACCCGTAGAGGTCTTGCCCCCAGCAACCGTAATAACTTCACCAGTGATAAAGCTGGAATCAGCTTCAGAAGCCAAAAACACATAGCTAGGCGCGAGTTCTTCCGGCTGAGCAGGCCGTTTATAGGGCGTCTCTTGGCCGAAGACAGCGACCTGTTCGGCGTCGCGATCCGAAGGATTAAGCGGAGTCCAAACAGGGCCGGGCACCACGCAATTGACCCGAATATGCTTGTCGGCCAGATTGGCGGCCAAGGACTTGGTAAAGGTATGGATCGCCCCTTTGGTGGCCGAATAATCGAGCAGAGCTTCGCTGCCATCGAGGCCTGTGCTCGAACCGGTGTTGATGATGGTCGAGCCAGGTTTAAGGTGGGGAAGAGCGGCCTTTGCCACCCGAAAATAGCTGTAGATATTGGTCTTGAAGGTCCGATCCCACTGCTCTTCGCTCAGCAGATCGATCCCCTCCTGATGCTGTTGGTAGGCCGCATTGTTGACCACAATATCGAGCTTGCCAAAGGTCTTAACGGTCTGCTCTACGATATCGCGACAAAAATCGGGGTCGGTTAGATCGCCCGCCAACAACAAGGCCTGCTGACCTTCGGCTTCGATCGCTTGGCGCGTCTCTTCAGCGTCAGATTGCTCAACCGGCAAGTAGACGATCGCCACATCGGCGCCCTCGCGCGCAAACAGCACCGCAACCGCCCGCCCAATACCCGAATCGCCGCCGGTGATAAGGGCGACCTTGCCATGTAGCTTATCGGCGGCTCGGTAGGCTGGCGCTTGGTAACGCGGTCGCGGATCGAGTTTCGACTCAATGCCTGGTTTTGGCTGATGCTGTTCGGGAAAAGGTGGCATGGGTTGTTTTTGAACAGCTTGTTCGCGAGTATTCTTCTGCATACTATGCTCCTCTTCTGTGTGTAAGCACAAGATCCATCACAGGATCTACAACTGCACATACAAGGCTAAGCTAAGGCTGAAGAGCCTTAACATACAACCTTGTCACAAGCAGCTGTGCTTTCTTAATCGGACAATTGAGAACAGGGGTTAGATGAAGAGGAATGAAGCGAGAGCGAGCAATAAGAAGGTTATGTTCTATTCGTACCTTGTTATGAACGTTATCGTTTCGCTCATATTCGAACAATGTACCGAACAAATGCACTCAATAGCAAGGAGTGTACCAAGCACGCTAGTTTGTACGGCTAGAAGCGACTGACGAGTCTTAAAAAAGCTCATCAAATTTATTTACTCGGCAAAACGCTGACTGTCTGCGAGGCAAGGTCGCGCTGACAGCGTGGGTTACGATACCACTGCGCAAACAGCACAATCAGTAACACAATCTCGGCGAGATCGCCACCGTAATACATCAGCTTGGCGGCGGTTCGAATCTGTTCGGCATCAGCCGCAACGCCCAACGGCCAGAGATAGATATACATAGCTTTGGCAAGTATGGCGTGGGCGGCGCCAGCCAAAAAGAGCACTACAAGGCGCATGCGCAGCCTTGGGCGATGGGGTGCAGAATCGATCCCGATGAGCGACCATGTAAAGAGAAAACCAGCCGCTAGAAAATGGATGTGTAACAGGCTATGCAGCAGAGCCTGCTCTTGAGAAGCGGCAAACAGCGGGGTGGCGTAGAGCAAATACATAGCGCCGATACTGAATACGAAGCCCGTCAAAGGATGGCTCAGCCAGCGCATCGGGCGCCAACGAAAGAAGGCGCTCAGGCGACGGGCGTCAGGCACAGAAAGCGTTCTAAGCGCCAGTGTAAAGGGAGCGCCCAATACCAAGCCGATCGGGGCGAACATGCCGATCAGCAAATGTTGCAGCATATGGCCGCGCAGGTCGTGTTGGGCCATAGCCGTAAGTGTCGGCGAAAGGCCGAGCAGCACAAGGACGATGCCGCTTGCGAAGCTTACGCTGCGCAGCCAGCTCCAGCCACGACGCGAACGCAGCTGCCAAGCAGCCCATAGGTAGACAACAAACAGCGTAATAATCGCCAAGCTGATTACAAGCTCGCCCCAAAAGCTCGTAGCGCCATGCTGATGGCTCATAGGCTTTCTCCTAGACGCGTCTCAGCTGCAGATAGATTCCGCTGAGCTTGAACAAAGCGCGCACGTGTTAACAATCCGACGCCGATCATAATCAGCAGCAAAGCAGCCCCATTCCAAGCGAGATCGTAGGGCAATAGATAGACCCCATAGCGTATCTGATGCAAGCGCAACAGCTTGTGATTGATCACCCCATCGAAGAGCTGAAAAGCCCCGGCTCCCAGAAATCCTCCCGCCCAAGCCCAGAGTGGCGCGAGTGTATGGCGGCGACGCAGGTCGAAGAGTAAGAAGAAGCCCGCCACCAACGCGATCAATTCGGCCGAATGGAGCAGGCCATCGCTCAACAAACCGATCTCTAAGCTGGCCTGATCGTAAAAGTGGTGCCAAGCCAATAGCTGATGAAAGACGATCTCATCGAGGGCGGCCATCAAGCCGATTCCGATCAAGGCGCTTATCCAAGCCGAACGGCCTGTTTCAGGCGGAGCCAAGCTGGGGTCAGACATAGGTTTCCTCCTTTAGACGAGATCGAAGCACTGTGCGAAAACTCTTTACAAGAGCTTGGAGAGCTTCATCTATATATTCACTGTAGCACGAGAACACTTCGGGATAGCTGTAGCAATTTAGGAGCAAAAGACATCCTTTTTCTCCCCACTTATCGCTCCTTGTGAGCATGCAATTTGATATTTCACAGCAGCGTCACGTGACACTGACGTATCGTTTACAGGAGAGGAATAAATCATGAATAAGCATAGATCTCTGCGGATCGTCGGCGCATTCAGCGCCCTAGCATTGGCCTTCGCACTGGGTGCTTGTAGCGATGGCGGCACTGGACCGAGAGGGAACACAACCAGCATTCCTAATATGGACGTAACCAATGATCCAAATACAGGTCTTCCAGCTGAGCCTGATTTAGGAGTGACGAGTGACCCCGATACCGCTTTGCCCGATAATAGCAGCACCTCTGAGCCAGACACAGGCATTCCGAGTGCGCCCAGTGCTGATCTCACCAACGAACCCGATACAAACACCACCATGGAACCCCTTACCACTGTAACCAGCCCTCCCGATCCCAACGAAACCAGCACCGAGCCGGGCAGCCAGATGGATCCTGACGAGACGCCCAGCACAACACCTTAAGCACTCAGCTAATGATTTCAGTCTGAACAATCACCTTCCTCAAGGTATACATACGATCAAGATCTATTAAATGAGACCGACAGACGGTGATCCTCGGATCGCCGTCTGTTTCTTCAACAATCGAAAACCATTTTGTGTAATTCGAAAAAACACTCTGGCAGACAAGAGAAGTTCGTTTTGGCGGACGGGCCGTTTAATAGGCCGGAGGCGAACGCCCTAAGAACCTTCTTGGGGATAGCGACCTTAATGCGCGAGCTATGTATCCTTAATGCGATCAAGCGGATCTGGTATCAGAGAGAGATGAGGGCGAATATTCCCCGCTATCGCCCCGATTAAATGCTGAAATTTATTGCTAGTTGGTATAGTTTTTGCAGAGATCGGGCATTGTGCTTTTAATCACCATCATTAGTTGTCACCCCTTGAAGTGCCTCCCGCTTCGAGTCGACTCGTGATGGGCGATAGTGCTACAGCGTTGTACTGGTAATTAGCCGCATACCAATGGAGGTCAATCCTATGGACACTCACGGTGTCTCGATTCGTAGCATTCGCCCTTTGCGTGGGCCAAACCTCTACGCAAACTTTACAGTAATGTATGTGGAAATGGATATTGGCCCGTATGAAGAACGCCCTAGCAATACATTCCCCGGTTTTATCGAGCGCTTGCTCGCTTGGTTGCCCGGACTAGAGAGTCATACCTGTAGTGTGGGCCGTCATGGCGGTTTTGTTGAACGTTTGCGGCAAGGCACCTATTTGGCACATATCACCGAGCATATCGCCCTCGAACTGCAAGAGCAGATGGGCTTTCCAGTCTCGTTTGGGCGGGCACGCAGCACCGACGAATACGGTGTCTATAGCGTTGTGTTCGCCTATAAAGAGGAAGTCCCTGCGCGGGCCGCTTTTGAAACAGCCCTTCGCCTTGTGCTTGCAGCAATGCACGATGAGCCTTTCGATATTAATAGCGAGCTTGAAGAGCTGAAAGATCTTGCCGATCGTTACCGTTTTGGCCCAAGCACCAACGCAATTGTTGAAGCCGCCCGTCGCCGCCGCATTCCGGTGATTCGTTTGGGCGAAGGCAGCAGCTTGGTACAGCTTGGCTACGGCATCTATCAAAAACGGATCCAAGCAGCTGAAACCTCTAATACCAGCTCGATTGCCGTCAATATGTGCCAAGAGAAAGCCCTGACAAACAGAATGTTGCGCAATGTAGGCGTGCCCGTACCCGACGGGCGGATCGTCAGTTCGGCACAGGAAGCTTGGGAGGCCGCTCAAGAGATCGGCTTGCCCGTCGTAGTCAAACCAGAAGATGGCAACCAAGGCAAGGGTGTAAGCGTGCGTCTCAGCAACGAAGCAGATGTACATAGCGCCTACGCGATCGCCTCAGGCTTTGGCAACGTCTTGGTTGAGCGTTATATCGAGGGCGATGATTACCGCTTATTGGTGATCAATGGTAGTTTGGTAGCAGCTGCGCGGCGCGATCCAGCCCATGTGCTTGGGGATGGATTACATTCCATCAGCGAACTGGTCGAGATCGTCAACAAAGATCCACGGCGCCGCCCCGGCCACAGTAGCACGCTTACCCGTTTGAGCTTAGATCCGGTGGCCAAAATTGTCTTAGCCCAACAAGGCTTGAATAGCGAATCGATTCCGGCCGCTGGCCAAGTCGTACGCCTCCGCACCAATGCCAATCTCTCTACTGGCGGCACTGCCACCGATGTGACCGATAGTGTGCATCCGGCGAACGCTCGCATGGCTGAACTCGCCGCCCAAATTATGGCCTTAGATGTGGCTGGCATCGACGTGCTCTGCCACGATATCACCCTTCCGCTTCCTGAACAGGGCGGCGCGATTGTTGAAGTGAATGCCGCCCCAGGCCTGCGCATGCACATTGCGCCGACCGAGGGCCAGCCGCGCGATGTTGGTGGCCCGATTGTCGAGTCGCTCTACCCCAACCATGCCCCGTCGCGCATTCCGATTATTGCTATAACAGGTACCAATGGCAAGACCACGGTAACGCGCCTAATCGCCCATATGTATGAAACAGCCCGCAAAGTTGTTGGCATGACCAGCACCGAAGGCATTTATATCGCTGGCGAGCAGATAGTTACTGGCGATTGTTCTGGCCCGCAAAGCGCCCGAACGGTGCTGCTGCATCCACGGGTCGAAGTGGCCGTGCTTGAAACGGCACGCGGCGGGATCTTACGCGAGGGCCTTACTTTTGATCGCTGCGCCGTGGGCGTTGTCACCAATATTAGCGAAGATCACCTCGGCTTGCGCGGGGTCAATACGATCGAAGAGTTAGCCAAGGTTAAACAGGTTGTGATCGAGGCGGTCGATCGCGATGGAGCTGCGGTCTTAAACGCCGACGATGCGCTTGTAGCCGAGATGGCGGCCGCCTGCGACGGCAGGGTCGTCTACTTCAGCCGCCAAGAGAATAACCATATTATTGCAGCCCACTTGGCGAGTGGAGGCCGAGCTGTCATGGTTCAAAACGGTGTAATCACCCTAGCCGACAGCACAACCCGCATCTCATTAATCGAACTGGAACGCCTAGCATGGACGGCTGGGGGGCGAATCGGCTTCCAAGTCCAGAATGCTCTAGCAGCCTCAGCAGCAGCCTGGGCTGAAGGGCTGAATCCGGCCTTTATCGCTCGCGCCCTCTCAACCTTCACCACCAGCTACAGCATGGTTCCCGGACGCTTCAATATCAGCCAGATCAACGGCGTAGAGCTGATCTTAGATTATGGGCATAACCGAGCTGCCCTCGAAGCCATGGGCGAGGCGATGGCAGCTCTAGAACCACGCCATACCCTCCTGATGATCACCCTACCTGGCGATCGTCGCGACGATGACCTCTTAGCGACTATGGAGGCGACCCGCTCATTCTGCCACGAATATATCATCTACGATACGGCTGAACTGCGAGGGCGAGCGGTAGGAACGATTCCTCCCTTGCTTGGCAGCCAACTGCCCGATTATGTACCTCGCCTCTATGCGGCCAATCAAGAAGAAGCCTTGGCGCTGGCCTGGCAGCGCGTCCGACCGGGTGACCGTCTGATCCTTATCGCCGATATCGTTGAAGATGCCATCCAGCTCATCGAACGTCTCAGCGCCGCCCTACAAGAGGGCACGGACTGTCAGACAGTTCCACTACGCGAAAAAACAGTTGGATAGCTGATAAAAATAAGGAGGTCTTGCAGTGACAAGCAAGCCGAAGGGCACACTCATCATTATCGGCGGCCACGAAGAAAAGGAAGGCGATCAAGCGATTCTTTCCGAAGTCGCTAGCCACGCACGAAAAGGTAAGGGGCGTTTGGTTGTTGTAACTGTGGCATCACGTGTACCAGAGGAGTTATCTACAGAATATCGTTCGATCTTTGAGGGCTTAGGCCTCAAGCAGGTCGATGTAGTAGATATTAGAACCCGCGATGAAGCGCACGACCCAGAACGTATTCAAGCCATTCAAGAGGCCTCAGTGATCTTCTTTACAGGTGGTGACCAGTTGCGAATCACCAGCCAAGTTGGCGATTCGCCCTTATTCCATAGCCTGCGCGATCATTACTATCGCGGTGGCACCATCGCTGGCACCTCAGCAGGAGCGGCGGCCATGCCCGAAACGATGATTGTTGGTGGGCCAAGTGACGAATCGAATCGGATCTCGGCTCTGAGGATGGCAGCGGGTCTTGGCTTGATAGGTGGGGTGACTATCGATTCGCACTTCGCTCAGCGTGGTCGAATAGGCCGCTTACTCGGCGTAGTTGCCCAAAACCCGCGCAATCTTGGAATTGGTATCGACGAAGATACGGCGATTGTGGTAAGCGATTCGGAGCAATTTAGGGTGGTGGGATCAGGAGCTGTCTATGTGGCCGACGGCAGCGATATCTCTTACTCAAGCTTGTCTGAAGAACAGGCAGAAGGCATCGTCAGTATTTATGATGTCCGTTTGCACGTGCTTGGTGCCGATGATAGCTTCGATTTAGCCGAGCGAAGGCCGAACAAACCACAGGAGGAGAGAGAAGAAACTTCAAAGCGCTAAGATCGCCAATCGAACGCAAAGCGTATCCTTAATGAAGGAGCATAAGCATGAGACTTCAGGGAAAAAACGCCCTTGTGACTGGATCAGATAGCGGAATCGGCCAAGCGATCGCCAAGCTGTTTGCGAGTGAGGGCGCGAATGTAGTTATCCATTATCACAGCGATCAAGAAGGTGCGCAGAAAACCGCCCAAGCGGTACACGAAACTGGCAGCGCTTGTGAGATCTTCCAAGCCGACCTCGCCGATCCGCAGCAAGCTCAGCAGCTCTATGATCAAGCCGTAGCGGCCTTCGGATCGATCGATATTTTGGTCAACAATGCTGGTGATGGAGCGGATGTTGAACGCTCGCTTGAAACGCCACTCGCTGAATTTATGCGTGTGCTCAACATCGATCTGGTTTCACCGTGGGTACTGTGCCAGAGCGCGGCCCAAGCTATGCAAGAGCGAGGCGCAGGCGTGATTATCAATATCACCTCGGTGCACGAAGATATTCCAAGTCCGGGCGGCGCTGCCTACGCCGCTGCCAAAGGAGGTCTGCGCAATATCACGCGTACTTTGGCGCTAGAACTCGCACCCAAAGGGGTCCGGATCAACAATATCGCCCCGGGTATGATCGATACACCCATGACCTCAGAAAGTCTCAACGATCCGAAACAGGCCAAACAGGCCAGCGATACCATCCCGCTTGGTCGTCCGGGCCAGCCCGAAGAGATCGCACGGGCAGCGCTCTATCTGGCTTCCAGCGACGGCAGCTATGTAACAGGCACCACCCTGTTTGTTGATGGAGGGCTTACCCAAAAGGCTGGTTTAGCCTGATCATACAGAAACATTTCGCCTTCGGGCGGTCGCTGTCCACGCCAGATAGCACCCCGTTTTGAGGTTGGGATGGTGGTAGCCGTAGGCGGACGCGGTTGAGACCGAATGGAAGCGAGAGATCTGGCCGCCAAAGCGATGCTCGACACGCGATTGATACGAAACAAGCGAATCTGCTAGAAACTCGCTTTCAAAATAAAGGGAAGGCTGCCGAATGACAGTCTTCCCTTTTGTTATGGGCTTAAACGCCTAAGCGCCTAGACGCCATGCTCGCGGGCACGTATGGAGAGGTACTCATGTGTAACCACCGGGATCTGCTGCGAAAGGAAGCTCGCCATCGCCTCTTCGTCGCGCAGAATCGACTCGAAGATGCGAGCCATCTCTTGATCGCCGATCGCTTGGGCCGCAGCCAGCAGCGAGTTATACGAGGCGATCTCTAACTGTTCCGACGAGTAGTCAGCGATGGTGTTTTTAACGATCTCATCGCGGGCCGGGCCGGTCGAAATGCCTTGCACCGCACCCATCACATTGGCCATACCGGTTTTGATGGCTGAAGTGTGGCCGCCCAGACGCTCGATACAAGAAGCTACTAGCTCGGCATGATGGCGAGTCTCTTCGAGATGCTGCCGAACCATCTGCTGCATCTGTGGATGGTCTTTGGTGTCTTCGATACGATGCTCGAGAACTTGGATCAGGTTGTGCTCTAAGGCATGGGCATCGTTCAACCAAGCGATAATCGTTTCTTTGTGCGACATCTTCGTCCTCCTATAATTCAACATCATTACCCTATCTATAGGCAGCGATCGCGCCTAACGCGAAACGGTCTTGGCCTTGGTCTGCTTAGCCCCATCTAAGGTGCCGAATGTGCGCGGATCGGCAGGGGGCGGCACAGCCACGGGGCCGAGCGGCTGCGGATTGGAGATATACTCGAATTCGCCTTTGCCATCGGGCGTCTTGCCTGCGGCCCACATGCCTTGTTGGCTCTCTTCACCAGCGGACATATTCCAGAATTGATAGGCTACCTCGCGCTTCTCCAATTCCAGCGGGAAGCTGCTCGGGCATGGAGTGGTCTCTAGACCTTCGCTCTCGAGATCGGCGATGGCCGCCATCCACTGATTCTGGTGCATAGTGTCGCGGGCAAGCATAAAGGAGAACATGTCGCGAATGCCTGGGTCGTCGGTCATGTTGTAGAGGCGGGCGACCTGCAGACGGCCTTGCGACTCGGCGTTGACATTGGCGCGGAAGTCGGCCAACAAATTGCCGCTGGCGACGATATAGCGCGAGTTCCACGGGAAGCCTGCGCTATCGGTCGGGGTGGCACCCAAACCCGAAACGATCGCATGTTGAGGATTCATACCTCCAAGCACGGCGGCAACGCTGGGGTTTTTGGCGACCATGGCTTCTTGCTCTGAGAGCGGCGCACCTTCGAGCAGCCAACCGATCATAGTCGAAAGCATCTCGACATGCGAGATCTCTTCGGTGCCGATATCGAACAGCATATCGCGATACTTCTGCGGTCCCCGACAGTTCCAGCCCTGAAAAAGATACTGCATCATCACAGACATCTCTCCAAACTGGCCGCCGAGCACCTCTTGAAGCTGTTTGGCAAATACGGGATCAGGACGCTCGGGGCGGGCCTTGTACTGAAGTTCCTTCACATGAAAAAACATGTACTTCTCCTTTTTATAGTTCGCCTCTGAGCCATGGCGCATGGCGCAAAACAAGCTGTCCTAGAGCGCAATCGCTCTCTTGATCGCCCATGTACCATACGGCAGATTGCAAGCATGATGCATACCACTTGCGCTAGTTTTATGGGTCGATTGAGGGGCGTTATCTCCCCGAATTCGCCCTTTTATGGCCTGCTCTGAGGTCTTGTTTATGCTTGTTTCAACTAGCGTGTCATCGAATGGGTATGGAACGAGAGGAGCGCAGCATGAAAGCGTTGTGTTGGTTTGGCAAGGAAGATGTGCGGGTCGAAGAGGTTCCCGATCCGCAGATTCAAGATGATCGCGACATCATCATTCAAATTACCTCTACCGCTATCTGCGGCTCAGATCTGCATCTTTACGACGGCTTTATGCCGACAATGCAGAAAGGCGACATTTTAGGCCATGAACCGATGGGCGAGGTGGTTGAAGTCGGCAGAGCGATCACAAAGCTCAAGGTCGGCGACCGAGTGGTGGTGCCCTTCACGATCTCGTGTGGATCATGCTTCTTCTGTCAAAACAACATGTATTCGCTGTGCGATAACTCGAACCCCAATGCCGAGATGGCACGTGAAGTAATGGGTCAATCGCCTGCTGGCCTTTTCGGCTATTCGCATATGTTGGGAGGGTTCGCTGGCGGGCAAGCTGAGTATCTGCGGGTGCCCTATGCCGACGTTGGTCCGATCAAGATCAGCTCGGGGCTGCCCGACGAACAGGTACTCTTTCTCTCGGACATCTTTCCAACAGGCTACATGGCTGCTGAAAACGCCGATATTACACCCGGCGATACAGTAGCTGTGTGGGGCTGCGGCCCGGTGGCTCAATTCGCCATCCAAAGCGCATGGATGCTTGGAGCAGGCCGAGTGATCGCCATCGATCGCGTAGCCGAGCGTTTAAGCATGGCCGCAAGCTATGGCAAAGCCGAAACGATCAACTATGAAGAGGAGGATGTCTATGAGCGCCTGATGGAGATGACCAACGGTCGCGGGCCAGATCGCTGTATCGATGCGGTTGGTACCGAAGCCCATGCTTCAGGCGTAGTAGGGGTCTATGATCGCGTAAAACAGAGCGTGATGTTAGAAAGCGACAGACCATACGTCTTGCGCGAGGCGATTATGTGTTGCCGCAAAGGTGGAACAATCTCCATTCCCGGTGTCTACATCGGCTTTGGCGACAAGATCCCGCTCGGGCCCATGATGAACAAAGGGCTTACGATCAAGACCGGGCAGACCCATGTTCAGCGCTATCTGGAACCCCTGTTGCAGAAGGTCGAAGCGGGTGAGATCGATCCCTCGTTTGTGATCACTCACCGCGCACCGCTCGAGGATGGTCCTCAGCTGTATAAAACCTTCCGCGACAAAGAAGATGGCTGCATTAAAGTTGTGTTGCAGCCACGATCCTGAACGCAGCTCTAGCACGACAATCTCGCTCTTAGCTCACGAACTGAACGTACAACTTATGGAAGCGTTCCATAAGTCTATCGCTTTCCCATAGGAAGGACTCTTACCATGTCTGATCGCAACCGTTCAAAAAACGACCAGAGTAACGAACGTGGCTTTGCAGGAATGGACGATGAGAAACAGCGCGAGATCGCAAGCAAAGGTGGAAAAGCGGCCCACGAACAGGGCACTGCCCACGAATTCGACTCGGAAGAAGCTCGCGAAGCTGGCCGCAAAGGTGGTCAAGTAGCCCACGAACGCGGCACTGCCCACGAGTTCGACTCGGAAGAAGCTCGCGAAGCTGGTCGCAAAGGCGGCCAAGCCTCTGGCGGCAACCGAGGCGGCAACCAAGGTAACAGCGAGGGCAACAACCGAGGTGGCAACCAAGGTAACAGCGAGGGCAACAACCGAGGTGGCAACCAAGGTAACAGCGAGGGCAACAACCGAGGTGGCAATCGCGGTGGCGGCAACCAAGGCGGCAATCGCGGTGGCGGCAACCGAGGCTAGAGCTTCGGCGCTTGCAAACAATAGCGCGTAACAACGCTCTATAGTCATACAATCGTTCGTTCGACAGCATGCTAGCTCGAACAAACGAATACGCTTTTCCCAACTAGAAAGCTAGCTCCGCATGGAGAAGCTAGCTTCTACAAAAGGAAGCAGCATAGATAACGATAGGTGGAAGCTTCGACCTGAAGTTCCACCTATCGTTGCGTCTGTTCGAACGCGCTCGTGTAACAACTGCACAGCTACTTGACCTGACTGGTACAATACAAATAGCCCACTTCGCGCCCATCGCCATAGCTGCTGCACATCCCAAGCATCTCTTTTTAGCGCATACGCAAACAGCCTTTATCAGCCCTTTTCGAAAGCTGGCCTTCTTGAGGCTCATTACATACAGGAGATAACTGTGCAAGAGGATGGCCAATCAACAGTGCTTGTCATCTCAGACGATGGCAAAGCGCTCTTGGGCGTGGCGCGTTTAGTGTCGCGCATCACCCCTCACCATATCGTTCGGGTCTGTTCTGAAGGCGCACAGGCGTTAAACTACATGAGCTATTCGCCTGTTAAAGGCATTATCTTGTGTTACGAAGAGGAGCCCTTAGATGCTATCGCCCTAGCAAATATCTTAATCGAACGTCGACCTCAGGTACCGATTATTCTCTTATGTGATCAGCCGACCAGCGAGCTCATCGAGGCTGCCTACGCCGTGGGATGCCACGCTGTTCTCGACAGCAACAGCGAGATCCCTATGCTGCAATCTCTGCTAGTCAACTTGTTTGAATCCCCCTCTTACCAGACTTAACACCTGTTTCAAAAGCGAGTAGCGTGCTGTGAGCGATTTCGTGCGCTTGTGCGAAATCGCTTTAGCTATGGCATACTTCAACATCTGGCGGAGAAGTCTTATTCCACCCATTCGGCTTCTAGCGCGTCCGCCTACGGCTATCAACGCCCTTTCCTCCCATACGGGTTGTAGCTGTGCGCCGAAAGAGCAGCCCAAAACACAAACATACAAACGGATCTCATATTAAAACGCAAACTTCCCAGCACATATTCTGGACAAACTGCTTCTAACAATCTAGAGCGTTCATTTTATGTCTCCATTCGTCTGGAAAAAGCAAATTTCATCTTTTTGAGGAAAATCGTTTATTAAATATCGCTTAAATTGTGGTATAAAGAAGTAAAGACAAATTATCGAGCATCATTTTGTAGCCTCATAACAAAGGTAAGCCTTCAAAACAAGGATGCTACAACAGCTTGCCTAACTTGTCTTTACAAAAGCAAGACTGCAAATATACAATCTCTATTTCCATCGCAGGATCGTCTGTGGCCTATGCACTCCTTTTTCTTCGTCCAAGCACTTGATTCTCTGTTTCAATGGCCGCCATACCAGATGATCAACCACTCCCTCTTCACTCACCCAGCACAAGCTACTCTCAACGGCTGAAAGCCAGCGTTTCACTCTAGATAAAGTGGCTTCAGTCAGATTCGTCTATGGTAGGCCATGGGCCTTTGTTTGTGCACAACGCGCTTTCTAGCCATCGAGATATGTTCTTTCTAGCCGAGCGCTCGCTAACAAACGGGCCTCTCTTGGGCACGCATCGACATGCCCTAGGTTTGTACTACAGACGATCCTAGGCAACTAGATCTATGGATCTGTCTCTTGCAGATATTAAGAGACGCAATTGGAAAGACCTGCATGCAAAAGGACTATTCTGAATGGGCAAACCAAGCCCAATCAGCCAAGCTCTACTCTGCGCCACCATCGTATCAAACGATGAGTCCGCTCTCGGCCGTCCAACGTGAACTCATCGGGCAGCCAGCCAATCTTCTGTTCGTCGAAAGCGCTCACATCTCGCCAAAGCTCTGCCAAGAGGCTTGCCTTCAAGAGCATATGCACTACACGATCGTGCCAGATCTGGCCACAGCGCACATACTGATCCACGATGGCGAATCCTCGAGCGCTCCCTTCGATCTGCTTATCAGCGAGCTATCGATCAGCGATCAAGCGACGCTTCATCTGCTAATGAACCTATGTAAACAAGATAGCGGGCCAGCGGTGATCGCCGTTGGGGCCGGATCTGCCGACGAGATCCTTACAGCACTTCGGCTCAGAGTAGCCGATTACCTGCCTCTTCCGATCCGCTCGGAGCATGTACGCATCGCCGTCGAGAGCGTGCTCGCTCAACGCCAAGCAACGATCCGCCAAGCGCAGCTATTTCATTGCATAAGCAATGAGCTCGAACAGCTCTACCATCTCATTCAGTTGCGCAAGGATGCACACGAGGCCCAGTTTTCCACAAAGCAACTGGTCATCGGACCCTTAAGCATCAACACAGAGCGGCATAGCGTCGAATGGTACGGACAAGCCTACGCGGTTACGCCAACCGAGTACGCCTTGTTGCGCTACCTCGCCGAGACGCCGGGCCAGCCACGCCGCTACAGCGACATCGTTCGCTGGACCCACGACCAGAGTTTAAGCGAGCAAGAGGCCAAACTTCTGCTCAAATCGCATGTGCGCAATCTGCGCCGCAAATTTGGCCAGCAACTTTTGGAACATGTCAAGGGAACGGGCTACATCCTACACGACCTGTCGCCGAACGGCACGCTCGGCTAAGCCTGCAGCCAACATCGTTACTAAAAGCGCCCACCAAGCCGAGCAGCTCGCTCGCTCGACTTAGTAGGCGCATCAAACGGCTAGCAAGCGCTGTTACAAGCCATCCCCACTCTTATACGCTCCCAGATCGATGCGCGCACCGCTAATGCGCGCCTTCCCATCGAGGTCGTTTGTATAGCCGTCGCACTGTTGCCCACAAGATAGACGTTCGTGAGGAGCGGTTTGCTGTAGTGGTTAAACAGAGCACCACCATCCTTTTCGGCTCGGTTGGCCTCGAAACGAACGTCGACGAATTCGGGACTGCTGAAGCTGTTATTAGTCTACAAAGATGATCGTCACACCATCGCTGGTCTGCGGATGAGGGTCTTGAGAAACGATGGGTGTCGCGTAGCCGACCCACATACAGAGCAAGAAGAATGGAATGCTATTGAAGAGGCTCCAGATCGTACGCTGCATAGTCCGTCCTTAAAAAGAGTAAGCGCTGATCCTACCCAGATAAGGCCAAACTTATAGAAGTACGTTATAAGCATTTACCCTTTTCCCAAGCCAGTACATTGCTTATTTCGTTGTAGATTGAGTTTCGTATGGTTGATTTATCTACTTAGGTCATATAGCCACACTGGATTTAGAGACGAGCTATAGCAATCCCATTCGAAAGAGCGTTTGAGCAACAAGCGATGATAAACAGAACATGTGAGGGGTGGTGGAGGGCCGAGAGCTAGAAGCCCAATTTATTGGAAAGGGCTCTGATAGCCGAAGGCGGACGCGCTAGAAGCCGAATGGAAGGATAAGACTTCTCCGCCAAAATAAAACCTCCACAAGCTGGGATTAGAGCCGTTCGCTCAGCTCCAATCTAATGCTATACTAGCTCTACCCACAGACGTGAGAGCGAGTATCTTCTCTTGTAATCAGCATAGTTTGGTAACCAGGAGTGTTGGCACCAAAGGAGGTTCCAGTGGCAGAGTGGAGATCTGGCGAAGTCATCGCCAATGGCATTCGCTTGCACTATACGCGTACAGGCGGCAATAAACCGCCCATCGTCTTGGCCCATGGCTTTTCGGATAACGGGCTGTGCTGGAGCCTTTTTGCCGAAGCGCTTGAGGGCGAATACGACCTTGTAATGTTCGATGCGCGCGGCCACGGCCTTTCGGAGGCACCCGAGCAGGGCCACGATCCGCTGACCCAAGCCCACGATTGCGCCGGCCTGATCGCAGCCTTGGAACTCGATCGGCCTGTTGTGATCGGCCATTCTATGGGCGCGCTGATGGCGCTGGTGCTGGCGGCAACGCACCCCGATGCGATCAGCGCCGTAATCCTCGAAGACCCACCAGCCGGCTGGTTGCCCAATGCAGGACGCCCCGTCCTAACTCCCGAGCAAGCTGCCGCATCGCGTCGCGGCTTCGACGAGTGGATGGCGAAGCTGAAAAGTAAAACGCGCCAGCAAGCGATCGATGATCAGCGCGCCGAAGCGCCAAAGTGGGCTGAAGGAGAGTTTGGGCCTTGGGCCGATGCAAAAATCGCCCTTCATGAGAACGCCCTGACTTATGTTCTCACCATCAGCGACGAAGTCGATTTCAGCACGCTCAAGCTGCCCGTGCTCCTGATCACTGGCGATCCGAAGTGTGGAGCGATTATTACGCCTGAACAAGCGCAAGCTTTGCAACAGCTTCTGCCCCATGTAGAGGTCGCTCAGATCGCTGATGCGGGCCACTGTATTCGGCGCGACCAAGCGGCCGCCTATGAACAGGTGGTGCGCGCGTTTCTCAGCAAATTAAAGGCCTAAATCGGCCTTGTTTGTAGCTAGTACACAGATTGAAGAGAGCGAGAAAGACATCTATGAATCCCTTCTTGCAGGAACTTGGCTACGACGCTAAAGATCGGGTACTGTTAGTTCACGCCGATGACATCGGCATGTGCCAAGCCAGCACCTCTGTGCTCAGCGATCTCTTCGAGGCCGGAATCGTCAGATCGGCAGCCACCATGGTGCCCTGCCCTTGGTTCCTTGAGGCCGCCGAGCTCTGCCGCCAAAACCCCGAGTTCGACATAGGCGTGCACCTGACGCTCAACGCCGAATGGTCGCGCTACCGCTGGGGCGCGCTCTCAACCCGCGATCAAGCCTCGGGCCTGCTCGATGCCCAAGGCTTCTTGCACAGCAGCACCGCCGCGACCCACGAGCAGGCCGATCCGCAAGCCGTCGCGCGCGAAATCGAGGCCCAATTCGAGGCGGCGCTGCGGGCTGGCATCGAGCCGACCCATATCGACTCGCATATGGGCACGCTCTACGACAAGCGCTTCTTCGATTCCTATGTCGCTCTGGCCCAGCGCAACAAGCTGCCCCTGATGTCCTTCAGCGAGGCGGCCAGTCTACGGCTGCGCGAACAAGGAGTTGGCCTCTATCTCGATAACGACTTTCTCCGGCCCTATTGGCAGGCTATGGAGGCAGCGCATATGCCGCTCTTCGACGCGATGTATATGCTGCCGCTCGATCATCCCAACGACCATGTCGGCATCTTCAAGCAGATCGTCGACCATCTAGAGCCGGGCCTGACGATCTTGATCGTGCACCCCGCCCACGATACGCCCGAGCTGCGCGCGATCACGCCGGGCTGGGCCAGCCGAGTCGCCAACTACCAAGCCTGTGTCAGCAGCGAGCTGCGCAGCTATATTGAGCGAGCTGGCGTGCAGCTGATCGGCTACCGCCCGCTGCGCGAGCATATGCGCCAAAAGGCCGCCGCCAGGTAGCGTACAAAGCCACAAGCTAGCTTAGGAAAAGATGCATCTGGGCCATTCAGATGCATCTTTTCCTATCTCCCGACCTTTTGCCTTGGGTGAAGTGCCGCCGCAACGACATTGCTTGTTGTCTAAGCTTGGCGGAGAAGTCCTTACCTTCCATTCGGCTTCTAGCGCGTCCGCCTTCGGCTATCAACATCCTTTCCAAACATTCGGCTTATCGCTCGCTTCGCTGCTTGCGCTGCGGCCTTGGCAACCAGAGAACACTCAGCGCAAGCAAGGAGCTTAACCGCAACAAAGTAGCCATCGATTGGAGTTTAAGCGATGTGGCAACGTATCAAACAACAGCTCTGGCAGGCGATCAATTTGACGCGGCAGGGCGATACAGCAGCTCTAAGCGAAGAAGAACTCGCTGAACAGATCCAAGAGCTTTTAGTCCAAAACAAGCATCTTAACGCGCTCCTTCAAGAGGAGCCTCATTCATGGGATTACCCTCACTTCCAAAACGAAACGGCTGTTCAGAACCTTTTACAATCCGAACGCGAGACCCAGCGCGACTTTGTTCTAGCAGCGATCGCGCAGCTAGTTCAGGTTGATGATTCTAGCGAGATGAAGCTCTTCTACCAGATTTTACATGTGGTAAAACAGATTCTGCAGCGTCGTATTCCCTTTAGAGAAACAGATCTTATCCTCCTAATAACCTTCTTTCTTCATATGTCTGAATGGAGAGAGATCGAAACTGCGCTTATGCGGACCATTGAGCGCTACCTTAACGAAAACGAACGCACAGCAGCGCTTGATCAATCGCTCGGCGAGCTACTTGATTTCTTAAGCGCTCAGGCCTACTCGCCCGAAGAGCTTGGCCGAGTTCAGCAATTGCAAAGACGGCTTGGAATAGAGGTGTTGGATATACCGCTGCATGCGGGCGATGTGTGGAGCGATGCGGTTATTGAGGATATTAACAAGGCGAGTCCCGAACAGGGAGCCATGTGGCGGGCATTACTTGGCCACTGCGCAAAATTAAAGAGCGCATTACCAAGCTCTAAATGGCAAAGCAGCGCCCAAAAGCTGATCGCATCTCTTGGGGACGAGCTTGTGAGCGCCGCCTTATTGCGCTGGTTTCCACTGGTCGATAAACCCCGAACGACCCCAATGCCTGATGGTTGGGAAAGCGAAATGCCGCCCCTCCAGCAGATCCATCTCAACTTCGATGTACTGAGAGGCCTCGTCTGGCTAGCGCCCTTGCTTCCAAGCACCACCATGGCACGAGCGCTTACAGCGGTCACATTCTCGTGTTATCGCAAGCTGCCCGGTCTTGGCCCACGCTGCTCACGGGTGGGCAATGCAGCCATAGCCGCGCTCGCCAGCATGCCCGATAAGCTCGGCCTCGAACAGCTCGCCTTGCTCAAGGGACGAGTGCGCGGCAAGCAGCCCCAACAAATCATTGCTAAAGCGCTCGAACAAGCGGCTAAAGTTCAAGGAATGAGCATCGACGAGCTGAGCGAATTGATGGTGCCAAGCTTTGGCCTCGAAGCTGTCGGCTATGGGCGCGAAGTCTTTGGCGAGTATCAGGCCGAAGTGCGGGTAGAAGGCAGCACAGTAGCGGTTCAGTGGTCGAGTGCCAATGGCAAGCCCCTGCGGTCGATGCCTAAAGCCGCTAAAGAGCAATATGGCGATGAGATCAAAGAGTTTCTCCAAGAAGTCGCCGATCTGAAAAAGATGCTGCCCATCCAGCGCGACCGCATCGAACAGAGCTATCTCAGCCAGCGTTCTTGGCACGTTGCAGCTTGGCGCGAGCGCTATCTTGAACACCCTCTGCTTGGAAGCTTGGCGCGACGCCTGATCTGGCACTTTGCCCAAGGCGTCCAGCAAGCCAACGGCATTTGGTACGAAGGAGAGATCGTTGGGCATGATGGCCATACCCTAGCTTGGATCGACGACTCGAGCGAGGTCACGCTTTGGCACCCGCTCCAAAGCAGCATCGAAGAGATTGTGGCTTGGCGCACTTGGCTCAATCAGCACGAAATCCAACAGCCCTTTAAGCAAGCCTATTGCGAAGTTTATCTGCTCACCGACGCCGAACGCCAAACCCACAACTACTCCAATCGCTTTGCCGCCCATATTGTACGCCAGTATCAGTACAACTCGCTCTGCGAGGCGCGCGCTTGGCGCAATCAGTTACGATTAGCGGTAGATGACGCCTATCCGCCCAGCCAACGTCTGCTGCCAAACTGGAATCTGCGGGCCGAATTTTGGGTCGAAACAGTTAACAACGGTTATGAGGGCTATATAAGCGGCTCGGGAGCCTACCTTTATCTTTCAACTGATCAAGTGCGCTTTTATCCAATCGACGCCGCCCAGCACTACGCCCACGCCGGAGGCGGTAGCTACTCTCCGGCTTGGGACGCAGAACATCTGGCGGAGCCATTGCCACTTGAGCAGGTGCCAGCACTGGTCTTTTCGGAGATTATGCGCGATGTCGATCTGTTTGTGGGGGTGGCTAGCATCGGCAACGACCCGACTTGGGTCAACGGCAGATTGGACCCCACTCGACAAGAACACCTCAACTATTGGCAGGAATATTCGTTTGGAACGCTTTCCGAGAGTGCCAAGATGCGCAAACAGGTTCTGGAGCAGATCATTCCGCGCTTAAAGTTTGCTCAGCGCTGCCAACTCAGCGAGCGCTTCCTTGAGGTGCGCGGCGATCTGCACAACTACAAGATCCACTTGGGCAGCGGCAATATTCTGATCACCGATAACAATCAGTATCTCTGTATTGTGCCCTCGCAACAGGCACAGCCTCATAAGGATAAGCTCTTTTTGCCCTTTGAAGGCGACCAAATGCTTTCGATCATTTTGAGTAAAGCCCTCATGCTGGCTGACGATACCACGATCAAAGATCCAAGCATTGTCTCACAGTTGTAATAGATCTAGCTCTGTGAGGCTCTAGTGGCTAACATTCTGCCAAACAAACCTGTTATCTCTTCTATACCTACAGGAAGTGGCAAATATTCATAAGGAGCGCTAGTAGGTCGATAATATTTATCAAAGGTCAGCAATAGTTCCTGATAGCCTTTTGTAAGGATAATCAGGGTTGGAATGGTGGGCGAAATACCCTGAAAAGTGCTATCCGAGGCTTGATCGTAGGATAGAGCAAGCTTGTCTGTGACCAAAATACAAGAGATATCTCTGGTTTGGACTATCGATTGTGCTTCTTCCAAGGAGGAAGCGAGAATAACGTTGTAGGGATGATCTACTAAGCCATCGCAAAAAAAATCGCGCATTAGCGGATCCTCTACCAGCATCAATAGCGTATAGGGCTTTGCATTCATAGAGCACCTTCATGTGAAACTAAGGATCCTTAAGAGGAACCTTCCATAAAAACGCCAGCGTCCCTCTTAATAGTATCACTAGCACCAAACAAGCTCACTGGAAGATTATGTTATGTCAAGTCAGTTTGTATAACATAATCGTGTTTGCGCTATTAGCCTCACAATCATATTCATTGCGATAAGCCGTGCTTCTCCAGCCGAAAAGGCTGGCGATAATCCTCTCGCAGTTGCGCAGCACTAGCTCTGTGAGGCTTTAGTGGCCAGCATTCTGCCAAGCAGAGCTGCTATCTCATCTATATCTACAGGTAGTGGCAAATAGTTATACAGGGCGTTAGCAGGGCGGTAGTATTGATCAAAGATTATGAATAGCTCACGATGACTTTCCCTAAAAATCATCAGAGTTGGAATGCTGGGCGCAATATCATGAAAAGCTCTATTCGAGGCTTGATCATAGTATAGAGCATGCTTATCTGTGACCAAAATACAATAGATTTCTCTGGTTTGGACTATCGATTGAGCCTCTTCCAGAGAGGAAGCAAGGATAATGTTGAAGGGATGATCTACTAATCCATCGCAAATAGCATTGCGTAGAAAGGGAGTATCTACCAACATCAATAGAGTATAGGGCTTTGCACTCATAGACCACCTTCTTATGTAAATTAGGATTACTCCAGAGCGCGGCTACCTAATCCTCTCCTTCTGGCTTATAGAATAGAGCGCCAGGTAGATAGACATGGATATTTTCCCCTAGAGCGCACAAATCACGCAACACTTCTTTCGAGATAGTAAATCCGCCATAACCATCTGGCGGCTCCCACCAAATTCCGACCGAAAGATCCGCGCCGTATCTTGTAACAATCTCTTGTAAAAGAACTTGTTTAGCGCCAAAGAGTCGCAAAAGCTCTAGCGCCAGTTCTTCTACCTGCAAGCCCACTACTTCATAAGCCCACAAACTCCAAGGACGTACCAGCTCAAAATCATACTGCGAGGCTCGTTGGCCTTTCAGAAAAGATCGTGTTGGAGCTAGTGTTAAGATCTCGGTAAGCTGATCAAGCTCTAAATCAGGCGCTGTAATCATAAGGCTCAGACGTGCTATTCCGTCTATACATCGATCATCATAAACTGGTAGATAATCCCTCAACAAACCAAGCGATATTCCAGTTGCCTGATCGATAACATGACCCGATGGCAGCAGGTCAGCCAAGCGCCTCTGATCCATACCCAAATCGTATCTTAGCGCTTCAGTAAGCCAAGACCATTTAAGATAATCAAGGTCAAGCTTAAAAGCCTGATTAAGAGCGCTTGTCAACTCTGGGTGACTTGATTCTTTTAGATCATAGGCTCCACCAAGGCCAGGCAAATAAAGATCCAGACGCTCTCCTAAAGCGCAAAACTGCGCCATAGTATCTGCTCGAATACTAAAACCGCCATAGCCATCCTCTAAATCCCACCAAATGCTTGTGCTTAGCTCAGTATCTGGCAAAGCGGCCAATTGTGCTAAGCCAGCCTGTTTAGCTTGAAAGCTTTCTAAAAGTCGCTCTATAAGCGCTTCTACTTCTAGACTTGCAAACTCTAGTGTCCAAATATTCCAAGCGTATCGATCTGTTTTTCTAGAGGTGAGTCTAGCGTTCTGGCTATGTTGTGATTGCTGTTGTTGATCGCCTTTTCTACGATACCTGGTTGGCTCTAATTCCAAAATTGCTGTTATCTCTTCAAGGGTGATACCAAGGCTTTTACAAGTGAAAGCAGCTTGTATATTAGAGCCTGAGCGCCTTTGATGCATGCTACATCCTTCTTTTTGAGCTGTTCAGCTAAGATACACCAATAATTCTAACTCGCTAACACAAGCATACCAGTTGGGATTCGTGCATTGAGCGAGGTCTTGTAGGCCAAATCAGCGATTTGAAGCTCGCGCTGGTCTTGCACAAGCTGCTGAATAAGGCCGCTAACCAGCATAATCGCCAGCGTTTGGCCCAAGCAGGCGTGTGCTCCCTCCCCAAAGCTTAAGCTGCGCCGTTTGGGGCGGTCAAGCAGAAAGTGCTCTGGCCCGGGATTGAGCGCTGGGTCGCGATTGGCCGCCGCCAAGAGCAAGAGCACGGTATCTCCTGCCCCAAGCTGCTGGCCTGCGATGCTGCTCGCATGGGCAAAAAAGCGTCGCGTATTCTGGATCGGCGGATCATAGCGGGCGACCTCCTCTACAAAAGCAGTGCAAAGCTCGGGTCGGGCGCGCAGCTCGGGCCAAAGCTCAGGCCGTGCTTGCAACGCCAGCAAGCTATTGCCGATCAGTCCAGCGCCCGCATCGTAGGCTTGAGAAAACAGACCGATAGCATTGGCGATCAGCGCTTGGTGTTGCTCTGGGCTGCGTTCTCGATCGGGCGGAATAAGCTTCAGCAACAGCCCAGCTTCGCGCTCGCCGCTGGCCTGCCGTTGATAGAGGTGATCGAAACGGTGCAGCAGTTCCTGCGCGGCCAGCGAGGCGCGTTCCACTGCATCAGTGCTGGGCGCGGGCGCGATGCCTGCCACAAAATCTGCCACCAGCAGACGAATCTGCTCCACGTTTTCAGGCGCGAAGCCAAACAAATCAGCTAGCACATAACAAGGCAAGCGCGTACTCAGTTCCTCAAGCCGTAAGTGCGAGCGCCGCAGCAAGCTTCGGGCATGGTGCCGCGCCAAAGCCGCAAAATGAGCGGGATCATAGCTCGCGTGCGCCTCTACAAGCGACGCTTTGATTGGGCAACGGCTCGGGCCATCGATCATACGTACAAGCCGAGCGAAGATTGTGGCGACAGGTGTACCAAGCAAAACGCTGGGCACCGGCTCGGCAGGCGGGCGCACCCGCGCATAAGGATGGTGAAAGATCTCCAGCAAAACAGCGACACTAGAGGCCACCCACATCCCAAGCTGCTGGTCGTAGTACAAGGGCCGCTGGGCCAGCAGATCGGCGTAATAGCCGTATGGATCGGTGTGTGTCACCGCTGTAAACGGGTCGAGCTGCCGCATCATGTTGGCTCCTGCTGCTTAAAATTGGGCTGGCACAGCCGGATAATATTGGGGCGCTTCGTCGCGATCTCGTAGGCCATAGCTTCGAATAATACGCAGCATTCGGCAGCGCGGCCCAGCATCAAGCTGAGGCTGCACACAATCAGCAAGCCAAGCTTGGGCGCTCGCTTCATCCGACCAGCCGATCGAAATGATCTGCTTGCCCGGCTGATACAGGCTAGTGAAACGCTCGAAGCTGCTATAAGCGGGATTGGCTTGGAGCTGCGCCAAGGGTGAATCGGCCTGTTCGGCGCTGTATTCAAGCAGAGTCACATAACGTACATTGCTGCTTTGGGTCACGTCGAAGCGCTGTTGCTGCAAGCTCTGGCCGGGCGGCGGCGCGCTATCGAAGCAGACTTCACCGACCCGCAAGGTATAGCCCGAAAAGACCAAGTTGCGGCCCTGCTCCTGAACCGAGTGGTGGGTGGCGTGGGTGCGCCAACGGATCAGAGCCTTCTCGTCGCGCCAGGTCGAGAGCGAGAGAATACGAGCGCTTGAGGGTGTGCTCGCAAAACGTTCGTTATCGATAAAGCCATCGATCTGTTCAAGTTCCGGACGCAACAGTTTGCCAAACTGCAGATAGTCCTGCGTTCGGGCCGCATAGGGTTCCACCTCAAAAAGCACCACAAACATACCTGACCTCTCGTGCTAGTGAGCTTAGATAAGCGCTACTATTCGGTTCGACAAGTGATTTTTTGCGGTATAATCGAATCGCCTCTCTTTTTCCCTCACAGCTATGCTAGCACGGAAATAGTTCAAGGAGCATCGAAGTATGTCGGTAGATCCGAACTTCGCGTCGATCGCTGCCCTGATCGGCGAGCCCACCCGAGCCGCCTTTTTGGGCGCGCTCTTGGGCGGCAAAGCCCATACAGCCAGCGAATTGGCGCATCTGGCGGGGGTCACAGCTCAAACGGCCAGTATGCATCTAGCCCGTTTGCTAGAGGGAAACTTGGTGAAAGTATCGGCCTCGGGGCGGCACCGTTACTACGAGCTTGCCAGCCCACAAGTGGCCCACGTTTTGGAGACCTTGGCGACCATCGCGCCGCCTGCCCGCATCGCCTCACTGCGCGAATCGGAGCGAGCGCGCGCCATGCGCTTTGCGCGCACCTGCTACGATCACTTGGCGGGCAGAGTGGGCGTTGCTCTCAACGATCGCCTAGTCGAGCGCGGCTTTCTGACCGTCGAGGGCGAGCATTGGCAAATCAGCGCGACGGGCGAGCGCTGGCTGAAAAGCTGCGGAGTCGATCTGGCGGCTTGGCAAAAAGGGCGACGCGCGGCGGCCCGGCCCTGCCTCGATTGGAGCGAACGGCGCTACCATCTCGCTGGGGCGGCGGGCGCGGCCATCACCCACTGGCTCTTCAATGCAGGCTGGATAACCCGAATCGGCAGTAGTCGGGCGGTTCAGCTAACACCCAAAGGGCGAGTAGGTTTTCAGCAGGAGTGGGATCTTTCCTTCGACTGATTTTGCACTAAACGACCTGAGCCTAGCCAAAACCTTTTAAGGAGTTACCAAACCGGTCTCCTTAAAAGGTTTTTCTTAAATAGCAAGCATAAACAACTATAGCTGCCATGAGGCTCCTCACCACTTTCCTGTATCCAATGTTTTCCAATCGCTTAAGCTTAGAGACGTTGAGCCTCATATAGTTGTGTAAATCTTCCGCTGAATAGCTTGCGAGATGGGCTGGCTAGCCTATCTGCTAGCCGAAAAATGAGGCGTTATACCAAATCCGTTTGTTTACTTTCTATTTGGCCTTCGGCAGAGCGGAACTTGCCTCTTTTTGTTGTATGAAATTTCGCGCTGTCGCGCGAAATTTCATACAACTCTTTCCCCGTTTTTATTTTTCTGGTTACAAGAGCGCAAGTCTTTAAACGGATTTGGTATTATTTGTACGAGAACAAATAACGCCTAGAGACAAGTAGCTCTCGTATAGGAGCGCTCAGTCAAGCCATAGCAGAATCAATAAAGAGGGTGCAGGTAGTCTGCACCCTCTTTTGGTATAAAAACGAAATTATGGTCGTGCAACCGTGCTATAAACCGTCGAGACATTACCCGCATGGTCGCGGAAGCGCACATAGATCGGCGTCTCAGCATTCGCTGCGACCTTCCAAGCTTTGGTTTTGCTAAAAGGCTCCCACTTGGCACAGGCAAAGTTCTCGCTATTGCTGATGATCATATCAGCCACGCCGCTTACGTCATCTTCGGCACTTAGTGCAAGGGTCACGTTGACTGTGCCTGCGGCAGGACACTCACCAGTTTTAGTCACAAACGGCAACAAGACGCTATAGTCCGCCGCTGTATCGGCGCTTGGTGTAGTAGCTGACTGTTCACTTGTTCTCAATGCGGAAAGCACAGTTACTGAGCCAGAGGGCGCATTGACATCAAGCAAAATATCATCTTGATATGGGCCAAAAATCTTGCCGCTGGCATCTCTAAAGCGCACATAAACCGTGCGCGGCAAAACATAACTGCCATATTGGGTAATTTGCCATGAGCGCACGCTATTGTATGGCTCCCAAGTCGCGCCAGCAAAACCACCATCATTACTGATCATCATTTCGGGCGTTAGAGCAGGCGCCGAGAGACGTAGCTCAACCGTGATCTGGTTGGTGAAGAGCGCGCCATTATTGATCGTCAAACCATACTCGTTGCCTGCCGCGCTATCAAGCCGAATCGAGCGCGATACCGGCGCAGACACATTCCCGGCGTAATCCTTAAAGCGCACATAGACTGTCTTCGGCCCATCGCCGGGCGAAAGCTTCCATTCAAGCGATTCGCTATAACGTTGCCAAGGCTCCCAAGTTTGCCCATCGTTAGAGAGGCTGATTTGTCCCACGCCGCTGGTAGCATCTTGCCCTAAGATACCCAAAGTAACCTCTAAAGCAGTGCTAACCAGAGCACCCCCATTAATAGTAATTGTCCCAGTCGGAAGGTCAGTATCATCAGACAATGTTGCAAGTTGTGCAATCTTAGATGTAGTAGTGTTAGGCCAACCTACATTTCCTCCTGCAACAAGGATTTTGGTATTATCTAGTAATGTAGCAGTATGCCGATGTCGATATTCTGTTTGGCCAACTAGCCTCCAAGTTCCTGTTGTATGATCGTACACTTCAATAGAACTAAATGCTCTCGAGTTTACATCTCCACCGATAACAACAAGCTCACCACTACTCAATAGGGTAGTAGTGTGGTTTAAACGTCTATTATTAGTATCAGCAGCTTTAGTCCATGCACCAGTCACAGGACTATACAATTCAACAGAAGGATATGAATCTCCCAAGAACTCTGAGCCGCCTACGACTAATACTTCACCATTCTGGAGCAAAGTAGCAGTGTGCAATTCACGCTTAGATATCATACTATCAGTCATGGTCCAAGTCTCTGTTGTTGGATCATAAAGCTCTGCACTGGCAAGCGAACTCGTTGCAGCACTACGACCGCCTGCTACTAAAACTCTTCCATCATTTAGCAAAGTTGCACTGTGATAGCCACGAGCTACATTCGAATTCCCAGTTGTACTCCACGCATCACTAATAGAATCATATAATGCCGCATTGTTACGTCCTACACCATTAACTAAAAGCACTTTACCGTTCTGTAAAAGCGTCGTAGTGTGGCCGATTTCGGCAGCTATCACCATATTTCCAGTATTACTCCACGAATTTGTTTCTGGATCGTACAATATAGATACTAGATCTTGGACAACCAGAACTTTTCCATTCGGTAATAAAATTGCAGAATGATTATAAAGAGTTCTACCAATATCCCCAGTATCGCTCCAAGTACCTGTTGTTGGATCATACACTTCGGCAACGGTGCTCGCACCTCCCCCTACAACCAAAACCTTGCCATTCTTTAACAGGGTAGCAGTATGCCCGTAGCGAGCGGTTTTCATACTTGCTGTAGCAGAAAAAGCCATATATTGTGGAGTTGAGGCCGCAGGTCCATTATCTGGTGTTTGAGATAAAGCCGAAAATGAGCGTTCTGGAAGTAAACAGATGGCCAATAGAAGCGCTAGCGTAAGTGAGCCAAAACGAAGCGATCGCATTGCAAACCGAGCGTGTTTCTGGGCTAGCCTTGTCATAAAGCTCTCCATAAAATCAAAACAACTATGCTGTCGATAAAGGCATAACTTGAATAAGGTAGGAGTTTTCTTTTCATTAAAGCAATATGTGCGTAAACTGTGCGTTCGTAGTGAGGCCAGAAAAGGGCATAGAGAGCTAGAGGCTAGCTGAGAAGGCTTGAGGGATGACAGCGATCAGTGCAAAAGAGGATAACGTGGCCTAACTCGATGCCAAGGCTGCGTGTAACTCGTTTTCTAAGAGCTGCATCAGCTGGCTGGCGGGCAGCGCCCGAGCGAGCGATGCGCCTTGGCCGGCCCAATATGCGCCATAGCCATACTCGCCCTTGGCGCTTGCAGCAGCGTGCAGGGCTTTGCCTGCGTCATAGGCCAGCGGATAATCGGGAGGCAGCAGTTCAGGGTGGGCTTCTCCGAAAGCAGTGAAGCGATTGACAAGGCAGCGCGCTGGCCGCCCCGAGATCGCCCTTGTCATCACGGTGCGCGCGCCGTCGCGGCTGAGCAATGTTGCACGATGGGCAGGGGCAGCGCTCGCCTCGGGGCAGGCGATGAAGGCCGTTCCAAGCTGGGCGGCGACTGCACCGAGCTTCAGCGCCGCCGCGATCGCATAGCCGTCCATAATGCCGCCTGCCGCAATCACTGGCAGATCGAGTTCGCGCAGCAGAAGGCGGGTCAGCACCAGCGTGCTCAGGCTATCATCAGGTCCATTGGGGTCGAAGATGCCGCGATGGCCACCGGCCTCAATGCCTTGGGCTACGAGCGCATCGATACCAGCTTGCTTGGCAGCGCGAGCCTCTTCCAGATTGGTCACCGAGGCCAACAACAGAGCGCCCGTCTGTTTAAGAGCGGCGATACGATCCGCGCTGGGCAGTCCAAAGTGAAAGCTGATCACAGCTGGCTTGGTTTCGATCAGCAGCTCAAGCATGGCATCGTCGTGCTGAAAGCTGCTATAGATCTCGCGTAACGAGCTAGGTGGAGTGGCCTCAAAAGCCTGAAAGTGGGGAGCGAGCGCGGCGAGCCAGGCAGCTTCGCGAGCTGGATCGGGCTTGGGCGGGCTATGCACAAAGACATTCAGATTAAAAGGCCGATCGGTGCGAGCGCGCAGATCCGCGATCATGGCGCGGGCCGCTGCAGGAGTGCTCGCTCCCAGCGCGATCGAACCAAGCCCACCAGCATTGCAAACCGCCGCCGCCAGCTCTGGGGTCGAAACGCCTGCCATGGGCGCTTGAATGATCGCTAGCCTTAGTCCAAGTCGCTCTAATAAAGCCGCCATTGCTGTTTCCCATCGAATAAAAACAGATCGCACATGACGTCACACTGTAGCATAGTAGATCAAATGCTTCAAACGAGTGATAGCAAACTCGCTTCGCTTCTTCGTTTCGGCAGGTGGGCCACTCTTTCACAAAGTTGCCTAGAAAGCAGCGAAAGCCTTGCAAGAATAAATTGGGTCTACACTCTCAAGCTCTGGCGGCGAAGTTCTTAGCATCTATTCGGTCCTTGGCGCGTCCGCCTACGGCTATCAGATAGGCTAGCCTGCCCTCATCCCCGACCCTTCTCCCGCAAAGGCGGGAGAAGGGCGTATGTTCTCCCGCTCATTCACGCTGTTCCAGACCGGCATCCTACCAACCAACCTTCCCGCAGCTTCGCAGCGAGAAGGTTTCGGACGGCTTTAGCCAGCGAAATACAGCGTTTCAACCTGCTCGGTGCTTGCACCGGGCAGGTCGCAGCGATAACAGTGAAAACAGCGATGGCAGCGATACAGATAAGCAGCCTGTTGGGTCAGGAAGGCGATTTGGTAGCCGTAGGCGGACGCGGTGAGGAACGCATGGAGGCTAGAAGCCTCTCCGCCATAGGGTGAGCGATCTCTGCTGAAAGCGGAAGGCTCTAAAGGGCTTTTGTATGAGCATCATAAACATTTTTGGGGCGAATCGGTACAAATTATAGAGGAGACAGCTTGAAGTAGATCTTTTGAAGAACGAGCGACCCATGACTGAACCCAACGAAATTGAACGGCTCCGCCAACAGCTCGAAGACGCTCAACGACGGCTCGCTGAATGCCAAAGCCGTCCCGATTGTTCAGCCCAAACACGGGCCTCTATCGAACGCGAGATAAAAGACCTCAACGATGAGCTACGGCAAACAGAGTTAGGCCTAAAAGAGCAAACGCCACCTAGTCGGGAACAGAATCTTAGAATCGAAGGCAAGGTTGATGTAGCTATCTCAGGTGATCATCACGGCGATATTATCTTTAGACTTCTACCTGCGCGTGTTCCTTCCACACCGAGCTTAGAGGAGATCAGCAAGGGCAAAGAATTGCTGTGTCATATGCCTGTGCCGCCTGAGCCAACACCTTCAAAAATGCGCCCTTTCCTGCTCGCAGGGCTCTTCCCGATCCGTCATAACCCGCTCTTTGTTGGGCGCGATGCGATCTTGGCAGCGCTTGCCCAACGCCTTAAACCTGAGGGCGCCAGAAGCATGGTCTTGACGGGCGCAGAAGGGGTGGGCAAAACCAGCCTCGCAGTAGAGTTCGCCCATCGCTACGGGGCCTACTTTGCAGGCGGCGTCTTTTGGATCTCGTGTGACAAGCCGAGTGAGATTGCGAACCAAGTTTCGCGCTACGGCGGCCCCGGCGGTCTTGAGCTATGGTATAGCGATGAAGAGCTTGCGCTTACAGAGCAGGTCGCGCGGGTGAGGCGCCAGTGGGAGAGCGAACTGCCGCGCTTGCTGATCTTCGATCAGTGCGAAGATGAGAACGAGCAACTGAGCATCGAATGGCGCTTGCAAGAGTGGTTGCCGCATATGGGAGGCTGCCGCGTCTTGATGACCAGCCGCCGCCAAGATTGGAGCCCTGCTCTGGGAGTGGAAACGATCGCTCTGGGCGGCTTGGATCGATCAGATAGCATTAGGCTGCTACAAACCCTCGCCAGCAATCTCAGCGATCAAGAAGCAGATCGGGTCGCCCGGGCATTAGGCGATCTACCTGGGCTGCTCACCCGTGCTGGCGGTTATCTGCACCGCTATCGCCATATCACAACGGTCGATCAATTTTTGAGCGAGCTATCCTCCAGTGATCTGCGCCAGCATCGCGCCTTTCGTACCTAAGAGGAACAGCTAGCAATGGGCCTGTTTGGTACAATGTAGGCTTGAAACAAGCAAGAGATTGGCTGGCAACGGAGGTTTAGGCTGCTAAGCTGAGCTTCCGTTGCCGACGACAAGCGAGAAGCCTAACGATGAGACCGAAAGAACGCCCGAGAGCTGAACAGCTAGAGCAGGCTTTGCTCAGCTACGATCGAACAGAGCGCCCGCTGCCGGGCATCCAAGATCCGCAGATGCGCTGGGTCTTGATCGAGCAGCTGATCGATAGTCTGCGCCGCACCCGCTATATCAGACTGATCGGCGAGCGAGCCCTTAGCCCACGACGCGCCGACCCGAACGATGCGCTCTTCGACCCACTCAAAGCCGCCGCCCTGCACCATCGGGCGGGCGATAGCGACGAGGCCTTCTGGCTGGTCTTTTTGATGATCCACTTTGGCAAACATCAGCTGGGCGGCTGGCGCTATCTGCGCGAGGTCTATGGGCAGCTTGGCGGCGAGGCGCGCTGGGATTGGCGCAGCACCAGCAACGATGTCGCAGGCTTCCGCGCTTGGCTCGGCGAGCATCAGCGCTATATCAAGCGCAGCGATGCGCCGGGCGGCTTTGGGCATCATCGCAAGTACGAAAGCCTCGACGCGGCCTCGCCGATCGGCACCGGCGCCGTCATCGAGAGCTATGTCGACTGGGTGCTGAGCGCGGGCGACCACGACAGCTTGATCACGACCGCTCTCGATGCCAACGAGCACGATCCAGCTCGAACTTTCCACTACCTCTACCAAGAGATGTCGATGGTGCGGCGCTTCGGTAGACTGGCCCGCTTTAGCTATCTCTCGCTGCTCGCCAACTTGGGGCTAGCGCCGATCCAGCCAGCTATTCCCTATATGGAGGGCGCAACCGGGCCTTTAAAGGGCGCAAAGCTGCTCTTTGGCACCTTTCAAAACGATCCAAAGCTTGCAGGCCAGCTCGATAGCTGGCTTGGCGAGCTTGGCTCTCGGCTTGAAGTGGGTATGCAGGTGCTGGAAGATGCGCTCTGCAACTGGCAAAAAAGCCCATATCAATTTGTCAAATATCAGGGGTAGTAGTAAGATCTAATCACCTATTTTATAGCCACCAAAATAATAGTGGTAATAACTTCCATAAAGCTAGAGTCTCATTTAATATACAAGCAACTTTCGGAAGCCATAAAGTCTGTCTTATCAGATCAAACTTAAACTCAGAGAGCACTTAAACAAAACTAGATAGTTTAATGCTTCTACTGATAAATACTTGGAAGTAAGGTTTTTGACATTAGGATTATTATAAAGGCTATTGGAGATGGTACAGTTGCTATGGATCGCAATGCGATCCATAGCAAAATTTATATTGCAATATTAACGCCACCTTAATATTCCAGGTTTCAACACATCTTTATTGTTCTCTCGATAGCCGAGTACAATAGGAGTCGAGGACTGACAAAAAGACTCAGCGAAGTTTTTTAACAGACGTGATTCCTGAAGCACCTTACCATCATCAGCAAGATAATCAATGAGCGAACGTGTAAGCAAAACAACAAGTTTTGCCCTCGCTCGTGAGGCCATTACGTTGAAACGATTGAGGCTGTAAAGAAATTCATCCTCACTACGAATAAGATCCACATCTCCAAGTCCGAATGAGGCAAAAATGATATCGCGTTGCTGTCCTTGAAATCGTTCGACAGTATCAACAGTATTCCATATAGCCGTCGGATTATGGTTCGGAAAGAGAGCTTGCAAACGGCTCACAATTTTACTCATTTGGGCACGATGTGGAGTCACAACACCAATTGCTTGCTCCCAAAAACTCTTTTCATCATGTGGCTGCCCTGTTAGTGTTGCAAACGTGTTACCATCACGCTCGCCAGACAGTTGCCGATCAAGACGCCCATAGAGGAGCCAGATTAGAGAAGCAACTGCATCAGCCTCAAATGAGTTCGATTGCCCAGCAATATCATCCTCATAGATAAAACAAGTAGCAGGATACTGAGGATCAAGCAGTTGAGCCCAAGACGAACTCCAATAAAGCTCACTGGGCCAATTCGCAGGTTTTTCTGTAGGAATCTCAGAAGAAAGCAATGTAAGTCTCAAATTATTGTGATATGCATGTAGGCCCGGATCGTAACCTGCACATTTTATGAAATCTACAATCGTTTGAGACGAACGGTAGTTCACTTGCAAGGGATACGGGATGATTTGGTGATAATGACGAATGTAATTATAGACCGATCCAACAACATCTTCAAGATTCTCAGGCGGCGTTGCTGGTTGAATTGGGGGTAGCTGTTTGTCGTCACCAGCAAGCACAAAGGAAGCATTTTCTGCTGCCTTAGAAATAATCAGGGTTGCTTCAGCCACACTAAGCTGTGACGCTTCATCAATAATTAGCAAATCAAACCAACGTTGTTGAGTTTGACTATGTGTCTCCTTCTTATCATCTTTGGTTGCGATAGCAAGATTATGCAACTGCTGTGGTGGACCTGCTACAATGATAATATCCTCTGGTGTAGCTAGCATAGCCTGAAGGTCTTGAACTTCAATAGGGGCTTGCGAGGTTTTCACGATCACTGGCTCGATATCAGGATGTTTTACAAGATCGGCAGGTGGATCGTTATACTGGCTCTGAAGGCGAAACAGGCGATATGGTTTTCCCTTGATAACCTTAGATAGGAGGGTATCAACGCCAATAAGCACATTGTCGATAGCAGTATAATTATTTGAGGAGATCAGTAACCGAAGCGGCTGTTTATACTGTTGTGCATTCCAAATAGCACCACTAATGATAGCCCGAAGTGTTTGACTCTTACCAGTTCCAGGTGGTCCCCAAATTAAAGTAAGTCGTTGAGTTAACGCAGCTCTCCAAGCCTCCCATTGTGAGGCATTAAGCTGCACTCCACGGCTCTCTAAACTGCCTCGCGCACCATGAACATCTCGTGTAACAGCAGAAGTAGTCAGAGCAGGAGCTTGCCACAAAAACTCTGAAGAGGGCGTCTCAAGAGCTCTCTTCATCCTACTTGGAGCTGTTATTCCTAATGCACGAACAATAGATTCATCCTCATCAGCAGATACAGGCCGACCAATTCCTTTGAGTGTCAGCAATACTTTTTTCGAGAGGTAGTCTTCACTAAGTGGGTCGAGTATGACGTCCGTCTGAAAATCAGCAATTCCGAAACGCTCAAATTCAAGCACACGATTGTTATGCCAGGGCTTAAGTGCGATCCAGCCATTGACCCGGTCTATTGCTACAACTGAGACTTTAGTCAATCCGGCATCTGCCACCGAACCTGAGAGTCGACCTTGGATATTAATACCAGTCCCTTTAAGTAATGGATAAGCAGATTTGCTTAAGAATGTAGGATCGCTTTTTGGCGAAATAGCATAGCCAAGCGCAGGAGGACGAACATTAAACTCATAAGAGTCAGAGTTTAGTTGATAAATAAGTAACTCTTCTGGGGCTATTAGAGGTTTGTTGACTGTCTTTTGTAAAGCTTGATATGCTTTAAACTTTTCCGCCCCTTCAAGCCGTTTGAGTAAGTATGCGGATTTGAAACGTGCTTCCCTTTCATGAGCAGGCATAGCACGAAGCATATGTTCATCAAGTTCACTCAAGGCTTGATTGAGACGTGTGAACTCATACCAGAGGATACTTCGTGGAGGAAGTCCTGTAAGAGGTTTGATATTCCGACTTACTGGTGGCGCAGCAGCCCGTACAAGCAACGGCTCAAGATCCTTTTCTAATTGTGCAACGATATAGGCTAGTGCCTGGAGCTTGCGTGCAGTAGTCTCTTCGATTATTCGCTGGGTCTCCGTATAGTATCCGCGGCGCGTCCACATTTCATGGAGACGTTCTCCAGGAATAAGATCGCTTAGTGGCTCTCGGTAAAGGGGATGGACAGAGATCTCATTGACCGAGGCAGGGTGATAAGTCTTAGCTACATCAAGTAATGTGTAGTGATGTGGAATGGGCACTGCCACCGTATTTTGCACAATAGCTGATACAAATGTGAAAGGTGATTTGTATGATGCCTCTTCTGCATGCATTAGCAGCTCAGGAGGAGGGAATAGCCAAGCGAGATCTCGTATCTTTTTATCGGCGAGGATTGCCTCAAGATGTCGCCCAATCACCCGTGTTAGTTGTTTGCGTTGCGCCTCATCCCAAAGATAGATTTGATAGGTGCTGCGCTTCAGTTTTTTGGGATCATTAATATCTCCACGCCGCAAGTTCTGGATATCTTCATCATCCTGCGCTTCGATATCAGTGATGATGCTACGAAGCGTACGCAAAAACTTGATTAGCTCTTCGCGTTCTCGTGATAGATTGCGCTGATCAACAAGATAAACCTCTTGAAAATTCGTCAACTGACCACCATTGCGGGCTGCCCATCGCTTTTTCTTGGCTGTTTGAGTGGAATCGTAGGGAAGGGGCTCTCGCCAAAAAGCGCGTAGAGCAAATGTTGCCGTGATGGCACTCGATAAATCATAGTCAAGGAAGATATAGATATGTAAATCGGGCCACTTGGGCATAAGAGCATCGCCACCCGAATTCGGAATAGTAGCAGTCAGATCTTTCTTCAGTGCCTTTGCTCGATATGGATAGATGGAGCGTTTAGCACGAAGCGAAGGACTAAGCTCAAATACGGCGTCATTTGATAGAAGCGATGCAAGTACGTTAACATCTGTAACTTTAGAGCTGAGAAGCTTTGCCCCACCTCGAGAAAGCCCAGCAATGCGCGAAAGATGTTGTGTGGCTTCGGCCGTTGGCCAGCAGTGCAACGAGCTATTGTTTAGCTGACCAACTTTATCCTTCCAAGGGTAACCCAAAAACTCACAGCTATTACAGGTATGTGTAACATGCCAGGGAAGTTGATTCCAAGAGGTCTGAAGTACTTTAGGCAGCTCTTCATGGAAGAAACGTCTCAGACGAGGTGCAAAGGCATCAAAAGGAGCAACCTCAATGTCTTGTTCAAGCGCCTGTGCAAGTGCCTCTGCATCAGGTATACGCCCTTCTTTCGAACAGTGATAATGAACTTGTCGAATCTGCGAAGCGTCATAAGACCCAGGCCAGACAGCAGGTGCTGCAACAACAACAAAACGCTGATCCCAATTATATTCTTGGATCCAAGCAGCAAGTGTCATCGAGTAGAAAACTACTTCGGCAAAATAATGAGCTCCTGGCTCGGCCGACAGCTTGATATCAATAACGCGTAGGCGCAAACGCTGATCAGTTGAAGAAAGGGGAATAACATCACCATTTGGCTGCACAGCTTGCATAGTCGCTACAGGGCCCATATCTTGTTGATCCATTTCCCAAGAAGCAGGAGTAGCAGCCGGAGGAAGAACTTGAATAAGATCAGGTAGTGCATCACTCACCTCTAGTTGCTCACCATAAATATCCTGTAATGAAGAAATCCCTATAGCATCCTTGAATATCTTTGTAGCAGCGTCATAGTGTCCTTCAACAATAAATTGGTATGGTTGTAAATGTGGCAGCACATTGCGAAGAGGAATCGATGCCGGTCGGTTACCTTTTTTTGTTGGACTAACATGCACAGCTTTCTTACCAAACACATCACCAAGCTCATTGACCTTTTCATCTTGCCATTTATAGCCCATTTCAGCAGTTAGACCCAGGCCAGCACGAGCTTGCTGTCGCTCCGGCATACCCTTACTTTTTCGTTCTTTATCATTGTAGAGATTCAGTAAAAGTTGACGCTGGCAGCCGTTACGGAAGTAAAGGGAAAGTGCTTTCTTTTTCAGTGATGGCATACGTATTACACCTTCTTCAATATTTCTGGCACTACCAAATCGACTCCAATACTATGACGACCTAACTCTGTTGCAACACTAAGGGTAGTTCCGCTTCCCATAAACGGATCAAGAACAGTTCCAGGTGTGGTATCCACATTGCAGTCACATGTATTCCAACCAACCATTCGTTTGGGAGCAAATGTAAACTCTCGAAAATATCCACCTAGAACTTCTTTCGCTTCATCAGCCAATTGTCGAACATGAGCCGCGTTTCGTCCCGATCCTTTTTGGATTCGTTTACCTTTGCCTGCATCCGAGATGCCGACAGCTCGGATAGCAGCTAAGTGCTCATCTGTTAAATTACTTTGTTGAAACAGTTCCATTGCACGACGAGCTTGAGGACGCTCAGGATCAAGATCAGCTGATGGTTCAAGTCTGCGTGTATAGGGCTTACCACACTTTCTGCAAATATGCTCTGGGCATGCAAGTAAGATAGCACGTCGTACTAATTCAGGCGGGAAAGGTGCAAGATGTCCACTCTTGTTTCGGGTTGCAGGTAATTCCCAAAGATCATCTACCTGTTCCAGTTCGGTCCATACATCACCAGGATTTGCAGTTTTTCCATAACTAGATGCTAACGCATAAAGATCAAAATAAATATCAGTTGCATGCTGTGCATAAGTAAGATGAAATATAGTCTCGTGCCGAGAAGCAAGGCGATAGGCTAACGGCTCAGGTCTCCCAACAGATTTTGCCCATATAATATGGTTTACTACTTTCCATCCTGCAGCCCGAACTGCAACTTCAAAGCGTGCTGGTATACCAACAAGAAAACCCTTATCATAAGAATCTCCAATATTTAAAAAAACCGAAGCATGTGGTCGAAGCACGCGTTTCCATCCATTTAAAATAGTAACAAGGGCTTCAATATAAGCTTCAGGTGTTCTTTCTCGCCCTAGCTGATCTCGATGACCATAGTCACGTCTTAACCAATAGGGTGGCGAAGTGATTACAAGATCGATACTCGCCTCAGGCAAAAACGAAAGATCACGTGCATCACCTTGATATATATCCTGAACCAATGCGGGAGATTGCCCGTTAGATACTACACCGCTAGTATCGATAATAGCAGATTTTAAATCTGGCTGTTGACATTGAACTTTATTAACAGTTTCATCTACAAGTTTCAAGGCTTTCTCCGGACTATTTATAACAAGACCCTATAACCTAGGATTCAAAATTAGATTACATAAAATTTAATTTTGAATAATCACTTAGCAAACCTAATTATAATGCCAAGTTTTCAACTATTGTAAAGCTTGGCAGTGAACACAATTAGGCATACATAGGCTTAGTGGGCCTGTATTGTTCGACTGGTTACTATTGATTATATTTAGACCAACTGGCTCTATGATAGCAGAAAATACAAAAAAAAGAATGTAAATATTATTACTTTCACTAGCTTGGCTCAAGTCACATAACATAGTTATGAAATTTCAGAACCTAATTGTACTACTATCGGATCCTCTGTCTCGGTTGAATACGATTTCGTAGCCGTAGGCGGACGCGGTTTGGCTCTTATTTTGAGGTAGAGGTGTCTTCGCCCTAGTAATAAGCTGGGCCAACCCTTGCTTGTGCCCCTCTTTTGAAAGACTCTGTGCTGTGGTGAATCGGCCCTCTCCCCCGACCCCTCTCCCGCAAGCAGGAGAAGGGAGTGAGGCTACATTTCACCAGCCGTACCCTTCGGCAAGCTCAGGAACCGCTTGTCGAAGGGCAGGGTACGATTTTTAAGACTCTGTGTCTCAGTGCCTCGTGTGGTGAATAAATGCGTTCCGTGCCTCGTGTGGTGAATAAGGCTAAGGCCCTCTCCCCCAGACCCCTCTCCCGCAAGCAGGAGAGGGGAGCTTGGCAGTCTGTTTTCAATGATCGCGTAAATGGCTATGAGTGTCTTTAGCACAAAGGTTTGTTTTTATAGTGCGCTTTCTTTCCTCAAACACGCCCAAAAAATCTTATCAAAACTCTGTGACTCCGTGCCTCGTGTGGTGAATAAGGCTAAGGCCCTCTCCCCCGACCCCTCTCCCGCAAGCAGGAGAGGGGAGCTTGGCAGCCTGTTTTCAATGATCGCGTAAATGGTTGGCAGTGTCTTTAGCGCAAAGATTTGTTTTTTGTAGTGCGCTTTCTTTTTCTCAAACACGCCCAAAAACTCTTATCAAAACTCTGTGTCTCAGTGCCTCGTGTGGTGAATAAGGCTAAGGCCCTCTCCCCCGACCCCTCTCCCGCAAGCAGGAGAGGGGAGCTTGGCAGTCTGTTTTCAATGACGGTGTAAATGGCTATGAGCGTCTTTAGCACAAAGATTTGTTTTTGTAGTGTCTTTCTTTCCGCAAACACACCCAAAAACTCTTATCAAAACTCTGTGTCTCAGTGCCTCGCGTGGTGAATAAATGCGTTCTGTGCCTTGTGTGGTGAATAAATGCGTTCCGTGCCTCGCGTGGTGAATAAATGCGTTCTGTGCCTTGTGTGGTGAATAAATGCGTTCCGTGCCTCGCGTGGTGAATACTTTTCCTCGTTTGTACCTCTCAGTTGCGCCAAGTGTTGCGGCTTCTCCACTTAAAGCGAGTCCCTCACTATTCGTGAATAATTTCTCAATGCTATGATAAAGCCAGAAACAGCTAATCACTGTTTAGCGCAGAAATGATAACTCCTGCCCTTGCAGGAAGGAGGTTCATATGACACTTATTTCGAACACCATCAACGAAGTACAGGTTCCCGAATGGGAGGGCTTCGTTGCTGGCGAGTGGCAACACAAGATCGATGTGCGCGACTTTATTCAGCGCAACTATACGCCCTATCTTGGAGACGCCTCTTTCCTAGCAGGGGCCACCGAGCGCACAACCCAGCTTTGGGAGAAGCTAAGTGAGCTATTTGTGGAAGAGCGCAAACGTGGTGTGCTCGATGTTTCGCAGATTCCAAGCAGCATCACGGCCCATGCGCCGGGCTATATCGACAAAGAGCGCGAGCTGATTGTAGGCTTGCAGACCGAAGCGCCCCTGAAGCGAGCGATCTTCCCGAACGGCGGCTGGCGTATGGTCGAAGGCAGTCTTGAAAGCTACGGTTTCGAGGTCGATCCGCAGGTCAAGGAGATCTTTACCAAGTATCGCAAGACCCACAACGACGGCGTATTCGATGTCTACACCGAAGAGATTTTGAAAGCGCGTCGCTCGCACATTGTGACGGGCCTGCCCGACGCCTATGGACGTGGGCGCATCATCGGCGACTATCGGCGCGTGCCGCTCTATGGCGTAGCACGCCTGATCGAAGCCAAAAAGGCTGAGAAGCGCAGCCTCGATGCTTACCATGCGACCGACGAGATTATCCGCGACCGCGAAGAGCTAGCCGAGCAGATCCGCGCCCTCAAGGAGCTGCAAGAGATGGCGGCCAACTATGGGTACGACATCTCGCGCCCGGCTAAGACAGGACACGAAGCTATTCAGTGGCTCTACTTCGCCTACTTGGCGGCGGTCAAAGAGCAAAACGGCGCGGCTATGTCGCTAGGACGCACCGCCACCTTTATCGACATCTATCTCGATCGCGACGTGCAGGCGGGTGTGCTCAGCGAAGAGCAGGCTCAAGAGCTGATCGACGACTTTGTGATCAAGCTACGTATCGTGCGTTTCTTACGCACCAAAGAGTACGACGCGCTCTTCTCGGGCGACCCGACTTGGGTGACGGAGGCCTTGGGCGGTATCGGCAGCGATGGACGCCCCTTGGTGACCAAGACCAGCTTCCGCTTCCTAAATACGCTTTACACCCTTGGCCCAGCGCCGGAACCGAACCTGACCGTGTTCTGGTCGCCCTTACTGCCGGAAGGCTTCAAGGAGTTCTGTGCTAAGGTCTCGATCGATACCAGTGCCATTCAGTATGAGAACGACGAGTTGATGCGCCCGCTCTCGGGCGACGATACCGCAATCGCCTGTTGTGTCTCGGCCATGAAGGTCGGTCAGCAAATGCAGCTCTTCGGCGCACGCGTCAACCTCGCCAAGTGTCTGCTCTACGCCATCAACGGTGGCCGCGACGAATTGACTGGCGAGCAGATCGCTCCGGCTTTCGAGCCGATCAGGGGCGACCGCTTGACCTACGAAGAGCTGATGCCGCGCTTTGATCACATGATGGAGTGGCTGGCCAAGGTCTATGTCAATGCTATGAACTGCATCCACTATATGCACGATAAATACGCTTACGAGCGGATCGAAATGGCATTGCACGACTACAACCCGCTGCGCACCATGGCCTTCGGTATCGCCGGCCTCTCGGTGGTAGCCGACAGCCTCGCGGCCATCAAGTACGCCAAAGTGACGCCGGTCCGTGACGAAACAGGTCTGGTGGTCGATTATCTGGTCGAGGGCGAATTCCCGACCTACGGCAACAACGACGATCGGGTCGATCAGATCGCGGTCTGGTTGGTCGAAACCTTTATGGAGAAGCTGCGCAAGCACCCGACCTACCGCAACGCAACCCACACTCAATCGGTGCTTACGATCACCTCGAACGTGGTCTATGGCAAAAATACGGGTAATACCCCCGATGGACGGCGCAAGGGCGAACCGTTCGCGCCTGGAGCGAACCCGATGCATGGCCGCGATCGCCACGGTATCATCGCTGCGGCGCTGTCGTTGGCGAAGTTGCCCTACGAAAACGCCCAAGACGGCATTTCGTGGACAACCTCGATGATCCCATCGGCTTTGGGCAAGACTCGTGAGGAACAAGTTCAGAACCTTGTACACGTTCTGGACGGCTACTTCACCGAAGGCGGGTTCCACGTTAATGTCAACGTGCTCAATCGCGAAACCTTGCTCGATGCGATGGAGCACCCCGAGAAATACCCGCAACTGACCATTCGTGTCTCGGGTTATGCGGTTAACTTCATCAAGCTGACGCCTGAACAGCAGCGCGATGTAATTACCCGCACATTCCACGGCAGCCTCTAAAAGCTGCCTAGGAATGAGGGTTGGAGGATGGGGCTTGTGCTGCCGCTTCCATCCTCCAACCAATCGATCTGATACTAAATCCGCTTTAAAAGATGTGCTTTTTCGCAACGGGGAAAACAAAAACGTGGAAAAGCCTCCGAGTTCCACTCTGCCGAAGGCCAAAAAAACAACAACGCCATCGGATTTGGTATGACTAGCAAAGACCAAAACGAATCAGATTTGGTATGGATCGACAGACAACAATGCAAGAAACTGGAAGAGGCTTTGGGATAAACGAGCGAGAGCACTTGGAGAATACCATGCAAGAGCTTATTGAACTACGCAGCATATCGAGTGAGGTCCTGCGCGAAGAGCGACGTGGAATGATTGGCTACATCCATTCCTACACAACGGGATCTGCTCTCGACGGTCCCGGCCTCCGCTATGTGCTTTGGACGACGGGCTGCGCCTTTCGCTGTCAATACTGCCATAACCCCGACACTTGGCACAAACGCAATGGTGAGCAGCGCAGCGTCGAGAGCATTCTCAAAGATATCGCAGGCTACGAGCGCTTTTTGCGCAACTCGGGCGGTGGCGTCACCATCAGCGGCGGCGAGCCATTGATTCAGGCACCTTTTGTAAGCCAGATCTTCCAAGGCTGCAAACGCATGGGCCTGCACACCGCGCTCGACACCAACGGCTACTTCGGACATCGTTTAAGCGATTCTGATCTGGCGGCGGTCGATTTAGTCTTGCTCGATATTAAATCGTGGGACCCCGACACCCATCGCAAAGTTACGGGCTGCGAGGTTGGGCCAGTCTTGGTCTTTGCCCAGCGCCTAGCAGATTTATGTAAACCCACCTGGATCCGCTTCGTCTTGGTGCCAGGTCTAACCGATGATCCGGCCAATGTACATGGCTTAGCGCGCTTCGTAAGCCACCTAAGCAATGTCGAACGGGTCGAGATCCTGCCCTTCCACCAGATGGGCGCCTACAAATGGAAAGAACGCGGCATCCCCTATCCGCTCGAAGGGGTCAAGCCGCCCAGCCAGGCTCAAGTCAAAGAAGTGATCGAGATCTTCCGCTCGTATGGCTGTAACGCGCAGTGACACAAGGGTTATGGGTTTAGCATTCTAGCGGCTTGGTCTCTCCCCCAAAGAGGGTCTTAAGCGCGTCCGCCTACGGCTACAAAATGGGCAACCCAAGCCAAGAGGCTTGTTGTAGCTTTCATAGCTTTCGCTGCGACCTGCCTAGTGCAAGCACTAAGCAGGTCCAACCTTGCGTTTCAATGCCGCATCAATGCTTTGCGTTGGGCGACAGCGTTTTCGGCGTCGGTCTCTGCTCGCACCAAATCTGTTTAAAGGTCTACATTAAAAACGAAAAGCCGGGAAAGATCTAGTCAAGTTCCACTCTGCCGAAGGCCAAATTGAGAATAATCAACCGAATTTAGTATCATCCTCAGCACAGCTTGCAATAAGCGTTTGATAGCTTCTACGAAAACAGTTTGTGTTATGGGGGCGGTTTCGCCAGCGAGGCAGATAGCAGCTCGGGGTGGCGGACATGCCCTTGATAGCCGTAGGCGGACGCGCTACACGCCTTGCTTGGGGTAAGAAGCGCGCCGCCATAAAGTGTGCAAACGAACTAGCGATGAAGCTCGGCTAATTGCTGAGTTGCTGCCAACGCCAACCTTGGCCCTTGAGTTTTTCCAAAAAGCGCGAAGGCTTGCTTTGTGAGCCACAGACCTGCAAGGCGCGCATGGCGCGGGTACAGGCCACAAAGAACAAGCGGCGTTGAGCCGACTCGATCACCTCGCGCTCTTCGCTGGGATAGCTCTCTAAGCGCGATGGCAAAACATCGTCTTCGAGGCCGACAACCGCCACAAAGGGGAACTCGAGGCCCTTGGCGGAATGCATAGTCAAGACTTTAACCACCTTGGCGCGAATATCGAGATCGCGGCTGGCCTGATATTGGGCCTTGCAACCGATGGTGTTCAAGCGATCGACCAAGCTGGTGGCGATGCGCTTATTGGCGCACAACACCGCGCCGCTATAGACCGGCAAGCGGTAGCGCTTGGCCGAAGCCTTAAAGAATTGATAGATCTGCCGAGCCGTATCGCTCAACGAGTCGCATAACAAGACATTGGGCGCATCGCCCTGATAGGCCGCCGCCTCGGGGTAAAGCGTCTCGTAGTCGAACTCTTTGCGATAGTCCTCGAGAATCTTAGCGCTCGCTTCCAAAATCTGTTGGGTATTGCGATAGTTACGCTTCAGCATCAACGAACGGCGCCCGCTCACATTCAGATCGCTATCGATCTGCTTCCAGCTAAAGCCGCGCTCATAGATCGACTGGGCGGCATCGGCCGTGATGTAGATATGGTCGTAGTTTTCGACCTGCGCCAAGAGAAAGCGGATCGCTGCTGGTGTCAGGTCTTGGGCTTCATCGATGATCAAAGCTTGGAAGGGCTTTTCGGTCTGAGCCTTGGCCGCCTGGTAAGCGGCCACACGCACCTGAGCATTGGTTACAAGGCCGTGCTCGCGCATCAGCTCGCACCAGCGCTCATAGACGCGCCAAATCGCCTCGCGCTGGGGAGCACGCAGGGGCAGTTGGCGTCCGCGACGTTCGATCGCCAAATACTCTTCGCGACTGCTAAGGCACCAAGCGCAGATCAAGTTGTTGAACTCTTCGAGTAGATATTGGCTTCCCAAGCGTTTGATCTGCTGTTGCATGATCTTTTTCTCGAACATGTTCGCGCCACCCAGATCGACTTCGCTGATCGCACGCTCGATCAAATCTTCCGCTTGACCATCGGTGGGGAAGCGCCCGCGCTGTTTGGCGTGTCTGCTGTACCATTCGTAGGCGAGCCGATCGACAGTGCTCACGGTTACGCCCTGTGCAGCCGGATCGCCATTCAGCAAATGGCTGAGCAGTTGTTCGGAATAGTTGGTGAGGGCATTGGTGAAGGTGGTGAACAGAATACGCTCGATACCAGCTTCGCGCAGAAACTTAACGCGGTAGAGCGCCAAGGTCGATTTGCCCGTGCCCGGGCCACCGCGCACCAACATGGGGCCGCGCCGATCGATCTGAACCATCTCTTGTTGCTCGGGCGACAACAACAGGAGAAAGCTGCTCAGATCTTGCTCGGCTAGACGCTCGATATTTTCGACCTTGCCCAAGAGATAGTCGGGTTGTGCGACGATCTCGTCGAGCGAGCGCGGGAACAAGTTGTCGATGATGCGCTCGATATAGCGCGGCTCGATCTCGAGATTGAGCAGATCGTCTTCGGTGCGAGCGCTTAAAATTGTGGCATGCAGTTCGCTTGGAATGCGCCACAAGCTTAGCTGCTCGCTACTAAGCGGAGGCAGCTCTTTGCTGATCGAAGGCGGCTCTGTGGAGGGCTCTGGGGACGGCTCTTGCGGCTGAAAGCTCTGCCAAGCCCAATGATTGGCGCTTTCGACCTCTGAGACGGAACCAGAATCGAGATCCAAGCTAGGAGTCGCTAAATCTGCGCTCGTAACCTCAGGCAGGGTTTCGTCGGTTCCACTCAGATTTAGCGAATAGGTTCGATCGTCGCGTTTGCGAATGCTCAACAGCTTAACGACATTGCCCGAAACGCGATAGAAGATGCGATAGTCGCCCTGACGCACCCGATAGATATCTTTGTAGGCATGGAGCTTTTTCGCATCTTGCTGGGCCGAGATCGGATCTCTCTCAAGAATTTTGAGCTTTTGATCGAGGCCCTTCTGAATCTGGCGCGGCACATTCAGCAGCTCGTTATAGAAGGTTGGCGAAAAGCTGACTAAAAAGAGATTCTGCATAGTTTACTCCAACAATCGTAAGCGATCGGTAACACCTCGCTGCAAATACAATTTCGACCAGCGAATCCGTTCTCTCTATACTATTAGTTACGATTGAGAAGATTTTTGCTCTTTTTTTAATTTTTGTGCAGAATCCGGCAAAAGCAAAGGGAGCCTAAACGCTTCGTTCACGCGCAGAGCTAATACCAAATTCGGTTGATTACTTTCTATTTGGCCTTCGGCAGAGTAGAACTTGACCATTTTTTTGTTGTGAGAAATTTCGCGCGACGGCGCGAGATTTCTCACAACTTTTTTCCTGTTTGTGCATCACAAAAGCGCAAGTCTTTAAACGGATTTGGTATAATCGGCTGTGCACTATGCGCTCGGCGTTTCGCGCGACTGATCCCAAGTGCCTGCTTGGGGGAAGAAGTGCTGAATGCGTGCCAGCGAGCGACGAATCGCCTTGATCTGCTGGGCCAGCTCAAGGTTATCTTGGTAGGGATTGGCAAGGCACTCTTCGAAGATCGCTAAGGCGCGCCGATAGGAGGCGCTGGCATGGTAGTAGGCGGCTTGGGCTTCATAACATTCTCCTAAGCGCTCAAGGCTATAGGCGGTCTCGCTGGCAAGCGGCCCCTGATGTCGTTCACGAAACGAAACAATCTGGCGCAAGAGCTGCTCAGCGATGCGAAAGTGACCCTGTTTTTGATGCCAGTTGGCACAGCGCTGCATCAAGTTCTGAGTGAAAAAGTGCTCGATCCCAGCTAACTTGAGCCAAAGCCGAAGCTCGCGTTGCAGCAAGCGACCCAACTCACTCTGCTTATTTTCCTCTTGCAAACAACGAGCGAAGTGGCGACAACAGAGCGAGAAATCAGCTAGAAGCAGACCAACCGCAGCCTCCTTCTGGGTTAAGAGTTCCTCAAAGTGTTTGAGCGCTTCTTCAAAAGCGTTGGCAGCTTCAGCATGGATCGCTTGGTGGAAGTAGTATTGGCCGAGTTGGTCGAGCGCTTGGGCCAGTTTGTAGCGGATCGAATCAGCGTTAGAGGCTTGAGCAGCATGTTCTGTATACGATTCGGCAAGCAGCTGACGAAGTTGACTAATCTGCCCTTTTAAAAGATCGAGCTTAGCCTCTATGGGCATACACTCCTCCTCAAAATTGTTTGTTTCAATTGAGACTGCATACAGCTTTCACACTTATAAACGTTTCCAAGGCGTCATTTCAAATAAAGCTCTGCTTCTGACAAGGAAGTCAGAGCAACAAACGTCGTATCATGCCGTGCTAAAGCTCCTAAACACACCCCAAGAACGATCCCACTTATCTAGGTGAAATCGTTACGTTTGTCGTTTCGATCCAATTTGAAAAAATGGCGCTTCTAAGCGCTCTATCAGCTAGCAGACAGCGGATACGCGTTGTCTTTCGCTAACCTCTGATAAAGGTTTCTTTCTTTCTAGCGCTCGAACTAAGGGTATACTCAAAGAGGCAAAAGCATAGAACAGATCGTTCAAACGCACTGATCTCTATGTTTAAACAAGAGAAGACAAACATCGGTCTAATTGCTCTTGTGAACATTCAAATTCAACTCTACAATGATAGAGACGAACCAAACTCGCGATTGGTTCCTCTTCCACCCGCTTGGTATACGCAGTCGTAGATTCGACGAGTGTTAGAGATATAAAAATGCAAACACCTACATTCCCCACAGCCGAACAGAATAGAGAAGCTGCCTATCGTCCCTTAGACGCCTTCTTTCAACCCAAGTCGGTCGCCGTGATCGGCGCAACCGACACTGCCGGCAGTGTTGGCCGCACCGTGCTGTGGAATCTGATCAATAGTCCGTTTGGGGGCACTGTCTACCCCGTCAACCCCAAACGTGCCCAAGTGTTGGGTATCCGCGCCTATCCAAGCATTCGCGATCTGCCCGAAGTGGTCGATCTGGCCGTTGTTGTAACGCCCGCAAAAACTGTGCCAGGTGTGATCTCGGACTGTGCCGATATCGGCGTGAAGAGCGCGATCATTATCTCGGCAGGTTTTAAAGAGATCGGCCCTGAAGGCGCAGCGCTCGAACAAGAGGTCTTGAAGCAGGCCCAGCGCGGCAATATGCGCATCATCGGCCCGAACTGTTTGGGCTTGATGGCGCCGCGCACCGGTTTGAACGCAACCTTCGCCAGCACGATCGCCCGACCCGGTAACGTCGGCTTTATCAGCCAAAGCGGCGCGCTCTGTACTTCGGTGTTGGACTGGAGCTTAGAGGCCCAAGTTGGCTTCAGCGCCTTTGTTTCGATCGGCTCGATGCTCGACGTTAGCTGGGGCGACTTGATCGACTACCTGGGCAACGACCCGCACACCAATAGCATCGTGATCTATATGGAGACGATCGGCAACGCGCGTTCCTTCCTCTCGGCGGCACGCGAGGTAGCGCTGCGCAAGCCGATCATTGTGATCAAAGCGGGCCGCACCGCCGCCGCCGCTAAAGCCGCTGCGTCGCACACCGGTTCGCTGGCAGGCAGCGACGCTGTGCTCGATGCCGCCTTCAAGCGCTGCGGTGTATTGCGCGTCGACTCAATCACCGACCTCTTCTCGATGGCCGATGTGCTGGGCAAGCAGCCGCGCCCCCAAGGCCCGCGCCTCAGCATCGTAACCAACGCGGGTGGCCCGGGCGTGCTAGCGACCGATGCCCTGATCTCGACGGGCGGCGAGCTAGCGCCGGTCTCTGAGGCGACCATGGAGGAGCTGAACAAGCTTCTGCCGCCTCAGTGGAGCCACAACAACCCGATCGATGTGCTGGGCGATGCCAGCCCGAGCCGCTACGCCGAAGCCTGTAAGATCGCAGCTGCCGACCCCGAGAGCGATGGTCTGCTGGTGGTCTTGACACCCCAAGCCATGACCGATCCGACCCAAACGGCGGCCCAAGTGGTAGAGGCGCTCAAAGATAGCAAGAAGCCGGTTTTGGCGAGCTGGATGGGAGGCCCCGATGTAGCAGCGGGCGTCTCGATCTTGAACCGCGCCAACATTCCAACCTTCGACTATCCCGACACCGCCGCCAAGACCTTTAGCGCGATGTGGCAGTACAGCGAAAACCTGCGCAGCTTGTACGAGACGCCCTCTCTGGAAGGCGATATCGACTACGACCGCGCTGAAGTCGCCAGCATTCTCGACGAAGCGCAGGCGCAGGGTCGCACAATTTTGACCGAAGAAGAGTCGAAGCGCGTCTTGCAGGCCTACGGCATTCCAACCGTGAGCACCTTGATCGCTCAAGATGTGGAAGAAGCGATTCTGGCGGCCGACTCGATCGGCTACCCGGTTGTGCTGAAGCTGCTCTCGAAGACCATTACCCACAAGACCGATGTGGGCGGTGTGCGGCTCAACCTGAAGAACTCGAAAGCCGTGCGCGAGGCCTACCAGCAGATCGAAAATTCGGTCACCAACTTGGTCGGGCGTGAGCACTTCGAGGGCGTAACAGTGCAACCGATGATCCGCGGCGAAGGCTACGAGATCATCTTGGGCAGCAGCTTAGATCCGCAGTTCGGCCCGGTATTGCTGTTCGGTACCGGCGGCCAGTTGGTCGAGGTCTACAAAGACAGCGCGCTGGGTCTGCCGCCTTTGACCACAACCTTGGCCGGTCAGATGATCGACGCCACCAAGATCGGCCACGCCCTCAAGGGTGTACGCGGCCGTGCTCCGATCGATCGCAACGCGCTCGAACTGCTCTTGGTGCGCTTCAGCCAGTTGGTTGTCGAACAGCCGCGCATCAAAGAGATCGATATCAACCCGCTCTTCGCTTCGCCCGAGCAGTTGATCGCGATGGACGGACGTGTGATTTTGCACAGCGCCGACGAAGATCCGAAGCTGCATCCTAACCCTGCGATCCGACCCTACCCGACCCAGTATGTGGAGGCTTGGAAGCTGGAGGACGGCACACCTGTCACCATCCGCCCGATCCGCCCCGAGGACGAGCCGCTGATGGTCAACTTCCACAAATCGATCTCGGAAGAGAGCGTACGCTTCCGCTATCTGTCGCACGTCGCGATCGAAGAGCGCATCACTCACGAGCGACTGGCCCAGATGTGTTTCATCGACTACGACCGCGCCATGGCACTGGTTGTCGATAAGCCAGCGAGCGACGGCGAAGAGCGCCAGATCTTGGGTGTGGGCCGTATGACACGGCGTGTCGATACCAAAGATGCCGAGTTCGCGATCGTGGTGAGCGACGCCTACCAGCGTCTGGGCATCGGCAGCGAGTTGCTGCAACGTCTGGTTACGATCGCCCGTGCAGAAGGTCTGCAGCGTCTGGTGGCCGAGCTCTTGCCCGACAACCACGCTATGATCAAACTCACCAAGGAGCTTGGCTTCAGCCAAGAAGAGATCAACGGGCGAGTACATGTATCGCTCGAACTCTAAAGGTTCATTTGCAAGCTAGGTTTACACAAGAGGGTGCAGGCTTGGCCTACACCCTCTCTTGTTTTATAGACACTAGGCTCTCGTATGCGGCTAGGTGTTGTACCAAAAAGAAGATCCTTGGCGCGTCCGCCTACGGCTATCAGAGGGGCTGGCCTACCCTCACCCCCCGGCCCCCTCTCCCGCACTGCGGGCGAGGGGGTGAACATGAGTCATCCCGGAGTTTGTCGGGGTGGCTCATGTTTTTGGGCAAAAAAAGACAACACGTGAGCACTTTTCTGGTATTCTGTAGTTACCACACCAACAGAACAGAAAGGAGAACTCACGTGTCGTC